>Ga0315273_10000784_pt1 | contig 34473 bp, 18 predicted proteins | sample YL17G02_0_MG_FD_205753 | JGI IMG/M metagenome (GOLD analysis project Ga0315273, IMG submission 205753) | Sediment microbial communities from Yellowstone Lake, YNP, Wyoming, USA - YL17G02_0 | ecosystem: Environmental > Aquatic > Freshwater > Lake > Sediment | place: USA: Wyoming | collected...
ATGTGATGTAGGTGCTGTACCCTTTGTTCCTCGCCTTACTAATTTCAATTCCCATGTATCTACAGCAGACAAAGTCTTAGATCCATATTCAATGCGCTCGCCATCAATCCAAATAACACCCGGCGTTGTTCCCGGATTAGGAAGAATATCAGTACCGCTTGGATGAGTTAGCGGATCAACAAAGACGGTTATTACATCAAGATTTTCTGTTGGTGCCGTAGGGGCAGCTATATCAAAAACTAATGTACCTGCATGCACAAATGCATTTCTATAAAAATTTTGCCCATCAATTACATTTACATTTTCTTTGAAGCTAATTGTATTTGGGAACAATTCGAGAACGAGAGTTGCATCCCACGGAACTGAATCGTCGCCACCAGCAGCAATAAGGATTGCTGCAACAGGATCTGGCACGGTATCCCATATATCACCGTACAAAACATATGGTGTTGGAATACCTGTAGAAATATCAACTGGTAACTTAGTATCAACATTAATAACTAAATCATCTACGCCTGTTCCGGCGGCAAGTTCATTTCTATATCCATTAATAAAGGAGTTCTGAATGGCGCCACCGTCAAACCACACCAGTGCTACAGGTGCAGGCGAGACACCAGGATCATTAAAGAAATATGCTGTATATGTTCCGTCATTATTGTATTCAACATAATAATCTTCACCATATGTAAGAATAATATTGCCGATTTGAATTCCTACAACATTGAATGGTGTAATAAAGGATTGAGGATTATTTAAGTTTACATCATTGAAATCAAAGGTATATGGGAATAATTGCGAGAAGCCGACCTTTGAAACATCAAAGAATGTTAGTGGTGTAGAAATAACTGACCAAGTAACAAGACTAAACAACAGTGGATCTGATATAGGATTCTGGCCCGGTGTTGTATTAGCAACAACTCTATAGGTTAGTCCCAGATAGCTAATCATTTGATTTACGGTATATGACTCAAGCGCAGTCCAAATGTTAATAATTTCACCAGATATAAATTGGTTAATCACTAATGCAATGTTTGTAATATCCCACGGCATGGTAACATCAATATCTGCACCACTCAATGCAATGGTTGGTAAATCTGAAACTGTAAATGTGGTCGAACTGTTAATAGATACTATAAAGGTATCTGTAACAAATTGACCAGTGCCGGCTGTAACTACCACTTTCATACCCGGATATAGGTTAGTCGTGTCAGAAATAGTTACGACGTATCCAGAGGAATTTACACCCGTAAATTGGTACAGTGCATCCCAGGGAATGTTGTAGGGACCCTGGTTAAAGTCCCAACCAATCATTGGATCTATTGCTGGACTATTGGCATATGGATCTATATTCTCGGCATCATTTGGACCAAATTGTAGTTTTATAGCCCAATTAATGAAATCTGTTGCTGTTCCTGGAGCAATATCAGATGTTATATATGTGCTTGAGTAATCGCGAATTTGAGTATGATAGGGTTTGACATCTGTGATGTAATCAATAACATTTTGAATTTGATCTGGTATATAAAGTTGATCTTGTGTCAATGGCAAATTATCTTCCTTAATGAAGATATATGATGATTTGAACACCCAATTTGGATTCTTCTGTTCGCTGACAACATAGTTGAGTAATGAGAAGAACAATTCATTTTGATCAACAATATATGCATCAATCATAACTTGTGTTCTGAATGCATTCAACAATTCTCTAAGTTCAACAGATAAACCATACTTATTAATTACAGTATATATGGTGTCAAGTAATTTAATTGCACTATTCTGAATAGCAATTTCATTCAAACTCAATGTTGGAACATTTGGATTTACCTGAACTACAGCATACAGAACATATCTTCCATCAACAGTTCCATTTACAACTTGTAAGATAGTTCCAAGTGTTAATTGTCCTGCGACCAATGCGGCATTAGCTGCGGCAAGTGTCGGATATACAATTGTAGGAATTGCATCTTCATATCCAATTTCATACCAATTAGTATATGTCCAATAAATGTCTGTAGATACATCGGTATTCCAACTTGGATTATTATCCCTAATAGGAATATGTTTTAGTAGCTCATTGGCAGATTGAACAAAGATTTTTCTGGCTGATTGCAGCTTAACAAACATGCCCTGTCGTGGACGATATAGTATTCCAAACTTCTCAGCTTCGCTTAATGTTGGGTCAGGTACAGGTAATATTATTCCGTAGTTTGTGGCATCCCAGGTAAATGTATCCCATGGATAATTATCCCACAACGACATATCCCACACAGGAATACCATTGCTATATTCGTCTGATAACGATAACGCTTTTGTGTATCCACATAGGCTGTCAACCATCTTGTTCCAGAACTGATCTGTAACCAACGAATTTGGATCACCCTCACGGAAGAATGCCCATTGAGTATGTTCCTGATCGTCTCTTTCGGAAATTCTATATTGCACCTGAATATTGTCGCCCTGGTATGCTAGAATTTCTTGTACATTGTAGAACATGTATGAATTATTGGTACTTGTCTGTTGAATTGGGCAGAAGAATGCAAATCCCTGACCCTTAGGACTCTGTAATAATCTTGCCACATCAGTTGCGGCCATAGTTCTATTTTCAATGTTTGGCCTATCTGTTGCACCAATAACCCAGAAATAATAATTCATTTCTGTAATATCTGTGAACCTGTTAGATGTGGTTATCTGGACATAAGAAGTAATGTCTCTTGGTACGCCTGTTCCCGTATATTGTGCAGGTGGCACTGAACTCTTTACCCATTCATAGATAGCAACAGTTGACCCTGGGAACAATTGTGCCCAATGATCTCTTCTGTAAATTAGATTATCTACTGATGTTTCACTGCCATCAAGAGCAATAGGTTGTTCATAGTAAACAAATCGTGTGCTTGAAATATCCCACCATAGTTTACCAACTTGTGCTTCGCTGAATGTAATATTTTCACTAAACAGTCTCTCATTACTTGTAACATTGTATGTTGCAGGATCCTGAAGAGAGATGTAAGTGATATTCTGTTTTGCCGGACCAGGGAGAATAAACTTAAATGGATCATAAATTGGTAACTGAACAAGTTCAGTACCTGATGTATTGAATACACTTGTACTTTCGAATAGGTGAGTATTGATTAGTGGTTCTTGTGTTCTAAATGGTTGATGTCCTGTCGGATACTGTACTGTCGGTGTAATGACAGTAAAGACATTCCATAATGGTGGAACTAAATCAATTCCATCAACCCAAATCTTATCACCCAACGAAACATATGTAGGTGTGCTGACTGCTGGCTCTGTCAGGAATCGCATTGTCTTGAATAGCATCAATTTTGTAAAATTGAGATAATCAGGAATATCTGTGGCACTTATAGGATTACCTTCGAGTGTTAATAGATTGTAATAATTGTATGTTGGATCACTATCTGTTTCAACTTGGTTAAATTCAAATGCAACCGCATAGTTTGTTGCTGGTGCTACAGAAAGTGGAGGAGCAATTTCTATTGTTGCTGCCGATGTGTAACCAGAACCTGCCGTATCAATGATAATTTCGGATACCACACCACCGGCAATTGTAGCATGGGCAGTTGCACCAACACCCGGGCCGTTAGCATTGATTGTTACAAGTGGTGCGATATTATAGTTTGCACCAGATTTTGTTATTGTTGCATCAAGGATAGCACCACTTGGTGCTGGTGGAGGAGCAATAGTTAAGGTAGCGAAGGTATAATTCACACCGCCTTGATTAATAATAATATCTGTAACTTGTCCATCTGTTATTACGGCTGTAGCAGCAGCGCCAGAACCGTCGCCAGCAATTCCTACAGCAGGTGCAACGGTATAGAATGCACCGGGATTGGTAATTGTTGTGGAATATACTGTGCCGTTACCCAATGGTGGTTCTATTGTTACTGTTGGTGTAATAATAAATCCAGAACCAGGTTCTGTAACTACAATGCTAGTAATGACACCAGCATCAACGACTGCAATAGCAGTTGAAATGGTATTTACATTTGTTGGATCGGCAATAGTTACCGCAGGAATAGAAGTATATCCAGATCCGCCACCAATAACAAAACCAGTTACTACGCCAGCCGCTATAGTAGCGGTGGCTGTTGCTGAGGTTCCGTTTGCTGCTCCGATGAGTACGTTAGCAGTTGTATATCCTGAACCAGGTGTGATAGTAAATCCTGTAATAAACCCATTAGCCACACTTGCGATAGCTGATGCACCGACGCCATCGCCTGTAATTGAAACAGACGGTGCTGTTGCATATCCTGCTGCGCCATTTGTAATAATAATCGATTCTATTGCTCCACCATTTATAGTTGCCGTAGCAATTGCATTAGTCAATACAGGCGGGTCAATATTTACGGCTGGTACAACGATATAACCAAATCCACCAGTACTCAAAGGTAACGATGTTACTACACCTGCTGTTACTACTGCGGTAGCCTGTGCAGTTTCATTCGCCGGAATATCAATGCTAACTTGAGGGGTAAAGGTATAACCTGCGCCGCCAGTTACAATGTTCAATCCTGCAACTTCTCCACTAATGATATTAGCGGTAGCTGATGCAACAAACGGAACTAAGGCCGTTGCTGTTGCTGTTTCGGCTGGGCCGTTTATTTCTAATGTAGCATGTGCCTCAATAACCTGCAATGAGATTAGATTTCCAAAATCAGTTTCATTTGCACCACCTGTAAATTGTGGAGTGATTAGGTAGGATGGATCTGTTCTTAGGAATAAATCTCCGGCAGCATTAGCGATAACATCAAATCCAGATGACGCTGTAATATCTATCATCTTATAGACATCCCAATCTTCTGTGAATGTCTTGGCTACCCAGATTGTATTATTTTCGACTGGATTGAAATTAGTTGTTCCCCAGGATACGGCAACCTGATTGGTATCAAAGGAGTTCAGTGTCACATCATTGAAATTTACATATCCAGCATTAGGGATTGGATAATCAATAATATTTGTTAGTGGAAACACTAAAGCAACTGTTGGATCTGTTGGACGAACAATCCACTTATCAACCTCATCAATGTCAATATTGATAATATTATCGAGTGCTACATCACTAATGATTTCACCTTGCCAGACGCTATAGAGTCTATCAAGTGCATGTGATTCGGAGCCGGAATCAATACTTACTATTGGTGCTGATAGATATCCATATCCCGGATCAGTAATATCAATACGAGAAATGCGATTAGTAGCATCAAGAACAACATACGCCCTTACAATACGAGTTGCAAGAACAACTGTCCAATTAGCTGGAATAAAATCAATTGCCGATTGTACAAATATAATCGGTGTTGTTCCAATTGTAATTGGTGCTGGTGTTATTTGCTGCCATGTTGTGCCGGCCTGAGTACCACTCTGAACAAAGGCTGTGAGTCCAACCATCTTAGTTTGCGTATTAGCATAAGTAGATCTTGACCACAACCCGGCAGAGACCACAAAGATTCCGTTTTGAAATTCAAAACCAGGAGATTGGTTTTTAACAAGAACACGATCACCGATTGCAGTTGGAATACCATCTATTATCGGTGTCCCCGATCGGACAATATTTCCGGTTGTTGCTACTCTAACAGCAATCTGATTGAAATTACTTGAATAATAAACCGGGTTACCTAAAGTATCATTTTGTTCTGCTAATGCACCGATTTGAAAAGTTTTAGTAGGGGAGAAGGTAGTCCATGGTCCGGTCGGGGTTGCATCCGGCAATGGGAATACTAATTTTGGAATATTGATGTAGGTATTTTGAGCATTCAATATATTGATTTGTCTTACAAATCCAACATCTGATGGGACAAAATTCAATCGTGCAACAATAACTTCACCTGTATTCTGTTCCGGGATTAATCTAAATTCAGTTGATACTTGTTCAACGGTATTACCAAAGTCTCCCAATTTAAGGGCCCATTCTTCGAACACCTTAATGATTTCGTCGCTCTGTACCTTAGTAGATCTAAATAGTTTCTCAAAGGATTGTTTTGTTCCTTTCTGCCTAATCGCACCCTGATAGAATAGATACTGTACGTCATTAGACACTGATAGGTTGTCGAGATAACTCTTGCTCTCATATCCGATTAGATGGCGGCCCAAATCTTCGAGGCTTGGATTATCAATAGTAACATTAGAATCGTAGAAATATCTCATGCTTTCTACAATAGTATCATAGTTAGGAACAAGTTGATTATCTATGATTAGATAACCAGGTGCTTCCATCTTACCATACCAACCATTACTTCTGAATCCGTTGAAGCGTAAACGCTGCTGCCTTGCTCTTAATAACGGAGTGTAGATAACATCGTTGAAGTTTGTTATGTTATCAAATATTAATACATGTTCTGTCTCTGACGTGTTAACTTGTAGGAAATAAATTCCGCCAGAAGATAAATCAGCCGGTGCTACTGTAATGAGCGGTCCGTCGCGGTCGGTAGTTGTGGTATTAGGAGCAATTGCTACACCGAACTTATCTAGAATACTATATACTCCGTTTGACAGCGATTCAACATCATTTGGATAACCCCTCTTAACAATCAACGATGCTGAATTAGCAAGTGGGCTTAATTGAATTGAAGCATCGGGTGCCCAATTTGTATTCAACCAGAATAGAAATTGTTTAGCAGAAGATAACCAGTCACTGAGAATATTTGTATCCTGACTTACTTCTGTGAATTGCCACCCCTGCTGTTCAAGATAGGCGCCCCAGCCGATCATAAGATCGAATACTTCTTGTACGTTCTTTAGAATAGATCCGTATGGATATTTTGTGATAGTCGTAGCAGAGATAGGTTTATAGGTTACTGATACACCACCAACGGTTGGGAGACCTTTTAGTTTCTGCCAGGCCGATGCTACGAACCGTTGAGCTATTTGTGTTACTAGGCTTTCATAATATACGCCATTATATCTAACAATTTCGCCCTGGCTATATGTAGATCCTATTTCGAAATATCTAAATTCAACAGGTGTGCCGCCAATTGTAATATCGATAAGTTTATTAGTTGTTCGATCTAGTGTAATAAATTCAGAATTCAATAAATCATAACCATAGACAACAAACGTACCATCAATTAATGCACGGATGATAACACCGCTGTAGGAATAGGTATCAACCACCGGACTTTTATGTAAAAATACATCAAAATTCGTTGATGGAATAATTAGCGTATTTGTGTTTGCACCCGGAGTAATAGATGAAATATATGTATTGGTTGTATCCTTGTTAATAAATCCTGCAAGTTTATTTGCTAGATTTACATCAAGTGTTCTAATCTTCTGTCCAAAGGTATCGGCAATGCTCTTACCTAAGAATAGAATTCTGTCACTAATCCATACTTGATAACCGAATCTAACTTCGGTAATACCATCAACAATTTCAGCATGTACAATCTGATCCTTATTTTTTGGGCGCATCCAGGCAAAGAATGAATCATTATAAGAGAATGTATCATTTTGTACATATTGCCAATTCATATTTGACATCACAGGAAGTTCTATTCCCGGTAATAATAATGGGTCTGTAATCATTCCCGGTGATAATTCTGTGCCAAGTGTGTCCCAGAGTAATTCACCAAAAGGGCCCGGTCTCATTAGATATAGGAATTCCTGTGAGCTATATGCATATCCTGAGGTCGACATCCAGGCTTGTTCTACCGGTCCACCATCGCCATAAATCCACGGATCATCGAAGTGATCAAATGGTGCGAATGGGTTACCAGAATATGGAAGACCAAACAGAGTAATTATAGGAATAATTTCACCAAAAATATCAACAGGAACAATCGATGATAGGCCCGGCCTTGCCCACATAGGCTGTTCTTGTGGCAACAAGGTCACAGGATCAAAAATAGCTGTAGGACCTTGACGTATAATTCCAAATTCTAAATCGGCCCACATAATGTTATTACCGGCCGCAAGCGAAGTCCAAACCTCCTGGCCGGCAATGTTTAGGACTGGAAGACCGTACTCAAATTCCCACCACGACGGTTTCTGGCTAAAACCTAACATCTCCCAGGGGCTGGTATCTGGATAATAGGTGTCATAGTAATACTGAAAAATACCCTTCCAGTTACCCGGTAACTCCGTTGCCGAAACCATTGGTGTTACAGCCGGACGATAATTATATAGCTTCCATAATTCACCTGCCGGTGCTGTAAGACTTGCTGACGGCCAATCGTTTACTCTGTAATTTGCCCTGTTCTTGGCCGCCCACTTGTTTAGATACGATTCTGTAATTTCAAGGAACTCGTCTCTTGTGTAACGTGTTTGTCTAAAGAAACCCGATTTTACAGATTCAAGGCGTAACGGAATATAATATTCACTACGGAATTTTGTCTGCAAGGAGTTGTAAATTCTTGTTTCTAAATCAAGAAGAAGCTGGTCTCTATAATCACCATATGCGATGGTCTTTGATCCATCATGTCCAATAATAACATTTGTTGGATTAACATAGGTTGCATCGAGTTCTATAACAGGGGTATATGCACCCCAGGCGCCGACTTTAGTCGGGGTTGATGGAATATAAGTTGGGACAGGATTTTGGTACAGGGCAGCATAGACAATGTTACCCGGTGGTACAGTAGTAGTATTGAATTGAACATCGATTGCTAAATTTGTTCCCACAATATTATAATCTGTTCCAACTGTAAGAATTCTTTGAGTTGCAGTTGTAATATCATAGAAATATACAACATTTCTAGGATTAGACAAATCTACATAATTGGTAAGTGTTACAAGACCGCTAAGTGGAATAATAATATTATTTTCTGAGAGAAATGGCGTACCTTCTGCAGCCATAAATGAATACGCGAACGCATTTGAGAATTCTCTAGAAACATTAAGTATTCTAAGGATTTCACTAACCCACGCAGTAACATCGATTGTATTATTAAAGTATTGAACTGGATTAAATCCCTGATTGATTAATTGCAGAGCCAGCGTCAAGAATTTATTCTTAAATTTTGTATACTCATCAGAGCTAAAACGAACACCTTTAATAAAATCTAGATCATCCTCTGATGATACAAGCATTGATTTTAGGGCTGGTGCAAGATTCTGTAGAATATATGAGCCGACGCTTCTATTTTTTCTAGAATCGCGGTAATTGTTAATTCCACCAAATGACGAACCAGTAAATCCAATTTGATTAGAAATGATAGAAGAGAACTGCTGAATTAAGTCACTTCCGCTAATTTCTGAAACTTCAAGTTGCGTTGGATTTGCCTCAAGTTGTTGAGGGATTTCAAAATATCCCGGAGCGGCAGGATCAAGTAATCCGTGAGTATAAGTTTGTGCCTCAACAACAGGTGGTTGACTTTGTGTTGTCAAGAGTAGATTAGTTAGATAGGCTGTCAGGTCTATATAGACACGATTATTAATTTCAGTAAATTCATATCCACCAATTTCATTCTTAACTTCTAATCCATTAACAGATACAACAATATCTGCAAGCGGTTGTATTGCACCATTAACTGTTTCATAACCGTAAGGAGTAACACTTAGCCTAAAACTAAATTCAGACCCAAAGCCAACAACAAATTTATCAATAACTCTTTGTTTGCTTAACTCAATACAATTAGCTGGCGGCGGTATTACAATATTATCGCAATCGCAAATATCATATAGATTCCAGTTATTGAAAAGTACAGGGCCGGTAATTACATTATAGTAATAATATCCGTCAATTGGGATTAATGCAGTTCCGTAGGTGTATCTATCGGTAATTAGATTATTCTGGAAGACGATGTCTGTTGATTGTCCCAATGAAGTATAGACAATTGGAAATTTTAATACAGGATCAACAGTTGCACCCGGTGCCCGATTTTCTTTATAAGAAAAAATCTTACTACCTCTAAATGTGCTATCTGGATATGTAATTGTATCATCAAGTTCGACATTGTTATGATCGTATAATAGGAATAATGGCGCCTGATTGGTTGACACTTTATCATTAAATACTTCCTGCCATTTGCCCGCAGAGTAATACCAGGTTTGACCTCTTTGTGCAGAATTATATGGACCATCCTCGGCAATAAACACAATGTCGCCTTCGAGCACTGGTGTCGCTACAGAAGTATATTCTGTAAAATTTGCTATACCAGCATTGTCGTTAAGACGCCAGATATAATTATTAGATAGTACATCATCGAACCAGCAAACCAAGTCGTCATCTGCTAATTCAATATTATAGGTTAGATTTAATAATGCGATAGATTGGCCTTCGAACTGGGCACGAGTTATTGGCTGCGCGGCAAGATCGGTCCCGAAACCATAACTAATAGTTTCTCTAAATTGTGTGCCAGACTTGTAAAGTGGAATATTTGCAACAAACTGAATAATAGGACGAAGTGCTCTAGAAGCATTCGACGGAAACGCAGAACTGGTAATAGCAACAGTCTTATTGATTGTGTCAATATGAAACCATTTATTGGTTCTGGACCAGGCATTTCTGTCTAGTGCGCCGCGCTCAATAGTAATATAATCACCATTACCCGGTTGGGCTTGAACTTCCCATGTAGTAGCATCCCAAAATTCATTATTGATTATTCTACCAGTTGATAGTTCAATAGTTCCATCCCACGGTAGAAATTCGAAGATTGTTCCAGCCGTAAAATCTGGGAATTTTTGTACAAGACCTAGTCCTTCGCATCCACCAAAGTTTTCAACAACATGTGGTTCAACATAATCTGGATCATCGAGTAATGATATAGTCATTCCTGTTGATAATGTGAAATTAGGTGGAGTGTCTAAAGGACCTGTAGTAAAGGACGGTTGTCCGATAATCTCAGATGCTAGAACACCACTAATATCAATGACTGCAAGACCTTGTTCAATCCAATAATAATTTTGATAGTTAATAAACATATCATAATCAATAGGAGGGCCGAAACTATAATATTCAGACTCAAATAATCTATCTTGATTTAATGTATTGCCACCGTAATATTCTATGTTCTCAAGAAGATCTTCGTAGAAGAATATATTTGATTTTGTAGTATCGGCATTACGTGCGTAGGCAGTAGGTTCGAGTTGCCACCAAGTTCTATTCTTTGATGGTTCGGGCAAATAAAAATCAGTAATAGGATTATAACTACCGGGATCGCGTCTGCCGAGATAACCGGCCAATAAGTCGCTATCCTTCTTTGAAAAGACCTGATCAAAGGTTGCATCAAAGAATTTCTTTTCTGTTACAGTTTGAAAAACTGTAGGTAGTCGCTTAATATACTGAGTCATGTATGGTCCAAATGGTAGGTGATATTATCTACCTACTATTTATCAACGAAATTATCTACCTACTTAAACGCGAAGATTCTGGTCTGTAAGATTTGCTACAATCTGTACGTTATTCACTGTTGCTGTAGACATGAATAATTCTGTCGGACTCGCTACAATTTCAAACAAATTACCAAACTGCGAATTAGCACTATTTGGCACAATAACTACAGAACTAATAATTCTAGATAGTTGTTGGTGAATAAATGCTGACAATTCTGACCAGAAAAATTTCTCACCAAAGTCCCAATTTCTAATATCGAAATAAGTATCAATTGCTTGAATTACTTTTGTTTTAACTTCGTTATCACTGATACTCGTTGATGGTGCCTTTACAACCTTAATAGTTGCCTGTAATTCTGATACGGCTTGCGGTCCAAACAGAATCTTAAAAGATCCCGAATTCCATATCATTGAATCACTAACCATTTTATATTGGTCAAGTGATTGAAATTGAATACGTAATTCTTCTGTTGTTGGCGGCTCTGGCATAGCAATAATACTACCATTACTATTTTTCCAAATTAACATATCTCTGTAGAAGCTATCTGTAATAACAACCATATCAATAATGTTAGTTGGCGATGGATCAACACGTTGATCGACCGGAGAATAATGACTCCACTTAAAGTATAGTGGTAATCTCTCATCTTCTGCAACTGTTGTATTCTGTGTAAATACTTTTCCGTTCTTATCATAGTGATATTTGTCAATTGATGCAACAAATGTTTGACCTGTAGGATAGGTTACTAAATCTGCTGATGTTCCGGTATCAAAAGAATAATATACACCAAAACCCGGCGGACTGATATCAGAAATTAAGAATGATTTATTTACAAAATATGTTGATAGGATATCTGATTTATCAACAATAGCAGCAGTGCCTGCTAGCCACGGAAAGAATACAAGCTGTGATGGTATAGGACCATTGAAGAATGCAGTTATCTGATTTGCAATGGATCTTGTTGCAGGTGCTATCGAATTAAATAATAATTGAGATACGTTATTCACAAAAATTAAATCTGCGCTATCCATATACACTGTTGTTGCCGGTGGAGGATCATACTGACTTCCCGGGCCGGTGTTTACAAATGGTCCAGAATAAGGTCCCGGCAACGGAATGGTAGAAATAAACGGCGGACTAAAAAGTTGGGTAAAAGTGGTGAGATCTGTAGGAAAATAAACATATAGATCAGTTGCTGTATTTGCTAAAGTTGTTGACCAATTTGTAATCCATGGTCGTGTGCTTTGATATCCTGTAACTTCGTTATTATAAAATTCAAAAACAATTCTATCTTCTGGTGATACAATCTGATTAAACCCGTCTGGATTATCAGCAATACCATCATTATTATTATCAATTAATGATACTTCGACTTTTGAAGTGTCAACATAACCGTCAGCCTGAGTGAACACGCCTGTAATATTAAATGGTACCTGTTTTCTTAAGAATGCGTCTTGTGGGTTTGGAATAGGTGATGGTGGTAGATTATTATCAATTGAACTGTTTGTATTAACAAAAGGCATAATCTCAATAGTGTCCTCTAATGCCAATCCTGTTGAGTTATCAATAACAACTTGTCCTGGTTCCCAGAAGAAACGAACATCTCTATAAGATTCAAAAACATATACACGACCACGAGCAGTTAGATCAAATGTTGTGATACCGAGTTCATTATTGCTTGCAATGCTTACATATAATAATCCACTAGCAGCATAAGGTGCCCAATCTGAATAAATTTCTTCTGTTGGTAATCCGTCATCAATAGGCGGTGCATATATCCACGGCTGATCTGCTTGATTTGTTAATCCCGGTGTTGCGGCAGTAGATGTATGCCATTCATCTGTTAATAGATCATAATAAAGCCAGAATGAAATTCCGTTGTCAATTGCTACAACAATTTCGGCAATTTCCGTAGTGTTTAAATCGTTTCTAAAAATAGGAAATACCTTGACAGCCTGATAATTAAGTTGTTCTTCTACGCCTAATTCAACTGGACCGATATTAGCATATGGGTTTAGTGGGTTAATAATTAACGGAATTCCGTTTTGAATGACACTTCTAACTGATGTTGAATTTAGTGTAGATGGAATTGCAGGATTTACAAATTCTAGAACTGAGCCGGATGTAATAAATTCCCAAGGCTGATAAACGTTGCCTACAGCATTAACATTAGTGAGTGTATTTACTAAGCCTACAGCGGTAGTCGATAGTGTAGTGGTTGTAAAAAACCCAGTGTCATTCTTAAATTTCTGAGGACTAGTTTTCCAAAATAAAGGAAGACTTGGATCAGTTGATGTTGGAACAAGATCTAATAATGACCTACCAGTGGGTTGCGTTATAGAGGGATTAACTCTAATTGTATTTTCGAATTGTGGAAGATATTCATCATAGAAAAATTCAGATACCTGCGGATCTCTAAGCATCTCTTGAATTGTGTTAATTAGAATATTTTCAATATTACCGGCATTAGATGAGTCTTCAATTACTTCAACTAATACATTTTGATTATCTCTGTATAATGCCCCATCTTGACCAAATATAATTAAGTCCCTGTGAAATCCAGTTGGATCATTTAAATCAATGTAACGGCTTTGTCCACTGTATGTTCTGTCAATTGCCTGAATTTTAGCAATCTGATTTCCAAACACAAGGGGTAATACATTGTAGTCACTACCATTAACCATTCTTGATTGTGTTGAGAATACTTCTGGGGCACGAAGACGAATCTGCTCATCTGTTTCAGCAGGCGCAGCATTACCGATTGTTTGTTCAAGATTGAAAACAATACGTAATACATATTCCTGTTGATCAAATCCAATATATGGAATATTGATTTGTAATCCTTGTGCATCATCGGGACGAATTACAAGGGCTTGATTTGCACTTACACGTATCCAAAATCTAAATAATCCAGTTGGTACATTACCAAAATTGCCATCAGCAAAGCGTACCGATACGGTATTATTGGCGCCGGAAATTACATCAAATATATTTCTTTCTGCAAACTGAATACTGTTATAGATAATATTCTCACCAGATAATGCAGGAACCTTTACCCATTTGTTAATAACGGTACCGTTGCTATCAGTTTCTTGGGCATACACGTCGTCTTGGTTGATATTTTGAATATCAATAGGAAATACACGATTAGGTACAGGAAATTCGAAATTGGTATCAATGTTTAATAGATTGCCCTGCTTGAAATATAAGAAGAATCCAGTATTATCAGATGCTACGCCTAAGCTATCGTTTCTGTAAATGAAATTAAATGCATTAGCAGGATCAGGATCACGTTCGAAGATTGTTTCATTGGTGACAAAATCTGGATTGCAAACATCAATTGGGTATTCTTGTCCACTAACTGTAACAGATGTAGGATATGTAACATTTAGACGTGGAATGCTGTTTAGCTGGTATAAATCAGTTGGAATTGACCCAATTGTGCCACTCTTTGTTGGGCGGCCAAACGGGTTAAGTGTACTAAATGCGGCATTGCAAACTTGTACAAATTGATCGAACCAATCTGGATTGTTTGGATCATTCCAGAAGATCGCTGTGTCATTGATGTTTACGCCGTTTGCATCTGTTAGCGGTTGATTGGTTTGCACTGCGGCAATCTTAAACAACCCGCTTGCTGGAATATTTCTGCGTGGAACATAGTTAACCATCTTAGCAAGACGGATAATACTTTCACGACGCTCCGCAGTATCAATAAAGTTTTCACGACTATTAAGATCGGTTCTAAATGCAAGACTTGTACCAAAATATGCAAGCAATTCAATAATTGCAATAAATTCAGAACTCTCAATATAGTCGTTGAAATCTTCTGGATAGTAAGTCTGAATATAATTGATTAGGGCCTGCTTTAGAGTATCGAAGTCATAAGCAGTATAATCAATGAATTGGAAAGCTTTAAAGACCTTTTTATAGTCTTCTGCTGCGAAGAGGTTGCTCTGGCGAATTGATTCTGACATTAGGAGGTCTCTCTATCTTTAAGTGAAAAAATAACAAATAGGTTATCAGTTATTGATTCGGGTTTAAATAATAAAACCATGACAACATTTAAAGCCTGGTCTTCCTGAAATGCATCAATTGATACAAGTTCTACTCTTGGGTCAGATTGGATGACATTAACAGCATCTGCTATAATTGCACTCTTTGTGTATTCATCAAACGGATCAAATAAGTAATTATAAATTCTTGTGCCAAAGTTAGGTAACATTACCCTTGACCCAAGTGGAGTGGCAAACGTATTTTCAATGTCCCTTTTTACCAATTCAATATTATTGAGGTTATAGGGAGGGGAAGGCTGTCCCACAGTGTTGAATCCAACAAAGTAGGGCTTCCTGTTAATGCGTTTTGGTTGAACTAAACCTTTCTGATTTGATGCCATATAATTCTCTTTCTGTTATTTATCAAGAGAATTAACTGGGACTATATTAAGCGGGCGGAAATTTCTGATCACATCTGTTTGGATCAACATCATTGACGATCATTGTGATGATATTTGGGCCACGACGGCCTACTTGTGTAAACCACTTTGATTGCCTTAGTGAATCTCCTGCGGCATTATAATTTCCTGCCTTCATTGCAGCTATAAATCTTACAAACTTTGAGAGTCTTCCTTCTCCCATATTATAGCATAGGTCAGCACAGGCACGTTTCCTGATATCTGTTAGTTCTCCCCAGGTATCAATACCCAATAAGCGTTGAGCCCCTGATATAGAGATTGGAGCATCCTGTTGGAACCACTGATCTACCTGTTCTTTAGAAACAACTGTAGGAACAGGGAATTTTGTTACTTCATTTGATCTTAATAGATGTCCAATTCCGGCAGTTGGTAATCCAATGCTGTCGAGATATGAAACATACTTAACCCCTTCGTGGATTTTTAACTGGCATTGATATGCATCTAGATTAAAATTCTTTGAAACTGCACTTTCGTTTGCTGGTGTTGGCGGTATATCTGTATTATTTGCACCAGGTGTTGTATCAGTCGGCGGTGTTGCAGTGGCCTCACTACCTGCGCCGCCAGAACCTGCATATGTTTTCGCACCGTCTGTTTGCGTAGGTGTATACCCAGAAATCGACTTGAATGAGAAATTTTCATGTTCTGGGCACGGCTCGTATGTTGGTAATATGCTAACCGTTGTCTGTAATGATTCTGAATTTCTTTTAAATTTAGATTCTGGATCAGACCAGGTTGCAAGAATATTAATCTTCTCAACTTTTTGTTTAATTTCTGCTGGTGTTGATTTAGTTGCCTTTGATGCAGCACTTGCATCTGTGGGTGAAATAGGTTTATCAGTTGGGACTGAACCACCAAGTTGCACAGCACCTCCCAAGAAAGAACCTGCCGTAACTTTAAGAGTTGAATTTATCTCAACACCACCTGTAATTCTCGACTTGGCTGTGATATCAAAGAATTTAGCCTGTGAAAGAATATTTGTATCAGCCTTCAAATTAATACTAGTACCGGCGTTAACTAGAACCTTAGTTCCGGTTTTCAAATTATACTCTGCATCTGTTTGTATATGAATATCACCGGCCGACTTATAGTCTTGTTTTCCAGAGGTAGTAAGCGCATAATTGTTTTCAATCAGAACAATATTATCTTTGCCGACAGTTATAAAGAAATCTTTCAGCACATCTATATTTGAATTATTCTTTACAGTTTGAAAAGAATCTTTATGAACAGTTGTGTGCATGTTATTGAGTGCTTGTACTACAATATTACCGCCCTCACCGGCTCCTTCTCCTACATATTTGTATAATGGAATAGTTTGTGTATTAGGGACATTATTAATATCGTATGTGAATGTTGTGGTAGAAGTAGTTGTATCTTTAGCAGCTTTCATATAGATATTTTGACCTGCTTCAATATTGATGTTTCTATCTGCACGTAGGTTAATGTCTTTCTGAGCACGCATTGAAATATTTGTTGCACCAAAAATATCTATATTACCCTTCTGATCCATTTGCACCCAGGCAGTACCGTCTCGATTTATTAGATATACGAAACCGTTGGTCTCATCTAACTTAACCTGCGCACCAGACTTAGTTGTCAATTGAACATATTCAGATCCAGTCTCATCATCCATAATAAAGGAAGAACCACCCTTTCTTCTAATATTAGCAGGAGACGCAGCAGAGTCGATAACAGGCCCGGGTGTTAGAATTCCAAAAACCGTACTAGGAGATTCGCGGCGAGCACTTGAGGTAGTAATACCTCTTCCCTGATCGGTAATTAATCCCTGGTTTCCCAGTCCCTTAAACTTTGTTTTTTCATAGGGTTTGGTTGCCTTATCTGGCTGTGTTATCTTTGTGTCCCATTTATTATATTCTGCTACAGGAATAATCTTTCCCTGATATTGATAATTATTCTCATCGGCCGCCATACCGGGAACCATATTATTCATAAACTGATTATATAGACATCCGATCCAAAATCCCCGGGCAGCATCACCATTAGCAAACATCACCAACACCTGATTGTTTATATCGGGGGGAATCATCCACATACCATACGATGTTTGAGTTCCATCGAAGTCCTGAATATTAGATTTACTGGTTGTATTAACATTTGTTGCTCCGGCAAACGGAGAACAATAGCTTACAACCATCCAACCAGATTCCTCGTTTGGCGCAGCGCCAAGTTCTGGAATCCATACACGAAGTCTTCCATTTCTCTGAACATCTGTCACATCTTTAACAAAACCGACATATACACCACTAAGTAAAGGTGCTCTACCCAACGGTTGTTGCCGGCCACCAGATATGGGGGAATTTGTTCTTGTATTTGTATCAATGTATGGCATTTTTATCCAAAAGTGGGTGGTAGGCCGGGGAGTGAATTTGGAATTTCAGTGGGAATATTCGAACTAACTTTAGTACCAATGCCGCTTAATGGATTAACTACCCTATTTGTACTAAATTGGCTTTCGACGCCCGGTATATCTATCTTTCCGAGTATTCGTTGGCCTGTCGAGATATCGGACAGTCTACTTTTACCAATTAATTCTTTTGGATTTGTTGGAACATCTGGCTTTACAGCAGCAGGTTCAAGTTCATCCATAAATTGTGATATATTAATATTGTAATCCATTAGGCATGATAATTCTTGATGGAATTTCCCCATTTCAAATTTACTTTTTATATTTGTTACTTTAAATATACCACTAAGCATTTCAACTTCCTGGAAGGCACTTGTGTCGTCCCCGGCCTCGTTATTAATGTCGAACACACGCGGTGTCCTAAACCTAAGCATAAGAAAATTATCTGTTCCTCTTAGATTGACAGCATTTTTCATTTTTGTATGAGCTTTCTTAATAAAGTCAATGGCTTTAGCTTTATCTTCCTCTAATGTGAAGAATAATTTTTCGTCGCCCTCTGCAACCGGCTGAGGGAATAACCAGAACGGGTCGCCCTTTATGCTTAGAGTAATATGCGCAAAAGAAACATCTAATGAGCTATGCATTGCTTGAGAAAATGCATTTGATAATTTCTGAATTCCGGAATTGCTACTTGATTCAACCCCTGTACCGGTCTGACGAGATTGCATATTATCGCGTCGAGCCATAGGTCGTAGTTTACCTTTAATTTCTAAATAGGTCTTTGCTTCTTCAATTAGTACATTCTGACGGCTTGTGTTTATATCAGAGAGAAAATTGAATTGTTGATTGGTAATTTTATTTATTACCGGTGTTGCAAGAATTCGCGCACGTGATGTTGCTTCTGTCAATCTTCCATCAGTGTCTTGCCCGAGCCCTTGTCGTTCTTTTACAAAGTTTAATCTATTTTCTGGTTTAGCATTCTCAAGAATTGCAATATATCTCTCTTTAACATTGGGTGGTAAATCAGCAGTAGCAATCTCCTGGCGAGTGGAACTAACTCTTATTCCTTCATCGGCATCAACTTCTCCCTTTGATGCTGTATTTAGAAAAGAAATTGTTGATTTTAATTGTTCAGCAAGGCGCGCTGCGTTATCTGACTTGGTCTGATTTACCATACCCTTATCTATCTCGGCTGCATTATCATAAATGCCGCCCATTCTGCCAACCGATGATGCCATTGCACTATTAATTTTTATATCAAGATTTATAACTTGGTCATTTAATCCAGAAAAAATATAATTATATTTTTTCTTAAGAATATTATTTTCAATATAGGTATTAAGTCTTTTACGCTCTGCATTAATCGTTGAACTTCCGGCAGAATCCTGCGATGTATTAACATCGAGTATACCAATATCATATTGTATGATAAAATATGTAAATTCATGTGCATAGGCATTTTGATATGGATCGTACTTCAATAAACGAGTCTCTGTGATAATTCTCCAGAATTTCTTCATCTGACTTATTTCAGCATTCATAGATTTACCATTGCCACCCGGGGTGGAAGAATTACTTATGCGTATCTGACCTTGCTCGGTCTGCGATAAAATACTGTCAATAATCTTATCAATCCCTGTTCCTTGTGGAAATGTGCCGTTCTTCTTTCCATCAATATTTACAGTGCTATCGTTTCTAACCGAGTCGGTATTATGGGTAGATGGTGTTATTTCATACCTTGCAAGATCCGGATCGACGACAATTTTATAAGAATCCGGTATGCTTGCAGCACCAATTAATCTATAGATCTGATCACCATTTAATGCATCTTGTAATTTTTTCATTGCATCTTCAAAATTAGAGAGATCACGTAGTACGGTTGTATTTGGTAACGAGGCATACGCATTGCTTAATGCTAAGTCATTGGTAATCTGTGCAGTAACTTCGTATTTTGTTCCTGCAGTAGTTACATTGGCCTTAATATCAGTTAAGACTAATGACCATACCCATTTTAGACTAGATAGTTCGCCCGGTGATCCATTTTCTGCCTCAGATGTTTCCGGAGAACGAGCCTTGAATTGCAATTGCATATAATAAGGTACTACTGACCAATTACCTATACCTAATGCCAGTGATTGAAGATATATCTTATCAAGGAGCGCGGCTCCAGCAGGTTCGATTATTTCAAATCTTATATTTGTTGACAGGCCAGTGCCACCATCGGCACTTGGTGTTCCTTGTGAGTCGATAACAACATTATCTATAGTGAAATCAGTAACTGCTGATTCTGCAATAATTATCTGATTTGTTGTATTGAAGATTTTTCCGCTACTCGATGCTTCGGGGGTAACCATAAAAAATTTCCAATGGTAAGTGACAGCATCATATTGATCTAGAATATTAGGTAGAAAATCTACATTAAGTCGAGGAATATCGGTCTGAGTGGGTGTAGATGAAACAACAGTCTTGTGATTATCGCCTTCGTTTCCATAATTATTATATGATCTTTCAAATTCAACATTATTAATAATGCGTGGTGCTACAGCAACATCCTCAAGTCGTGGTTGTGGCTGAGGTTTTTTAGAAATAGCACTTACGCCCGGATTACCTTGTGTGGGAATACCGGATTGATTTATAGCATGTATTTTGACCTCTGGGGCCATAAATGATTTATCAGCCATAATTATTGTTTTAGAATATTAACAGGTACAAAAATTTCTAATCCCGCAACAAAATCATTAATTGGATCAATAATAAGATCTGGGTTTCTCATACAGAACACCCACCATAGGCGAGGTGTTCCGTATTCTTGATTACTCATTAGGTCGGGGCGTTGATTGAATTCGGGTGGTATGATTATAATTTTGTCAAAGTCACTCTTAGGTATGGTTCTCGGAACCCATAGGTCAAGATACCAATCCTTAATAGGAGTTAAAAGGTATTGACTAGAATCTTTTGAATTTGCTGCCATTAAATATATCCATTATTAACAAGTTTACCTGATCTAAATTCGTCGAGATTAAATTGGTTTCTAAGTTTAATTGGAATATACTGAGTTTCTAATTCCAAACTAACTGATACATGTGTTGGAACCCATGTGAAACCTTTATAATTCGCTGCGGGTAAGGTAGTTCCGATATTTTCGGAATATATAGATTTTGTTCCGGTTGTATCCACTGCAACATAATCAATATTCGCAGCAAGTGTATAATCAAAACTTTTTATAATAACAGGAACATTATTAAATTGATACTCACCTAAGTAACTAAAAACTAATGTAGGCGGTGGTGTACCAGCTTTATTGTATGGATTAACACCAAAATAAGTTTTCGTAACGGACCGGAAGAAGTGGATAACCGCTAATAAATACAATGCTTCATCGTTTGACTGTGCTGTAAATTCAGCTGTGATGCCTATTGGCTTTGGATAAGATCTAACATACGCATTGTAATTGTAATTTGAATGGATGAAGGGTGTTGGATCGTACTCACTTACGGAACCTGTTGTAACCGATGGGGTATATGGAAAAAGAACACCATTTGTAGAATATAATGGATAGAGAAGATTATCTGTAGAATGAGGTCCTAGAATAGATTGTGCCTTGGCAATATCCTTTGGTTGTAAGCGTGCTCTTTGATCCGACATTAGAAGTTCTCCTATCTTCTTATTTATCATGACCATAAAGTGGTACTTTTATACTGATACTGTTGACGAAATGCTTTAAGTGTGTTACACTTTACGAAACCCTAAAGGAGAAGACATTAATGTCCCCAGACCTAAACGAAGAAATGCTAATAGAAGACGACGAAGGTAATGTAGCACCCGAAATTGTTGTTATAGCACCCGTTAAAAAGATTAACTACCTAAACAATAAAGACATGCTTAAGGAAATTCACCGTAGTAAGAATTCCTTCTGCGAATACATTAATCCAAAGTACAGCGACTATGATGTAATTGTTGAAAGTGTTGCTGAAATTTTTCTACCCGAAGTACAAGAAAAAGCAAAGATTGCTCGTGCAGCAAGAATCGCAGCCACAGCATATGAAGCCGCATTGCTTGCTAAGCCAAACGTTTCAAAGGCTGATAAGCCAAGACTTGCAGAATTTAAGATTAAACCAGACACACTTTCAGTTGATGACTTGGTATTTCGTGTTTTAGGATTTGATCATATTCCACTTGCGCCGGGCCGTAAGAAAAATCCTAAGAGTGAAGCTGATAGTTATATGAAGTTGAACTTCTACCCCTTCAAGCATTTTATTATTGATAATGGTGTCGAGAAAGAAGTTGGCCGATCACATTCAAAGAATGGTAAATTCAATCTTGAACGTGGCTCCATTACAAACAAGCTTGCTAAGATGTTCATCCTAATGGTAAACAAATATGCACAACGAGGCAATTGGCGAGGTTATACATACCTTGATGAAATGAAGGGACAGGCGTTATTGCAACTTGCACAGATGGGATTGCAATTTGATGAATATAAATCTGACAATCCGTTCTCGTATTACACTGCTAGCGTTTCAAACAGCTTTACCCGTGTTCTTAACTTAGAAAAGAAGAATCAAGATCTTCGCGATGACTTGTTAATTGATAGCGGTGCAAGCCCGAGCTTCTCACGCCAGTTAGCAGTAGAAGAAGAGATTCGTAGACTAAGAGAAGATGCACAGGATTCAGCAAAAGATGAGCATTAATTTATTTGATAAATGTGTAGTCTTTACAGATATTCATTTCGGTTTACGTCATAATTCAAAAGAACATAATCAGGATTGCTTAGATTTTCTTGATTGGTTAATAAAGGAAGCACGTAAGTATGGCGCCGAAACCTGTATCTTTATGGGTGATTGGCACCACCATAGGTCAAATATTAATATTTTGACCCTTGATTACACTATGCAAGCGTTAAGGAAACTTAACGCTGCTTTTAAAACAAGCTACATCATGGTAGGAAATCACGATCTCTTCTATAGAGAAAAGCGTGACATACATTCTATGGTTGTAGGTAGTGAGTTTCCTAATATTGTATTAGTTGATGCTCCTATAGTTAAGGGTGATGTTGCTCTAATTCCGTGGCTAATTGAAGATGAGTGGAAAGAATATACTTCCATAAAATCAAAATATCTATTTGGGCATTTGGAACTACCCGGCTTCAAAATGAATGCCATGATAGAGATGCCCGATCATGGGACACTTAATGCCACACATTTTGAGCAACAGGAATATGTCTTCTCTGGACACTTTCATAAACGTCAGACAAAGGGTAAAGTTAATTATGTTGGCAATCCCTTTGGACATAATTATTCAGACGTGTGGGACTTTGAACGCGGTGGGATGTTCTTAGAGTGGGATAAGGAGCCTGTGTTTTTAGATTACACAGATGGGCCACGATTTATTAGTATCAACCTTACTGCACTTTTAGAAAATCCAGACATTTATCTAAAACCAAAGACATATCTTCAAGTGATATTAGATGCTGATATCACATATGAAGAAGCTAGTTTCTTAAGAGAAACTTTCTTATCTCAGTATAATGTTCGAGAATTCAAACTTGTTAAGAATCAAGATGATGAGTTATCAAAAGATTATGCTGGAGATATAACATTCAAGACGGTCGATCAGATAGTCATTGAACAATTAACTAATATCGAAAGTGATTCCTTTGAGACAAAATTGCTTGTCGAAATTTACAATGGGCTCTAATACATGTTGAATCTAAACGGATTAACAATAAAAAATTTCATGAGTATTGGAAATGTTACTCAGTCAATAAATTTTAGTAGCAACGATCTGGTTCTTGTCTTGGGTGAAAATCTCGACCTTGGCGGAAATGATAATAGAAACGGTGTAGGTAAGTCTACTATTGTAAATGCACTTAGCTATGCTCTCTTTGGGTCTGCTCTAACAAACATTAAGAAAGATAACCTAATCAACAAAACCAACATGAAAAATATGTTGGTCACATTAACCTTTGAGGTTAACGGAATTGATTATACTATTGAACGTGGTCGCAAGCCGGGCATTTTTAAGTTCATTAAAGATGGGGTTGAAAAGGATACAGGAGAAGACGAATCACAAGGCGAAGGGCGTTTTACGCAACTTGAGATTGAACGTATTATAGGCATTTCACATGATATGTTTAAGCACGTGGTTGCATTAAACACCTATGTTGAACCATTTCTTGCATTACGCACAAACGATCAACGGGCTATTATAGAACAACTGCTTGGAATAACCAAGCTTTCAGAAAAGGCAGATAAGCTTAAAGAAGAATCTAAGGTTACAAGAGATGAGATCAAGGAAGAAGAGTTCCGCATATCGGCCGCAACAGAAGCAAATAAGAGAATTGAAGCGAATATTTCGACATTGGAAACAAAGTCGTCGACGTGGGATCGCACGCGGAAACAAAAAATAGAAAAACTCCAGAAGTCTATTATGGAACTTCTCAACGTAGACATTGATTCTGAAATTGCATTACATAAGTCTAAGAAAGAAATTGAAGACTTGACGGCTGAATATAGATCTCTGGCAAAAGAACTTAGTGGCTTAGATAAAGAAGTTACCGAGATTACAAGAATAAAGATACGTTTAGAGAAAAACCTAAATAGTTATTCTGCAGATATTTGTCCTAAATGTAATCAACTAATGGATGCAGAGACACATAAAAAACTGCACGACGAGGATCTTATAGATCACACTGATGCACTTAAGAGATTGACTGAAAAATCGTCAAAACGAGACGAGGTTAAAACTCTCACCGAATCTGTAGCATCTATTATTCCGGCATTGCCTACAACATATTATGATACAATTGATGAGGCATACAATCATAAATCAACGTTGGATACATTAGGCAACAATCTAAGTATCGAATTAGAATCTTCAAATCCGTTTGTAGATCAGATTGAGGCTTTGCGTAAAGATGGCTTACAAGAAATTGATTTTATTAAATTAAATACATTGGTGAAATTGCGTGATCATCAGGAGTTCTTAAATAAACTCCTAACTAATAAAGATAGCTTCATCCGCAAGAAAATTATTGATCAAAACTTAGCATTCCTAAATCACAGGCTTGCTCATTATCTCGCTGACATTGGATTGCCCCATTCTGTTAAATTTAAAAGCGACCTCGAAGTAGAAATTCAGATGTATGGAAAAGAATTCGACTTTGATAATCTTTCGCGTGGAGAAAGAACAAGGCTTATTTTATCATTGAGCTGGAGCTTCAGAGATGTCTTTGAGAGCATGAACGACAAGATTAATTTATTGTTCGTGGATGAATTATTAGATCAGGGATTAGATACAGCAGGAGTTGAAGCTTCGCTAGCTATATTAAAGAAGATGGGTCGCGAGAATAAGAGAAACATTTTCCTGATTAGTCACAGAGAGGAACTTACCGGAAGAGTATCTGATGTATTAAAGGTGATCAAGGAAGGTGGATTTACCTCAATCGAGAGCAATGATGCTCTTGCAATTCAATAGGACATCTAGTTATAATAGAACTTCAATAACAACAAAAAGGGTTTTATGTTTACAGAAGAGGATATGAGTGCGCTATATCAATTCATGATGTGGGATGATGAAAAGTTTATAAACCTAACCGAAGGTCCACGACACCGACAGCTAATATTATCTATATTGTCGGATAAAAAGTCAAATGTTTTAATTCGAGAAGCTCTTATTGCAAGGAAACTTGGGTTAGTTCACAACACCAAAATGCATAGTACAACAAACGGTATTACTAGCTTTGATGCAACGCATCCAATAACTACCAGATGCTATGAAATAAAGGCCGAGCAATATACAACAAACAATCAGGACAGAAAAACTCAATCAGGACAGATTACAGGAACTGGTGTTTTTTCTACAATAGATGACGAGGCAAGCTTTATAAAGTTAAGAGATGCCAGTCCGATGATTGCTCATGGAATGTTTTATGATGGTAGAATGCTTGGACTGGTCACATTTGAACTTATTGATTGCCCTGCCATAGATAGAATAGAAAAATACTTTAGGGGTTCTACAAAAACTGCACCTAGATATTCTTATCAGGACTGGATTAATTCACCATCATTGAAGATAGAATATATCTCTGATAAATGGCCAGATAATATTTCTAGAAAATATAAGAAAGAATTAACTACTAAATTGTTAATGCAACAGATTCTTGAGAATACCTCTTTACTAACTCTCGATTCTGTTCAACCAACCAAAATTGATCCCACTCAACAAACATCCATCCCTTATATTGAAGTGAGCGATCTGCAACAAAACCTAGATTTTGAGGAAACACAACCCATTGCCCTTTCCGACTAATCTTAATCAATATTAGATTTAAATCACCCTCATCCTCGACATCCTTTTGCTGTGCAATCCAGGAGTCGAGGATTTTCACATCCGCATACCAAAGTTGATGGAATGGAAAATCTGCATAGCTCTTACATTCTAAATTGAAGTGAGTCCACTCTTGCGGTGGATGAATGTCACCCTTTTTACTAGCAAGTTGCCCGGCATCTAACGATGATTTTCGATGAGTGTTTTTACCGCCCACAAATGCTCCACTGCTTGGCACTCTTAAGAACGTAGACCCATAGGTTTCAGTTAGAAATTTTGCTACTTCTAATTCCCAACTATTTCCTTTAGCTTTTGATTTTGATGGCATTATATCCCCAGTTTATACTATTTATCCAGAATTATAAATAGTTAAAATAAAGGAGATATTATGTATTCACAGGCATACGAAGCAGCGGTTGATCACGCAATGTTATATGAAGTAGGCGGGTTCTGGAAACTTACTCCGGAAGTAGAAGCAGGGCTAATTGATACCGCTGCCCAAAGAAAGGCAGTTGGCTATGTCGATGATCCTTTAGACCGTGGCGGAGAAACAAAATTTGGTGTTGCATTCAATGCTAATCCAGACTTAGACATTACAAACTTAACATGGGCACAAGCAAAGGCCGTTTACTATGATAGATACTGGGTTACCGGTGCGTGTGAAAAATTGTCCGGCCGGGTTGCAGTTTTACATTTTGACGGATGTGTGAATCATGGTGTTGGCAGGGCAAAGAAATTCCTCCAAACATCTGTTGGTGCAGTCGCTGATGGTATCGTTGGGGTAGCTACGTTAACAGCAGTAAATTCAAAAGATCCTATTGAAATATGCAATAAAATATGTGATCTAAGGGAACAATTTTACAGAGACATTGTAACAAACAAACCAAATCAGGCACGTTTTCTAAATGGTTGGCTACGTAGAATTGATGAAATGCGAGCCTTTGTCACCGACCTAAACAGGCAATTTTAACCTATATCAAAATTGTGAATCATAAGTGTGTAGAGAGGCTAAAATAGCTTAACGATGTGAATCGTTCAAGCAAATTTTTCCAACTAAAGCACACTTTTAATAAACACAATACAGGGTTAGCGAGCCTAGTTAATTTTTCGCTGGCGTGTCTTTCGGAATGGAGAGCAACAGCCAATGTCCATTGAGTGTGCAATGGCAGGAACATAAGAAAACGACCATTGTCGTTAGTAAGATGATCTAAAAGTTTGCAGCAAGTATGTGAAAACAGGGTATGGCTTGCTGGTCGCGTAATTAGCCACTGAAGAATAATTACAAATGCGGCGAGGACGAAAGTCCCCCTTCCGAAACGCTTAATCGCGTGTAGTTGATATAATCAATCCAACACTACAAGAATATTTCGGTTCAGAGTCTGGTGATGCTGTCAAGTATTTCCTATCCAAAGGTTTTGGATACCCTTGGTCTGACTCCGCTGTCAAATTAATCAATCACTATTTAATTACTATAGAAGAGCGAAGCGATGTGGTCTGAACGAAAGACGAAGCGGAGTTTACGAAGCGAGTGTTTCGTGAATGACCCGGTCTGAAAGACCGATAGTAGTATCTAACTTCTTGTAAATGCGTTTAGCAAGTTTGATAACTTCTTGATTTGTTTCTGAGCTAATGTCGACATATGGACGCAATTGCATTCTATATATTTCGTTAGAGAATGTTTCGACACCCACGACTCCAGTGAACTTCTGGAAATATAGTGTTGTAAATGCGCTAAGGCGTAGTTCTACTTCTCCGATGAGACTACTTAGTTCCTTATGTGATTCAGGATCAATATGCCTCATAAGTTTAACCTCACCCTTAGTGATATACATCTCTGTTAGTATGTGACGCCCTTCTGCTTTTTTCATGTAAATGTAGCCCGGTTGACGTACTAACATCTTGTTAGATATTAAGTCAATGCTCAATTCTCTATCTGGTAATGCATCTACAGAGAATGGACTCCATTTAATGTTCTGAACATCAAGTAATCTCGATAGTTCATAAACCCAACGATGTTTAGGATAACGGTCCCAGCATTCAATATCATCCTTAGGGATGTCGAATTCTTGCGTGTCTGTTTTTCTGTGCATAATATACCTCTTACATGTATTCCTTGGCGTTAGGATTCTGTGATTTTAATTTCTTGTTAATCACCTTAATCATAATTTCTCTATCTTCAAAGCTTGCACCCCATAAATTATTCCATTCAATCCCTCCAGACATATGCAAGGCAATTTCTACAATCTGCTCTCTAAGAGCATATGAATCCCTGGTGTATGATTGAATAAGGTCACCTAATTGCTCAGGTGGCAAGAATATCAGTGACCTTATGAAAAATTTACAGGATTGAAATCAATCTCACTCTCCCATTGATGTTCACATTTTTCACATTTAGCTGTAAATGTCCTTTTGATTCCAATTTCATTAATCTTAATGATTAGGTCATTTATACTATCAAGGCTCTTCTTATCAATATTTTGTAGGAAATCTTTAATATATTTCGAATCTGCTACATCTACATTATTGTCCTCATCAACCACTTTAACAATACTAGAGGTTATTAAGTCAAACTTTGTAATAGCAACTTCTTTAAATCCTTTCACAAAGATTGCAGATCGTTGTTCATCGGTTAGTGATTCATTTTCTACTGCCCGTGCTAATTTTGTTTGTTCAAACTGAGCATGTAATCCCTTTAGCAAATCTGGAAACAAATACGGTCTTACAAACACTGATAATCCAGAGTCTAAATTTATAACATATTCTAAATCAAGTTCGGACATGTTGTCTAATGCGTATTGGAGATCTAATTTAAACGTATTTTCTTGTGTACATTTTGGACACCTAAGATTTGTTTCCAATGAATCATTATATGTTGCATAACGAATTGCTGTGATTAAAACATCAATATCGTTTGTTAGCAAGGCACGCGGTTGTTTTAACGCAGGAATACAACTCAACATTACCTCAATTAATGCTTCACCATTTAATAAAGCATCAGGATTCTTTAAGACAAGTTCATCTTTACCAGTCATAGGTAAGATACCAACTTCACCCTTTTCGTTTAATTCAATAACACCTGGTTTGTAATAATTGCCGCCACTAGGTAATTTTAGATACATTTTGATCTGTCTAAAATATTGCTTTAACGGATTATTCTGTTGTGTGGTTGATTCCATATTATACCTCTGAAAATGTTTTGATAAATAGTATTGATTACTCTTTCACTTATTTATCACGGGATTTAACATAGACTTCTTATGGCTGATACTACTTTTATTTCTGGCGTTGCTGATGGAGCTTTTGAAAAAGCTTTTGGGGAACTACCAGAATGGGCTTCAGAAGAAACTGCCTTAGCGATCGAGAATACTCTCAATAAGATATTAGGTGTACAATCTAAGACATTTGCACAATTACTTAAAACTTCTGCCGGCGGTGGTTCTAGTGGCGGACTTTCAAAGAAAGATGTTGAAGATACAAATAAGGAGTTAGCTAAACTCTCAAAATCAATAGCCAAACAAGTTGAAGATGCAAACAAGGCTAAAAAGCAAGCAAAATCCAAAAAAGATTCAGATGAATTGGCCCTAGCCCTAGATAAGAAAACGTCAGCCTCTGGTCAATTATGGGCACAGGTGCTTGTGAAATTAAAAGGTGCCGGCGACGCAATATTAAAATCTCAGGTACAATATTTTACAACATCAAATGATTTATTTAAATCAGGTGTAAATTTAGCAGATGGTCAGAAGGCAGGAACATCTAGTTTAGCAACTCTACAACAGATTGTTGTAGATACAGGCCTTCGTTTAGAAACATTTCAGAAGGTAGTTGAACAATTTTCATCATCTATTAATGCAGTTGGTGTTAATAAGTTTGTTCAAACACTTAAACTCTCTAGACAAGGACTAACAGCACTTGGCTATAGCTCAGAACAACAAGCTCAACTTATTGGAACAATGCTCGAATCTGAGAGCAATTACACTGATCTTAGAAATAAGTCAGCAAAGCAATTAACAGACGATGCTGAACGATTTGGTAGACAGGTGACAAAATTATCCCTATTTACGGGTCAATCGGTTAGTAAATTACAAGAAAATATTAGAGTTCTATCTAAATCAAACGAAGCCTGGGTAGCATCAGCGAGATTAGGACCAGAAGCAGCTAAACGACTTACAGGAATAGCGTCAGCATTCGGTGATTCCCACATTCAAGATCTAGTTCTGAAATTTGGATCAACAATGTCTTCGGCAAATGAAGATATATTTAAATCATTAAATGCTGCCGGCCTCGGTGCTGAAGCACAAGAATTAGCTGCAACATTCAAGGCAGGCGCTGCCGGTACCTTATCTCAACAAGAGACTATACAGAAAGCAACTGATATTGCACTAAGAATTCAAGAACAAAGATCGAAAGTTGAAGCCTTAGAAGCACAACGATTGGGTGGTAATGCCGCTGCCGGAAGTGCCGAAACATTGCTTGCAGGATTGACATCTGCCGGTCATAACTTATCAAAGGCAACAGATCCACAGGTAGATGCCGCTACCAAATCACAAGCAGCATTATCGAGATTATCATCTGCGTTAGAAGATAAAAGTTCACTAATACAAAGAACATTCCCATTACTTAATGACCAAGTAAATCTAGCATCAAGTGCATTAGAATTGTTTAATCAAGGAATAAAATCAGCTACAGATTTACTTAATCCTGCAACTCGATCTTGGGTTGGCGTCGGAGTTCAATTAGCAGAAGTAATTGTTGGAACTATTCTTAGTTTCCAAGCATTGAAAACTACAATGAAATTAATTAATGATGTCAGGGGAATACCTAATAAAGGTGTACCAGGCACTAGCACTCCATCCGGAACGGGCGGTAAAGGTAAGTGGCTCGGCAGGGCAGCTAAAGGCGTCGCCGGCGGTGTTGGTGGCATTTTAGCTGGCATCGGATTAGATTACGCGACTGATAAATTAAAAGAATCAGGTCATGAAACAGCAGCAGCAGCTACAGATATCGCATCAAGCGCAGCATCAATGGCCGGTCTTGGTGCCACTTTAGGTAGTGTTGTTCCTATTTTAGGTACCGCTGCCGGCGCAATCGTTGGTGGTATTGCAGGTGCCGGTTACGGTGCATATAAGAATTGGGGGACAATTTCCCCATCGACCCCTAAACCATCTACAATTGATTCGCCATCGGCTGATTCCAGTCTTAATAACGGAGAGGAAGACTCAAATAAACTTAAAAGTACCAGAGACGATACATCTGCTGCCACTACGAATAAATCCTCACAAACAAATGAGGTAAATAGTACATTAACATATCAGACCTCTGTTTTAACACAGATACTTGAAGCATCACAGAATTTAGTATCAGTTAACAGAGAAATTCTTAAATTCACAAGGGCACGAGCATAATGACATATTACGTCTACCAATATATTAGAGAGGATAATTCTCCATATTATATTGGAAAAGGATCAGGATATCGTATTTCTGAAAAAAAACATTCGGTAAAGGTGCCAGAGAAGAAATATAGACAATTTGTAGGTAAGAATTTAACCGAAGAGGAAGCATACCAATTAGAAGGATGGCTTACACATAAATATGGTCTTTTAATCGACGGTACAGGTATATTAGAAAATAAAATTCACGGTGGTGGGAATGTGAGCCCGGCAGGCTTTACGGGAAAACATCATTCTGATTATTCTAAAGAAAAGATTTCTAATGGTAATAAGGGCAAAATAAGAACTGCTGAGCATAAGAAAAATTATAGCAAACCAAAAACTACCAAACATGCTGAGAAGATTAGACAGGCTGTATTAAAGATTGCAGAAGATAATCCAGCTCGATATGTATATGAAAAACCATTTGCACACAAGAATAGGCCCTGGACACAGGCCCGTCGAGATGCACAAAATTTAAAGAAGAATAAACATGACTTGGCGTAAACATTTCAAGCCCGTTAATTCGGTCTTACCAGCAACACAGAGAGTAATCGACAGCACATCGGCTTACGCTTCCACGTCTAAATATAGCAATTGGCTACCCGAAGTTTATGCAGGTCCACCAGACAGATTGCAACGCTATGCAGTATATGATCAGATGAATTATGATCATGAAATTCATGCAGCATTAGATACAATTGCAGACTTTGGTACTGAGCCAGACGAAGTTACTGAATTACCACTAGTCATGAAATACAATGATGATCCTACACCCTCTGAAATTCAGATTCTAGAAAAATCATTGGGACAATGGTGCAGGCTTAATAAAATTAGCAAGCGCCTCTGGTCCATGTTTCGTGCAACTTTAGTATATGGTGATCAATTCTTCTTACGTGATCCGGAAACATTCAAACTATTTTGGATTGATCCAGCTAAGGTAGAAAAGGTTATTGTAAACGAATCTGATGGTAAAAAGATTGAATCTTATTTTATTAAGGATATCGATCTAAACATTAAAGGTCTTGTTGCAACTAATCAATTGAACAAACTCTCTAATGAAGCATTTGGATCCAATAGTATTGTATTTTCACCACCAATGCAAGGAAATATGAATTATATTTCAGGTGGCTACGGCGGCGCTGGTACAGCAAATTACCAAGATGGTGGCGCTACAGCAGTTGATGCTGAACATATCGTTCAATTGTCACTATCAGATGGTATGAACTCTGCTTGGCCCTTTGGACTGAGTATACTTGAGCAAATTTACAAGGTTTATAAGCAAAAAGAATTGCTAGAAGATGCAATTTTAATTTATCGTGTCCACCGCGCACCTGAGCGCCGTGTTTTCTTTATTGACGTCGGTACTATGCCGCCTAATAAGGCACAGCAGTATCTTGAACGTGTTCGTTACGAAGTACAGCAAAAACGTATTCCGAGTAGAACTGGCGGCGGCGCTAATGTGGTTGATTCGACATATAATCCTATGTCTATCTTGGAAGATTATTTCTTTGCTGTAACAAGTGAAGGCCGTGGATCTAAGGTCGAAGTATTACCCGGCGGTGAGAATTTGGGTGATATTGATGACTTACGTTATTTCAATAACAAGATGCTACGTGCTTTAGGTGTTCCAAGTTCGTACTTGCCGACAGGTCCGGAGGATGGTACATCATCAGTTAGCGATGGTCGTGTTGGTTCGGCGTTTATACAAGAGTTTAGATTTTCTAAGGTTGTAACTCGTTATCAGCAACAGGTCATTGAGCCTATTGATTTAGAATTTAAACTTTTCTTAAAGCGTCGTGGCGTAACAATTGATAACAGTTTGTTTGAACTTGCATTTACACCAGCACAATCTTTCTCTGAATATCGTCAACTTGAATTAGATTCAGCTAAGATTAATACATTTACAGCACTAACAGACATTTCGTTTGTTTCTAAACGTTTCATTCTTAAGCGTTATTTAGGTTGGACAGAAGCAGAACTTGCAGAAAATGAGCGTATGTGGAAAGAAGAGCGTAGTCGCTTAACTAAGACATTTGCACCAGATGCAGGAGTAGGCGGCAGCTTAGGCGGCATGGGTGGAGGTTCAGCACCAACAGGTTTATCTGATGTTGGTATTACAAGCTCGGGCATTGATGATATGGCACCGGATGAAGACGGTGTAGAGGGTGCAAATCCATCTGATGCCGGTCCAGAAGTTTCTGATACTGAAGTAGATAACTTTGGTCAATAGTAATGAAATTTTCTGAAATTTCTTTTGATCCAATTATATATAAAATTATTGAAACTCATTATGAAGATATAAGTGAATTATATAAATTTCTGAATGAAAATATAATTTCTGAAGACTTAAAAGGATATGATGTTGAAATATCAGAGTTACTAGATAGATATAACAATTCTGTATCTATCGGAAATATATACACCCCTGCATTAATTGTGTTCAACATAGGTCAGAACATAATTGAAATTCAATATTTAGAAAATGCTGAACTCAAAAAAATTTCATCTTTTGATAATTCTTATATTTTTGAGAAAAACAATAAACTTGAAAAATTTCCAAAAGATTTAAATAATAAATGGATTATTAGCAGAAC
>Ga0315273_10000786_pt1 | contig 34449 bp, 26 predicted proteins | sample YL17G02_0_MG_FD_205753 | JGI IMG/M metagenome (GOLD analysis project Ga0315273, IMG submission 205753) | Sediment microbial communities from Yellowstone Lake, YNP, Wyoming, USA - YL17G02_0 | ecosystem: Environmental > Aquatic > Freshwater > Lake > Sediment | place: USA: Wyoming | collected...
TCGGTCACCCTGTCCTTCAACCTGCGGCCGGGCGTCGCTTTGGGGCAGGCCACTGGCGAAGTCGAACGTCTCGCGCGGGAGACGCTGCCGGCGACGATCGGCACGAGCTTCCAGGGGACCGCCCAGGCGTTCCAGTCGTCGATGCAGGGGTTGGGCCTGCTGCTCCTGCTGGCGATCCTGGTGATTTACATGGTGCTCGGCATCCTGTACGAGAGCTTCATCCACCCGATCACGATCCTCTCGGCGCTGCCTCTGGCCGGCCTGGGAGCGCTGGCGACGCTGATGCTGTTCCACGTCGAGCTCAATATCTATGCGTTCGTCGGCATCATCATGCTCGTGGGCTTGGTGAAAAAGAACGGCATCATCATGATCGACTTCGCTCTTGAGGCGCAGCGCAAGGAGGGGAAGAGTCCGGCCGACGCGATCTACGAGGCGTGCGTCGTCCGCTTCCGGCCGATCATGATGACGACGATGGCGGCGTTCTTCGGCACGCTGCCGATTGCTCTCGGCCTCGGCGCGGGCGCCGAGGCGCGGCGGCCTCTCGGGCTCGCCGTGGTAGGCGGGCTGGTGCTGTCGCAGTCGCTGACGCTGTTCATCACGCCCGTGATCTACACGTACATGGAATCGCTGCAGGAGACGCTCGGCCGCTGGTTGTGGTTCCTGGGAGGGCGGGAGAGGCACGAGGCCGTGACGTAGGCGCCACGGCTGGCGCGCCGCTAGCGACGGCGGAAACAGGCGAGGTGGCCGTCGAAGTAGAAGCGCTCGAACGTCGGCGGGAGGAACCCGCCGAGGCAGTCGGCGACCGAGAAGACGACGGTGCGGCTGTCGGGCTGATCGAGGTCCCGGGAGAAGCGACGGTAGAAGTCGGCCCCCGGCCCCTCGGGTCTCACCGGCCGATAGATGTAGATGAAGTCGAACCCGCACGGCGACTGGGTCGTGACGTCCGCCTGCCGCCACTCGACGCGGTCCGCCGGCACGCCGAGCCAGCGCTGCAGCTCCCGCCCCGCCGCGCACATCGTTGCCGAGATCTCGATCTGCACGGTACGTTCGTGCGGCGCCAGCTTCTGCACGAGGAGGAGCTGCAGGCCGTTGCCGGCGCCGAAGTCGGCCGAGCGCGTCGTCGGCGTGATCCAGTCGGGGGCCTTCAGCATAGGCGTCAGGCCGCCGGCGTGACACCAGTACCCGCCGGTACGGTCGACGGTCGCGCGCTCATCGACGGTGTATGGCGCCTCGTACCCGTGGAGATGGCAGTACAGCTCGAGGAAGGCGTGCTCGAGCGTCTCGCCCGAGGTGCCCGCGACTGCGCCGAGGAGGCCCTCCCGGCGGCGCGCATAGGTCGGGAAGAGCCCATAGGGGTCAGGCGGGGGCGGCAGAGCCGCGAGCAGCTCGATCAGCGCAACGAGGCGCCGGCGCTCCGCCGGCGGCCGACCGTCGGCGTTCAGCAGCTCCATAAGGTGCGGCGTCGTCGCGGCTCGTGCGGACATCACCGCCCGCTTGTAGCGCATGCTGACCTCCGGATCGTCTCGCTCATCCGGTCGCCCGGTGAGGGCAAGCCCCTCACCTGCGCGGCGCGAGCTCCGATGGTAGCGCACCGTCGGCCGGTCCGGAGCTGGGCGAGGACGTCGCGGAATGCCTCGCTTGCCCGTGCTACGCTTTCTCAAGATGCTTGGAGGCTTGCATGTCGCCTTCCGACGTCACCGCACGGGTTCTTTCAGGTCACGAACGGCGCCGTCCGTCGCGCAGCCTCGGTTTCGCGGTCCTCGCGCTCCTGTCCGCCGGCTTCGCATCTGCGTCGCTGCGTTACGTCGCGCCGACCGGCGCCGATACGGGCAGTTGCACGTCGCCGGGCAGCCCGTGCCGTACGCTCCAGTACGCCGTCGACCTTGCGGCAGTGAACGACGAGATCCGTATCGCGGCAGGGGAGTACACCGGCTGCCTCGATCATGCCGCACCTGCCGGCTACACCCCGGCGACCGTCAAGCAGGTGGTCTTCATCGACAAGACCGTCGCCCTCCGCGGGGGCTTCACGACCGCGAGCTGGATCACTCCGAACCCGGCGACGAACGTCACCACGATCAATGCGCAGGGCGGCTGTCGCTGCGTCTTTGCCAGCGGCACGCTCGACCCGGCGCTCACCAACACGAGCCCGGTGCTCGAGGGGCTGCGCATCGTCGGCGGCAACGCCTCCGGGCTGCGCGGGTACCTGGCCACCGATGCCGGCGGCGGCGTCTACGTGTTCCTCGCTCAGGCGACGGTCCGCAACTGCTCGTTCAACGGTAACACCGGGAGCACCTCGACGAAGGGCAGCGGCGGCGGGCTCGCCGCGTACTACGCCCCTCTGACACTCGCCAACACCACCTTCGAGAGCAACGTCGCGAGCACTGTGGACCGGGGCAACGGCGGCGGCGCCTTCGTGTTCCCAGGGCCGGCGGGCGCGGTCTTGACCGGCAACACGTTCCGTACCAACACCGGAGGCAGCGCGGCCGGCGGAGGCGGCGGTGGGGCCGCCTACCTCACCCAGATGGCCGCAACGCTCTCGGGCAACACCGTCGATGGGAACGTCGCCGCGTCGGCGTCCAATGCGGCCGGCTACGGCGGCGGCCTCTACTCCGACAACTGCGCGTTGACCCTGCAGGACAACGTGATCCGGAACAACCGCGCCGGCGCCGCCGGACCGTCGGGATCGGGCGGCGGCATCTATCTGGTCGACGGCTCCCTGGCGTCTTCGGGCGACCAGATCACCGGCAACACCGGGAATGCACGCAGCAGCGGCGGCGCGGGCCGCGGCGGCGGTCTCTACACGACATCGCAGCGCGTCGGTCAGACCGCCCGGGTGGCGTTGAAGAACACGTCCGTGACGGGCAACCGCGGATCGGCCGCCAGCGCGTCCGACATCGGCTCCCAGGGCGGCGGCATCTACCTCAGCACTTCGGACGCGACGTTGTCGGGCTGTACGGTGGAGAACAACGTGGGCAGCGTCGGTGCGATGGCGTACGGCGGTGGCCTGTACCTCCTCGATGCAGAGGTGCGATTCACGGGTGGCGTGATCCGCGGGAACTCCGCCGGCGCCACGTTGGGCGGCGGCGGCGGGATCTACGTCTCCGCGCCGATCACGCGGCCCAACGTCGGCCTGACGCTGGCCGACACGCTGGTCGAGGGCAACACCGCCGGGGGCTCCCAGAGGGGTGATGGAGGCGGAGTGATGGTGGAGCGCTACTCGCCGGTGCTGCTGGTCGGCAACCGCATCGTCGGTAACGCCGCCAACGGCCCGGGGGGAGGCGTGAGCCTCGGCAGCGAGCTGTACGACGCCAACCCGACGTTCACGACCACGGTTCCGGCGGTTGTGCTCGACAACCTGATTCGCGGCAACCGGTCGAAGAGCGTGTCGTACGCGGACGGCGGCGGCGGCGTATTCGCATCGTGGGGATCGGCGGGGTGGGGCGGCCTCGTCATCGCCTTGAACCGCGTCGAGGGGAACACTGCCGGGAACGACGGTGGCGGCTCGGCCGGCGGCATCCAGTTGCAGCGGAGTGCCTATAGCAGAATCGACAGCAACCTCATCGTGACCAACACCGGCGCCGGACGCGGCGGCGGCATCGCCCTCGAGAGCAGCGACCACGTCGTGATCGAGGGCAACACGGTGCAGGGCAACACGGGCTGCTCGGCGTGCACCTTCCCCGGCGCCGGTGGGATGTTCCTCAGCGGCGGTTGGATCGAGGTGAGTCGCAATCTGGTGGTCGGAAACTCCGCCTCGGGCGCTGCGAACGAGAACAGCACCGGCGGCGGGATCGGCGGCAACACCGGCCGGTCCTGGTCGATCACCAACAACATCGTCGCGGACAACACGGCAGCGTTCGGCAGCGGGCTCTCGTTCTACGGGAACCTCAAGCCGTACCCGTTCCGGTACGACCTGATCACCTCCGGGCTCATCGCCCACAACACCATCGCGAACAATCACGGCGGCCGCGAGGGCGTCTCCTTGAGCTCCACGCAAGGCCCGGTAACGACCGTCACCTCGGGGGCGGCCAAGGGTGCGACGTTGGTGCCGACCTACACCGGCGCCGGCTGGAACGTGGGCGATATCGTCTCCCTCATCTCCGGGAGCACCGACTGGATCACGACCGGCTGGGAGGCGCACACCATCGCCGCCATCCAGAACAACACCGGTCTCGTCCTCGACGCGCCGCTGCAGCACAACTATGGGGCGGGTTCGCTGGTCGCCGGGACCAGGCTCGTGCTTGTGAACAACGTGATTGCCGCCTATCCCTGCGGCATCCACGCGCATGAGAGCGACACGCTGGTCACCGGCGTGAACTGGTTCGGCAACACGGCGGACGTCTGTAACACGTACGTGGATCCGCACCTCGGGACGTTCCACTACCTCGTCGGCGTGAGCAACGCGACGACGGGCGACCCGGCGTTCGCCGACGCCGCCAACGGGGACTACCACCTCACCGGTGGCTCGGCGGCGATCGACAAGGGCGTGGCGAGCGCGGTCGCCGTCGATTTCGACAACCAGCCGCGTCCCGCCGGCGCTCTGCCCGACCTCGGCGCCGACGAGTACGCTTCCGGCTGCAAACCCGTGACCGCCGTGACGATCGGCGGGGCGGCCACCGCGGCGATCGGCGTCCCGGCGAGCCTCACCGCGTCGACCTCGCCGGCCGGCGCCACCGCGAACGTGGAGCTGATGTGGATCCCGGAGCCGGCTACCGGCCAGGGGACCGCCTCCGCCACGTACACCTTCGCGACGACGGGGTCGCCGGTGGTCACCGCGCTGGCGCGCAACTGCGGCGGCGCGGTTTCGGCGAGCCGAGCGATCGGAGTCGGCGCATGCGGGCTGGACTGCACGGCGTCTGTGCCGGCCACGGTACAACCGGGGCGGGACGCCAGATTCGCCGCCACTGCGACCGCCATCGGCTGCACGGAACCGGTGGAGTACCGCTGGAGCTTCGGCGACGAGGCCGCCTCGATCCAGGGACCGACGGCGGTACAAGCCTACGGCGCGGTCGGGCGCTACGGCTGGACGCTGACGGTGACCACCGACGCCGCCGTGTGCGTCAAGACCGGCGAGATCCGCGTGGAAGCCAAGAAGGGTCACCTTCGCCGCGTGCTCCCACCGGCGTGGTGAGCCGACGGGCCGGGCCGCCCCGCTGCTCGCTCCGGCGGGGGGGGCGCGGGGGCGGTATGCTTGCGTCGTCCCGCGCGGCCGCAGGATGCGCGCGGGCGATGACCAGGAGGATGCCTCCCGATGCCTGACCGTCTGACGTTGGACCGTCGCACTGTGCTCGCTGTCGCCGTCCTCGTGTCGTTCGCCGTCGCTGCCGCCCGCGCAAGCGAGGTGCCGACCCCGAAAGCGGTGCTCGGCTTCGACCTCGGCAAGGACCGGATGCTCGCAAGCTACAGCGAGGCCCGCGCCCTGCTTGCCGCCTTGGCCGCGGCAAGCCCGCGCGTCAAGGTTCTGGACATCGGGCCGACGGTCGAGGGTCGCCAGATGATCGCCGCGGTGATCTCGTCGCCCGCGAACCTCGCTCGCGTCGAGGAGCTCAAACAGGGCTGGGCGCGCCTCGCGGACCCGCGCGGCCTCGCTGACAGCGAGCGCGAGCGTCTGCTGGCGGAGCTGCCGAGCTGCGCCCTTGTTGTCGGCGGCATCCACTCGAACGAGGTGGCCGGTACCCAGTCGGCGTTGCTCCTCGTCTACCAGTTCGCCGCCGCGCCGGATGGTTCCACCGCAACGGACTGGCTCGACCACACCGTCGTGCTGGTCGTTCCTTCGGTGAACCCGGACGGTCAGGATGCGGTGGTGGGCTGGTACCGCAAGACGCTGGGAACGCCGTACGAGGGCTCGACGCCGCCGTTCCTGTACCACCGCTACGCCGGCCACGACAACAACCGCGACTTCGTCTTCCTCACCCAGCCCGAGAGCCGCAACCTCAACCGCTTCGCATATCGCGATTGGCACCCGCAGGTTTTCCTTGATCTCCACCAGATGGGCACCACCGGACCTCGCCAGTTCGTGCCTCCTTTCGCCGAGCCGCTGGCGCCCAACGTGCACCCGTTGGTGTGGCGGATGACCAGCCTGATCGGCTCGTGGATGTCGCTGCGCCTGGAGGAGCAGGGGAAAACTGGCGTGGTGTCCGGCTGGATGTTCGACGGCAACTGGATCGGCGGCACGCGCAACACCGGCTGGTGGAAGAACGTCTTTGGCCTCCTGACCGAGACCGCCGGTGCGGCGCTGGCGTCCCCCGTGTTCGTGGACGAGAACGAGCTGCGCGCCAGCGGCAAGGGGCTGCAGGAGTACCGGCCGCAGGTCAACTTCCCGAACCCGTGGCGGGGCGGCGCCTGGGGCCTGGCCGACGCCGTGAGCTATCAGAACACCCTGACGCGCGCCCTTGTCGAGTTCGCGGCAGTCCACCGCGAGGACTTGCTGCGCGGCGTCTGCACGATGGCCGCCGAGGCGGTCGCCAGAGGTCGGCAGGCGGCGCCGGCCGCCTACCTCGTGCCCCCGGGCGGCCCAGACCCCGGACGCAGGCGTGACCTCGTCAACCTCCTCCTCGAGGCGGGAATCGAGGCGAGCATCGTGAGCGGAGCCGATGGCGCAAACGATGGGACGCCAATCGCGCCCGGCACCGTCGTCTTCCCGACGGCGCAGCCGTTGCGCCAGTATCTCGTCGAGGTGATGGAGCGGCAGACCTACCCCCTGGTGGCGCTGGGATCGGGTGACGAGATCGCACTGCCGTACGACATCACGGCGTGGACCATGCCGCTCTACCTCGGAGTCGAGGTGATGCGATCGGATCGCCCCGTCTCTGGCCCGCTCGCGCCTCTGACCTCTGCGCTCGCGGCGCCCGAGCCGCCGCGGGTCATGGCTTCCGCGAAGGCGGTGGCGATTCCGGCCGGGCAGCTTGCCAGCTATGCAGCGGCCAACCGGGCGCTGGCGGACGGCCACTCGGCGCTGCTGCTGACGGCGTCGGCTCGCGTCGGCAGCCAGGACCTCGCTGCCGGGAGCATCGTGCTCGACGAGAACCCGCGGCTCGTCGAGATCGTTCGCGCGACCGGCGCCGCCGCGGTCGCCCTCGACGCGGTTCCCGAGGGCGCGCGGCCCCTGCACGCCGTCCACGTCGCTGTCTACACCCCAAACTTCGGTCTCGAGGATGCCGGCTGGTGTCGCTGGGTGCTCGAGCGGGCCGGTTTCGATGTCCAGCCGGTCGGAAACGCTGCAATCTCGTCGGGAAACTTCGCCAAGGACACCGGCGTCCTGGTCGTGCCCCCGCTGGCCGGGAAGGTCATCGTCGAGGGGCAGGAGACGCGCTTGGTCGAGCTTCCCAAGGAGTATCTGGGCGGCATCGGCAAGGACGGCATCGAGGCGGTCAAGCGGTTCCTCGCCGCAGGTGGGACCGCGATCGGGTTCGGCTCGTCGGCGGAGTGGCTCGCGGAGATCACCGACGCGCCGGTCACCAACGCGCTCAAGGGGTTGGAACGCAAGGAGTTTTACTCGCCGGGAGCGCTGCTCGATCTCTCGGTCGACGCGGGCACGTCGCTCGGCTGGGGGATGCCGGCTCGCTGCGCGGCGCTCGTCGAGTCGCCGGTCGCGTTCGAGACGCGGCCCACCGCCCGGCCCGGGACGCGCACTGTCGCCGCGCGCTTTCCGGACGCGAGTCTGCTGCTGTCGGGGTGGATTCGCGGCGAGGAGAAGCTGCGCCGGCACGTCGCCGTCGTCGAGTTGCGCAAGGGCGAAGGCCGCCTCGTGCTGTTCGCGTTTGCCCCGTACTTTCGCGGTCAGACCGAGGCGCTCTTTCCGCTGCTCTACAACGCTGTCATGCTTGAGATGGCCGACAAGTAGTAGTCGTGCCGGACCCCCGGCCCCTGACCCCTGCCCCCGTCTCTCAGGGTTTCGGCGTCGGCGTCGGTGTCGGGAACTCCTTCACCTTGAGGGCGTCGCCGCTGGCCGCCGCCACCGCCTTGTACCAGGCCTCGGGGTACGGCGGGTGCGTCACGTTGCCCTTCTCGTCGCGCATGTTGCCGTCGAGGTACTTCCAGAGCAGGAGCTCGCCGAGCTTGCGCCAGCGCGTGGTGACCATGTCGCCCTGTTTGACGCAGTACTCCGTCAGGAAGCTGCGCGCGAGCGCCGGCGAGTTCTTGTAGAGGTCGAGCGCCGCCTGCTCGTTGGCCGCTTGATCGGCGAAGAACAGCCCTTCGAGCTCGTTCTGCACCTTCTGGATGTCGACGATCATGTAGGAGTAGCGCGAGTAGGCCCAATTAGCGACGAAGTTGAAGGTCCACCACGCCGAGTCCCAGCTGAACTTCGTGAAGTCGCCGGCGTCGACGCCGAAGCTCTTCGGCACCGCGCGGATGCCGCAGTACATCGGCACGTAGACCGTCGAGTAGGTGTCGTCGAGGCCGAACCAGAAGACGCCGCCGATCGGGTTCGGCAGCCACGCGCGCGCCTGGGCGACGAACGAGAAGCCGGTCTGCTGCGTGGAGATCGCCCGCTCGTTGAGGTACTCCTGGTCGCCCACCTTCCACGTCAGCGGCCGCCAGCGGTACGGGCACGAGTAGGGGCCGGCGCCTATACCCTGGGTCATGTCGAGCTCGGTGCCCTCGAAGTGGTCGCGCATCAGCGAAATCACGTCACGGACGGAGAGCTTCTTGTCGGGCTTGACGAAGAGCGGCATCGGGTCGGCGCCCGGCACTCCCTTGACGTAGTCGTCCTTCAGCGCGAGCGAGGGTGCCGCGCGGCGGAACGCGCTCCAAACGCGCGCCTCGCAGAAGCGCACGGCGCCGAAGTTGAGCGGAGCGTAGGTGTCGGCGAAGCTGAAGTCGACGTCGCTGCCGGAGAACCAACCCTTCTCGCGGGCGAAGGAGATAACATCTTTGGCGTAGAGGGAGTTCGCAGGGTCGTTGAGCGGGAATTGGCGGATGCGGGCCTGGTTGGCGTGGCCGCCGATGTAGCCGTCGGGGACGCGGCGGGCGACCCACACGGCGCCGGTGCTCTTCTCGCCCTTTCCAATCAGGTCCATCTCCCACACCTCGTTGGGATCGGCGATCGAGAACGACTCGCCCTCCGAGGCGTAGCCGTACTCGGCGACGAGATCGCCCATGATCTGGATCGCCTCGCGCGCGGTCCTCGCGCGCTCCAGCGCGATGTACATCAGGCTGCCGTAGTCGACGATGCCAGCAGGCCCTTCGAGCTCCTTGCGGCCGCCGTAGGTGGTCTCGCCGATCGAGACCTGGAACTCGTTCATGTTGCCCACCACGGAGTAGGTGACCGGCGCCTGCTCGATGCGACCGAGGAACTTGCCGCTGTCCCAGTCGATGATCTCGCGCATCTCGCCCGAGCGGTGCAGCCCCGGCGGCGTGTACTGGAGGTAGCCGTAGAGGTCGTGGGAGTCGGCGGCGTAGGTGATCATCGTCGACCCGTCGGCCGACGCCCCCTTGGTGATCAGTAGGTTGGTGCAGGCCCGCGCATGGCGGCCTCCGGCGAGAGTGAGGACAGTCAGGACGACGGCAAAGGCCTTTCGGCTGTGCATTGGTTCGGGGGTCCCTTCCGGCGCCGGCAGTACGGCTGCCGTCGCCAGTGTGATGCTAACAAGGTTGCTGCGTGGAGGCAAAGAACGAGGTCCTAACGGGACGAGGTCGATCGTCGGACCTTTCCCCTTGACTATTGCGCTGCGCATCGGAGGGGATATGCAATTATGCAAGCCTGACCCCAGCCTTGCGACGCTCGGAGAGAAACGGTAGATTGCGCCGGAGGTAGCGGGGAGAAGCCGATGGCAGACGAGCCGGGCAGGCAGTTCCTCAACGAGTGCGAGCGCCCCACCTCGAAGCACTACCTCATTCTCGGTATGTCGTGGGCGGGGTGGCTGTTCGACTTCTACGACCTGATGCTGTTCTCGTTTCTCCTGGTCCCGATCAAGAAGACGCTCGGCCTGGACGCGGGAACGCTGTCGCTCCTGCTCGGCTCATCACTGGCGGCCACCGCAGTCGGCGGCATCGTGTTCGGCAACCTCGCCGACCGCTTCGGGCGCAAGACTGTGCTGTCGTGGACGATCCTCGTGTACTCCGTCGGGACGTTCCTGTGCGGCTTCGCGCACGGCGTGGTGTGGCTGCTGGTGTTCCGCGTGATCACCGGGCTCGGTGTGGGCGGCGAGTGGGCGACCGGGCAGACGCTGGTCGGCGAGACGTTCCCGGCGCGCATGCGGGCCCGCTTCGCCGCCGTGATGCAGACCGGCGCGCCGCTCGGGATCGCGCTGGCGGCGATCGTCGGCGGCTTCGTCGAGCCGGCGCTGGTGGCGCGCTTCGGCGACGAGTGGGGGTGGCGCGGGTGCTTCTTTCTCTCGGTGCTGCCGGCGATCCTCGTACTGGTGATCCGCCGCCACATGCCGGAGTCGGACGTCTGGCTGGAGCGGCGCCAGCGCCAGGCGGCGCCCGAGCAGGGCCACCTGCGCGACCTGGTCGCCACGCCCGCGCTGCGCCGCGTGTTCTGGCTCGGGCTGGTGCTCGCGGTCACCGACATGTCGGCCTACTGGTTCACCTACACCTGGCTGCCGAAGTACCTCTACGACCAGCTAGGCTTCTCGATGGCCCGCTCGGGCCTGTGGATGCTGGTCACGCAGGCCGGCGGGCTGCTCGGCTACCTGTCGTTCGGAGTGGTGGCGGACTGGCGCGGCCGCCGCATCGCCTACTCGGGGTTCTCGGTGATCTGGGCGGTCGGGCTGCTCGCCATCACCTGGTTCTGGAGCACGATCGCCGTGTGGCCGGCGCTCACCCTGGCGTTCATGTTCATGGTGGGCTTCGGCACCGGCAACTTCTCCGGTTACGGGCCGATCTTCTCGGAGATCTTCCCGACCAAGGTGCGCAACACCGCGATGGGCACGGCGTTCAACCTTGCGCGCGGCGTACAGTTCCTCACGCCGCTGATCATCACCCAGGTCGCGACCCGGTACGGGTTGGGCGGCGGCATCTCGCTCGCCTCGTTCTTCGCGCTGTTCACCGGGGCGTGGGTATGGCTGCTGCCGGAGACGCGCGGCACGAAGATCGTCGCCGAGCCCTGAGAGCCTGTGAAGAATTCACAGGCTCTCAGGGCGTCTCGCCGCCAGGCGAGTCGCTGGGTGGGGTGAAGTCCGCGAATTCACTTCGCGGACGATGGGAGGGCGAATGCCCTCCCATCACAGAAAAGTCAGAGCTTGTGATTCCTTCACAAGCTCTGAGACGGACTCGCGGTGAGACGCGCGGCGGGCAGTCGCCTTGACCGCGGCCGGCGGTCCGCGCAGTATTCGCTGGGCTCAAGGGATCAGAGGGCGTTCGGCGCTCTGGAAATGCGGCGGGGGAGGCAGGCGTGACGCGCAGCGAAGCGACGGCCGAGAAAGGCGGCTTCATTCGCGGACTGGGGCTGGCAGACGCCACGGCGGTGGTGGCCGGCTCGATGATCGGCTCGGGCGTCTTCATCGTCTCCGCCGACATCGCGCGACAGGTCGGCTCGGCCGGGTGGCTGCTCCTCGTCTGGCTCGTGGCGGGTGCGCTTACGGTGGCGGCGGCGCTGGCGTACGGCGAGCTGGCGGCGATGATGCCGGAGGCGGGGGGGCAGTACGTCTTCCTGCGCGAGGCGTACTCGCCGTTCTGGGGGTTCCTCTACGGCTGGACGCTGTTCCTGGTCATCCAGACCGGCACCATCGCGGCGGTCGCGGTCGCCTTTTCCCGTTTCCTGGGGGTTCTCATGCCGGCGATCTCGCCCACCGCGTGGATCGTGAAGCCGATCAACCTCTCCCCGAGCTACGCGCTGAGCCTGTCGACTCAGCAGTTGGTCGGGATTCTGCTGCTTGTCGCGCTCACCCTCACGAACATGCGCGGCCTCGCCCTCGGGAAGCTGATCCAGAACGTGTTCACGTCGGTGAAGCTCGCCTCGCTCGCGGCGTTGATTCTCGTCGGAATCATTGCGGGCGCCAACAGCGGCGCGATCAGGGCCAACTTCACGAGCCTGTGGACGCCGAGCAACGTCAACATGATCACTCCCGACCTGCCGCTGGTGCCGGCGACAGCCGCCACGGCGGGGCTGTTCGGCCTGCTCGTAGCGTTTTGCGTCGCCCAGGTCGGCTCGCTGTTCTCCTCAGACGCCTGGAACAACATTACCTTCGCCGCCGGCGAGGTCAGGAACCCGCGCCGCACCGTGCCGCTCGCCATGACGACCGGCACCGTCGTGGTCGTGGTGCTCTACCTCCTGGTCAACGTCGTCTACCTCGTGACGCTGCCCCTCGCCGCCATTCAGCACGCGCCCGACGACCGTGTGGCCACAGCCGCACTGCAGACCATCTTCGGCGGCGGCGGGGCGGGGATCATGGCCATCGCGATCGTCATCTCGACGTTCGGGTGCAGCAACGGGATGATCCTTGCCGGGGCCCGGGTCCTGTACGCCATGGCGCGCGACGGGCTGTTCTTCCGCGCCACCGGGACGCTCAGCCGCCGGCACGTGCCGGCCGTCGGCTTGGCGCTCCAGGGGGCGTGGGCGTCGTTGCTGGTACTGCCGCGGACACGGCTGCGCGACGCCGCCGGCATGCCCTTGCGCGACCCCGTCACGGGGCTCGAGCAGTACGGCAACGTCTACTCGAATCTGCTCGACTACGTCATCTTCGCGGTGTTGGTCTTCTACGTGCTGACCATCGTCGGGCTGTTCATCCTGCGCCACAAGCGGCCTGACGCCGAGCGGCCCTACCGCGCCTTCGGCTACCCGCTCGTGCCGGCGCTGTACGTCGTGGCCGCCACGGTGATCGCCCTCATCCTGCTCGTCTACAAGACCCAGACCACCTGGCCCGGCCTCGCCATCGTGCTCACCGGGATCCCGGCCTACGCTCTCTGGCGCCGCCTCGGCGCTCGCCCGACCGGAGCCGGCAAGGTTTGACCGCCGCCGGTCGCCCGTCTCCGATCTCCGTGCCGCGACGCGGCATGGTTGCGGCGCGCGGGATCAGTCGCTAGAGTAGTGGCATGGCAAGTGGAAACAGTTCAGCGAAGCCAACGGCCCATCAGGACTTCGACACCGACGTGCTGATCGTCGGTTCGGGGTTCGGGGGCTCGGTTGCCGCACTGCGGCTTGCGGAGCGCGGCTATCGCGTGTGGGTGGTGGAGAAGGGGAAGCGCTGGCGGCCCGAGGATTTCCCGAAAACGAACTGGAACATCCCCAAGTCGTTCTGGCTCCCGTGGGTCGGCTGCTACGGGATCTGGGGCATGCACCTCTTCCGGGATTTCCTCATCCTCCACGGGATCGGCGTCGGCGGCGGCAGCCTGCTCTATGCCAACACCCACCTGACGCCGGACGAGACGGTGTGGGACGACCCACTGTGGAGGGAGCTGGAGGACTGGCGGCGGGTGATGCCGCCGCACTTCGCTACCGCCAGACGAATGCTCGGCTCGGTGGCGACGCCGCGCGTCGGCGCCGGCGACGACGCGTTGCGCCGCGTCGCCGAGCGGCGCGGTCTCGGCCACACCTACCACGCCACCGACGTCGGCGTGTTCTTTGGAGAGCCCGACGTCGAGGTCGGCGACCCGTTCTTCGGCGGCGAAGGGCCGCGGCGCAAGGGGTGCACGTTCTGCGGCGGCTGCATGATCGGTTGCCGCCCCGGCGCCAAGAACACCCTCGACAAGAACTACCTCTACCTCGCCGAGAAGCTCGGCGCGAAGGTGATCCCCGAGACCCACGTCGACCTGATCGAGCCGCTCGCCGGCGGCGGCTACCGCGTGAGCTGGTTCCGGTCGACCGACCGGGTCGTCAAGGAGCGCGGCGCCTGGACGGCGAAGAAGGTGGTGGTCTCGGGCGGCGTGCTCGGCACCACCGCGCTGCTGCTCGACTGCAAGCGCCGGGGAAGCCTGCCGAAGCTGTCGGACCAGCTCGGCAACTACGTGCGCACCAACTCGGAGGCGCTGCTCGGCATCACGTCGCGTGACCGCACCGACCTCTGGGAGGGCGTGGCGATTCAGGCCGAGGTGCACGTCGACGAGCGCACCCGCATGGAGATGGTGCACTTCCAGAAGGGCTCGGACGTCCTGCTGCTCCTCGGCACCGCGCTGACCGACGGGGGCCCGGGCGCCCCGCGCCAGCTCAAGTGGCTGCGCAACCTGTTCCGTCACCCGCTGCTCGGCTTGCGCGCCCACAAGCCGTGGGGCAAGGCCGAGCGGTCGAACGTGCTGCTCGTGATGCAGACCAACGACAACCACACACAGTTGCTGCAGCGCCGCCAGGTGTACTGGCCGTTCCGGCCGACGCTCTCGTCCGAGCCGCCGGAAGGTCAGGAGCGCATCCCGTCGTACATCCCGATCGCCAACGAGGTGGCGCGCGAGCTCGGGCGCGAGCTCGACGCGGTGCCGCAGAGCACGATCAACGAGGTGCTGCTCGACCAGTCGACGACCGCGCACATCCTCGGCGGCTGCGCCATCGCCGGCCGCCCCGAGGACGGGGTGATCGACTCCCGTTTCGAGGTGTTCGGCTACCCCGGGCTGTACGTGATGGACTCCTCGGTGATCGGCGCCAACCTCGGCGCCAACCCGTCGCTGACCATCACCGCGCTCACCGAGTACGCCTGCAGCAAGTTCGCGCCGGCGGGCGAGGGACGATGAGCCGCGTCAGCGTCGACCGGCCGGCGCCGGAGTTCGCCCTTGCGGACTTCACGGGGCGTGCGGTGGCGCTGAGCGACTTCCGCGGGGAGCGGCACGTGGTGCTGGTGTTCAACCGCGGCTTCACGTGACCGTACTGCCAGCGGCACATGGCGCAGTTGCGCCACGAGTACGCGAAGTTCACGAAGCGAGGCGCCGAGGTGGTCGTGGTCGGACCCGAGGGGCCCTCCGGCTTCAGCGCCTACTGGCGGCGCGAGAAGCTGCCGTTTGTCGGACTGCCTGACCCGCAGCACACGGTGCTCAAGTTGTACGGGCAGGAGGTGAGCCTTTTCAAGCTCGGCCGCATGCCGGCGCAGGTAATCGTCGACGCCGCCGGAATGGTCCGCTGGGTGCACTACGGACACGCGATGTCGGACATCCCTCCCAATGCCGAGTTGCTCGTGCTGCTCGACGAGATCGGCCTGCCGGAGTAGTTCGCGCGAACACGGCAGGGGCGAGGCGCTGCAGGCTTGGTGCCGGGCGGGGTTTGGAGGCGCGGGGGACCTTCGGGGTCGCCGGTGCCAGGCGTTTCATTTCGCGCGAACGCGGCGTGTTGGCAGGGCCGAGCCAGCTCTGGAGGATCGTGCTCGGGACGAGGGTGGCGGCGAAATGCAACTCCTGGCACACGCGCGCCGCTCAGGGAGCGGCGCGGCTCGTCCGGAGCCTTGTTGCGTTGCGCTCAGGCGCGCCACGGGCTGATTTGCCATCGCTCGCTGCGCTGCAGGCGCGGTGAGGCTCGCTTGGAGCGGCGCGGCTCGGCACGAGGGGCCATCAATGCTAGCTCGGGTAATCCGTCACCAGGTTGCGGGCGGCGGCGAGCAGCTCGTGAGCTGCCGACGCGTGCGGGAGCAGCTCGGCCATGGTCCCGCGCCGGAGTGAGAATCTCTTCTGCATGATCGCCATGACGATATCGAGACGGCCCGCGAGGACGCTCCTCCACGTCTCGGGATCGGCGGCGATCACGAACGACGCCGCGGCGCGGTCCCCGTCGGTCGCCGCCCGCGCGTCACGGCACTGGCCGAGCGAGAGGTCGAGGAGGACGCCGCGTTCGGCCGGACCGCCCGAGAACGGGTCAGGGCTCATCACGAAGACGACCGTGTCGTCCCAGCGGGCGCCGGCCCTCCGGTAGCCCCGACTTTGGTTGATCTCCTCGCGCCACGCCGCCGCCCATGCGGCGGAGAACACCTCAGCCATGCCGGCCTCCACTCGCGCCAAGCACCTGTCAGTCGGCACGAGCCCGAGGATCTTAACTCGCGATGGCGCCATTTCGAACCGGCAGGTGGAGGCAGAAGACGCCGCGAGCATCGCCGGGTGAGCAACGTGTTATTCTTTTTGTCGCTTTTCCGCAGTTCTTTGGGGGGACATCGCCATGCGCATTCCGTCGTTGATTCTCAAGCAGCTCTACACTTTCGGCAGCCTTGAGAACGTCCAGGGTGGCGTTCGTTTTGCGCTGAAGAACCGGCTCTCGGACGCGACGTTGACGCGCCTCGTGGGCATTCGGATCGACGACGAGGAGATCCCGCTCGATAACTTGGCGCTGGATCTCGGCGACGGCCGCATGATTCCGGGCACGTCGGTGAGCCCACAGGCTGCGGTCGACTTTCCGTTGCGCAAGACCGTCCACGTCAACGCGAAAAACGGCAAGCTCGCCATCGGCAAGCACGAGATCACGATCTCGTTCGAAGCGGTGCCGTTCGGCTCGTTGTCGTTCACGGTCAAGGACGCCATCGCCGAGGTCAAGCACACGCGGGTCGCCGTCCCGGCCGACAAGGACAACAACCAGACCCCGGAGATCATCCAGGCGCGCCAGAAGTTCGTGGAGGAGTTCACCGGCGCAAAGCTGCAGCACGTGCCGTCCTACTCGTTCGACGCGGCCAGCCTGAAGGGCAACATCGAGAACTTCACCGGCGTCGCCCAGGTGCCGATCGGGCTCGCGGGACCGCTGCGCATCAACGGCGAGCAGGCCAAGGGCGACTTCCTGATCCCTCTCGCCACCACCGAGGGCACGCTGGTTGCCTCGTATAACCGTGGCATGAAGGTGCTCAGTCTCGCGGGCGGGGTCACGTGCACCGTGCAGGGCGACTGCATGCAGCGCGCGCCGGTGTTCGTCTTCGACAGTGCCCGTGAGGCCAGGGCGTTCAGAGACTGGGTCGACGTGCACATCGGGCCCATTCGAGAGGCCGCAGAGGCGACGTCGAGCATCGCCAAGCTTCTCTTCATCGATACCTACCTTTCCAACCGCTTCGCCTTCCTGCGCTTCAACTTCTCGACGGGCGACGCGGCCGGTCAGAACATGGTGGGCCGGGCGACGTTCGCCGCCTGCTCGTGGATCCTCGAGCAGGTGACGACGGTGCGCCGCTTCTACCTCGAGTCGAACCTCGCCACCGACAAGAAGGCGTCGCAGGTGAACATCATGCGCACGCGCGGCAAACGGGTCACCGCCGAGTGCGTGGTGCCGCGCAGCATCCTGCTCGAGCACATGCGGGTGGAGCCCGAGAGCCTGGCGCACCACTGGGGGGTCAGCTCGATCGGGGCGTTTCTCTCCGGCGCCAACAACAACGGCGCGCATTCGCCGAACGGCATCACCGCGATGTTCATCGCCACGGGGCAGGACGTGGCCAACGTCGCGGAGTCGTCGGCGGGGATCCTCTACACGGAGCTGACGCCGGAGAAGGACCTCTACATCTCGCTGACCATCCCATCGCTGATCGTCGCCAGCTACGGCGGCGGTACTGGCCTCGCGACGCAGCGCGAGTGCCTCGAGATCCTCGGCTGCTCGGGCAAGGGGAAGGTGAACAAGCTGGCGGAGATCGTCGCCGGCGTGGCGCTCGCCGGCGAAATCTCGCTGGGCGCCGCGATCTCCTCTCTCGACTGGGTCTCCTCGCACGAGAAGTACGGCCGCAACAGATAGCCCATAGCTCACAGCTGACAGCCAACAGCTCCCCCGCCCACCCAACGACGGATCGCGGGAGCATCATCCGTCAGGAGGCGTTGAACTTTGAGTGGGAGGCTGTCAGCTGTCGGCTGTGAGCTGTCAGCTAATATGGCGCATGGTTTCGGTGGCGGGTCAGGAAGAAACGGTTGGTTCACAGGCTGCGGGCGCAGGCAACGGCTTCGAGATGATGCCGGACCGGCGGCCGCCGGGGCTGCTGCGCCGGGCCTTCACGACGTACCGCCACCTCAACGGGCTGCTCCTCGGCGGCGTCGTCGCCCGCGCGCGGCACCTGAAGGCGACTCGCCAGGGGAAGGGCGTGGGGTTCCTCGTCCTGCGGGCAGTCGCCTTCTTCGTGCGGCCGCTGGTGGCCCGCTCGCTGGTGAAAGAACCGTTCCCGGTGCAGTTGCGCCGCCGCCTCGAGCTCCTGGGTCCGACCTACATCAAGCTGGGCCAGGTGCTCGCGCTGCGCTCCGACCTGCTGCCCCGCCCGGTCACCGACGAGCTGAAGAACCTGCTCGATCGTCTCCCGGTCGTGCTGTTCACGCGCTTCATGGAGATCGTCGTCAGAGACCTGGGCCGTCCTGCCGAGGCGATGTTCTCGTGGATCGACCCGGCGCCGCTCGGCTCGGCGTCGATCGCCCAGATCCATCGGGCGACAACAATCCAGGGCGACGTCGTGATCCTCAAGGTGGTCAAGCCGGGGATCCGCGAGACGCTGCGGCGCGACGCCAAGCTGTTGCAGCTCTTTGGCGCGGGCCTGCAGTTGCTCATCCCGCGCTACCAACCGAAGCGTGTGATCAGAGAGTTCTGCGACTACACCCTGCGGGAGGCCGATCTGCGGCGCGAGGCCGACAACGCCGAGACGTTCGCGGCCAACTTCAAGGACCTTCCCGACGTCGTCTTTCCCAGGGTGTACCGCGAGTACTCGGGCGAAAACGTGCTGTGCATGGAGTTTTTCGACGGCATCAAGCCCAGCGATGCGCGGGCGCGCGACCTCACCGACGCGGAGCGCGAGCGACTCGTCGACCTCGGCGCTGCGGCGATCATCCGCATGATCTACCGCGACGGGTTCTTCCACGCCGACCTGCACCCGGCCAACCTCATAATCCTCCCGGGCCCGCGTGCCGGCTTCATCGATCTCGGCATGGTCGGCCGCCTCGACGACGAGCTGCGCCGCACGCTGCTCTACTACTACTACTGCCTGGTCATCGGCGACACCGAGAACGCCGCGCGCTACCTCACCACCGTGGCGCAGCCGGGGCACGGCGCCGACCCGACCGGGTTTCGCCGCGAGATCGAGGAGGTCAGCCGCCGCTGGCGACGGGTCGCCAACTTCCGCGACTTCTCGCTGGCGCAGCTCATCCTCGAGTCGGTGGGGCGCGGCGCGCACTATCGCATGTACTTCCCTGTCGAGATGGTGCTGATGGTCAAGGCGCTCGTCACCTACGAGGGTGTCGGGCAGATGCTCATGCCCGGCTTCGATGTCGCCGCGGTGTCGCAGCCCCACATCACGCGGATCTTTCTCGGCCAGTTCAACCCGCTGCGGCTCGTCCGCGAGGGGCTGCGCGGCGCGCCGGAGATCGTCGATGCGCTGATCAAGGCGCCTTTGCTCATCACCGAGGGACTCCGCGTGCTCGAGCGCACTACCCGCAAGCCGCCGGAAAACCCGCTTGCCGGCGTCCGCGGCACGCTGTTCGCCGGGTTCTGTCTGATCGCGGGTGCGATCCTTGCGGCGTTCGGCAAGCCCGTCTACATCTGGGCGCCGCTGTTCCTGATCGCGCTCGTCCTCGCGGTACGGCGCGGATCGTGAGTGTGGGCTCGGGACTGCGCCCTGTGACATGAGGGAAAAGAAGAAGGGCAGCGCCGCTGCCCTTCTTCGAGCTCTTAGCTCTTAACTCTCAACTCTTAACTCTCAACTCTTGACTCTTGACTACTGACTCTCGATCCAGCCTACTCGGTGGTCTTGCTTCGCGGCGCCGGCTTCTTCGCCTTCTCGATGCTCTTGGTGAGCTCCTCGACGCGCTTGGTCAGCGTGGCAATCTCGTTGCGCGACGGCACGCCGAGCCGGTGCAGCGCCTTGGCGACCTGGTCGTCGAACCCGGCGGAGACCTGCTCCAGCATCATTCCGACGTTGCTCTTGGCGTCGGCGACCTTGCCCTTCACCTTGTCGAGCTGCTTGGAGCCGCGCGCCTCGAACTCCGTCCCCCTCTCGACGAGAGTGTGGAAGAGCGTCTTGCCCTCCTCGCCGGCCACGGCCAGCGCGCCGAGGCCCGCCAGCCAGATCTTGTGAGCCGACTCCCTGAGCTCCTGTTGAATGTCGCGATCCTTTTTCATCGTCTGCCTCCTTGCAGTTGTCGTCGCGCCTCCGGCGCGGGTCGTTGTTCGGCCGCTCGCATTTCGGAGCGGCTGGTCGTCCTCTGTTACTCCGACTTGCGGCGGGTGGTGGCACGTCCGGGCGAGCGCAGGCCGGGTCGCGATTCCGCAGCCCGCTTGCGCTGCGTCGCCGGCGTGGTGACGGCTTCCGCCTCGCGCTGGACCTCGAACTTGAGCAGCGAGGTTTCGAGCTCGTCCAGACGCTGCCGCAGCATGTCCATCTCCTCGCGCGCCTGGCGCACCGGCGCGAGCCTGTCGATGGACGACTGCACGAACTTGTCGACGCGGTCCTGCAAGCGGCGCACGCCGGTGTTCACGGCGTCGGTGCCGAAGCGGATGATCTCGTGGAGCAGGTCGGAGGGCAACGCGCCGGTGCCGCGGCGCCCCTCTTCGGAGATGATCTGCGTGAGCGTCTGTGCCGTGACCTCCTCGGCGGACTTGCTGTCGATGACGCGGACCTCCTGGCCCTGACGAATCCAGGTGGCGATGTCCTCGAGCAGCACGTAGCGGCTCTCCTCGGTGTCGTAGAGCTTGCGGCTGCCGTAGCGCTTGATCAGTCGTACCATCGTCGCTCTCCTTCCGCCCTCGCCGCGTCCCGCCGGCGTCGGTCGGCATGCTTCACCGACCAATATACCGCACTGCGGCAAGTTTGTCAAGGGCTATGCCGCATCGCGGCATGATGAAACTCTAAACGCAGTTAGGTTCGAGTTGTGGAGAACCGAAACGATCTCGTTCTGACGCAGTACGCCGCGGTGCGGCATTCAGGCAAGGTGGAGTGGACGGGCTGACGGGCGGGATCGCAGTTGCTACAATCTCAACAAGTAGTCTGAAGAGCTGCCGGAGCACTGCAGGCTGAGGTCAGCGGTTCGGGCTCGTGTGCACAGCTCGTGGCGCACGGCGGGTCGGCGGAAGGGACGGGGCGATGGTCTCAAACGGCGGCAGAAGCGAGGCGCTCTCGAACGTCGACAGCGCCTGGCTGCGCATGGAAGATCCCACCAACTTGATGACCATCACGGCGCTCATGAGCTTCGACGAGAAGATCGAGTTCTCCAGGCTCAAGCGCGACATCGAGGACCGCCTGCTGCCGTTCGACCGTTTTCGCCAGAAGGTCGTGCAGCCGCGTCTGCCGTTTGCCAAGGCCCGCTGGCAGGAGGACGAGCACTTCGCGCTCGCGGCGCACCTGCGCCGCCTGGCGCTGCCGCACCCGGCCGACCAGGGCACGCTTCAGGAGGTCGTCAGCGAGCTGATGTCCACCCCGCTCGACTACTCGAAGCCGCTGTGGCAGCTCCACTACGTCGAGAACTACGGCGCGGGCTGCGCGATCATCGGCCGCATCCACCACTGCATCGGCGACGGCCTAGGCCTCATGCGGGTGCTGTTCTCCCTGGTCGACGAGAGCCCGAACGCCGACGGCGGGCCTGCAGCGTCTCGCCCGGCCGAGCCGCCACGGTCAGGCGCGCCGGGCGGCGGCGCCGGCCGCAGCAGAGGCTGGGTCCCCGACGGCGGCCTCGACGCGATGCTGAGCCCTTCGCGCATCCTCGAGCTGGCGAGCAAGGGGGCGAGTGCGGCGACCGAGCTCGGGAAGCTGCTCACGCTCTCAGCGGACCCCAAGACGGTGTTCAAGGGGAAGCTCGGCGTTGTCAAACGCGCCGTCTGGTCCGACCCGATCCCGCTCGCCAAGGTGAAGGCGTGCAGCCGCGCCATGGGAGCGACCATCAACGACCTGCTGCTCACGGCGGTGTCGGGCGCGCTGCGGCGCTACATGCTCGACCGCGGCGACGTGCCGGCGGGGCTCAGCTTCCGCGCGGTGGTCCCGGTCAATCTGCGGCTGCCGGACGAGCCGATGGAGCTCGGCAACCGCTTCGGTCTCGTTTTTCTCTCTCTGCCGGTGGGCACCGAAGGCGGGGTCGAGCGGCTGCGGGCGCTGAAGCAGGAGATGGACCGTATCAAGGGTTCGCCGCAAGCGATCGTGGCATTCGGAGTGCTCAACGCCCTCGGCATGGCGAGCGCCGAGATCGAGAGCGTCGGGGTGAGCATCTTCGCCCGCAAGGCCACGGCGGTGATGACCAACGTGCCCGGGCCGCAGAAGCAGCTCTATCTCGCAGGCAAGGCGATCAAGGAGATCATGTTCTGGGTGCCGCAGTCGGGACGGCTCGGGCTCGGCGTGAGCATTTTCTCCTATGCCGGCAACGTCCGCCTCGGGATCGCCGTCGACAGTGGGTTGGTCCCAAACCCCGGGATGATCGTCACGCACTTCCACGACGAGCTGGATTCACTGACGCGATACGCCGGGGACACGAAGCGGGAAGAAGAGAAGACCGAAGGTCGAGCGTGACTCCGCGCTCGCGACTCTGACCGGCCTCCTCAGTCCCAGCCTTTCGGGAACGAAGTTTCGACCTTCGCCGCCGAGTTCACCATCTCCTTGGCGGCGACAGCATAGGGAACCAGCGAAAAAACGCTTCCCTTGGCGAGCTTCAGCTTGCCGCGCAGCAACCCGAAGATGGGATCGATCTCGCCGGCGAGCACGCTCTTCCACGTCTCCGGGCTCGCCTTGATCACGAACGGCGCCTTGTCCAGGTCGTCGGTGGCGGCAACCTTAGCGCCGCGACAGTCACCGTGCCAGAGGTCGGCGATCACGGCGCGCTCCGCGGGGATGCCGCGGGAGCCGTCAGGGGTCATCACGAGCGCAATGGCGCCCTCCCAGTTGGCGGCGGCCTTCTTGTACGCCGCGTTCTCTTTGATGTTCTTGCCCCACGCCTTGGCCCACTTCTCGGTGAAGATCTCAGCCGCCATCACTGCCTCCTCGCGCTCGCGAAACGCCGTTCACCACCTATCGCGGTGCCTGCCCGTGCAGCATACCGCTACGGATCGGTGGCCTCAAGACGACGATGAGGTTCATGGCGCGCCGGACAACCGCTTCGCGAGGAGCACGGCGAGGTCGGCGAGCGCCGCGAGGTCGGTGGGCTCGCGCTGCAGCAGCGGGACCTCGACGAGCGCCTGATCGCCTTTGAGAAGGCCACGCAGCCCGGCGAGCCCGCGCCGGTCGCGCTCGCCGAGCCAGGAGAGCAGACGCAGGCCGCTCGCGTTCTCGGCGGGGGCGTCGGCTCCGGGTGCCCGCTCGGCGCCGGACGGCGGGTGAATGCGGTTGACGATGATGGGGCCGAGACGATGGCCGGCCTCCGCAAGCTTGCGGGCGAAGAACAGCGTGTCGGGGACCCGCTCTTCGCCCGGGGCGCTGACGAGAGCGAAGGTCGTGCTTGCGGCGCGCAGGAGGCTCTGAACCTCGCCGGCGCGCTCGCGGAAGCCCTCGTAGAGTGGGCCGAACGCGCTGAAGAACTCGGCCATTTCACGCAGCACCTCGAGGCCGACGATCCGATCGAGAAAGGCCTCGAGGTTCCGCCCGACGAAGCCGAGCCGCCGGGTCGGGCGGAGGTGGCCGTCCTCGTCGAACCACGGCTTGAGCGCGATGCGCAGCGCGCCGGAGTCGAGGAAGCCGATGATTCGTTGCGGCGCCTCGAGGAAGTCGAGCGCCTGCCGCGTCGGCGGAGTGTCGAGGACGATCCGCCCGTAGCTCCCGCTTGCCGCGACCTCGAAGAGCCTCTCGACGGCCATGTACTCGAGGACGCCGCCGAGCGAGCCGGAGAGGTTGTCGTAGAAGCGGTTGCCGAGGATACGGTCGCGCGCCTTCGCGTCCGGCGCGTAGCGCTCGACGAGACGGTCGAAGGTGTCGCGGGCGTCGAGAAGGCTGGCAAACAACCGGCCCGGCTCGCCGACGGCGACCTCGACGTCGCGCCGGCGCGCCTCGTCACCGACGCCGAGCGCGTCCTTGAGGCGGAGCGAGGGGTCGAACGTCATCACCAGAGTGTCGGTACCCTCGCGGGCGGACAGCAGTGCCAGCGCCGCCGCGAGCGTAGTCTTGCCGACCCCGCCGGCGCCGACCACGACGAGCACCCGTGGCCGCGGGCTCATCGGCGGTCACCCGCGCCCGGGCCGAAAGCGCCGTCGAGATGGTCGCGCAGCGCCGCGATGAGCTGCCCGCCCCGGTCGAACGGGAGCAGCGGCAACTCGATCGCCGGGCCAGTCCACGCCGCGCGCAGGCGGGCCAGCTCGCGCTCGTTGACCGAGCGCCGCGTGCGCCAGAGCTCGACGCCCGCACGGTCGCGGGCGGCCACCGCCACTCCCTCGGTCAGCGGCGGGTAGAGGCCGTTGACGACGAGCAGGTCCGGCGGCCGGCCGAGACGCGCGACGAGCGTCTCCTGCAGCTCGAGCGCTTCCTGCGCGGGCATCTCCTCCGCGAGGGTGACAACGACAATGCCGCACCGGCGCTCGTCCGCGACGAGCTCCGTCAGGTGCGTGGCCATGCGGCCGAACGGCCCCTGGCGGATGACGCTGGCGGCGAGCGCCGGCGCGGTGAGCAGGGAAACGCCGTGGCCGCTCGCGGGCGCGTCGAGCACGACGATGTCGACGGGCGGAGCGCCCTTGACGCGCGGGCCCCGGACCAGACGGTTGGCGTGACCGAGCACCGCCAGCTCCTTGAGGCCCGGCGCCCCGTCCGCGAAGTGGCCGTAAACCGGGCTGGCCAGCACACGACGGATCAGCGGGCCGAGGCGGAGATGCTCGCGGACGAGATCGTCCATCTCGTGCCGGGGCGAGAGGTGCTGCAGGTACAGGCCGCGTCTCACCTCGACGATGCCGCCGCCGGAGGGAGGCACCTCGAGCCAGTTGTGGAGGCTCTCTCGCGGGTCGACCTCGAGCAGCAGCGTGCGTCGGCCGAGGTCGCGGAGGAGGAGACCGAGCGCGGCGGTCACCGCGCTCTTGCCGACACCGCCCTTGCCGGTGACGACCAGCAACTCCTTGAAAGCCAGCGCCGATGTTCCCGCTCTTGTCAACTCTCGACTCTCGACTCTCAACTGCCTTCCCTGTACATCTCCTCGATGAGCGCCGCGAACTCCTTTTCGACCACGCGCCGCTTCACCTTGAGCGTCGGCGTCAGGTGCCCGCCCTCGAGCGACAGCGGCGTCGAGAGGACGCGGAAGTTCTTGATCTGCTCGTAGCGCGCGAGGCCGGCATTGATCCCCTCGACGACCTGGCCGTAGGCGGCGACGACCCGGTGGTTGCTCACCAGGTCGGCCAGGCTTGCATGTGAGATGCCGTGCTGCTCCGCCCAGCGCTTGAGCTCGTCGAAGCTCGGCGAGATCAAGGCGACGATGGCCGGCCGGCCATCCCCGATCAGCACCGCCAGGTCGACGAGCGGCGATCGCTTCAGGTCGTTCTCGATCGGCTGCGGGGCCACGTTCTTGCCGCCGCCGGTGACGATCAGGTCCTTCTTGCGGTCGGTGATCAGCAGGAAGCCGTCGTCGTCGAGATCGGCGATGTCACCGGTGCAGAAGAACCCCTTGTCGTCGAACACCTCGGCGGTGCGCTCCGGCTTGTTCCAGTAGCCGCTGGAGATGCTCGGCCCCTTGACGAGCAGCTCGCCGTCCGGCGCGAACTTGAGCGTCAGGTTCTCCAGCGGCTTGCCGACGGTGCCGAGGCGGAGCGTCCCGCGCTCGGGGCCGTTGACCGCGATGACCGGCGAAGTCTCGGTGAGCCCGTAGCCCTCGAGGATGGGGACGCCGACGGCGTGGAAGAACTCGTTCACGTGCAGCGGCAGTGCGGCGCCGCCCGAGATCGCGTAGCGGACGCGACCGCCGAGAGCATGCCGGATCTTCGCGTACACCAGACGCTCGGCGACCCGCCGTTGCAGTGCCAGGCCGGTCTCCACCGGCCGCCCGCTCATCTCCCGGTAGGCGACCTGCCTGCCGACGCCGACCGCCCAGTTGACCAGAGCGGCGCCGACGCCCGAGCTGCCGGCCTTTTCGAGCACCTTGGCGCGGACTTTCTCGAAGAAGCGCGGCACGCCGGCGAACAATGTCGGCGAGATCGTGGAGATCAGCTCCGCGACGTGGTAGACGGAGCAGTACGCCTTGCGGGTCGCCCGCCACATGTAGACGTAGCCGAGCATGCGCTCGAGGACGTGGCAGAGGGGAAGGAACTCGAGTGCGAGGTCGCGGTGGTCCACCGGGACACGCGGGCCCGCACCCAGGACGTTGTGCACGAAGTTCCCGTGGCTGAGCATGACGCCCTTGGGCTCGCCGGTGGTTCCCGAGGTATACACGATGGTGGCGAGGTCGTTCCCGCGCACGCGTGCCGCACGCTCCCAGAAGCGGTCATCCGCGCCCGGCGCCGTGCCGGCGCCGATCACCTCGTCCAGGGTCGAGCACCCCATCGCGGGTTTCCCCTCGATCTGGATCAGGTGCTTGAGCGTCGGACAGGCGTCGCGGACCTGGAGGAGCTTGGCGATCTGCTCCGGGTTCTCGACGATCGCCGCAACGGCGCCGGAGTCGTTGACCTGATATGCGATCTGCGGCGGTGTCAGCGTGCTGTAGACCGGCACGTCGACGGCACCGAGGCTCATGATCGCAAGGTCTCCGATGTGCCACTCGGGCCGGTTGTCGGACAGGAGAATCACCCGATCGCCTCGGTGCACCCCTGCCTCCGCGAGGCCTTCGGCCAGGCATGCGGTGGAGCCGAAGAACTCCTCGGTCGAAAGCACTCTCTTTCCGCCTGGGAAATAATGGGTGTAGTGGTCGCTGCGTGGCATGTCGACGTCGTGGCGGTACAGGTCGAAGAGAGTCGTCTCGCTCACGGCATACCCCCAAGGCCGGCCGGTTTCGGACGTGTCCCGAAACGTCGCTCTATCGTAGTGCGCGGAGACGGCGACGGGAAGCGCCCTGGTCAAGGACTCGATCGACCCGTTGATCGGCGAGGCGCCGTTGCCGCAGGTCCTGCAAGAGATGCGCGGGCTGGCGCTGTCCGTCCCGGGCGTCGGCGAGGTGCACGACCTCATCGTGCACCGCTACGGCGGCCTGATGATCGCGTCGATGCACGTGGAGGTGTCGGCCGACCTTACCGCCGCACTCCAGGACCGGGTTGGCGAGCGGTTCCCGGCCGTCGCCAAGGTCCACGTTATCGTCGAGCCGAGGTACGTCTACTGAGGAGCGCTACCGGGGGGCCGCCGACCCGGCCAGGAGGCAACAAGGCGGTGACCTGGATACCTTGACTTCCCGTTGTCTGTTTCCAGATTGGCAGCAGAGACGAGATACCACAGCGAAAGCCGAGGTGCACCGTGAGACGCTCATCCTCCCCGCGGCTAGGCGTTTGGGTCGCAGCGTTGCTGGCGACGCTCGTGGCCACTGGAGCAGATGCGGTCGATCTCTTCGTCAAGACGACGGGCGGCGGCAGCGCCTGTGCGCAGGCGGCGCCATGCACCCTGGCGACGGCACTGGCCAACGCGGCGGGTAGCGACGCCATCTACGTCGGCGCCGGCGTCTACACCGGCTCCGGCTCCACGGTGGTGGCGCTGGACAAGACGGTGAGCCTGCTGGGCGGCTGGGACGGCGCGACCAGCGGGGCGGTGAAACGCGATCCGTTCGCCTATGGCGTCAGCCTCGACGGCCAGAACGCCCGCCGGGTCGTCACCATCACCGGCGGCTCGCCCACCATCGACGGGTTCGACATCACCCGCGGCGACGCGACAGGGCTGACCGAGTCGTGCGAAGGTCCATCGAACACGCCGGACGGCTGCGGCGGGGGTATCTTCGTCCACGGCGCCGCGCCGATCATCTCCAACAACGACATCAGCGCCAACGTGGCGAGCTCGGCGGTGGTGGGTGCCGACGCAAGGACCAGCTACGGCGGTGGCATCCAGGCCTCGCGCGCCGACGGCATTACGATCGTCTCCAACACCATCAGGGGCAACATCGCGAGCACGGTCACGACCGGCTCAGGCGGCGGCATCTCGCTCTCCTTCAGCGACGGGGCCCGGATCGCCAACAACCGCATCCTCGATAACGTCGGCACTACGGCCGGCTCCAACACAGGCTGGGGCGGCGGCGTGGCGCTCGGCTACTACTGCGACGACACGGTGGTGGAAAACAACCTCTTTCGCGGCAATGCCGCCTCGTCCAGCTCTTCCGGTATCGGCCACGCCCTCTTCACCTGGTACAACCCAGTCACCATCCGCGGCAACTGCATCGCCAGCGACCACACCGGCGACGGAGCCGTCTACCTCGGTTACTGGGCCGGCAGCTTCGCGGGCAACCGCGTGCAGGCCGGCGCCGATTCGGCCGCCCTCGAGATCGCCTTCGGGCGGGGCGACCTGCACATTGTGGTCAACAACTTCCTCGTGAGCGGGGCAGGGACGGGCGCCGTCGTGCACGTCCAGGGCTACGCGGAGACCCCGGTCGCCGCGGAGCTGAGCCACAACACGATCGTCGGCAACGAGGGCACCACCGGCGTCCGCGTCGACACGTTCGCGACGGTCACGATGACCGAGAACATCGTCGCCGGAAACGGCACCGGGGTGGCGGTCGACGAAAACGGCACGCTCAGCGCCGACCACACGCTGTTCTGGAACAACGTCGACGACGGCGTGCGCGGCGCCAACCCGGTGGACGGCGACCCGCTGTTCGTCAACGCGCCACGGGGTGACTTTCACATCCAGGAGGGCTCGGCGGCGCACAACGCCGGGATCGACGGGATCATCACCGACGACATCGACCGCGAGGCGCGGCCCGGCGTGGACCTCGTCGACATCGGCGCCGACGAGCTGGCGCCGCGGGCGTTCGACTTCGGAACGCCGGCGTCGCCGGTCGCGGTGGGGTACCTGCGGGTTTCGCCGCCTGCCGGCTACCAGCCTTCGGCCGGCTTCGGCTGGCTGTCGGGCACGATCGGCTCACGCGACCGCGGGTCGGGGAGCGACCTCGAACGCGACTTCAACTTCACGCCGCTCGGCACCTTCGTCGTCGATGTCCCCAACGGGCGCTACCGCGTCACCATCACGATGGGCGACAAGACTGCCGGGCACGGCCAGATGGGGGTGTTCCTCGAAGACCGGCAGGTAGCGTCGGTCAGCACCCAGGCCAACGAGTTCAAAACGCAGACATACGAGGTCGCGGTCGAGGACGGGCAGCTCACGGTGCTGCTCGACGACCTCGGCGGCAGCGACCCCAACGTGGTGATCAACGCACTCGCCATCGCCAAGGCGCTCCCGCTCCGCCTCGACCTCGGCACCGGCGGGTCGCCGGTGGCGAACGGCTACATCAAGGTGACGCCGGCGACCGCCTTCTCGCCGCAGGCCGGCGGAGGCTGGCTCGCCGGGGTTGTCCAGGCGCGCGATCGCGGCGGCAGCGACCTGTTGCTGCGCGACTTCAACTTCACGTCTCTCGGCCTGTTCGGCTTGTTCCTCGCCAACGGCATCTACGACCTCACCGTGACCTACGGCGACGCCACCTCGGCGCACGACCTGATGGCGACCGGAGTGCAGGGCGACGGTGTCGGCTCGCTGAGCACCGCCGCCAAGGAGTTCGTCTCGCGCACCTACTCCACCTGCATCGCCGATAACCTGGCGCGGGTGTTCTTCGCCGACGCCGGCGGCAAGGACGCCAACGTCGTGGTGAACGCCATCGAGGCGGCGGAGCCGGCCGCGCCGAGGTTCGACTTCGGCACCACCGGCTCGCCGCTGGCGTCCGGCTACCTGCGGGTCACCCCGGCCGCCGTCTACTCGGTCTACCGTGGGTACGGCTGGCTGTCCGGTGTCGTGGCGAGCCGCGACCGCGGCGCCGGCGACGATCTGACGCGCGACTTCAACTTCACTCACGACGGCACGTTCGTGGTCGACGTGCTCGCCGGCCGCTACCAGGTGACCGTGACGCTCGGCGACGCCAGCGCGGCTCACGACCAAATGGGCATCTACCTCGAGGGCGAGCAGGTCGACACGATCTCGACGCTCGCCGGCCAGTTTACGACCAGGACCTACACCGTGAGTGTGACCGACGGCCAGCTCACGGTCGGGCTGCGCGACCTCGGCGGCACCGATGTCAACGCGGTCATAAACGCCCTCGAGGTGCGCTAGCCCGGCCGGCGCCACGCCGCCCGCCGCGGCTCGCCGGCATCGCTCGGTTGACTCGCCGGGCGGTGCTGTGCGACCGTTCCGACGCGTTCTTAGGAGGTGGAAGGTGGCGGACATCGCCAGGATTCAGCACGAGATTCGCGCCGCGGGGTTCGACGGCTGGCTGCTGTACGACTTTCACAACCGCGACGCGGTCGCCTACCGCGTGCTCGGCCTCGACCCCAACAAGTTCACCAGCCGGCGCTGGTTCTACTGGATCCCGGCGCACGGCGAACCCGTGCGGCTGGTGTCGAAGGTGGAGCCGCTCAAGCTCGACTCCGTGCAGGGCGCCAAGCGCTTCTACTTGTCGTGGCGTGAGCTGCACGCCAGTCTGAAGGAGATCCTCGGCGGCGCGAAAACCGTCGCGATGCAGTACTCGCCGATGAACAACATCCCGTACGTCTCGCTGGTCGACGGCGGCACCATCGAGCTGATCCGCTCGCTCGGGTTCGAGGTTGTCAGCTCGGCGGGGCTGGTGCAGACGTTCGAGGCGGTGCTCGACGACGCGGCGCTGCAGTCGCACATCGACGCGGGCGTGCTCATCCAGCGGATCAAGGACGAGGCATTCGCGCTGATCGGCTCGGAGCTGCGGGCGGGGCGCGCGCCGACGCAGTACGACATTCAGCAGTACATCGTCCGCCGGTACGGCGAGCTGGGGCTGGACTGCATGAACGAGCTCCCGATGGTCGGCACCAACGAGCACCCGGCCGACCCGCATTTCGAGCCGTCGCCCGCCAACGCCCGGCCGATCAAGCACGGCGACACGGTGCTCATCGACCTGTGGGCGAAGCTCGCGCAGCCGCGCTCGATCTTCTACGACATCACGTGGTGCGGCTTCGTCGGGAGCCATCCGCCTGCGAAGTACGTCGAGATCTTCCACACGGCCCGAGATGCCCGCGACGCCGCGGTGGCATTCGTGCGCGGGCGGTTCGCCGCCGGCACGCCGGTGTACGGCTGGGAGGTCGACGACGCCTGCCGGGCTATCGTCAAGAAGGCCGGGTACGGCGACTACTTCATTCACCGCACCGGCCACTCGATCGGCGAGCAGGTGCACGGCAACGGCGTCAACATCGACAACCTCGAGACCAGGGACGAGCGCCAGATCGTCCCCGGCGTCTGCTTCTCGATCGAGCCGGGGATTTACCTCGCGGGCGAGATGGCGGTGCGCTCGGAGCTCAACGTGTTCGTCACCCCGGCGGGGTCGGTGGAGGTCTCCGGCGCGATCCAGAGAGAGCTGGTGCTGATCAATGCCTGACGAGCTGCATCATGCCGGCGCCCACGAGGGCGAGATCGAGCTGCTACGCGTGCAGGGGCAGATCAACGCCGAGCCGATTCTAGCCGCGCTGCGCGCCAACGGCATCCCGGCGCGCACCATCGGCGAAGCTCTCGGCTCGGTCTACGGTCTGACACTCGACGGGCTGGGCGAGGTGACGATCGTCGTGCCGGTGGAGTACGAGCCGCAGGCGATCGAACTGCTCGCCGCCGCCGAGGGCCACGAGCTCGAGATCCGCGAGGACGCGGTCGAGCCGTTGCTCTCCAACCTCGCCCCTCCCCCGTCCGGCGAGAAGGAATGACCGCCCTCGTCATCGGCCGGCCCTCGCGATCTGCCATTCCGGGCCTTTCCTTTCCCGAACCCCGAACCCCGAACCCCGCGCCCCGGGTGGGCGGGTGGGAGGTCTCATGAGCTGGTATCTCTGGGTGATCCTCGCGTACCTGGTGGTTCTCACCGGGTTCAACTTCTATCGTGCGCGCCAGGTCAAGTCGCAGGACGACTTCATGGTGGCGGGGCGCAAGCTGTCGCTCACCATGATGGTGTTCACGCTGGTGTGCACGTGGATCGGTTCCGGCACGTTCATCGCCGGCGCCGAGTACGCGTACTACGCCGGCTGGAGCGCGATCTGGCAGCCGGCCGGGGCGTTCCTCGGCATCGCCGTCATCTATTTCCTGGCCGGCAAGATTCGCACCTTCGGGCAGTACACGGTCGGCGACATCCTCGAGGTGCGCTACGGGAAGTTCGCGCGCCTGTTTGGTGCGTTCGCGCTGATCATCGCGTTCACGACCATCGTCGCGTACCAGTTTCGTGCCGGGGGGTACATCCTCAACGTGATCACCGACGGCAAGGTGTCACTCGAGACCGGACAGGCGATCGCCGCCGCCTTCGTCATCCTGTTCGTCGCGATCGGCGGCATGGTCGCGGTGGCGCATACCGATCTCCCCAACGGCATCATCATCGTCTCGGCGTGCTGCCTGGCGATCCCGTTCGTCATCGTCGCGGCCGGCGGGTGGGCGCACATTCATCAGGTGCTGCCACCCGGGCACTTCGAGGTGTTCTCACCCGATTTCGGCCGCTACCCGGCGCTCAAGGGGTTTGCCTACTTCCTCTCCACCCTGCTGTTACTCATGGGCGTGCAGTCGATGTATCAGAAGTTCTACGCCGCGCGTTCACCGCGCGAGGCCAAGCAGGCCGTCGCGATCTGGATCGTCGGGACCATCCTGGTCGAGACCATAGTCATCGCCATCGCGGTGTTCGCCGCCGCCTACAACACGGAGCACGGCACCAACTGGGACCCGCGCTCGCTGGTGCTCAACGCCGCGCGCCACATGGTGCCGGCGCCGGTCGGTATGCTGCTGCTCGGCGCCGCCTGCGCGGTGGTGCTGTCGACAGGCATGAACTACCTGCTCTCCTCGAGTTCCAACCTCGTTCGCGACATCTATCAGAAGTCGATCAACCCGAGCTTCGATCCCGACAAGATGGTCGCCCTGCAGAAGGTGTTCATCGTCGTGATGGGGCTAGTGGCGTTCCTGATGATCTTCGTCCCCACCGTGCTGAAGTGGCAGATCTCGGTGCTGCAGTACGCCTACTTCGCCTACACGATCTACGGCGTCGCCATCACGCCGGCGCTGCTCGCGGCGCTGACCTGGAAGCGGGCCACCAGGCAAGGCGGACTCGCGTCGATCATCAGCGGGACGGTGGCGGTCATCTTCCTTGAGCTCGTGTTGCCGCGCCTCGCGCCGTCGGTGATGATTGCGGCCAGCGAAGGGAGCTACTTCGGCGCGGATCCGTGGGGAGTCCCCAGCATCTACCCGGCGGCACTCATCTCGATCGGCAGCCTGATCATCGTGTCGTTGCTGACGCCGCCCCCGAAGCCCGAGGAGCTCGCCGCGCTGTTCCCTGGAGGCGAGAAGGCGCGCTGAGAGACAGGTGAGCCGGCGCCGCCCGCGGCCGGCTGCTCGGAAGACGCGAGCCCGCGGGTCGGGGCGGACAACGCCGGGGTGACAACGGCCTGTTACGGCGGCGAAACAGCGGAGCGGCCGCGGTGCCGAAGCCGAACGACGACCGGCGCTCCCGGTTCGTAGCGAGGTACTTGCGCAGCATGAGGATGACGCTCCGGCGCCGGGGCTTGCCAACGGCGCTGGTTGGGCGCAATGTTTGCAATGGAGAACAGCACCTGAACACGCCTGCGGGCGGCAACCGCCCGCAGGCGTGGGGCACCACGACGGAGGCGCCATGAAAGCGCGGAGCGCAGTCATCATCGACGACGAACCCGACGTGACCTCTTACCTCTCGACGCTCCTCTCCGACCACGGGTGGGAGACGCATGCCGCCAACGATGTCCAGCAGGGGCTGGCGCTGGTGCGCGAGGCGAGGCCTGACGTGGTCCTGCTCGACCTGATGATGCCCGAACGGGGCGGGCTCAGCATGTTGGTGGCGATCCGCAAGGACCCGATGCTCCACGATACGCCCGTCGTGATCGTCAGCGGCATCCAGGAGAAGCTGAACGCGGACTACCACGCCTACCTGGAGCGCTTTCGGCACTACCGCGCCGACGCGTTCGTCGACAAGCCGGTCGACGCGGCCGAGCTGCTCAGGACTATCGACGGGCTGGTGCATGCGACCGCCTGAGCTCGGCGATCACGTCGGTTCTCGGCGGTGCCGCCGGTGATCAGCGGACCGCGGCGGCGGCGGTCGCGACGGCCGCCTTCCGCCTGAAGAGCTCGCTGAGTACCGCCAGCAACGCGCTCGGCTCGATCGGCTTGCCGAGGACCGCATCGGGGCCGGCAACCCCTTCGTGCGACACGAGGTACGACTGGCAGTCGTGCTGCAGGATCTCTTCCATGCCGGTGATCATGACCACCGCGATATCACGCCAGCGCGGGTCGCGCCGCACGGTGACCAGCAGGTCCAACCCTGACCGTCCGGGCAGCAGGACGTCGGCCAGAATCACCTCGGGGCGGTAGATCTCGAGCAGCGCGAGCGCGTGCGCGGCGTCGGCCGTGGAGCGGACCTCGTAGCCGTTGTCTTCGAGGTACGAGGTGAGGTAGACGACGGTGTCGGGGTCATCGTCGACGACGAGCGCCCGATGGGCTGGCATCGTTCCTCCTTCTTGGAGCCTGTCGGGGAAACGGGGTGGGCCGCGTTACGAGCGCCGCGGGTCTGCCGTCGTCGACGAACACCCGCAGGTGCCCGAGGTTCTCACGGCAGAACAGGGTCGGGAACCAGCGCCCCATGTCG
>Ga0315273_10000790_pt1 | contig 34405 bp, 33 predicted proteins | sample YL17G02_0_MG_FD_205753 | JGI IMG/M metagenome (GOLD analysis project Ga0315273, IMG submission 205753) | Sediment microbial communities from Yellowstone Lake, YNP, Wyoming, USA - YL17G02_0 | ecosystem: Environmental > Aquatic > Freshwater > Lake > Sediment | place: USA: Wyoming | collected...
CCATCTTATGAGCCGCCATGTCCCGGATATCCAAAACTTTAACCGTCACCCCATAGAAAGGAACTGAATTATATCGATTATAGGAATAATTCCTGGTGGATACTTCCACTTTGATATTGGCCAAACCCACACCGTAGCTTAATCGCCAAAAGAGCGTACTAAACTTCGCACTCTTCTCTTTTATCTCGTATTTATCTGCCAATTCCCCAGTCATTCTCTCCACAAATCCTTTATCCTGACCAATCAAGTCAAAATCCAAATCCACTGAAAATCTGGGTAGTTGGTAAAACAACATTGCTGCCGTTCCTCCTTTCAACCCCAAAACCGGAGCTAGGTAACTATTTTTGTAAATTCCGATCAGAACATTAGTCAGGTTGGTTTTGTGCTTAGTTATATCTAGCGCCCTCATACACAGTTTTTAACTATAAAACTGGAAATAACCGTGTTTCTACCGTAAACCTCCTCATTCAGTTTCCGCATCAACTCCCAATCCATTTCCCTTAAATTATCGAAGTATTCATCTCCATCCAGATACAGTTTATCGCAGACCGCTCTCTCTTTGACTGATTTTTGCACCTGGTTAATGTTCACCATCCCTAACGGATTTAGTAATATCTCCGCCTTTATTTTCCGATAAATATATTTTTGTGAGTCAATCTCCATCTCCTGGGTACGATTGGCCGCTAGGTAAATTGACGAATAAGGTTGAAAAACTACCCCCGTCTCCTGTAATACCGTATACAAACTCACATAAGAAGGTGTCCGGTATTTATTGGCAAATTCCTGCCGCGAATAATCTTTAGAAATCGCATAAATACCTCTTGATATTCTGAATAAGTCACCCATCTTTACAGCATACTTTAAAGCAGATCTTAATTTCGCTCCGGAGTAATCCTGAACTATCCCGTTTAAATCAGCAAAACTGAATACCGTTTGCCCGGTATTTCTAGCCTTAATTAACTCTTTAATAAAACCCATGGGACACTGTAGTAGAAATAATTTACACATCCAGGTTATACAATTACTTCTCCCCTGTCAAGCGCTCCTTAGTTTGACACATTATAAATTCAGGGTGCCCTGAGATTTTCCAAATACAAATCCAGACAAAAAAGCAGTTCATCAATCAATTTCTCCCGCACCCAATCTTTCCGCTTATTAACCAAAAGATCTCCCAAACCCGCCAGAAGTTCCGTCTTTTTAATTCCTTTCACCTGGATTTTGGCTTTTTCCAAGCCTTCTGAGAGCGGCAGTCCGGTTTTTTTCGTAAACAGACTTTCGTTTATCGGCCAATTGTTTTTGAGGAAAAACCAGGTATCAAACACATCCCGGGTGGCAAAGTGCTTGCGGGTCAGCAGGGCAGCCAATTTCCCGGCTACCATATCCGCTTCTGCCATAACTAACATCGAGATGCCCAGGTAATTTTTGATGACAAACTGGGAAGGCTCTGTCCTTTTGGAAATTTCAATTTTCAAATTCCTCTCGCCTTTTAGGTAATTGAGGAGGAAAAACAGGGTGAATTTTTTATCCGAGGCTTGAGAAAGGACCCCATATCGGGGTAACAGCTGACTGATTTTTTCAAACACCAGTTCTTTTTTGTCATAGTCCAACAAGTCAAAATCCAGATCAACGGAAAACCGGGGCAGGCCATAGAACAACATTGCCGCCGTCCCGCCTTTAAAACCGAGGGCAGTACGCAAACTGGGATTACCATAGATATCCCGCAGGATATTGATAAACATGCTCCTATGCAAATCAATGTTAACCATGTTCCTCCTGAAAACTTTTATAGTAATCCCCTACCCGTTTTTCAAACGCCTGGGACTGATAAATGCTCTTAAGGAGGTGGACTTTGTCCCAGTTGATAACCTCGAGATTATCGAAGTGGTAATCCCGATAAACATAGACGGCATCCAGAAACGCCCGTTCCAGAGTGGCGATAAAGTAGCCGGTTTGGGATTCAATCCCGCTCAGGTTGGTTAAGACCGGATTTTTTATTTTCCGGAATTGAAGTTCTATGTCGTCGACTGTGACCGACCGGGTCAGATACGAAATCAAAAAGATGGTCTTGTAAGTTTGAAATATAGCCCCGCCTTTAAACAGGACCGTTTCCAGGCTGATGTAAGCTGGTTTATAGATTTTATTGGCCAACTCCAGTGGGTTAAACCCTGGCTTGGCATAAATACCCTGGCGGAGCCTAATTAGCCGACCGGTTTTGGTAAAATAGAAAAGTCGGTCCTTGAGGCTCTTATAAGCAATATCCGGAGACAGTTGGGCAATCTCATCTAAAGTCAGCACCGTTTCCGGCTGTTTGTAGATTTTTAATAACATGTCACCATTCATATTTGCAAAACTCTACTGGATGACGGAAATATTCCGACCTACAGTAGATTAAATACTATTTGGGGTGTTCTGTCAAGTGAAGTAATTGGAACTTAAATACCTAGACTAAAACATTTATAATAAGGGCACATGCAAACCCATCCTGTCCCCCAAAACGTCACCTCTTACGAGTTCCGCCTGGTCGGCGACATGACTCTGAAACAATTTATGTTTCTGGTTGTCGGAGTAGTCCTCGGTTTCTTGTTATACCGTCTTCCCCTGCCTTTTATTATCCGCGCCGCTTTGGCCATTATTCCTGTATTGGGCGGTGTCCTGGCCGCTTTCGTTCCCATCATGGGCCGGCCTTTCGTTCAATGGATCAGTGCTTTTTTCAAGGCTATCTATTCCCCTACTGTTTTTGATTGGGCCTTGCCCCTGCCGGAAAAGGTTATTGAACCCCTTCCCTCTCCTGAAACAGTCGCTTCCCCCAAACTCCCCATCCTCTCTTTCGGATCCTTCTTCTCCTCCCTTTTTGTCAAAAAACAAACCGTAGTCCCTCCTGTTTCCGACTTTAAACCCAGCATTACCAGTTTTTCCACCACCACTGACATCCCAAAAACTCCTATTCCAACGCCTGCTCCCACACCTCCAGTTACCCCTACTAAACCAGCACCCACACCTCCAGTAGCTGCCCCCACCGTCACTAATCCCATCAAATGGGACGCCTCCGCTCCCCCTCCGGCTCCCGCCGCTTCCCTGACTTCTTCCCTTATTGCTCCTACCACTCCCAATATTCTTACCGGTCTGGTAGCTAATTCTCAAGGACAAACCCTTTTTGGCGCCACCGTGGAAATTATCGACAGTAAAACCGGCATTCCCACCCGGGCCTTGCGTACTAACCGTCTGGGTCAATTCCGCATCGCCATTCCTCTTCCCCCCGGCAATTACCATCTCCAAGCCGAAAAAGAGGGCTTGGAGTTCGATCCGGTTTCCATCACCGTCAACAACTCCATTCTCCAGCCCATTCTTATTCAAGCTAAAACCATATGATTATCAAACACAACCCCCTTTCCCTAATTTTTATAAGCCTTGCAGACGTGCAGCAAATAGCATCGCAGCCGGACGCCGGCAACGACCAGGCAGCGAGAAGCGCATTTGCGAACGTCGAAAGGCAAAATTAATATGGTCAATCCATCCACCCAATCGTTTATAGACATCGAGGACATCTCCCACGACCTGGTCATCCTTCGCGGCGGCTCCGCCTGTCTGATTCTGTCGATAAGCGCCATCAATTTCGGCCTTTTCTCCGACCAGGAACAGGACGCCACTATTTACGCTTATTCCCAACTTTTAAACTCCCTTACTTACTCCATTCAAATCTTGGTCTGTAGTAAAAGAAAGGATATTTCCGATTACTTGAAGCGCATTGACAGCTATCTGGAAAAAACCAAAGAGCCCAAGCTCCGGGAACAAATCACCAAATATCGGGAGTTTGTCAACGCTATAGTCCGTCAGGGAAACATTCTGGACAAAAAATTCTATATCGTTATCCCTTTCAGCACTGTTGAAGCCGGTTTAGGCTCAGCCCTGGCAAATCTTTTAAATCCCCGTGGTTCCTCTATGCCCCAAGAAGAACTCATCAACCGAGCGGTCAATAATCTCTCTCCCAAACGCGATCATTTGATTAGACTCCTGGCCCGCATCGGCCTCAAGGCCAGACAGTTGAATTCCCAGGAACTACTGCAGTTGTTTTTTGACTTTTACAATCCTGATTTTTTGGGTACCCATGTTGAATTACCCCAGTCCCAAACCGAAACTGCCCCCACCACCCTGGATACCCCCGCTGTGCCCATCGCCTCCATTACCGAACAGCTTTCCGAATCCCGCATATGAAATTATTCAAAAAATCTCCCCCCGCTTCCCCCCCGCCCGCTCCCGCAACCGAGAAAACTCCGGCTGTCAAATCTTTATCTCTGGCCAAAACCGTCCCCGATATTATTGCCCCCCAAAACATTACTCTGGATTTTAACCATCTCCAGATCGGCCATACCTACTATAGGACTTATTTCAACAATATAAACCGCAGGTTTGTCGACAGCAGCTGGCTTTCTCCCCTCATTAATTTTGACCATTCTCTTAATATTTCCATGTTTATTTATCCTGTGGAAAGTAAATCCACTCTGGACGACTTGCGCCGGAAAATTGCCGAAATGGAGGCTGAAATTTCCACTGACTCCCAACGGGGCCGGATTATCGATCCCTCCACCTCCGCCAAACTCGAGGATGCCCTGTCGCTCCAGGACATGCTGGTCAAGGGCATTGAGCGTTTTTACCAATTTTCTCTTTATGTCACTATCCCTGCCGAATCCTTGCCCGCCCTGGACACCACCAGTAAACAAATTTCCGGAACCCTGTCTTCTCTCCTTGTTGCCTCCATCCCCACTGCCCTCGAACAGGGTCAGGGTTTCAAAACCACTCTGCCCCTATGCACCGACTATATGATGGTTACCCGCAATATGGATACCACCTCTCTGGCTACCACTTTTCCTTTTACCTCATCGGAATTAACCAGTAATGAAGGGATATTATATGGTATCAATGAACACAACGGCAGTTTAATTATTTTTGACCGCTTTAGTTTAGAGAATGCGAACTCTGTCGTTTTTGCAAAAGCGGGCGCTGGAAAATCGTACACTGTTAAGCTGGAAATCCTCCGCTCTTTAATGTTTGGCGTCGAAGTCATTATTATCGACCCGGAAAATGAATACAAAACCCTTTGTGACGCGGTTGGCGGCGACTATATTAATTTTTCCTTTAATTCTCAAAATCGTATCAACCCTTTTGATTTATCCACCCTGACCGAACATTCTGAAGAAAACGAGCTCAACCAGAAAATCCAGTCCCTGCATTCTCTATTTAACGTCATTATGGGTGATTTAAATCCCACCGAAGATGCCCTCCTGGACCGGGCTTTAAATTTGGCTTACCGTCTCAAAGGTATTTCCCCCGACCCGGTTACTCAAAAAAAGGCTCCGCCCCTTATGGAAGATCTGTACAAAGCCTTCATTGGTATGGAAGAGCCCACCGCCATGTCTTTGGCTGACCGCATCGAAAAGTTTGTTAAAGGCAGCTTCCAGGGCGTCATCGATCAACCCAGCAACATCGTCCTCAAAAATCCGTTCACTGTTTTTTCCGTCCGTGATTTGGACGATTCTCTAAAACCCATCGCCATTTTTATTATTCTCGATTACATCTGGACCAAAATGCGCCGGGACCTAAAAAAACGCATTCTGGTGGTTGATGAGGCCTGGTACCTGATGAAATACCCCGCTTCCGCCGATTTTCTCTTTAGTGTGGCTAAACGGGCCCGGAAATATTTCCTGGGATTAACTACTATTACCCAGGACGTGGAAGATTTTCTCACTACCGACCACGGCCGGGCCATTGTTACCAACTCCAGCATCCAGATTTTAATGAAACAGTCTCCCGCCGCCATTGATCGTTTGGGCCAGGTCTTTTACCTCTCTGAAGGAGAAAAACATCTCTTGATGTCAGCCAACGTCGGTGAAGGCTTATTTTTCGCCGGCAACAACCACGTCGCCGCCCGCTTTATGGCCTCCCCTGACGAACATAAGTTGATTACCACCAAACCCCAGGATCTCCTTAAAATGAAAGAGGAAGAAAAATTATTATCCAAAACTTAAATGCTGCCGCCCCCCAGTCTCACCACCGACACCATTCGCCAAATTGAAGACGAAATTCTTCTGGTTTGCCGCCACTGTAAAACCCCGGAAGAGCTGGAATCTGCCGGCACTCCCATTTGGGATTGGGCCAGCTCTGTTCTGCAGAAACCCATTGATTCCCTCCGGGTGGATATCGAGTCTCACGAAACCGACGAACAGTTTCCCAATAAATATTTAGAGGAAAAAGACCATCTCCTGAAAATCCCCCTGTTACTTCTTGACCGCCTCCACCACCCCGCAGTATGAGTATATCTATCGACTATGAAATCATTCCCCCTTTCCGTTCTTATGTCAATTTTCTCTGTAAACTCTTTCAAATTCCCCCCCTGCCCAACGCCGCCGAAATCGTTGCCTCACTCAAATTAGCCTCCTCCGACCAGATAAACAAAACCCTCTCTAATCTTGCCGGCCGGCCCATAACTGACACTATCCAAAAAGCCTTCAGTGCACTGTTGGAATTAGATTACCCCGATATTTATCGTTTGTGGGGTTTTGTTCAGGAAACCAACTTGGACCGCTCTTTTATCTCCCCCGAAACCACAACTTGTGCTAATTATCTGGTCTTTCCCCCCTCCGCCCCCAAATATCTAAAAGCTCTACCCAAAGGTATTACTGCTGAACTAGCTGTCCAAAGCCCCCGCACCGTCCTGCCGGCTATTTTCGCCCGCATTCAGGATGCTGACCCCAAACAGACTCCGGAAAAACTTGCCAAGATCTTCGCCCCCTTGGCTAAACCCATTATTCAGTCCGATCCTGAACTGTCCAATCTTCACTCCTTAGTCCAATCCGTTTTTATCCAATCGGGCATCGATCCCAAACTGGCTCAGTCCGCTTCCGACCAACTGGTCATTCATCAGTTGGGAAGGGTTTTTGTTACTCCCAAAGAAACCGGGGATTACATCAAAAAGTATTTATTGGTGGAAATTGAGTCCAAATCCGGCCGTCCCATTCCCGAAGATTTGGGCGCCCAAATAGTCGCTGATCAGGTAAAAGTTATCGGCGACTTTGAACACTCCCGCCTCTCGGACCAATCTGCTGATTTAAACGCTGATATCGACTCCTATGTTAAAAAACTTGATCTCCATTCGACTGAAATTTTACCGGAAACTCCGGACGAGTCTTTGGTTGAAAGGAATCCCGCTGGCAACTTCGTGTTTACAAAAACCGGCCGGATTCTGGCTACCCGGCAAGCTGCTACCCTCCTGACCGAAAACATTGACTCCCTTCCTTTGGCCGTCAAAAAAATCAGGGAGGAGCGCGAATCTCTCAAGCGGGTCCAGGATCAGCTTCTTTCTAACCTCAATAACCTTAGGGACCCGAAAAAACTCAAAGAACTTGACCAAGTCTCTGAAAAAATGCGTTATCTTACTCTCTTGAATTCTTCCCTGCGAATCCGCCAGATTCATCTCGACATTGCTAAAAGAACCGATATTGCCAAACCCACCCGGATTGAAAACGAGCTCACTGCTCAATTTGTGGCCACCGGAGTCAGTGCCAAGGATGCCCGGGAAGTGGCTCGGGAATTTATCAACTCCGGCCTGGCCGCCACAACCTATACTTTAGCCTCCTTTGCTGGTATCGGCAAAAACCGCATTGAGGTCTTGAGGGAATTAACCACAGAGGCTCTCAGTCACCTCCAAAGCACCCGCTCCGACCTCTCCGCCGCCATCACCAAAATCAATGAAGGCCGGCTTAATTATGACTCCCTCCACCAGGCTTACGATAAACAAACCAACTGGAATCAGTATCAGGCCAATCCCCAGCCCCTCATGAATCTCCCCCAGGTTCCGAGTTTCATTCAAAATATTGTTACCAAACCCCTTAATCAATTCAAGTCAAAAATCACCAAAGAGGCCATTAAAAAATTCGCCACCTCTGAATTGGGTAAAAAAGTTATCGCTAAGTTGGGGACTGAAGTTGCCAAAAAAGCCGCTCAAACTGCTCTTGAAGCTGGCGCTGAAGCTGCGGTTGGGGCCACGGGGGTCGGATTAATAGTTGTGGCTGTCGTTGAAATTGCCAAAAAAGTCTGGAATTTTCTTAAAAATCAATTTACTAAAGTCAAAACTTGGATTAAAAAACACGGCCATATGGTGGCAGCTGCTATTGGTGCTTTAATAGGCAGTATTTTCGCTGGTCCTGTGGGAGCTATTGTTGGCGGAGGCCTTGGTTTAGGGGCTAGCAGCGCCGTCTCCGTCGTCACCGGCTCACCTGGTACCGCTTTATCTTCCGGAGTTGCCCAAGTTACCACTGTCACTACCGCCGTTATTACCGAAGCCGCCGGCTCCTCAATTGCCCCCCTGGCTATCTCCGTTATCGCTGTTCCCATTGTTGTCGCTTTTATGTTGTTTATTATCAACGCCTCCGCCTACGTCACCCCGCCATTTATAACCCGTGGTGGTATTGGTGGCGCCACCCCTTCCTGCTGGCCGACGGTAGGAAAAATCACTCAGGATCCCTATGCCCGCACCGTTGGCACTTGTTATGATTCTGCTGGTAATCCTGCCACCTGCACCCACACCAGTGGTTCAGACGCCAACGCTTTTGATATTGGCAATCTTGCTGGAACTCCAATTTACGCTTCTCATGATGGCACTATTGAGTACGCCGGTTGGGGCGAGTTGTTCTACTCCGGTTATGGTAATTTGGTGGTTATAGCCGGCGATGGTTTCAAAACTCTTTATGGTCATTTCCAAAGTATTGAAGTCTCCGCGGGAGACCAGGTTAAAGCCGGCGATCTTCTTGGTGCCATGAATAGTACAGGAAACTCTACGGGTAATCATCTTCACTATGAACTCCGGGGCCTTGGTGATCTGACTGATTATGTTCCCGAGGGCTGGCGAATCTATATTTGGAATAACACCTATCCCGGTACTTGTTTCGCCAACGAATCCGGCGGCACTAACCCATGATAATATTTAGCTAATATATGCCTCAACTTTCCACCAAAGGCAAACTCGTTCTCGGTCTGGCTTTTCTGTCTTTTCTTTCTCTAATTTATATCTTGTCTTCTTCCGGTAGATCCCCTATCCCCAGTCTTCCACTCTTCCCCACCCCCACTCCTGTTTCCACCGAAATCCAATCCCCCAATGCTACCTTTCGCCAAATCCGCAGCTATCAGGTTTCCCTCAATCCCCGCTTTTTATTAACCTCCCTGCCCCAAACTTTGCCCGTATATTCTGCCTCTTCTACAACCATAGACTTAGATGCTTTTACTGCCTCCGTCGCTGCTTTTCTTAATCTCCACCGCACCACTCCCACCAGCCGGCAATGGGTTTCTGCCAACACTTACCGTTCTCTTTATCAGGATTACCGCCAACAAATGCTCAATTATTCCACCGACAAATCTATAGAGCCTGCTCTTTACTCCGGCTCTCATAATCCCACCCTAACCGGGGCCATATCCTCCGCCCAAAAACTAGTCGCTCTTCTTCCCGCCGCCAACCGCCCCACCATCAACCAATCTGCCACTCAATACTATATAGCCTCCAATTCCGATACTGAACTTTCCCTCACCACTTCGGCTAAGGCTGAAATTATCAATCTGGTGTTCGAGTACCAAATCAACGGCTTCCCTTATCGTCAGGAGAGCCAAGGGTTACCCGTCTTTTCTATTTACGTCGGCCAAAATAACCAAGTCATCAAGATTACTTATTCTTCCCAACCTCTTCCCCTGTTGTCTTCCCTCACCGAACACCCCCTCCTCACCTTAGACCTTCTTCAAACCCAATTAAATTCCGGTCAGGGGGAAGTGGTTTCCACCGATTTGGGCAACATCACCTTCAATACTACCTCTCTGCCTCCTATTAGTCTTTACTCTTTCCAGATTGAATACCGATATAATCCTCTCAAAAATATTGTCCTCCCGTATTTTCTCCTGGAGGGCAAATTTACTTCCTCGATTAACAAACAGGAAACTCCCGTTTATCTCCTTCTCCCCGCCGTCTCCCTCTAAATTCTCACCGGCATAATCAAACACACCAGCCCCGTATCTTTTTCCGGCCGCCACACCCCCGGAGTTTGCCCCCCGGTCATTTCCAGCAGTACCCGTTCTCCCGGGAAACTTCCCAAAACATCCAGCACATATCGGTAATTAAATGCGATCTCTCCGTCGTCTCCCTCTTTCTCTATCTCTACCTCCATCTCCCCCTCTCCTGTCTGCTGTCCCGTCGCTGCCACCTTCATTACTTTGTCTAATATTTTTAATCTGATGACATTAGCACTTTCCCGGGCAAAAATTGCCGCCGACCTTACTGCCCGCATCAATTCCTCCCTGTCGGCTGTCACTTTGGTTTTATATTCCGCCGGAATTATTTTTTCCACGTCCGGAAAGTTCCCCTCCAGCACCCGGGAAATTACACTCACTGTATCATAAGTAAAGATCACCTGGTTATTCTCCTTTATCATTTCTACCCCCAAATCCTCTTTCCTGCCTTCAGCTACAGTCTTGGCCAACTCCACTATTGTCCGTGACGGCAAAATCAACTCATCTCCCCAGTTAGACCAGTCAGTGTCTCCTTCCAGTTTTTTCCGGGCCAGCCGAAATCCGTCTGTGGCTACTGCCATAAAACCACTCTCTCCTGAATAAAATTTAATCCCCGTTAACACTGGCCGGCTTTCCTCTACTGCTGCTGCATAGGCCACTTGAGTTGCTACCTCCATCACCACTTTCTTTTTCAGCCTGACAATTTTCCCGTCTTTAGTTTTCTCTTTTCCCGTCGGCATTACCGGAAACTCGCTGGCAGCAATTCCGGCAAACCATCCCACCCCCCGCCCGCCGGTCACTTTTAATCGTTCTCCCGCCGATTCCATTCCCACACTCTCCGTTCCTAAAGAAGCCACAAACTCGCCCAGACTCCTGGCCGGAACCGTAAGCGCCCCCTCCTCGGTAACCTTTCCCCCCACTGTTATTCGCAATCCAATCTCCAGGTTGGTTGCTGATAAAGTTACTCCTGTTTTCTCCGCTTCAATTAAAATGTTAGCCAGCACCGGCAGTTGTCCCTTAGCTGATACTATCCGATTCAATGCCCCCAAAGCTTTAACTAATGTTTCGTGTAAAATTACCGCTTTCATTTATATACTAACTAGCAGTCTTAGTATTAGACCTTGTGGATAAGTTTATAACTTGAACTTTTTGCCTTCAACTTTCGGGTTTGTTTTTTGTTTACAGTGAGCATGTCGAACTGTGAATGCTTTTGTGGATAATTGTGGATAAATACTTTCTTAGGTTGATAAAACTAATTCGTTTTATACACTAATCCCCCGTCTTTTACAATCTGTTCACAATAGTATCTTTTTTTTAATATCCTGGATTTCTGCCGAAATTTTCGGGTTAACTTCCATTTCCACCTTGACCTTGCTGTCGGCATGCATCACTGTCGAATGGTCCCGGCCACCCACCAGCCTTCCCACTTCTTCAAATGGCAGCCGCAGTTCGTTGCGCAGTAAATACATCAGAATTTGTCTTGGCCAGGCCACCATCTGTGTCCGCCGCTCTCCTTTTAATTGTTGCGCCGTCACCTGGTAATACTCCCCCACCAGATTCATTACCTCTGTCGGCGTTACCACCCGGCCTCGCCCGTTTTGGCCTTTAGAGATATTTAACAATTTCTCTAAATTCTCCCGGTTTATTTCCTTTCCCGCCCCCTCTTTTTCCGACATTATTTTTACCAAAAAGCCCTGCAGTTCCCGAACTCCCTCAATTTGGGCTGCTATGAGTTGTGCCAGGTCCATTCCCAAATTTAGTCCCAGCTGTTTGGATTTAATCAGGAGTATGGCAGTTCTTAATTCAAAATCCGGCTGTCCTACATCCACAATCAGCCCCGCCCCAAACCGGCTCTTTAATCGGTCCTCCAGTCTGGTTATCTCCGCCGGCGGCCGGTCGGAAGTCATGATGACCTGTCCCCCCTCCTTTTGAATGGTATTAAACGTGTGAAAAAATTCTTCTTGAATTGTGGCCTTGCCGGCAATAAATTGAACATCATCAATCATTAGTAATTTTAATTTTCGATATTTACTTCTGACTTTTTCTGTCGATTTCAGCCTGATTGCCTCCACTAGATCGTTAGTGAACTCCTCACCGGAACAAAATAGCACCCGATTCTCATTTCCGGCCACTATCACATGGCCGATGGCCTGCATTAAATGGGTTTTTCCCACCCCCACTCCGCCATATATAAATAGTGGGTTATAAGCTGTCCCCGGCCGTTTAGCGACTGCTTGGGCTGCCGCATAGGCCATTTGGTTACTGCCTCCTACGGCATAGTTTTCAAACGTATAATCTTCCCGTAAATTTGCCCGTCTCCAATCCCCGGACTTATTTACTTTCTCTTCGAACAATGGTCCTGTACTCCTATCGCCCCCTTGCCCCCCGAAGCCTTGGCGTAGGGGGGTTCTACTCTCCGAAGTAAATTTAACCTCACATTTTTTTCCGGTTATTCTCTCCAGCTCCAACCCTATTTGTCCCCAAAACCTCTGCTCTACAGTTTGCTTTAAGAATGGTGACGGACAATTGACTTCAGCTATAAATCTGTCTCCGGCCGGTTCCAAATTTGTTAGCTCCAGGTGGTTTAAATATGTATTAAAACTGGCCGTCGATACGGATAATTTCAGCGCTTCCATTACTCCCCGCCAAATTTTTCCCTTATTATCTTCCATTGTGGATAACTTATCATGAATCCCCCCCCCGTCAACTATCAACAAATATCATTTACTGCCTCATTTGTTTTCCCGGGCATCCTCATTGACAAACTGATATAATAAACACACAAAGACCCGTCTTTCGAACTGTCACCGTATGGTGGCGTGGCTGGGACAACCAGTCTAGAAGGCGGGTCGATTCATTCAAATTTCCATAAATCTTCCACTTTCTTCCGTATCAACTTTAGATACTCGCCCGAATCGGATTTCAATCCGGAGAAATTCCTGTAAATTGACCCGGCGATCACATCTGCCATCTGAATTAAAACATTCGCTCGTGAATCCACAAACTGAAGCTTCCTAAATACTTTTTTCTCCGATCTGTTTAACTCCCGGCGTAAATATTTCACCACTTCCCTCTTGTATGTCCTGTCCCCATGGCCGTCTAGTCTTAATTTTGCTTCCTTAATGGTTCCAGAGTTATGTTGGAGAACCGTTTTGATGGCATAGCTGTAAAACGATTGTCTTGATGATTTAAGCTCCCGACTTCTGACCAATGATTTATTAAAAACTATAGCTCTGACCCGAAAACCAAAACTTCGGACACACTCCAAAAAAGCCACCCTGATTTCCCTGCTTCCCTTATTAAATTTGAATTCAAAAAAGTCTGATTTCTTCAATTTCCTTCTTAGCTCCTTTATGGCTACGGCTGTTTTTTCAGCTTCTAGTTCATCGTCAAAAATGACACAGGCAATGACAAAAACCGGGCTCGACCCCCTCTCCACCTTAAACCCCGGATCTCCGGAATCATCAATAAACACCAACATTAACTAATTCTACTCCCCGTCAACTATCAACAAATATCATTTACTGACTCACTGATTACTGGTATACTCTTTCCATGGTCAAACGCACCTGGCAGCCCAAAAAACTCAAACGGCTTCGTAAACACGGTTTTCGTCACCGGATGAAAACCCAGGATGGCCGGGCAGTGTTAAAACGCCGCCGCCTGGTCGGTCGTCGCAAACTGACAGTTTAGTTATGCTTCCCAAAATCCGCCGCTTGCCTCGTCCTGATTTTCTTCATACCAAAAAAACCGGTGCAACCCAGCGCTTTCCAGATTTTAACTTAATCCATTGTTCTTCTCCCCGGTCTTATAGCCGTTTTGCCGTTGTTATCTCCGCCAAAATTTCCAAGAAGGCCGTTGTCCGCAATCGTTTAAAAAGACAAATATACGCAGCTGTGGACAAATTACCAACCACTGGTGATTTTATTATTTTTCCTCACTTGTCGATGTTAAACTTAAATAATGAAGACCTTAATTCTAAAATCCATCAGGCTTTATCAAAAATATCTGAGTTTTGATGACGGTTTCTTTAAATACCTGCTCTTAACTGAAAACACCTGCAGGTTTTCTCCCCGCTGTTCCGAATACAACTACCAGGCCATAGATAAATATGGTATCCTACACGGCAGTTGGTTGGGGTTCAAACGGATTGTCCATTGTCACCCTTGGTCCAAGGGGGGTTTTGACCCCATCCCCAACTAATATCTAAATTTATGATCAATATCTGGAACACCCTCCTCTTTCATCCCCTGCTTAATTTATTGATTGGCTTCACCCGGCTGACTGGTAGCTTGGGCTGGTCAATTATTTCCCTGACCCTTTTCTTGAGACTGATTATGACTCCGGTGATTCTTCCCAGCCTGCGCTTGGGTAAAAAGATGCAGGAGTTGGCTCCGGAACTGGCCAAGTTGAAGGAAAAATTTAAGGACGACAAAGCCGGTTTGTTAACGGCTCAAACTGCACTTTACAAACAGCACGGGGCCTCCCCCGCGTCCGGCTGTCTCCCTCAGGTAATCCAGCTCTTGGTGCTTATTGCCCTATTCAACGCTCTTAATTTTGTTATCAAAGAAAATGGTAATCTCACCTCCCGTCTTAATCCGGTTTTATACAATTTCAATCAGGTACCCCAAAACTTTCAGCCCAATGGTCGTTTTCTTTATCTGGATATGGCTAAACCTGACGTTTTTCGAATACCCAACATCCCCATTCCCCTTCCCGGACTGTTTTTACTTCTCTCCGCTCTGACCCAATTTATAAGTTCCAAAATGATGGCTCCGGAAGTAGCCAGAGAAAAGAAAATCGCTGCCAAAACTGAAACCTCAACCGACGATGCCATGGTTGAAGTCCAGCAGCAGATGCTCTACATGTTTCCTTTAATGACCTTACTTATTGGTTTTCAGTTTCCCTCCGGCTTGGTTCTTTACTGGCTGACCTTCTCCTTTGTTTCGGCAATTCAGCAATACTACGCTACCGGTTGGGGAGGTCTAACTCCTTGGATTAGAAAGCTGGGTTATGGATAATCTTCCCCTTCTCCAGGAAATTTCCCAACAGATGATTAATCAATTGGGTTTTGGTGCCGATGTCACGGTTTCCTGTCGTTATGATTCGGATCAGGACTTGTATCAGGTTCTTATTCAAACCGACAAACCGGGGGGAATCATCGGCTATCATGGAGAAACCCTCTCCGCCCTTCAACTGTTTCTTGGCCAGCATCTGCGGACCAAGACCGGGACCTGGGTTAACCTTTCGGTTAATGTGAATGATTACCGGGAAAGGCGCCAATCCGCTCTCGATTCTCTGGCTGACTCCGTAGTTGTCAAAGTAGTTGCCACCAAACTGCCCCACTCCCTTCCTCCAATGCCCGCCAATGAAAGGCGGTTAGTTCATTTGCATCTGGCCAATCATCCCGAGGTTACCACCGCCTCAGAAGGGTTGGGCCGGACCAGGAGCGTGGTCATCTCTCCCAAAGTTGTGTGAAATCCTTACTCTCACGTCTTATTTTATTTATATTTGTTCTGTTTCTTCCCTCCCAGCTTTCCCGCCACTTCTGGCCGGCTGCCAGTTTCATCTCCGGAATTCAGGTTGACTACCTCTCCCCCACCCTTTACTTCACTGATTTTCTGGCCCTTATCATCATCTGTCTCTTTTTGCCGAAAGTAAGAACACGATATGCTTATCTGTTTGGTGGTGCTTTTATCTTAATTAATTGCCTGTTTTCCTTATCCCCCGCGTTTACTTTTTACAAATGGATCCGGTTTGTCTTCTATTTGTTCACCGGCTTATCTTTATGGATAGCGGTTACCAAATATTCCAAAGCCGTAATTTTAGGTTTAACTGGATCAATTCTTTGGGTTTCAGTCCTGGCCTGGGGCCAGTTTCTCCACGGTTCATCGTTGGGTGGTTTATGGACCTATCTGGGTGAACGCCCCCTTTTGACTTCTATGCCCTTGGTCGCCAAAGTCAATACCAATTTTGGCGTTTTCCTCCGCCCTTACGCCACCTTTCCCCACCCCAACGCCCTCGCCGGTTATTTACTGGTTTCTTGTTTACTAATTTATTTTTATTTAATTAAAAAATTTAACTGTCCACCATCAACTGTCAACTATCAACTATTATTGAAAACTGGTTTGTGTATTGGGATTTTCACCATCCCTCTCACTTTCTCTCTCCCCGCCATCCTCCTGGAAGCGGCCTTTTTAATCAAAGTCACAATAAAAAAGTTACGACTGCCTTATGGAATAAGTTTATTATTGATAGTTTTACTTAGCTTTGGTTTATTTTGGAGTCTTCGGCCACCCTCCGTCAGTGAACGCGCATATTTATTCAAAAAATCTTTCTCCCTAATTTCCTCCCGCCCTCTAACCGGCGTCGGCTTGGGCAGCTTCCCTCTTTACTCCTATCCCCTAAACCACTTTCCCCTCCAACTCTCCTGGCAGCCCGTCCACAATATCTTTCTGCTCTTTATAACTGAACTGGGAATCCCGGCCTCTTTTGTTATTTCTTATTTAATATTTAAGCATTTATTAAAAATTAAGAATTTAAAATTAAAAATTATATTTCTTGCTATTATTGTTACCGGCATGGTGGATCATTACTGGCTCACTTCCCATCAGAACATCCTGCTACTGTTGTTGGCCCCGGCGATGGTAAAATTCCTTCCAGAGTGAACACCACCTCCATTATCGCCAAAAATACTTTTTTTCAAATCTTATCCAAAGTCATCACTTCCCTGATCGGTCTCCTCACCCGGAAACTACTGACTAATTACCTCGGTCCGGCTGGTTTTGGCGACTACGTTTTTGCTCTAACTTATTCTTCTTTGTTTAGCAGCATCGCCGATTGGGGGACTTTAGTTATCGGTGTCCGGGAAGCCTCTAAAAACCCTAGCCTTAGACCTTCCATTTTTGGCGCTAGCCTGGTCGGCCGTTTGGTTCTTTCTCTTGTTGCCTTCCTGATAGCTATTGTTGTTTTTCCCTTATTGGGTGTCCGCGACATACCCTTCTCCGTAATTATCATTTCGGCTGTCCTGATTATCTTTTTCGCTCTGAAAGCATCTTTTGGGATTATCTTTGAAACCCTGCTTCGCATGGACAATTGGTTGTTAGTGGAAGTGTCTGCGTCGATTTTTACCCTCATCTTTTTTCTTATCTCAGTTATCTTTCAGCTTCCCCTCATCTCCTTTTTTCTTTCCCTGCTGGGAGCCACCAGCCTGTCTTGTTTGTGCGCCTTTTGGCTCTCCCGTCCCCTGACTTCTATCAACCTTAACTTCTCCCCATCTGTCTTAAAAAAGTTATTGGCTGAAGCCCTTCCTATGGGAGCCGCTCTGATCATGTTCACGGTTTATAACCGCATTGACACCATCATTCTTCGCCACTATCGAAGCGCCTCCGAGGTTGGCCTCTACGGCCTGGCCTATTTTATTTATGAAAATATTATTCTGGTTGCAGCTTACGTAATCAATTCTGCTTTTCCCCTCCTCTCCCGGACAGGAAGCGAACTTTCCCAGCGTGACAATTTCCGTCGCATTTATCAGAAAACTTTTGACCTGCTTCTTATTCTGGCTATCGGAGCCGTGGTGTCCACTTATCTACTCTCTCCCTTTTTTGTCCGCATTATTTCCTCACCCGACTTTATGTATTCCTCTACCCTTCTTAGAATTCTTTCTTTTTCTCTCTTTTTTGCTTTTTTAAATCACATTACCGGTTTTGGCCTGATCGCCTTGGGAAAGCAACGAGCATACACCCTGGCTACTTTAACCGCTTTAGTGTTTAATATCGGTTTCAATATTATATTTATCCCTCGTTTCGGGGCTGTGGCCTGCGCTCTAATTACCATTGGTACAGAACTGACTGTTCATGTGGTAAGTTTAATAATTACCTATAAATATTTTAAATTCCTCCCCTCTTGGATTTCCTTTCCCCGAACCTTTGTTTATACTCTTAAAAAATATGTCAGAAGATAATAAATTAATTATTTTTACTGATGGCGGATCACGTGGTAATCCCGGCCCTGGTGCTTGTGCTTTTGTTATCCGGTCTGCTGATAAAATATTGTCTCAACAGAGTTTTCTTTTAGGTCATACCACCAATAACCAGGCAGAATATTCTGCCGTTATAAATGCTTTAAAATTTCTGGTTGACAATCCACTGCCGATACTTAGTACTGTCCCCCGGATAGTCTTTAAATCCGACAGCCAATTGTTAGTTTCGCAATTATCAGGTTTGTTCAAAATAAAAGACTTCAAACTCCGCCAATTAGTTTTAAAAGTTAAGCAATTGGAAAATGTAATTAACGACAAATATGCCAATATATCAATCATTTATATCCATATACCCCGGTCGGACAACTACTTAGCCGACCGGCTTTTAAATGAAAAATTAGACAGTAATTTTTAAATTTCATTTTCATGACAACGGTGTAATGATAAAAACGAAATCACAATAGCCACAATAAAAGCCCATGTCCAAAGCTATAAAAAAAGTCCGGATAAATACTGGCATACTAATTATTAGTAAAAATAAACTTTTATTATCATTGGATTGGGAAAAATATGGTTTTACATTTTTAAAACCGGCATCTGGTTTTGACTATTGTCTAATTGAAACTCGAAGACCTTTTTCCTTGACAAAACTCCCTCTTTCTTCTTCGGCTAAAGTATTATTTATTTTATCCGCAACAACAAAATTATCCTCTTGTCCGTTTCCTTATCAGATTTTAGTTAGACCGGATTCTTATGATGTTACGATCCTCCCCTCACTAGTTAACCGTTTACTCAATCCTAACTTATATATCCACAGCGCCTCTCCCGCTGTTATTTCCGTTCAAAGACCCCGACCGAAATTCCTGCGAATATTACTGACACTATTTTTATTGGTTCTTCTCCTTTTGCCTGTTAGTTTGTTGTCCGCCTACACTAACTTTCAATGTCAATTCCGCCGCTTAACTGACAGCAACCCCGTTTCCTGGGAATGTCAGGTTGCGGATTATTCAAATCGTTTTACCGAAACGTTCTTTATAATTAAGCCTTTGTATCTTTTTCATAGTCTGTCGCAGGTAACCTTCGATCTTCACGAACTAAATCATTTAATATCTAACCGTCAAAATATTCGCCTTAATTTATTTCAAATCCAGTCCAGCTTATCTCAGCTTCAATCGGATCTTAAAATAAGTCAAAGAAACTTTATTTACCAAACTCCCGGTTTCACCCGTTTAATCTCCCAGACTGAAACTTTACAGATCTTCTTCTCAAATTTAAGTAAACTGCTTTCACTTTCACCTAAATACCCCGCATCATTAATATTAGTAATTAGAGACAATTTTGATCTTGATTCCGCCGGAGGTAAGCCGTTGGGCAAATATGAGGTCTCCGTTGACAGTCAGGGCCTTATTCGGCGTACTGAAAATTCTTCTTCGCCTATTACCATAGAACTTCCCCTAAGTACTCTATACCTCTTAATCAATTCCAACAATTCACTTTCGGATTTTGTCTCAACTTACCATCAACAGCTTCAAATCTCCCCTCTTCGTGGCGTAGCCGATTTTACCGACAGTTTAATTACCAGCCTTATGGATCAGATTAATCTTCACTGGCAGGATAGAGGCCAGGAATTAACTTTTCGTTTGGTCGATCTCCTCTCTTTTGACTTACCCACCCCCACTTGCCCCGATCCGGCTCTTTGTGTAATCGATCAATTCGATTTTATTCGTGAAAACACCAGTTCCTTAAAGCCTGATTTGTTCCTCGATGTCACTAAAAATATCCACGTCGGGATTGATCCGGAAAATATTACTTATCTGGTTGATCTATCAATTACCTACTACCCGCCTAATTCATCTTGGCCGGCTGGCGATGCCTCATATCTGTTGAAAATAGTTTATCCTTCGGATTTACTCCTGGCCTCCACGGACCCCGCCGCCACAACCTTCCGTCTTCCTCATCAATTAGGGCTTTCTTACCCTCTCAAACTTGTCCCCGGAAAAGATTATAGCCTCAAACTTCGTCTTTCCCGCCCCAATCCCTCTCCGGAGAAACTTAAGTACACTCTGGTTTTGCCCCAGCAGCCCGCTGCCTTAAACGAGAAATTGGAAATCACCATCTCCTATCCTAAAAACTTGTTTGTCTATGTGACCCCGAAACCACGGGTTGCTTCACCGGGTATACTTCAGTATAATCTCGGCACTGACAAAACGAATCTGCTTACCTTAGACTTGATTCCCCCACAATTATGACCAAACGCACTCTTACAGCTCTTCCCCGGAAAATCTCCGGTCGCCGGGTAAAAAAACTTCGTCATGAAAATCAAATACCGGCTAACGTTTTTGGTAAAAAATTCAAATCTCAAAACCTCCAGGTTGACAGCAAGGTGTTTCTTAAACTTTATAATCAAACCGGCGAATCGACCTTGGTCTATTTGAATATCCAGGGTGAAAAGGAAGAGCTTCCGATTATGATCAGCGATGTTCAACTTCATCCCCTTACCGGCTTGCCTCTTCACGTCTCTTTTCATCACGTTGACCTGAAAGAAAAAATTACTGCTCCGATTAAAATTAAATTAGTCGGGGAGTCTCTTGCTGTCAAAGATAGTTTGGGTGTTTTAGTCCAGCAACTGGACGAAATTGAAGTTGAAGCTCTTCCGACCGATATGCCGGAAAACATTGAACTTGATATCTCCGGTTTAGCTGCGGTTGACACCGCTTTATCCGTCAAAGACATTCGTCTTAACCCGGAAAAATTCACAGTTAAAACCGACGCCAATTCGCTAATCGTTAAAATCGAGCCTCTGGCTAAAGAAGAAGTTGTCGTTCCTCCACCCACCGCTGTGGAGGCTCCGGTCGAAGGAGCCACTGCCCCTACACCCGCTACAGAGACACCTCCCCCCGCCGAATAATTTGATATACTATTTCTAATGCCCGAAAGAGCTTTAGGATACTTGATGTTTGTCCTCGGTCTGGCTGTTATTGTTTTATCTACGGTCAGTATTTTTCTGGTTTTTACCGGCAAAATGCCTCCGATATCACTATTCAAAGCTACCGGCTTTTCTCTGGACACCAACGTCCTCATTAGTGCCAATTACCTCCATGAAACACCCGGCAATCCGCTTCCGCAAAAAATTGAGCTGATTCCCGCCAGTGTCATTAACCAAACCAGCAACCTCACGGCTCACCTGATTCTTGTGACCTTTATAGCCGGCATCGGCTATAAAATCGCTCTTTTGGGTACCCAGCTTCTTCGCCCGATCCAAATTAAGGTTCGCACCGAATCTCCAACCCCACCCCCTATAACCTCTAAAATCTAACATCTAACATCTAGCATCCAGGATCTAGGATCCGTCCTGCATCGGCCATCTGGTATTGATTAGCATTTGTTCTTGATTTAATTCCCCCCACACTGCTTCTGTCACAAACGGCATAAACGGATGCAGTAATTTTAGACAAACGGATAAAACCCGGTGCAGGGTAGGGGACGCTTCCTCTTTTCTGTCCTTGGTTTTTTCGATATAAATATCGGCGAATTTGTGCCAGATAAATTCATACAGACCCTCCGCTGCATTTCCAACCCTGTACTTCTCCAAATTCTCCGTCACCGACTTAATCAACTTCTCCAGTTCTCCCAAAATCCACTTGTCACTTGCCCCTAACGTAGCCGAAGGCGTTGTGGGGTCGACTCTTATACTCTCAACATAGCGAGCCACATTCCAAATCTTATTGGCAAAATTCCTGTATCCCCGGATTTTTTCTTCCAGTTGTTGTCTGTTAATCATCCAGTCAGCCGTCACATCCCGGGCAGCTACCAGTCCCATTCTGGTCGCATCGGCTCCGTATTTGGCAATCATTTCCAGGGGGTTAATTCCGTTACCTTTGCTCTTACTCATTTTTTGCCCCTTTTCATCCCGCAGCATTCCATGGACCAGCACATTTTCAAAAGGCACCTTCTTCGGAATGTACAGCCCGAACATAATCATTCTGGTTACCCACAGCCAAAAGATCTCCCACCCGGTATCCAATACGCTTGTGGGGTAAAACTTTTCAAAATCACCGCTTTTGGTGGTTTTCAGGGTAGTAAACGGCCACTGCCCGGAAGAAAACCAGGTATCAAATGTATCCGGATCCTGAACAACGTCATATCCTCCGCAGTTCTCGCATTTTTCGGGTTTTTCCGCCGCCACCATCGGCTTTTCCAGCTTGGTCACATCAATAATGGGGGAGTCCTGTTTGATTAATTCAGCTTGTCGCCTGCCTTCTTCCGTCTGGCAGTCCACGCAGTAATAAACCGGCATCCGTTGCCCCCACCAAATCTGCCGGGATACCGGCCAATCCCATAGATTTTCCATCCACAGGTAATACTGGTTGTACCACCTGGCCGGAACCAATTTTATTCGTTTCTCTTTCACCGCCTCTATGGCGGTCTCCGCCAGAGGTTTCATTTTGATAAACCATTGCCGGGATATCAGCGGTTCAATTACTGTTTTGCACCTCTCGCAGGTTTTAATACTGTGCCTGAAAGGCTCCGTTTTTACCAGTTTTCCTAATTCCTGCAGTTTAATGATCACTTTTTCCCTGGCTTCTTTGATTTTCAGACCCTTCAGTTCATCCGGGATTTCTCCCGTCATTCTGCCGTCAAAATCAATTACGCTCAAAACTGGCAGCGAGTGTCTTTCTCCGATTTCATAGTCTGTCATATCGTGTCCGGGAGTGACTTTCAGCGCTCCGGTCCCGAATCCCAATTCCACTGCCTCGTCGGTTATGATTAGAATCTCCCGATTGATTATTGGTACGACAGCTTTCTTCCCGGCTATTTTTAAAAACCTTTTATCCTTTGGATTCACGGCGATCGCCGTATCCGCAAAAATCGTTTCCGGTCGGGTTGTGGCCACGGTCACGGTCCCGTAATCCAGGAAATACAATTTATCCTCCTGTTCTTTTTCTTCTGTTTCCAGATCTGACAGCGTTGTCCGGCACCTCCAGCACCAATTAACCAGTCGGCTTCCCCTGTATACCAGTCCGTCTTTGTATAACTTGGTAAAAGTCTCCAGGACAATTTTGGAAATTGCCGGATCCAAAGTAAATTTATTCCGGCTCCAGTCCAGGGAAAATCCCATCGCCCGCAGTTGGCCTTCGATGGTTTTTTTGGCATTAATGGCAAATTCATAAATCTGTCTCTGAAACTCCTTCCGCCCCAAGTCATAGCGGGTTTTCCCTGATTCTTTGTGTAGTTTTCGCTCAAACACCGCCTGGGTCAGAATTCCGGCATGGTCCGTTCCCGGTACCCACAGGGCCGCATATCCCTGCATTCTTTTGAACCTGATAAGGATATCTTCAATGGTATATAAAGCATTTCCCAAATGCAGTTCGCCATTGCAGTTTGGAGGGGGCAAAATGATTGTAAATGGTTTACCCTCCGGATTTATTTCCGGTGCAAACGCCCCGCCCTCTTCCCATTTTTTATAAATTTTCCCCTCGTACTTGTTATGATCATAACTTTTTTCCATAATTTTTATAACTTGCCCTTCCGTAGCCCCGAGTCCGACGAGGGGCGAAGGAGGGTCATAAGCCTTATCCATATTTTTTCAGAAATTCCCTAATCGTCGGATGGACATCCGAAGTAAATTTGTCCAATACCTGGCTGGCCGTCACCCACACAGCCTCCGCAATTTCTTCCGGTTCTCCGATGATCAAATTCTCTCCGTCAGCCAGCTGGCAGTGAACATAACTGATTTGTACCAGGGTATTGGGATGTTTTCTCTCCAAAAGTTTTTCTGCGGCTTTTACCGTTAAGCCCACCTCCTGTTTGGCCTCCCTTTCCGCTGTTTGCAGATCCATTTCCCCAGGCTCGGAGACTCCTCCCGGGAAAGCCCATTCCACCTTGGAAACCGGAACCCTTCTTCTAATCAAGGCTATCTTCCCATGGTTTTCAATCAAGGCTAAAACTACTTTGGGTTTAAATTCTTCCGCCATCTCCCCATTTTACCCCAAAATCCGGAAACATTGACTTTTAGAGAGACAAAGTATATTTTGAGATTCATGGTAATGTTAGAAAGTCGCGCTCTTGAATCAAAAATAGAGACACCCACCACCAATAAGATATTTCGCGGCCTTGTTCTCCAGTATTTTGAAACACATCCAGATAAACGTCGTTTAAACTCACAAATAGAGGAAAATTTTTTAATCGCGGCAGCCGTAGCCGCCGGCGATCACTCAATGATTAATATTATTAATACGCGAAAAAAAGAAAAACACCAATCCCGAGTAAGAGATAGATAACAACCTAATTCTCATCCACCCTCCACCTCGGCCTCCGGTCAATCAGATCATATTTCATATATCGTAATTCATATTTCTTATAACTCGCTGCGACTCCAATCATCGCTGCGTTGTCGCCACATAACTTAAGAGAGTAGGGGAATCTCACCCGCAAATTAAATTCCTTCCCCATCTTTCTTAATCTTTTCCGTAATTCCATATTCGCCGCTACCCCGCCGCCAACCAATAGATCAATACTCCTCCCTTTTATTCCCTCCCCTAAATTAGGGGAGGGCCAGGGTGGAGTATTCAAAGATAAAATCGCCTGTCTTATCACTTTCTCCAAATGTTGAAACGCCCTATTCTGAAACGCTGAGGCAAGATCCTCAATTTGTCTTGCCGATAGTCCTGAACTTGTCGAAGGACCGCCAACCAAATTCTGAATCAATCTATAAAAGGCTGCCTTTAACCCCGAATAACTAAATGAATATTTATCAGTTGACCTGGCCATAGGCAATGGTAGGGGATACGCCTGCCCTGAGCCTGTCGAATGGGCCAAACGAGCCATTTTTTCCAAAACCGCTCCTCCCGGATATCCCAGTCCCAGCATCCGGGCGGCTTTATCCAAAGCTTCTCCCAGAGCGTCATCCTGCGTCTGAGCCAAAATCTCATACTCGCCGATATTTTTAATCAGAACTAATTCTGTGTGTCCTCCGGATACTACCAAACCAAAGGCAGGCCACCTCACCCCCCTTAATTCCCCCTCTCCACAATTGTGGAGAGGGGACAGGGGTGAGGTAGAGGGAGTTGCCAGCGGACTCAATAAATGACCTTCTATGTGATTTATTGGAATCAACGGAACATTTAGTTGTTTAGCCAACTCTTTAGCCTTGGCAATTCCCACCTCCAAAGCAATCGCCAACCCCGGCCCGATTGTGACTGCAACTGCTCCAATAGCGGTCCAATCGCACTGAGCTTGTCGAAGTGCCCGCTCTATTACCCAATCAATTCTTTCTCGATGCATTCGTTGAGCGAGTGATGGCATCACTCCGCCAAATTGGGCATGCTGGCTTGCCTGTGACCAAATCACATTTGATAATACTGTCACACCATTAGTAACCGCCGCACTCGTCTCATCGCAACTGGTATCAATAGCAAGAATTTTCATAAAATCCCCCAACTTATTACTCTCTCGTTAATTTTTTTACCATAACTAATCTTCACCCAAATTATGACCGCTTCCTCACTGTATTTTCTGATCGTTTCTGCTACTCTATCCGCCCACTCGATGGCCAAGACGGATTTATCATTAATTAATCCCGCTAGTCCCAATCCCTCCAATTCTTCACCACTCTGGATTCTCCACATATCCATATGGTTAAAAACCAAATGATGCCCCTCTCCAAGATTTTGGAGAGGGGAAGGGGTGAGGTAGGAAAGTTGGAGATTGTAAGTAGGGGAGACTATTTTGTCTGTAATCCCTAAAGCTCTCGCCAGCCCTTTGGTAAAAACCGTCTTTCCCGCTCCCATTGGCCCTTCCAGGGAAAAAATAATCGCCCTTTGACCCGCATATTGCTCATACTTCTGCCACAATTCCTTGCCGATATTTTGGGTATCTTCTTCGCTCCTGCTAAGCACTCCGCATTTAGTACTTAGCACTATCGTGCCCTGTCTCAACACCATCGGATCATCGAGAGTCGTATCGATGACTGTCGACGGTTCGTTATGCGCCAATTCCCCGGCATCAACAATTAAATCAATCAGGGACTTTTGTTTATCAGAAATATTTTCCAGAATATCGGTAATTTTGTAAGGTCTTTTTTTATAGCTGGCATTAGCCGATGTGGCCGTCACCGGCCTTCCCAGCCTCTTGACTATATCCGTAACCAGTTTGTAATCAGGAATTCTCACTCCCACTGTACCTAATTCGGAAGACACGCCTGGTGCTAATTTGAATTTTGAGCCTGATTTGATATTTGATTTTTGCTCGCGAAGCGAACGTATTTTGAGTTTTGATATTATCGTCACCGGCCCGGGTAAGAACTTTTTATATAAATTTCTCGCCGTCTCATTGAGCTCCGCATACTCTTCCGCCATTTCCTGATCGGCGACGGCAATAGAATATGGCTTTCCCAGCGGTCTTTTTTTATATTTGGTCAATTTTTCTACAGCTTTACTGTTAGTTGCATCCACCATCGCCCCATACACCGTCTCCGTCGGTATGATCACCAACCCTCCTTTCTTTAATACTTCTACCGCCAACTCCTCAGTCCCGGAACCCGGTTTTATTATTTGCATATCCGAATTATACTCAACTGGTATGAAGTCCCGATGGGGTTTGTTTATTGGTATCTTCGTGATCTTAATTATTCTCGGAACGGTTGTTTGGACATTGTTAAATAAACCCAGTCAAACCGGAATATTTTGCGGCGGAATTATGGGCAATATCTGCCCTTTTGGTTATACGTGCAAATATGACGGCTCCTATCCCGACGCCTCCGGCACCTGCGTCCGCCTCTTCCCTAATATCTAGGATCTAACTATGGTGTCTTCGTTCCTCTCACAAATACTGCCTGCCACGGCCGGTAATTGGAAAAGAAGGTCCGGTCCTGGAGAATTTCTTCCCCTCTGGTAACTTTGTAGTCAAAAGCCACCTTCGCCCCCCACGCCGCGTGTTCTGTCTGGTTAACGACGCCGATGGGTAAATTGGGGTCGTTGATGTACAAATCCGGCGGGGGAGCCACCTGTTCCCAAATCCGGGATTTGGATAATTCTACCTTCCGCCCGTCTCCCGTCCCGTATAGTTCAAAAGCCAGATACTTCTTTTTTTCATCATAAACGGTTTGGACCAGGATATAAGCAGGGGTATCGTTTAAGAATTTAAAATCCGGTGCCGGCTGAAATACCGTCGCATCAAACCCCACCTGATATTTTTCCTCATAATAATGCACTCTATAGGCATGGGCTGTTCTCTCCATTATCGGTAAACCGGCAGCCAACACCGCCCGGAATAAAGTACTGGATACCTGGCACACCCCCCCGCCGTCGCCCAGAATGGTTTTCCCCTCTTTTATAATATATGCCTGTTTATAGCCCGTTTCCATTGATACTTCCCCCAACTGTTTATTAAAAGAAAACGTTTCTCCCGGCGGTACTATTATTCCGCTTAAATGACTTGATGCTTTTTTCAGATTAAAAATTCTGTTGGTAATCGAACCCGAAAACCAGGACTCGCCCCGGCCTAACAATTGTCTGATTCCCAGGTTATTAATTTCCGCTACGGTTATCTCCGGTTCAATCATATTGACAGTCAAATTTACCTGATAATCTTCCTGGTCCACCGTCATTTCTCTCAGGGTTTTTAATATCTCATTCTTGGTTTTTTCCACATCCACCACTATTCCCTCCGCCTCCGGCTTAAACTCCTCTACCCGGTTTTCCGCCACAAACCTGAAACTGGCATTCTGTGCCGGCCTATTTACCACCGTCGCCAGTTCTCCCAACCAGGCTTGTATCAGCGGGTCTTCCCAATTCCCTGTCCGGGGATCGATCCAGGTTATAATTTGTTTATCCGGCAGCTCCCATTTTTCCTCTGATCCCTCCTTAACCAAAACTATCTTTTTCCCTACATACTTTTCCGCCACTCCCTTTATTTCTTGTACTTGGGACTCCGTTAATTTAGGTTTCAGTTCTATTACCGGGACCGCCACCGTATTTTCCCTGGATACTACCGCCTTTTTAAGTCTAATCTCCAGTAACTTCCGGTCTACTTCCAGCCCGTTTTCACCGGGATTAACCACCACCAGGTTTGTTTCGGTTAATAAAATCTCCGGTTCCTGAGCCGGAATATCAATTTGCGCCGAGACAGAGGCCGCCGCTGCATCCAGCAAATCCTTTTCCCAGCTTATTACCGGTTCTACCCACCATCCCCGTTTTACTGCTGATATTCTTTCCGACCATCGATTGGCGCCCGATCCCGCCCTGCCCACGGCATAAGCTAAATCCATGGTCTTATTCACGTCCAATTTAAAATCCAGATCGCTGGCTTTGATTTTCCACACCGTACTCTTGTACCCGACTGCAATCTCCTGATCATTTAAATACCGGCCCCGGATTTTATTTTTTGCCGTGTCAATTTTCTCCCCTCCGATTGCCCAGCCGGCAATGTTTATCCCTGGGTAGATCCTGTCCCGAAAATATATTCCGTCTGCGGCTGTCATCATCATCACCATCCCCCCCAGTATCGCTAAACGCCGGATCAACAATTTCATTACCTAGGATTTTAAATCAAAACAACATTTGTTGTATACTTGATCTCATGGACCAACCCCTTTACCAAGCTAACCCCACTCCGCCGCCGCCTCCTCCTCCTTCTCCGGAACCTGACGCTGGCTCTTTTTCTCTTCCCACCACTCCTCCTCCCCCGCCTCCGCTTAATACCTCTCCTCCGCTTCCGTCTTCTGCTGTTAACATCATCGAAGCCGCTCCCTCCGGCAGGTCATCGAAACCCTTTATTCTTTTTGGAATTCTTTTGGCTGTGGGACTGATTGCCGCTCTGATATTTTCTACCTTTACCAAATTTAAACCCTTTCAGGGTACCACCACCATCACTTATTGGGGTTTATGGGAATCCTCGCAAACAATGAAAGATTTGATTGCCGAGTACGAAGCTTCGCATCCTAAAGTCAAAATAAATTACCTTCAGCAAAATGCCAATGAATACCGGGAACGGCTGAATACCGCCATTAGTCAAAATCGGGGACCGGATATTTTCCGCTTTCACAACACTTGGACTCCCATGCTGAAGAATTTCCTGTCACCCATCCCTTCCACAATTATGTCTCCCCAGGAATTTGAGTCCACCTTTTACCCCGTGGCTGTTAAAGATCTTCGCCTTGGGGGAAATTATGTCGGAATTCCTTTAGAAATTGATGGCCTGGTAATGTTTGTTAATAACGACTTATTTCAGCAAACCGGACTGCCTATTCCCAAAAATTGGGACGAACTCCATATTGCCGCCAATGCTTTAGCCCGTTGTGATACCCCCACCGGTAAATGCACTCCTAACTCCCGGATTTTGGTCGCCGGAGCTGGTTTGGGATCAACGCAAAATGTCGATCATTGGCAGGATATCCTGGCTGTATTAATGCTGCAAAACAATGTTAATTTATCCCGACCGCATCTTCCTGATCCTACTCCGGCCAACGATGCTATCTCCTACTTTAATAGTTTTTCCCAAAACGACTATATCTGGAGCTCCAATCTTCCCACTTCCACTTCGCTTTTTGCTGCCGGTAAGTTGGGCATTTATTTTGGTCCTTCCTGGAGAGTCTTTGATATTCTGGCTCTCAATTCCCAGCTTAAGTTTTCCACTTATCCCTTGCCCCAGCTTCCCGTCGATCCGGCTAAAAATGAAAGAGAAATTACCTACGCCGGTTATTGGGTGGAGGGTGTCAATAATAAAAGTAAAGTCATGGCTGACGCCTGGTCTTTTCTGAAATTTTTAAGCTCCAAAGATTCACTTCAAAAACTTTATTCTAAATCTATTACCCCCCAGCGTCCCTTTGGAGAACCATATAGCCGGGTAGATCTTGGCAGTCAAATCCAATCAGCTCCGTTTGTCGGTCCGGTTATAACCCAAGCTCCCTGGGCTACCTCCTGGTATTTGGCTTCTTTCTCTTATGATGGTAAAACCGGCATTAACACCCGTTTAAGCGAAGTCTATGCCAATGCTCTGAACGGCCAAACCGGCTTGACCGAGGCTTCTACCAGTATCAATCAGATACTTGCCGAATATGGGATCCAAACTTCCGCCCCCTGACTGGTCTGCGAGACTTGCCCTGAAATATTTTCATCGTTACAACTACCCGCTGACTATTCGGGAAATTTATTTTTGGCAGCCGCAAACATCACTGCCCCTTTCTCAGATTGCCCGCCTTTGTGTTTCCGATCCTCATATTTTTCATCACGGCGATTATTACTCTTTATCCGCTTCCCCCCGCCTTTCTCGCCTTCGCCGCCAAAGCCGGGTATTTAGTACTCCCAAATGGGAAATCGCCCGTCAGGTTTCAAAAAAACTGTCCCGAATTTCCACGATTTTAGGCGTTTTTGTCACCGGAAGTTTGGCTATGGACAATTGTCAGCCCAGTGACGACATTGACATTATGTTGATTACCGCTTCCGATTCCCTCTGGATAACCCGCTTTTTAGTCGCTCTGTATTTGAAAACGACCGGTCTTCGCCGGCCGCCCCACCTCTTGGAACATTCCTCCCCCCGGGTCGCCGATAAAATCTGCGACAATCTTTATCTGGATCTTAACAATCTTCAAATTAAACAATCTCTCTACCTGGCTCACGAAACACTTCAAGCCATTTGTCTTTTTGATCGGGGAGGGGTCCACCATCGATTTCTCACCGCCAACTCCTGGGTCAAATCTTATCTGCCCATCGCTTATCGCCAAACCCTTAAAAAAACTTCACAAATTAACCTGCCTACCAACAGGCACGGCCAATCAACTAACCTTATTATTAAATTAATTAATTATATTTTTTATGTGATTCAGTATTTATATATGCAACCCCGTTTAACCTCTGAAAAAATCGGTTTAGGTTTCGCTTTCTTTCACCCTCAATCCGCAAATTAGTGTGATATTATTACCCCGTGGCCAAAACTGGATTGAAAACTGCTGTCATTTTCGGTGTCACTTCCCAGGACGGGTCTTATTTAGCTGATTTTTTACTTTCCAAAAAATATCGGGTGGTGGGAACCTTAAGACGGAGTACTAATTATTTTCAGGAAAACATCCGCCATTTATTCGGGAAAATCAATATCGAAACAGCCGATCTAATTGATTACGAAAGTATGGAATACGTCATCCGTAAATATCATCCCGACGAAGTCTATAACATTGCCTCCCAATCTGTCCCCGCTGATAGCTGGACCCATCCTATGTACACCGGTGAAGTTACCGCCCTCGGCCCGACCCGGGTTTTTGAGGCTGTTCGTAAGTTTTCTCCCCAGGCCCGGGTCTATCAGGCCAGCAGTAGGGAAATTTTTGGGAATATCCAAGCAGAATCCGCCAATGAACACACTCCGGTCGATGCCAATAACCCCTATGGCATCAGCAAAACCTATGCCCACATGATGGTTCGCTGCTACCGGGAATCTTACGGTCTTTATGTCTGCGGAGGCATTCTTTTCAATCATGAGAGCCCCAGAAGAAGCCTCCATTTTGTCACCCGTAAGATCACTACCGCTGTCGCCTGTCTGAAAAATAAGGTTAAAAACCCTCCCCTTAATGAAGCCGGTGAGCCCTTGGTTGATTCTCAAGGACAACTTCACTTGGGTCTATTGGATGCCCGCCGGGATTGGGGTTACGCCAAAGAATACGTCGAAGCCATGTGGCTGATGCTCCAAAACCGGGAACCTCGGGATTATGTTATTGGTACTAACCAAACCCATACGGTCAAAGATGTTTGTCAAATCGCCTTTTCCCACGCCGGTTTGAACTGGAAGGACCATGTGGTTTCTGACTCTAAATTTATCCGCCCCACGGAAATCAAGGAGCTGAAAGGGGACTACTCATTGGCGAAAAAAGAGTTGAGTTGGGAGCCCCAAATTTCCTTTGCCGGCCTCATCAGTTTAATGGTTGATGCCGACCTGGCCCGGTTTAAAAACTAATATGCCGACAGCTTTGATTTTGGGAGTGGCTTCCCAGGACGGATCTTACCTGGCCGAGTTCCTTCTGGCCAAAAAATATCAGGTTTTCGGTTCTGTTCGCCCGGAAGGGGATGATTTGCATAATATTGCCGGCTTTAAAAATCGTATCTGCCTCATTTCTGTTGATCTTTCCCAACCAGAATCAATTACTGCCGCTATCAGGAAGTATCACCCCGACGAATTTTACCATCTGGCTGCCATGACCATTCCGGCTCAAAGTTGGGATCAGGCTTATTTAGTCGGTCAGGTTACCGGTTTATCTCCAGTTGTCAGTTTGGAAGCCATCCGTCAATTTTCTCCCCATACCCGTTTTTTTTATCCCGCCAGTAGTACTATTTATCATCCCCAAAATCCTTACGCCGCCGCTAAAACTTACGCTTTCCACATGACCCGGATTTACCGGGAAGCTCATCATTTATTTGCTGTCAACGGTATTCTTTTTAATCACGAAAGTCCCCGAAGGCCTTTAGACTTCGCCACCCATAAAATAACTTCCTATGTGGCTGCTGTCAAAACTAAACAGCCAGGTACCCCTCCTTACTTAGTCCTCTGGGATTTGGATTCCCGCCGTGACTGGGGTTTTGCCGGTGATTATGTCCGGGCAATGTGGGTCATGCTCCAAGCGCCGGTTCCTAAAGATTACGTTATCGCTACCGGGAAATTGCATTCCGTCCGGGAAGTTTGCGAGATAGCTTTTTCTTCCGTTGATTTAAAGTGGCAAAAATATGTCCAAATTGACCCTTCCCGTCGCCCCGGCCCTGATACGGGAGCTATTGCCGGTAATATCTCCGAAATCAAAAAAGATCTCGGCTGGTCCCCCAAAACCAGTTTCAAAGAGCTTATTAAAATGATGGTCCTCTCCGATTTAGCTCTCCTTTCTTAAACCTCCCCCTTGACAAATCTTCGGGTCGTTTGGTATACATACTGGCAGTCAAAAGAAATAACTGCCAACAAATATGGCCAAAACATCCTCACTTCTTTCCAAAATCAAACCTACCGCCGGTTTCGTCCTCATCGAGCCGGACGAGGCCTCCAAGAAAACCAATTCCGGCATCTATTTACCCGATACGGCGACAGGCGACAAACCCCAGGAGGGGACTGTCTTATCTATTGGCCCGTCCGAAGTTACCGACAAAGGTCTCAAAAAAGACAGTCCCGCCGGCAAGGGCGACAAGGTTATCTATAAAAAGTGGGGCGGCAACGAAGTTAAATTCGATAACAAGGAATATCTATTTGTTAAATTTGAAGATATACTCGCTGTTATCTCCTAAATATGGCCAACGCTAAACAACTCAAATTCGGCGATGACGCCCGCCAGTCCCTGGTCCAGGGCGTCAACCTCCTCGCCAAAGCTGTCATTATTACCCTTGGCCCTAAAGGCCGCAATGTCGCCCTGGACAAAAAGTGGGGTGCTCCCGCTGTTGTTCACGACGGTGTTTCCGTAGCTAAAGAAATAGATTTGGCCGACCCCTTTGCCAATATGGGAGCGCAACTGGTTAAACAGGCCGCTGATAAAACCAATGACGCTGCCGGTGACGGTACTACCACTGCGACCTCCCTGGCCCAGGCTATCGTTTCCCAGGGCATGAAAAACATTACCGCCGGCGGCAACCCCATGGCTATTAAAAGAGGTATTGATAAAGGCGTCGAAGCTTTGGTTTCCGAAATCAAAAAAATCAGCAAACCCATCAAAGGCCGGGACGAAATTACCCAAATCGCTACCATTTCTGCCGGGGACGCGGAGATTGGTGCCAAGATCGCCGAAGCTCTGGATAAAGTGGGCCGCGATGGAGTAGTTACTGTAGAAGAAGGCAAAGGTCTGACTATAGACATTGAATACAAAGAGGGGATGGAGTTCGATAAAGGCTATGCATCGCCATATTTTGTTACTATCCCCGAAAAAATGGAAGCTGAAATCGAATCCCCTTATATTATGATAACCGATAAAAAAGTCTCCTCTATCCAGGATTTATTGCCTTTTCTGGAAAGTTTTATCAAAGTCAGCAAAAGCCTGGTGATTATCGCCGACGAAGTCGAGGGTGAAGCTCTGGCCACCTTGGTAGTCAATAAACTCCGCGGGTCGTTTAATATTCTGGCTGTCAAAGCCCCCGGTTTTGGTGACCGCCGCAAAGCCATGCTTGAAGACCTTGCCGTTTTAACCGGCGGGACGGTCATTTCTGAGGATGCCGGCCGTAACTTTGAAGGTATTAAAGTCGATGATTTAGGCCGGGCGGACAAAGTTTGGGCGGACAAAGACAACTGCCGGATTATCGGCGGCAAAGGCGATCCCAAGATGCTCCAGGCCCGGATTAAGCAATTGAGAGAAGAATTAGCCAAAACTACCTCCGACTTTGACAAGGAAAAAATCGAAGAGCGTCTGGCCAAACTCTCCGGCGGAGT
>Ga0315273_10000791_pt1 | contig 34395 bp, 42 predicted proteins | sample YL17G02_0_MG_FD_205753 | JGI IMG/M metagenome (GOLD analysis project Ga0315273, IMG submission 205753) | Sediment microbial communities from Yellowstone Lake, YNP, Wyoming, USA - YL17G02_0 | ecosystem: Environmental > Aquatic > Freshwater > Lake > Sediment | place: USA: Wyoming | collected...
TCCCCGGGTGCGGCCCCGTTCGTTCAATACGGGGCGTTATAAACGCCTTCCTGCCCGCCATGAGGGTTGGGCAGGGCCGTGCCTACGCGCCACGCCCCGCAGTTCCTCTACGCGCCGCCCGGGTGGTGCTTGTTGTACCCCGCGTGCCCGGACTGAATGTCGGCCCAGACCTTCGTCGCCAACGACAGCGCGTAGGTGGGGTCGCCGACCGCCGCCTCAAGCTCGGGAAGCACGGCGTCAAGAAACTCTGCCGGGGCGTCCGTGACGCCCGCGAACTTCGCGCGCAGGTCGGCGGCCAGAGCCTTGATCTTGAACAGCACCGACGCGAGGCCGGTGATCACGTCGGGCAGGGACGGAAGGTTGGACGGCATCAGTTGCCCCCGATCAGGTTCAGGCCGAGCCCTGCGAACAGGTCCCACCCGTTGACGGTGTCATAGGACACCTGTGGCTTCACGTAGATCAGATCGCGGTCGCCGCTCTTGACCGCAACCCACGCGAGGTTGATCCCGGTACTCCACGACTCGCTTGCAGGTTGTAGGGGGTTCTCGTTGCCCGACAACCACACGCGGTCCACGGCCAAATATGCGGCGATGCGATCGGAGGGCAGGTTGCCCACCACGCACGCACGCGCACCCGCAGTCGTGCGGACGTACCCCCAGCGCACGTCGTCGCTGCACTTCACCGCCAGCGACAGCACGTCGGTCAAGCTGTACGAGCCCCACGCGCCCACACGCAGGCCGGTCTGCGTTGCTCCCCCCAAACTTTTGTATGACACGTACCCGCCGTCCACCCCGAGGGCCCCGCGACTGAGGGACAGCACCGGGCGCACGTCGTCCACCGTCGCGGGCGTGATCGGTGGCGGTGTCTCCGAAGCGTGCGCCGTCACAGCCATAGCGAACGACGCGACGAGGACCACCGCGACCATGAGGCCGACGAGCGTTGAGGGCTTCACGTCCGACCGTTTGTTGATTTGCTCGAGCGTCGCCGGTTGGAAGGGCGGCTTCCATCCGAGACTCACGAGCACGAAGCCGAGGCTGCCCGCGATGAACATGGCCGCACTCAGGCTGCCGAGGCCCGCGACGTTGATCTCCACCGGCCACGCGAGGTACTTGCCCGCCAGAGCCCACAGCAGACCGATGATCAGGAACACGCCTTCAGGCGTGTCGGTGACGGAAAACAGTTTCTTCAGCACGAGTCACCTGCCTTTCTTCGCGGGCAACGCGCGCTGCACGCTGTCCACGTCCGAGTGCAACCGTTCCAACTCGCGCGTCACAACCGACGCTTGCTCGCGTTGAAACGCGCGCGTTGCCTCGGCGTGTTCGCGGATCGTGGAGAGGATCTCGCGGACCCCCGCCGTTGATTGACTCTGCACGGAGCGAACGTCACGACCCACTTGACCCACCTCGCGAAGCACGAGCATCGTGGAGTCTTGCACGGATCGCAACCCCGCGTCGCGCAGTCTTTGCTCGCGTTCGTGCAACAGCAGGACCCCAAGGACCGCAACCGCCACGAGCAGCAACAGCGAAACCTCTTGTCGTGCCAGCATGGAGCCCATCTTATCCCTCCCCATCCCTCCCGGTTGAGCGATGGCGTTCCAACCACGCGATCCGATCCGACAGGTCACGCCCGTTCGGGTGCAGGGTCACGTTCGTTACGTGCTTATTGAATTCTGACGACAGGGTCTCGTGCGCTTTGACCAGCGCCTCCAAGCGCGCAATCAGGATACCGAACGAGACGAGCGTGCCCCCGATCGCCACGAACACGAGCAGCGTCTGTCCCCACGCAAGGACGGGCGACGGATCAGGCATCGTCGGGTCCTTCGGCGAAGCAAAAGCGGCCAACTCGTTGCTCAGGCGAACACGCTTGCGCGTGCCCGAGGCTGGTCCGTGCAGGGAGTCCCAGACCTCGGATTGGCCGCCGCGTCATGGGTTGCGCTTCAAGGACAGGAACGCAACCACGCTGTCCGGGCCGTAGGGGCCTGCGGGCACGATCGCCCACGCCCTGCCTTCGAGTGAGTCCGGCAGCACGCACGTCAGGGCATACCCGCCACTCGTCGCGTGCAGGCTGTCCACTAACGGCCCGGTGAATAACAACGTGCCGCGCAGCGTGTCCCCCGGCACAGGGGTGTGGTCGAACGCGCCCGCGAACACCGCGCCCGCCTCGTAGTGATCCGCGAGTTGCCCCACGGGGTGCGCCTTCATGTAGGCGCGCAGGTTGCACGCCACGTTGACGGGACCGTGGCCCCACACCAAGCACCAGTTGCCGTTGACGCTCCTGTACCAAATCGAGTCCGGGCGAACTTCGACGACACTCACGACACCCACCGCCTGCGTCGTGTACGGCACGCCGCCGCACCCGACGACCAGCCACGCGATGAACACCATGAGGATTGCGGCGACGACGCTCGCGATCACAAGAGGCCAAAACGACTCCTCGCCCTCGCGCCTCACGGGTACAGCACCTCGGCGGGCAGGCAACTCACCGTGATCTTGACTGCGTTGGTGAACCCCGAAGGCGTCACCGTCGAAGGCATCTCGACGAGCGCGTTCGTCGTGTCGCGCAGGGAGGCGAACTGCGCCTGACTGATCTCCAGCGTGAAGCCGTACACCGCCAACGTACCAACGCTGATCGGGTCCACCACGGGTCCAACAGGGGCGGCCATGTCGTCTCCTACGGGTGCGCGGGATTGACGAGGGTGCTGCGCGAGATCGACAAGAACAAACTCTTGTTGATCCCCGGCAACGTGAACGGCATTTGCAGCAATTCGTAGATGTTGCTGTCCATCAGGTCGATGTCGTCGGGGTTGTTCAATTGCACACGCGCGGTAAACCGGATCGGTTCGTCAACGGCGAGATCGCACGACAGCACGAGCAGGTCCGCGGGCGCGCTGGACACCGTGGCGATTTCCCACGTCACGTCGAGGCGCACCTTGCTCACCCACACTTCGTTGCCCGCACACGTCACTGTCTCGTACCCGGCCAACAGGTCGTTGATGTCCTGCGGGTGCCAAGAGCCCGCTCCCGGGCGCGCAAGGTTGTCGCCCGTGTTATACGCGGTCCAAGTGGTGTTGAGCGTGTGATTGGTACCGACCACCGAGGTCGCTCCGAGCTTGATCACGCCACGGAAGGTCGGGGCGCCTGCGGACGAGCGCGCGCGGTACGAAACCTGCACACCGCTTGGCGGGTTGCCCCCGGTGATCCAATGCGCGAGCGCGGACACGGGGCGCATCCCGAACAGGTCGCGCGTGGTGTCAACGCTGCTCTTGTTGTACTTCGTGTCGTCGTCGCATTGGGCCGCCTCGAGGTTGGTCAAGGCGACGACGGGAGTGAAGCCGTTGAGGCTTTCCGCGTCGGGTGTCAGGTTTTCGGTCGTGGCCATGTCGTACTCCTACCCGGTGAGAGGGATGCGCCAATCGTCCGCGTGTTCGGCGACCCACGTGGCCGCCTCGTCGGGGTGCTCCCACCCGCTGTGATACTCGACGTGCGGGCGGTCTTTGAACGTGCGCCAATCACCGCCCCATTTGAACCCGACCTTCTTCGCCTCGTCGGCGATCTCATCCCAATGGTCGGCGGGGAACTCGGGGTCGTACACCCAGTCGATCTGACCGTTGACCAGCGGGGCGAAGTCGAGAGCGCAGCCGTATTGGTGCCACGACTGCCCGGGCTTCGCCTTGGTGATGATCTTGTTGTCCTCGTCCTTGATCGGGCGCAGCCCCGCCGCCGCGTAGTACACGAGGGCGTCCTTCAGGGGCATCCGACCCGTCACCCAATACGCCCGCGCCACCGCCATCGTGCGGCGCGTTTCGATCACCAACAGGGGGAGCCCGCGCACCGCGCACGCGGCCAGCCACAGGCGCGCGCGCGGGAGAACGACGGGGTGCAGTTCGTTCAGGTCACGCAAGAGGGGCATGACTACCACGCGTGCGGGTTGATCGCCCGCAGTTCGAGGGTCACGCGGTCGTTTATCGGGTCGATGCTGACCGACTCGACTAGAGCGGCGATGGCGATTGCTGTGTCCGGTGCGACGACCGGGTTGTCTCCGTTCGGGGAAGTCCCCACGGTGTACGGCAACGTCCGCGGATCTTGGATCAAGTACGCTTGATTGATCTTCGGCAGCCAGCGCATCGGCATGTCCACCGTGAGGTCCGTGTGGGGCAGACCGTAGTTGGTGCTGATCGCGCGCGTGATCTCAACGCACTGCCGATACCCCGCGAAGCGGGACGTGCGCGACTGCGGCCATGGGATCTTGTTACCGCTCAGTTTTTGAATCGACGCGGTGTTGTACGAGATGATCTTCGCGTTGGACTGTTCCTCGAGCTTGAGACCGGGGCACACGATGTCGATGGTGTCCCCGACCATGAACGGGTTGTCTCCCGTGTCGGGAAGGTCGGGAAACCGCATGGACACGCCGGTGCCTCCAATGCCGAAGCGCGTGCCGTCGGGGAAGTCTCCGACGACGCCCGGGGCCCAAAACGCCTGCACGGGTTCAATGTTGACGTGCCACTGCGGAGTCGTGCCGTTGATCCCACGACGCACGGATGCTTGCGTGCTGTTGAGAACGGTCAGCACGCGCACCTCCTCGCCCGTCTCGTACCGCAGCACCATGCCCGGAGCCATCTCGCGCGTCGAGAAGAAGTCCATCGTGCTGATGCCCCCGACACTTCCCGACCCGCCCGCGCTCGACGCGTTCGACGTGATGCCCACTCGGTCGTCACTCCATCGCGCGTTGCCGAACAAGCGCAACGTGCATTTGGTGCCTGTGGGCCACCCGGGCCCGAAGTTCAGCGGGTCCAACAGCAACGTCGCGGTCCCTGAAGCGGCGTCGAGAGTCACGCGTCGGATCTTGTACTCCTCGGTATCCGCGATGCGCAGCACGTCGGCGGTCGGATAATTCTGCAAGGCGAAGTCCCACGCCGGGTCGAGGGAGCGCACGCCCTTCCCCGCGTCGTACGGGATCACGACGGTCGTGGGGCTGCCCGGCGTGAACGTGATCACCTGAGTCTCAATGACGGTGTCGTACAGGAGGTACGAGAACCGCAAGCGGTGGTACGTCTGCGAACCCGACGGCGAATAGTCCACCAGCGTCTTGCCCGTCGCCGTCTTGCGCACGCACCCGTCGTCCTCGGCCCCGGACAAGCCACCCTTCACGCACCGCAGGAGGACGTTCAGGTTGCGGTTGTTGCCTTGGAACACTTCGGGCTTGGCGTCCCACGGCGGGCGCACGAACGTGCTCGGGCGCGCGAGGACACGCACGGTGCCTTCAGGCGGCCTGAGGACCGCGATGGACGGCGACATCTCAACCACGTTGAATATCTTTTTCGCCCCAGACCGCTTCTTCACCGTAGCCCCGGGAATGGTGTTGGTCAGGTCGAGATCGAGTGTCGTGATCGTCATGGCTGGAGTGCCCGTGAGCGGTCGCGTCTTGAAGTAGAACGCGCCCGTCTCGTCAAAGTCGAAAACGCCGTCCACGAACCCGGCGAGTTCTTCGAGGGCAGCCCACACGTCCATGGACTCGCCCTCGCCTTCGGAGAAGTCGGCGATCTCCACTCGGTCGGTCAACCAATTGGCGAACTGCCACAGGTAGTACTTCCCCGACAACGGGGCGTCTCCCATGATCTCGGGATTCGCCTGCGCCCCCGCCCCCGGTCCCGACACGCCCCATAGCATCGCTCGGCTCGCGTCGTACACCATGCCGTAAAGCAACGACGGGTCGCCGTTGACAGGCGGTTGTCCCGTGTCCTCGAACAACCAGAAGTCATTGACCGTATCGACCGACGACGCGAGCATGGAGCGCATTTGATTTGCGCCCGCGTCGTGAATGTAGAACTTGCCGACGGTCGGATCGTACACGCCGCCGCCGAGACGCCCCGGGGAGTATAGGTAGTTGCCGTACGCCGAGACGCTGAGGCGGTGTTCCACGGCCACGTAGCCGATGCCGCCCGGCGTGGTCGCGCGAAGGTCCAAGCCCGAGATCATCACGTAGTCGTTGGTAGCCCCGTAGATCGCGTCGAAGTACACGACCCGAAATCGCTCCGGGTTGATCACGGGATCGTGATTGGTGTTGACGATGGCCCCCGTAGTCGTCGGCATCGGGCCTGCGCCCGTTAGTGGATACGTCCATTCAACGACCGTGCTGGTATAGGGCTCGTTGTTCGTGCGCACCGTCATGCCGATCGGTTGACCAGCGACCCACGCCGTCTCGCGGAAGCGCACCCCACTGACCAATAACTTCGCGTCGTCCGAACGGAAGACCATGGACAACGGGGCAAAGTCCTCGGTCGTACTCACCGTGGCGTACAGGGTCGCGCCGCCCCACGTCGAAGTGAACGCCCCGGTGTTGGTGTCGAGTTTCCACAGGAGGTAGCGGTACGTTGTGCCGCTCCACGACACCACGCAAAACACGAACGAGTCGCCCGAGTTCTGGTGCGCGAACGCGCCCCGGTACTGGCCCAGCGTGAAGCGGTAGTCCATCGGGTCGGCGGGAATCGGGTTGAACGGCGCATAGAACCCCGGAAGGTCCACGCGCCATGATCCCGTGGTGGTCACGTCACTGCCCTGCTCCGTCGAATCCGTCTTGACGTTGCACGCCGTTTTCTTCTTGGAGTGCGGCGGCACGCCTGCACTCCACGCCGTGAGCCACGTCGCGCGTGAATAGTAGCCAGCGGGCACGGGGATGTTCAGGCCAGCGCAGTTCGCGTCAAGCTGTGCCGGGCCGGGTGCCCCGACGTTCGTCGTTCCGCCGCTGCTGCGCCCCGCGCGCACGCAGTAGTGCCCGGTGTAGATGTTCAGCGGAGCACCTGCGAACTCCTGCAGCACGCTCGGCGGCGTCGTCATGTCGGCGTACAGGATGGCGACGTCGCCGTTCTTCGCACCCGAGCGGTGCCCGGTGGTCGTCGGATACGTCGGCGCCGGGATGTCCAGCTCCCACGCCACGGCGATCACCTTGTTCCGCGTGGCGTTGACGTACAGGTGCATGATTTTGAAATTGGCTCGCCCTGCGGGCATCCCGCACCAGAGCGTCCACACGTCGGTGTCCGGGTTGTACTTCCACAGCGCGCCACCAATCCCCATCCAATGCTTGCCGTAGTGCGCGCCCGCGTTGTTGACGACGGCGTAGGCGTTGCCGTACAGCGTCGTGCCGTCCTCGCGCCACACGGAGCCGTCGTATTCAGGGGGGCGACCGTAGGTCGAGAACGCGCGCCGCGTCGTGTCGGCCAGCAGGATCTTGTACCGCTGCGCGATGCCGGTCCACGACTGCATCTCGGCCACCGTGAACTCGGTGAGCAATAGCTGTCGAATGAGCCACCCGACACCCTTGTTCGTCCACCAATCGCGCCCGTTCTTCACGCGATCGGCCTTCTTATCCACAAGGCGTTTGCTGAACCCCGCAACGGTCAGCGTGGCGACGTCGGAGTCTGTTGCCGTCTCGAGGTCCTCGATCAGGAACACGCCGAGCACCACAGGCGCAGGCGGGGCGACCACACTGACGCGAATCTGCTTGCGCAGCCACGTGATGATTCCCGCTGGAGGGCTCTTGTCCCAGAACCGATCGCTATTGTCCATGACGATCGACGACAACGACACCTCGGCGGCACCCGCCTGTCGCGTTTGCCTGCGCTGCAACCCCGGCAACGACGCCAGTCGGTCGTAGGCCACTCGATCGGTGAGATCAAGCCACGTGGTCCCGTTCGCCATGAGGACTTCCACGCGGATGCTGTACACGACACCCTTGCGATTGAGGAACACGTTGACGGATTGAAACGCCACGGCCTAGACCTCCACCAACGACAAGACGCCCCGATACAACTGGCCGAACTCCGTGCCCGCCATGAAGCCACCGTCGGGCTCGAGCGGGAAGTCGGTGCCCTCGAACGCCACGTAATAGAAGCCCACGTCGTCAGACGCCTGCGGGGAGAACAGGATCGGGAACGCGGTGCCGTAGTACGACTGAAGGTCCTGCGTCTGCCCCTTGTTCACGAGCCACAGGCGGTACAGTTTTTGATAGTCCTTCCACGGGATCAACGACAGCGGCACGGTGAAACGTCTGCGCATGGCCCCGCCCGAAGGGTCGGCCCAACGATACGCGCCGCTAGGCAGTCGAGTCGCCTTCCCGAAACGGATCGGCGTGACCTTGTAGCCCGAGTAGTTGTGCGTCTTGGTCAGTTGGTAGTAGGTGCCCCCGACGCCCTCCTCAGCGAAGGTGCCGTTGGAGGCCTCGATGCCCGACGTGACCGCGGCAGAGTCGGCGGGACCAAGGGTCTCGATGGAGATGTCGGAGAACACGCCGGTAGCCCATCCCGCAACGCCACGATCGGCGACGATGCGCACGAAGAAGCGCGCCGTCTCCGTGGTGAGCTTGACGGCAGCGGACACCTTGACCACGTCGCCCTGAGTCGCGTTCCAGTCGTTGACGCCGTCGAGGGGGATCGACACGAGCATGGTCGAAGTGGTCCCCGGAGTACTGACGCCCCACAATTGGACCGCCCACGCCGCGCTCGCTCCCGGAGCGACCCCGAGGCCGCGCCACCAGAACCGCAGGCGCAGGTACCAGAAGTCTTGCGTTGTGCCGAGGGGGTCCAACGCTTCGACGCCCCACGCGTATCCGGCAGCCGTCGAGGCTGAGTCGATGTACCGCGTCGCGTCGATCGACGCCAAGTCGGACAACGACACCGAAAAGGCGCGCCCGCGCGAGGCGTGGTTCATGGCGCGCGGATACAAATTTGAACCCCGGCGTAGTTGCGTCCAAAGGGTTTTCATCTTCGTTGGCGCAACCAAGTCGAACAGCCACCGCCCCGTCGGCTGCCACCCGTCAGGGAAACCACCCGCCGGACCCTGCCCGTCCGATTTGTATTCGAAGTTGCCGTTCGGCACCGGGATGCCGACCGCAAAGATTGGCCTTCCCATGTCAGGCGACCCTCAGTTGGTGCGTGTCGAACATTTCTTGGATGTACGGCCCGAGGGTCTGCGCGAACTCGCGCGCGCCCTGTTGCCCGAAGTACGTCACGCCTCCGACGAAGGAGACGTTGTTGTAGAAGTGCATGGTGATGGGCTGGTTGCCCTGCGACACCGTGAGGCTGACCGACGACGCGCCCGCCGTGCCTTGGATCGCCTGTTGTTGCGCAGTCATGCCCCCGACTTGTCGATCGCGTTCATCCTGTGCGATCGACGCGCGCTCCGTTCGTGCGAGTCCGGCAAGTGCGATCGACGCCGCCCCGCCCATCGCCGCAGCCTCGGCAGCCGCCGCCGCGCCCGCCAGTGCGGACGGGTCGTGGAAGATCAGTGCGCGCGCCAGTCCTTCGAGGGCAAGCTCGGCGTTGACGATCGCGCGCGCCTTCAATTCCCCCGACGCCGCCTCGAGGGCCGCAGCGATCGCCTCCTTGGCGTTGTTCTGTGTCAGGAACTTGGCGACCGCGTATCGTTTTTCCTCGCTCAGCATCAACTCTTTCGCCTGCTTTTTGATGAAGTCGAACGCCACCTTCGGGCCGTGCGACATCTGCGCGGTCCACGACTTCGCCTGCGCCAACGAGTCGATATGCGCCTGTTTCTCCTTCGCGCTCATATCGTCCCACGCCTTGCCGTGCAGGCCCTTGAACTCGTCGAGCAGGGCGACCCGGTGAAAGAACGTCGCCGTCTCCATGTCCCGTTGGTAATCGGCCACGCGCCGCGCGTCGGCCTCGATCTCAGCGGCGGCCTTCGCGTCCGCACCACTCAGGCCCCCGGCGTTTTCGTTGCGCACGGTCGCCGCCTTGACCAAGTCGTTGCGATCGGCCTTGGTGCGCAAGGCGTCCTCAAGCTCTCGCTTCAGTTTTTGCGCGTCGATCGACGTTTCCGCGAGGGCCGCTAGTCGCTTGCGCAGGTGGGCGATGTACTGGTCGGTCGTCTCGCCGTACAGGTCGCGCTCGAAGCGCGCGTCGTCCACGAGGGAAGCTGCATGGTCCGCAGCCGCCTTCGCGTCGCCCGCGGCCTTGAGCTTGTCCCGTTCGCTCTGCGTGGCGGCTGCGGTCCTGCGTTCGAACATACCCGACTCGTAGACCGCGTCGTTCGCCGCCAATTCCTTTTCGCGAAAGTCTCGAAGCTCTTGCAGCATCTGCGTGCGGGCCGCTCCCGTGCTCGTGCGCATGATCATCAGCCGACGATCGGCAACGTCGGCCTCGATCGCGGCCTCCTTGTCCGCGCGAAGTTGTCCCGAGGCCACAAGGTTGCCGTACACCTCGCGCGCGTACAGGTCGAACAACTCTACCTTCGCCAACCCTTCGGCCCCGGTTGCATCCACGCGCAGTTTGATTTGCTCCAACACCACGCGGGTCGCTTCGGTGGCGTCCTTCTCCATCGCCGTCTGCGCCTCGCGCGCGACTTTGACGCGTTCGTTGATCAACGCGCGTTCGTCCTTCGTCGTCGGATCGTCCGGGGCCGCCGACGGCTTCGGGCCGAATACGCCGTCCCCCGCGTCGATCTTGCCGAGAGCGACGCCCACCTTGTCGATCGCGTCTTGGGCAATCTTCGCTTGGCGCGTGAGGGACGCGAGTCGATTGTCCGCCGTCTGCGCCGAGGTGGCCTGCGACGCACCCATCGACGCGGTGGAGCTCGCGTTGAAGTCGGCGGCATCCTGCAACAACGCCAACCGCTTCTCCGTCAACGCATGCAGACTGGCGACGAGGTCGCTGCGGGACGTCGAGTCCACGTCGAACTCGATCTTAAACGGCTTCATGGTGTTGGCGTCGAGGGAGTCCAAGGCGACGTTCAGCGCAGTCACCGCGATGATCGCCCAACCGACTGGACCGAGAGCGGTGTTGACCGCCTGCCCGAACGACGACACACCCGCCGTCAACGCCGGGAACAACCGCACGAGGCTGCCGCCTTGGAACGCGACAATGCGCAGGGCGTACGCGATGCCCCCGGTCGCCGCGATCGAGGCAGCGAGGCTGGTGAACGCCACACCGAGCAACGCCGCGCCCGCGATCGGACCCACGAACCGCAACAGGTCGAGGACGGGCGGCACGGCGCGGATCATGTAGGACAGGAACTGCCCACCGGCGCGCACAGCACCACCGATCGCCTGCGACCACGCCGACAAGGAACCGTCGTCGCGCATCCGCTTCAGTTGCGTGATCACCTCGTCCACCACGAACGTCAACCCTTCGCCCCAACCCGCCTTGTAGATGTCCTCGCGGAACTGATCGAAGCGTTCGGAGATTCCCGTGAGCTTACTTTCCGTCTCGCGGGCGAACTTCTCGGTGCCCCCACGCACCTGTGCGTCGAGGTCGGCGAGGGCTTCCCGCGCGAGCATCCGCAACGCCTGCGGGGACTTGCGCATCCCGCCCTCGATCTCCTGTTGCGCTTTGAGTACGGAACTCGTCGCTGCGGGAACCAAGTCGAGGAAGCCGCGCAGGTTTCCACGCGCCACCTGCGACATGCGCGAGGCCACGTCCTCCATGCTCATGCCGTACGTGGTCGCCGCGTCGGACACGGTCTTGAGGGCCTGATCGGTGAGCAACCCGACGCGTTGAAGGTGTGCGGCGGCGTTGACGACCTCGGCCTCGGGGATGTTGTACTCCATGACGAAGTGCTTAAACTTCGCCATCGCCGCCGATGCCGCTTCGGGCGACTTGGTCATAACTTCGAACTGCCTTTGCCACCGCTCGGCCTCGAAGCCCTCTTTGTTGACCGCCTCCATGCCCTCGCGGACGTTCTCAAGCAGTTGAAGTACTTGTTCCATGGCCGCACTCGCGGCGGTGTACGCGGTGGCGAACGCGGTGACGCTCGACGTGGCCATGAGGGTCTTGCCGTGCAGGCCGTCGAGGGCAGCGGCGGTCTTCGCATTGGCCGCCGCGCTTTGCTGTGCGGCTGCGGCCTGCTTCGTTTGAATCTGAATCAACGTCTCGGACATGCGAACGAGGTCTTGCTGGCCCTTGACGATCGTCTCGACCGTGAAGATCAACTTCTCCTGTGACGTGGCCATGCGTTACCTCTTTCCCGCCGCCTGTTGCTGCTTGAGGTTCCGTTCCTCGATCCCGTTCCGCGCGAAGCGGATCTCCGCGAACGCTTGCACGTGCCCGTACGGTTGATCCAACCAGCCGCCCCCGTTGGGCGTGCCCCCGAACTGTTCGATCAGACCCTCAAGGCCGATCAGGTCGTACGCCTCGCGCACACCCGAAAGCCACGGTGACGTGCACAACCCCGCGAAGCATACCCCCATTTCTTCCACTCGTTGCATGAGCGACAGTCGCTGCCAGTCATGCAGGTCCGTGCTCAGGTGCGCCACCACTTCATCAGCGGACAGGATCACCCGCCGTCGTTCATCCTCCGACCCCATGGGACCGACGCGTGCGAACACGTAGGGAGATCGTGAAGCGCACGCGTCCTCGTTGCCGTGTCGGCCCCGTCGCCTTGCCTCGTCGCAGTCCACCTCGGTCACGACACCGTTGCTGCGGCACGCCGAGGCGAACGCTCCCCACTCCACGAGCAGGGCTAGGAGTTTTTTGCGCCGTCCGCAAGCGTCGTGCGACTACTCGCCGCGCCCAACAGTTCCTGCACGACGCCCCAATCGAGTTTCTCGACCAGTACGCCGATCGCGTCAGGCCCTTCGACCACGTCGCCGTCCTTGTAGATATGCTCGGCCTTGTTGAACACCGACCGCAACACCTCGAAGTCGAGGTCCGACGTGGCATCGGCCTGCTTGTCCACACTCTGCCTGCGCAGCGCGGGGTCTCCGTCGCGCCGCGTGAAGTACCGCTGCGTCTCGCGCGCCACCATCGGGCGAATCCAGAACAGGGGAGGGACGCCCGTGTAGGCCTCACTGCGGTGATAGCGGAGCTTGTACGGCTGCGGGGCGTCGTCGGTGAACTCGAACAGGGGCATGGGAGCACTCCTTTGAGGGGCACACGGGGCGTTATAAACGCCTTGCGCGCCGGGTTGTGCGTCGTGGACAGGTACTACACCCCGGGCGGGGCGGGTTGACGACGCCATCTGGCCGAGTCGCCGTGCCCCGCGCCCTCCCGAGGGTACTGCTACAGCGAAAGATCAGCCGTCGCGTAAATCTTGAACGACGTGGCCGTGGCGTTCTTCGCCTGCTGGAACTCGAAGTCGATCATCTTCAGACCGTTCGATTCCACCAGCTTCGCCCCGCTGTACGTAATGTCGAACGTCCCCATCAGGTTGCCGTCAGCGCTCGTGCTCGTCTTGACGTAGTCAACGATCAGCACGCTGTTCGTGCGCGCGAGGAATTTGCCGTACTCCGTCAACCCGACACCCTTGTAGGGAAGGGAGAACGAGCCCTTGATCCCCATCTGCCCGAGCACGAGATCCTGCGGGGTCTGTGCCGTCCCGTAGAACGGCACAAGGTTGTTCATCACTTCCAGCTTGAACTTCGACGGGAACTGCGCCGTGCCCGCCAACTGAAGCAGGATGTTGTAGTGCGACCATTGGTTGCCCGCGTAGAGCGTGCCCGCCGCTGCCGACGTGGCGAGTGTGGCCGTCGTGCCGCGCCACTTGCACGCCATCTTGACGAAGCCGCCCTCCTCGCTCTCGAGCGAGAACGACTCGCAGATCGCGCCGAGGAACTGCGGCGACGCACCAGCGAGCCCATCCAACTGCGACACGACGATGGAGATACCGAGGTTTGTCGCGGGTTGAACAATCCACGGGAACTTCGTCGCGGTCGCCGCGCTCCACGTGAAATTGAACGGAGCCGCCCCGGCCTTGGTCGGCTCGGACTGCGCGAGTGATCGCAGGGCCATGTAGACGCGCGAGTCAGACGCGCGGCTCGACCACGACACCGACGCCTGCTTCTTGCCGACCGCGAACTCCGTCAGGAACCGCTCGGATGTCCCGCTGCCGCCTTCGCCCGCGTCGATGAACTCGGGGCCGGGGTCCACCTCGGGCGCACCGATCGCACCCCAGACAAGCAGCGGGGTCGCCAGCGTGCCGTAGGTGCCTTCCTTGCCGAACTGGATATTATCCTGCCAGTCGGCAATCTGATTGATGCTAGGCATTGGTCAGGTCCTCCGGCCCCGTCAGGGGATGCAGCACGGGAGCGGTGGCTGCGGGTGTGGTGATGATGCGAAAGCGATCGGGCTCTGCGGCCACGATGCGCTCGGCGACTTCGCGCGTGCACTGCGCTGTGGTGTTGCCTTGGAACGTGGGACCATCCTTCAGCACGACGCACGCCGCTGTCAGAATCTCCAACGTCACCAACTCGTTCGGGTCCGCGTCCTTTTTGGCCATTCGCCCTCCTACAGTCCGACCACGTACTTGCCACCGCTGCTCGGGGACTCGCCCGGGGGCCTGTCCGGGTACAGTCCCGGCACCTCGATCATCAACGGCAACTTCGCCTCGTACACCACCAAGTCGTTGTCCGCGCTCATGGCGGGCTCGATGCCTTGCGTGGTCGTGTTGATCGCCCACCCGCCCCACGTCATTTGCTCGTCGAGTGCGATGCTCCGCAGCGTCTCGCACCAACTGACGCACTCGTGGATCACGGCGGGGTCGTCGGTGCCTTCGGCGGCAACGAACAACTCGACGCCTACCCGGGCGATGAACATGTCCCGGTGCTCACGGTCCACGCCCTGCTTCCCGGGTCGGATGCCGTAGCACGGCAGGATAGCGGGGATGCCGAGGCCGACGCCCGCGTAATTGATTCCAGACAACGCCTCGTTGGCCGTCGAGTACAACGCGAGCAACGACGCCATGCGGTCGATCAGCGCCGCTTCAATGGCCGCGACCCACCCGAAGATGGCCGACGTGAACGTTCCCCCGAGCGTCAGGAACACGGTCATGGGCGTCACCACGAACGGGGCCGCCCCGTCGGGCGCGATCACCGACGACACGTTGAGCCCCGCGCCGCACGTACCGAAGCCGAGGCGCGCCTGTTGCGTGTCGGCTTCGTCCTTGCTCCGGTACACGTCCACCGAGTACGTGATGCCGTCGCCGCTGGCCACGCGCACCCAGTAGTCGCGGAAGATGGTGCTCTGCACACCGATCACGTTCGCCGCCGCGCCCGCGCTCGCGCCCGTCAGGCTGTACCGCAGGGCCGCCCTCATCGCTCGGGCATCTTTCCGTCAACGATGTAGTCGCGCATTGGTGCGCGCCAGTATCGAGCGATCAACGACTCGCGCACCACGACGAACCGGCGCGCCTTGTACCCCGGGTGCCGCACCTTCTTCGCGCACACCCACACCGCAGCCGCGCGCGACGGCACCTTGGTGGCCTTGCCCGCGCGCCTCGACTTCAACGCCTTGCGCCTGCGTGCGGTGAACACCTTGTGGTCCTCGGCGACTTGGAACCACAGGAGCTTCTGCGGCAGGTGGTTCTTGATCTTCTGAACCACCTTGGTCTTTTGGAACCGCCCGCTCGAACTGCGCGCCGGGCGCGTGACCGTCCGTAGGTACGACTTCTTCCGTTGATTCCTCGGTCGGATGACCTTGCCCGCCCATCCCGCTTGGTGGAACGCGCCGATCTCCGACGTGGAGACGTCGATCAGGTACCGCCCCGTCGGCTTCCCGTCACCCATGAAGCCGATCAGCAGCACGTGGGTCGCCTTGTAGATGCCGCCGAGGCCGCCCTGTTTCTTCCCGATCAGCGGGCGCGCGTGGCCCTTGACTGCAACCGTGTTGCGGGCGTTGCGCGCCCAATTGTACGGAGGGCGACCGCCAACCTCGAAGTCGGTCTTGATCGACCGTTGCAGCGCGCGTTTGAAGCCGACCACGACGGGGTACACGTCGCGCGAGGCGTTCCACAGCCGCTTCATTATCGTCGTCGTGGTCGCCTGCTTCGTTCCCACAGTGACGGTGCGCGTGATGGTGAGGGACACGTCAGTACCCCTTGAGCGGCGAGTTGTCGTCCGTGACCGAAAACGCGGGGGACCTGTCCGCGCTCGACACGATCACGGACCCCGCGCCGCCGCCCGCATCGTTGAGCGGCAGGGGCAGCACGGGCTTGCCGAGCGCGAGGTCGGCGAGTTCCATCTCGGCGCGCGCAATCAACGTCGCGCCGAGTTCGTTCGTGTTGCCGCGCTGGCCTTGCAGGTTCTCGAACGTGTACCCCGCACCCAACCAGATGCAGACGAGGACAATGCCGTCGTTGTACGTGGGCGTGAACGGCACGACGTACAGGCCACCGAGCTTGAGGTCGATGAACCGCGACGCGCGCTGAATGGCGTTGAGGACCACGGCGGTCGGCGTGGTCACACCCGGGATCAGAATGGCCGACACGTCGCGCACCTGTTGCTCGGAACAGTACGCGCCCGACGCGAAGCCCGCCGTGGGAGACGTGGGGCTGTCGTCCACTTCGAACGTGTCGGTGACGATCGACGCCACGCCGCCGATCGTGGCGTTTCCGACAAGCTGATAGTCGCCCGCAGGCCACGTGGTCGCGTTGCTGATGTCTTGGAACGCACCCCACAGGCCCGTCGTGGCAACGAGCTTGGCGATGTTGAGAGTGGCCTTGAGCGTGAGCGTGCCCGCAGCCTCGACGAGATACACCTTCAGGGTGGGGGTTCCGGTGGGATCAGCAGCCGCTCCGGTAGCGTCGGTGAAGGCGACCGCGAACAGAACCTTCGAGGTCTGGCCCTTCCATGCGCGCGTCGTCGCCATCGGTCCCCCCTACGAGCCGTATGTCATGCGCATCAACCGCTTGATCGCTGCCAAACCAACCCTCATGGCCGCCTGTCCAGCCGACACGCTCGGCAGGATGCTCACCGCCGTCGTGCCCCACGACTTCGACAATGACAACGTCCACGCTGCGTGCGCGTCACCGCCGCCGAGTTCGTCGGACGCCGCGTACTGATAGCGAAAGCCCGACGACCCGATGCCTTGATTCTGCCTGCTCACCTGCCCACCGTGCGGGGTCAGGGTCACGAACGACGCTCCCCCTTCTGCCGTCACCGTGTCGAACACCATGCTCCCGTTCGGCGTTGCCAGAATCGTCGCGCTCGACCCCGTGCCTGCGCCGTTTACGATCGCACCAACCCCGAACGGGGTCACTTGATCCACGCCCGTGTAGCTGCACGCGAACACGATCAGGTCGCTCAGATCCAGAACGGCCACGTCGATCATCAACGCGCCGCTAGCGAATCCCATCACCGACCACAACTCCGACTGCACGACGCCCGTGCCCCCGGGGTTGTTCGCTAGTGCGATGGCCGTACCGGACGAAGGGACGGGCGCACCGTCCAGTCCCGTCTGTCCAAGCTGCCCCTCGTACGCGATGCCCAACAGCACCGCCTTGTTCGCGCCCGTGGGAGTAATCGAAATCGTTACGCCCAACGCACCCGAAGCGGACGTGGCGTTGGTGGTGTTGAACGCGACACTCAAGGCGCGCCCCTACTTCGGACTGATGATGCAGTCGTCGCGCAGCGCCCAGAACCTGAACACCGGGGTGAAGATGAAAGCGGTCGCCCCGATCGTGATATGGAGTCGGAGCTCGTCCCACACGATGCTCGGCCCCCACGGCAGAGTCCCACCGCCACCCGCCGGGAAGATGCTCCCGCGCAAGCGTGGATTGCGCCAGAAATTGGCGATCGCACCCGAGTTGATCTTCAGGCCGATGAAGTTCGGGTCCTCCTGCCACGCGGTGTCACCAGTCGCGCGCGCGGCGATGGCAAGCGCACTAGGGGCGACTGCCGTGCCCCCGTTGGTGTCCTTCACCTCGTACACGACGCCGCGCGCACCGAACAACCCGAGGAGTGGGGACGTGTACCCGTCGAGAGCGAAGCCCGCAGCCGGATTCGACATGCCGGTCAGCGCGGCACCACCTGAATCTTGCAGCGTCGGCACCGGGAGTTCCTGAAGCATCCACGCCATGCGCTACTCCTTCGCCTTCTTCAGCGTCGGGGCCTTGGCGAGTTCGGACTCGACCTTCGCGAGTTCGGCCTCGAGCTTACGAGTCAGGTCGTACGCCTCCTGACTGATGCTCACGTCGCTGCCGAGCGGGACGATGCACCGCGCCACCCACTCCAACGTGGGGTCGAGGTTCGTGCCTGCCGGGTACACCTCGTCCTGATACGTCACGTCGCGGACGAGCGTGAGAAGGGTCGTCTTGCTTGCACCCGCGGTCGTTCCTGCGTCTGCCATGTTCGAGCACTCCTTTTGCTTCGGTTGAACAACGAAGGCGCGGGCCGTTCCTGCACCCGCGCCTCGGTGTGCCTTGCGGGCCTTGCGTTGTGCGGACTTAGCAGCCCGTGATCATCGCGCCGCAGTTGGCCGACACGAGGAACTCGGTCTGATACGTCGCGTACTCCGCGTACCAGTAGCGGCCATCGTCCACGAACCACGTGCGGACACCTTCGCCCCCGATGCCGAACTTCGACCAGCGCATGGTCGAGGCCCACGTGATCGACAGGTTGCCCGCGTTGGGATCGACGTACAGCACCTGCACCTTGGTCGCAGCCGCCGAGTAGGTGTACATGCGCGCGGGCGTCTGCGTCTGGCCCTCGATCGCCGTCACCTGACGCGCGCCCGGGATCACGACCTTGAGGCCCCACAGCACCGGAGGCAGATCGCCGTTCACGAGCAGCGACGGGTCGGTGTACTTGACCAGATCACGGATGTTGCTGTTGCGCTTCAGGACCTTCGCGAGCCCCGGCGAGATCACGATGGTGTTCGCTTCCTTGCCCGAGTTGACCGCGACGGCCTCCTTCGCCGTGTCCACGTCGGCTTCCTGCGTGTTCGAGGTCCACGCAGCACCAGCACCCGTGACCGTGGTGAAGTTGCCCGTGGCGAGAAGCATGGTGTTGATGCGCTGCTCCCACGCGAGCATGACGACGCTCTTGACGTACAGCGACGCGTTGCCCATCGGGTCGATCTGCGGGTCCGCGTTGTCGATCGTGTCCTGTTCGACCGCCGTCTTGAACGGATACTCCTGACAGGTGAAGGAACCCTGCCCGATGGCCCAGCGACCTTCGCCCGACTGCGCGCGTGCGGCGCGCGGCTTCACGTCGTTGGCGTTGAGCCACTCCGTTCCGAACTTGTAGTACTTGTCGGACTTGTGAATGGTCGGGAAGGCCGGGGCGACCGCCGTGGCGACGCCGTCGAACTGCCCTTCCTTCGTGACGAAGCCAGTGAGGGCAGCGTCAATATGTACCGTGCTCGGTGCAGGCACCTTCGTGTCCTTCTGGCCAGATGGACGGGGTTGAGGTTGAGGTCAGATGCCTGTTACACCCACACGGACAGCGGGTTGACTTCGATCAGCACGAGGTCGCCCGACACGCCGGTCTCCATGAAGCGACCGTACGTGGCCGAGATCGCGCCCGTCGCAGCGTCCACGAAGTTGCCCGAGGCGTCAGACGCCGCGTGCTTGTTCTGCGTGGCGCCCGCAGCGCCGACCTTGCCCTTGACGTAGCCCGACGCGGCGAAAGCGAACGTCGTGCCCACGACAGCGGCGACGTCCTCCATGGCGATGCCCGCAGGGCCCGCCGTGGCCGCGCCCGACTTGATTACCTTGGAGCCGTCGGCGACGGCGTTACGAACGACGGCCTGACCGCGCGAGATGGCGGTGGCCGCGTTGTTGTTGCCGGTCAGGATATGACCCGGGGCTTCTCCGAGCGACATGGGGATCTCCTTTCAACCAGCGTGCGTCGGTTAGACGCCAGCCGTGCGGTAGGGGTTGTTGGTCGTGCGCAGGGCCTTGAACGCCTCACCGTAGCTGATCTTGTGCTCGGCGGCGTACGCCTCCGTCTGTTCGTGGAACGACACGCTGGTGGCGTCCACGGGCGCACCCGCGCCCGCATACACCTTGCTGCCACCGGGCGAACTCGCGCTCGCGCCCGAACCGACGCCCATCGGCACCGGCGTGATGCGACGCTCGACCATCTCCATGAAGAAGTGGCGAGCCTCGTGAGCCTTGTCACCGACCTTGAACGTCACGCCGTCGATGGCTTCCATGAACGCCTCGACGCCCGCATCCACGTCGCCAACGTTCAGCTTGCCGTCACGCTTCTGCGCCTCGGCGAACGAGTGGATGGTCGCGCGCAGCCCGCTGACCTCGATCGCGTGGATGCGCTCGGCGTTGGCCGCCTGCTCGAGCTTCAGCGCGGCGTTCTCGGCCTGAAGCTCCGCGAACTTCTGTGCGTCCACCGTGGGCTTCTCGTCGCCCTTCGGCGTCTCGCTGCCTGCGGGCTTGTTCTCTGCCATCTGCTTCTCCTTCGTCGGAGCGGTCGGACTCTCCGCGTTCGTGGTGTGTTCGGGGACAACGGCGAAGTACTGCACCACGTCCGCTTCGACCTGATGCTCGAAGTCGAGGGACGCCTTGAGCCCCTTCACGGCTGGCGGGGTCGCACCCAACAGCGCGACCGCCTTCAGGTACGGTCCCTTGCCGTTCAGGTTGGGGTAGATTTCCGAGGACCACCCGGACACCTGACCGAGCGAGAAGGCGTCCTTGACGACCTGCGGGGTGGCTGCGGACAGGCGAGCGATGAGGGTGTCGCCGACCGCGCGCAGGCGATCGAAGATGCCATACGCCATGCCGCCGTCCTTGTGCCCGGCCTTGAGGTAGGCGCGGTGGCTGTTCTCGGGGTCGTAGCTGGCAGCGATCGCGGCCACGTCGGCTTCGGTGTACTTCGCCTGCGGGTAGTCGCCCGCGCGAAACACCTCGATCTCGCCCGGTTCCAACTTGTTGCTCATGGCGCATCCTCCGGTGGGGACTGCTGGACGGCGGGCAGAGTTTCCGCACGGCGTCGCGCAGTCAATAACTTTTTACGAGGGCCGCAGGGCCAACGGCATCGCGGCCACCCGCACGAGCGCACTCGGTGGGTTGACGACGACGTTGCCCAACTGCGACTCCAACGCCTTGTGAAGCATGGCCATAATCAGGGCGCGGTCGTCGCACGGTTGCGGTTGCTCATCCACGATCCACAGGGCCGCAACGTTCAATTGCATCTGCTGTTGCCCGTCCTCCGTGCGTCCTGACGACGGGATCAATTCGACCAGCACTTGCACGCGAGCACTCACCGTTTGCCTCCTTGGATTTTGGCGTCCACGTAGCGGGCGGGGTTGCCTGCGAACGACGTGCCGCCCGCCGAGTCCGGTTGCACCTTCTCCCCTTTGCTGCGCGGCCACCTCGCACTCCCATCCATCTGCTGCCATTGGCGAACGGGCACACCCATCACGCGGCACCGGCAGTTGTACCCGTTCGGCGGCCACCACGTATCCCAGAACGGGTGATTGCGCGCGAACACCTTGCCCTCCATACGGGCGTGCTCAGGGCGCACGCGATTGTCGCGCATCGTCACGTAGCGGAACGCGGGGATGATCCCGCGCATGCCCGGTGCGTGCAATTGCTCCCACGAGCCCGCCCCGTAGGCGGTGGCGTAGTTCATCTGCGCAACGAGGCGCGCGTGCCACGGTTCCAGCGGGTCGTACCCTGCACGCTTCAGCGCGTCGTTCAACGACTTGCCCGCACGCACCGAGTCGTAGCCACGCCGCAACGATCCAGCCACGCTGCGCTTTGCGACCTCGAGCAAGTCAACCTCAGTCTGCCCCGCGATCGAGAACCCGGCGTTGCGGTAGCCGTCGCGCAGCGCGGCATACGCACGGGGAGTCATCAGGTCTTTCGCGGACAGGTAGTCAACGCCACGCTGCACCAACGCGTGAGGACGCCACGACGAGGGCGTGGCTGACCGCACGCGAGACGAGTCGGCAAACGTGTGGTGCGTGGGCAGCACCCACCTCACGCTGTGCCACCGACCCATGACGCTGCCCGCCAGCACGACGTCGCTGATAGACCCCACCAAGGTCCAGTCGGGTGCGCGTGGTGCGCGTGCCTGCCTGCGTTCGATCGTGCCCAACGCCGCACCTAGCGTGGGTGCGTCGAGGTAGTGACGCACCTGCCTCGTCAGTCGGTTCACGTCGTTGACGATGGCCGATTGCGCGCGGTACTCCACCGACGCCGACTCTCGGTGGGCGATCACGTCCTCGGGGCGGTTCATGCGTCGGGCGGCGTCTTGCCCTTCGCCTTGCGCTTGGGCTTGGACATCGGCGCATCTTCAGGGTCGAGAGGTTCCCCATCAGGACCGATGCCGCCCATGGGATCAAGCCCCGGAGGCATGGCCGCCTGCGCCGCGTCTGCCATGTCGTCGTTGATCAACTCCTCATCGTCCTCGGGTGTCGGCACGCCGTAGCGTTCGTAGAAGTACGCGCGCGACACGGGCAGGCCGAGGTCCTTGACGAGAATGACGTCGCGGTCGGCGAGCGATTTCGTGTCCTCAGGCGGCTGCGCGTTGATCGTGAGGAACGGATAGTCCTCCTCGGGCTGCTGTCCGAAGTTGAAGTCCACGAGGTAGCGGAAGATGGTGCCACTGATGAACGTGCTGACCCACAGCGCGTCGCGTTCGAGGATGTCCTGTCGCACCTTCGACGCCTCGGCAGGCGCGCGCGAGTTGAGCCCCGTGTTCTTCGCGTCGGCGGTCATGGTCTGGCCGAGCACGCGCTTGCTCATTTGGTCGTCGAGGTAGGTCAGGAGATCAAGGTGGCCGCTGATGCCCCCGCGCGTCTCCAACAGCTTGACGTCCACGTCTTTCGACGTGGCGAGCACGGTGTCGGTCATAACCTTGTTGCCCGCGTCGATCAGCTTGTCTCGCTGCGCCTTGGTGAGCCCGACTTCGTGCGATAGGTGGATGGTGGGCACGCCGAACTTCTCGACGGCCACGAGCCACGACTTCAGTCCGTTGCGTTTGATCCACGTGAGCCACCACAGGCCGCGCCCGACGCCCACGCCATATGGGTTGTTGGCGCGCGGTTGATGAACCAGCACGACGAACTTGCGCGGGTCCAACTCCTCGCCGTCGGACGGATGCTGAATGGTGCGCAGGCGCAGGTTGTAGTCCACGTCGAAGCAGTACGACTCGGGGTCACGGTCGTGCAGCTTGACGATGCCCACCAGCCCGTCGGGCCATACCGTGTACTCGATCTCGGCGGGGCGGTAGCCGTACACCAGCGACAGCATGAGGGCCTGCACGTCAGCCTCGAACGTGTGCCACCTGTCGAACACGGTGCGCACCACGTCCGCGAGGCGCTTGGCGTTGTCCCCTTCGTTGCCCGGTGTGACCTCTCGCGGCAGACCCGTCGTGGCGTTGAAGCGCGTGTCGAGCACACCTGCAATATGCCCGTCCTTGTCGATCATCTCGTCATAAACGTGCGTGCCGACGCCACCCGCCTGTTCCTGCACGATCGGGTCGGGGTTGCGCAGGATGCGAGTGCCCGCCACGTTCAACAGGAAGGTCTGCTGCGTGATGTAGCCCACGAGGATGTCGGGGTTGTTGCTGCCCGCGATCATGCCTGCCGGGGGCTTCTGTTGCGGCACGAGTTTCGTCGGCTTGGTCACGGTCTTGGCCATCATGGACCCCTTAGTAGGACTTCAGTTCGTCGAGACTCGAGCGATGCCCACGCACGGCGTACGCGCTTGCACGCTTGCCGCCTGACGCGATCATCGCCTGCCCCGGGTTGACACGTCGAGCCTCGTGCACAGCGTACGCCAACGCCTTCAGGTGATCCCAATGCACCAAGTCGCCGTCCTCGTTCGTGTCCTCCTTCGCGTCCCACGTGTAGTGCCGCAGGTCGAAGTCGAGGTCCGCGTCAAAGGGCAACTCGAACAACGGCGGTTGCGCCGTGCCTGCGTGCTGCAAGCTGACGAGCACCTGATCTGCCGAGACGCCCTGCCCCGTGATGCCGTACCGCTTGGGGTCGAGGCCCATGAGTTCCCCCACCGGGTCGCCGATGCCGTTGGAGTCGTAGCGCACGTGCGCGCGCCATTTCTTTTTCATGGCGAGGATGGTCTCGATCTGTTTCTCCCACCGGACTTGGAACATGGTCTTGACCTCGTACACGCGCCACGGGCGGCAGTCCACGCGCATGAGGACGATCACCGTCTTGTGCCGATGGCGCGCGAGGTCGATGCCCATGACGTGCACGTGATTCGCGTCGGGCACGTACGTATTTAGGTTGAGGTCCGGGTTGGTGAAGTCCGTGACTTGTTGATCGGAGAACATGGCGTTCTCCAATTCGACGAAGTACCCCTCAACCTCCTGTGCCCACGCTCGCGCAGGGAGGCGGCGCAGACGCTTCCACACGCGCGCCGGGATGTAGGGGTTCTCGTACGAGGGGCCGTGCCTGAAGAACGACTCCAACCGGATGATCGGGACTCCGCGTGCGCGCTGTGCCTGCATGATCGCGCGCGCCCTGCCCGCCTCGTAGAATAACCAGTTCTTCCCCTTGGGCGTGGTGGTACACGACAGCAGCCCGTCCGAGTCGGCCACGCGCATCGACAGCACCTCGTCCCACACCGCCTTGCGCTCGTAGCCGCCTTCGTCGAGGTTGAACTCGTGGAACTTTTCGCCGCGCAGGTACTTGGCGTCCAACTGCGTCGAGCGGCACGTGTGCCGCGCGCCGTTGTGCAGCCTGATGTCCGGGAACGGTGACTCCTTCACGTCCCGGATCATCGGGGCGAACCGGCCTCGCGTGCCGAGCATCAGCATCTTGTCGTGGACGATGCGGGCCTGCTGCTGCGTGATCGAGCCGTTGCCGTGGAAGGTGTCGGGCCGATAGAACATGCGCCGCCACCTGCGCGCCGCCTCGCCCTCCGACTTGCCTGACCGGGCTCCCGTCACGAGGAACGCCCTGCGCGCGCGGTGTGACCCCCACGCGAGTTGACCCGGATGCGGGTCCCAGTCGAACCAGAACCGCGTGAAGAAGCGGTGGTCCTCGACGCCACGCCTGAGCACGTACTCCATGCTATGCGGCAGGTTCAGGTCGTCGCGCACTCTCTCCGCGACTGCGGCGGTGGTGCTGTCAGTCGCCATTCTGACCGTTCGTCCCGTTGGTGATCGGCACACCGAAGTCGTCCATCGGGCGCACCGGGGCGTCGTGATCGTCCCCGTTGCGCTTGGGCGCGGTCGAATAGGACAGGTCGATCATGGCGCGCGGAGCCATCGCCACGGTCAACTCCTCCTCGCGCGTCCAGTCGTCGATCTCGTCGATGCGTCCGTCAGCAACCTCGGCGGCGCGCGTGAAGATGGAGGACACGCGGTCGTCTTTGGGGTCCACCAACTCGCGCTCGCCCTCGTGCGCGATGCGCAGCGTGGCCGCCACCGCACGCAACGACGTCGCGTCGTCCCGGGTCACGACGGGCATGGCGGCGATGCGGTCGTGGATCTTCGCCAACGCACCACGCGCCACACCACCGAGGCCCTTGTAGGACGTCAACAGGCGCGTGCGCATTTGCGCTTCCGTCTCTGCGGAGGCGCGGCGTACTTGCGCCGTCACCTCACCGACATGCTTACGGCGTTGTGCCGCCCAATCATCACGTGACGATACGCGCTCCAACTGTCGCAACGAGCAGCCCTTATGCCCTGCGAGCTTGGCTGCGATGGCTTCGAGGGACAGGCCGCTGACCACGTACAGGTCAACGGGGCGTTCTGGCGGTGCCGTGCCTGCCTTACCGCGCATGGCTCACGCCTCGCGGGCGACGGGTCCACGACGACGTGCAGGACAGTCGAGGGAGCCCTCGTTCCTGCGCGTGATCGACGAACCGCAGCGGGCGATCTGACATCCGACGCACAGCTTGGGAGTGGGCGCGCCGGACAGGGGCTCTAGGGCGCGTCCGCAGGGCACGCCGATGCCGTCCCCGGGGCACGAACAGTAACGGGAGTGCGTGGTCATTCGGCAACCTCCCCGAGCACGAGGACGAACCTGCCGCGATCGTGCCGCAGGTAGTACGAACCTGCGGGCAGGGCGAGCAGGGTCGGCCAGTCGGCCCGCTTCCACTTGTCGGGCGTTGCGTCGGCGGCAACACCGAAGGCGACGTTGTTGATCGCACCGCGCCACCCTTCGTCCACCTCATGCAGCGCGAGCGTCTGGTCGGTCAGCATGGACACGAACACGGGGCGGGTGACTTCGGACGTGAAGCGGGCGACGTTGGCCCCGCCCACCTCGACGACGTACTCGGCCCCCTCGTCCACCTTGCGGTCCACGACGACGCAGATCATCCCGGCCACCCTTCGCCCGCGTGCGAGTCGCGGCCCCACGAGCAATAGCAGCCGTTCGTCGAGCAGAAGGCGATCACCGCCTCTTGATAGGGGATGTCGTAGGGCCACGGCATGTCGTTGTACCCGCCCCCGCGCAAGGACAACTCCAACGTCATGCTCGACTTAGCACCCGCGTGCGGGATCGTCGCGGCGGCCCAAGCGTCGAATTGTGCTTGGTGGTACGTCTGCCACGGGTTGGTTCCCCAACGATCGGGGTCTTGCTCCACGTACCGCCCGTTCAACTCCCGCATCTCGAGGGTCGGGTTGCTGTTGTTCTGCCATTGTTGCCCGACGATGAACGCGCCTTGCGCGAGCAGTCCGCGTTGCACGCGGTACTCGTGCACGAAGCGGTTCATGCCTTGCATGTACAGGTCGTCGGTCATGTCGATCCCCTGATATCCGGGGTTGAGCGTGGGGTCGGCAGCGATGGCAGACAGCGCCGTCCAATAGTCAACGTGCAGGCCGTCAGCCCACGTGTACCGTTGCGCCATGCGCAGGGCCAGCCATCGGCACACCTCACCACGCGACAAGTCCCACGCCCACGTTTCGTTGCCGCCGTTGCCTTGGTCGGTGCCCGCGTAGGTGCGGCACCGCGCCATGACGAGGCCACCGCCTGTGGGGATCATCGGCAGGAGGTCGTATCCAAGGGCCACGCCCTCGGTGCAGATGTCGAAGATGGCGTCACCCGCCGACCCGGGGATGCCACCGTTGAACGTGGCGAGCGCGAGCGACCCTCCGACGAGCGTGGTGCGCCCTGCGATCGGCTTCGCCTGATAGCCCACGTTCCCCCACGTCTGCCCGCACGACACGAGGTCGCCCGGGCGCAAGAGGTCGTTCGCAGTCCACGACGGAGGACCGCGCCAGTCGGTGAGCATGAGCTTGGCGTTGGTGTCCAGCGCGGACGGCATGAGGTCGAGTAGCATGACTACCCCACGCCGAGCGTCAGGAGGTTTTGGTTGTTCGACGTGCTCGGCTGTTGTTCAAGGATCAAGACGCCGAGCCCGTCTTCCATGAGGTAGCCATCCACCGCGCTCGTCTCGATCAGGTAGCGGTCGGCAGCCATGCTACGCGACCCTCGTGACGACCAGCGACGTGCCGGTCATAACGGTCGTTGACGTAGTGGTCTGCGACGAGTGCCATAGTTCGAGATCGCCCGAGGCCGTGACGATCACCGACCCCGTGATCTTTGCCATGAAGGTCGTGTTGATGGTCTTCACTCGGTTGGTCGCGCCGCTCGAGTTGCCCATGTTCGGCGACGTCGTTGAGTAGGCGTTTTGCGCCGACGCCATCCCGAAGCCGACCGCCGTGGTGCCGAGCTCGCTCATGGTGCCGATGGCCGCGAGCAGCGTGCTCGACAGGTCCGCATACTGGAACCAGAAGTTCTTGACGGCGGCGGTGCCGGTGAAGTTGATGCCGACGAGCGGGGACACCGTGAGCGTGGCCGATTGGAGCAGGAGGTAGTACTCGAAGGTGTAGGTGCCCGCCTCAAGCGTCACGGGTCCAAGCTGAGTCACCTCCGTGCCGGTCACGGACGAGATCGCGTGATCTGACGTGCACTTGAATACGCGCGGCATCCCCTTGGTCTGAAGGTAGGTCACGAGGTCGGTGAGCAGCGCGTCCTTCGCGACCGACGATTGGACCACCAGAATCGTGTTGGCGTCTGCGAGCGCCGCCGCGTTGGCAAGCAAGGACACCCCGTCCAGTACCTGTTGGAGCGTTGCCTTTTTGCTCGTCCCCGCCTCGTTGACTGCGAACTCGTTGGCGAGGGCGGTGACGGTGACTCCGGTGAGTGCTGAGATTTTGGTATCGGCCACGTCGCCCCCTACTTGTACAGCAGGTTGATGATGATCTCGCCCGTCGCGGGCGCGCCCACGTCCGAATCGAGGATGCCGGTGGTGATCGCGTACCCGATCCCCGTGGCGAACGCGATGCCGTTGGTGAACTCGACGTTCGCCCCGGCGCCTGCCGTGTTACCGGGAATGGCGATGGTCATTACGGGAGTGTCGGTCCCCACCGTCGGGGCCGTCGCCTTGTTGTAGAGCTTCAGGTAGCGCACTGCGGCGTTGATGTTCGAGATGGTCCAGCCGAACACCTGCCCCGCCGATCCCTTGGCACTCGTGGCGTGCGTCGTCCCGGTACTGAGCAGGCGACTGATGAGTAACCCGCCCGTAGTGAGGGGCACGATGCCCGTCTGTCCCGTCGAGTCCGAGGCGATCGTCACTCGCTGAACACCTGTGCCCGAGGCCCCGTTGCCCATCGTGGGGGCGACGCCGTTGATCTTCGTTACCTCGGCGCTCACCACGTCCGTCGCCGTCAACGCACGGATGGTCTGCGGGTTGATGGCTGCGGCCCCGTGGTACAACTGCACGTCGAGGGCGTTGTTGTTCGCTCCCTCTGCGGTCGAAGTCACGTCGGCTGCGGTGGTCGTACCCTTCGCGCCGCCTCGCGCGATCGCCTTGGCGGTGCCGCCCGTGAGCGTGGCGTCTGCCGCCGCGCCCGTGGGCAGGGGCAGCGAGGCCGCCGACACCGCAAGCGTGCCGGTGCCCGCGTTCGCCGTCACCGTGCCCGACACCGTGACGGACCCATCAACCGTGATGGAGTTGCCACCGTCCTGAATGTTCACGGCGGCAGCCCCGGCAGCGTTGTTGATCGTGACGTCCCCGATGTCCACACCCGGTTGCGTCTGCAAGGCCGAGGTTGCCGCCCCGGTGGGAAGCGGCAGGGCCGCAGCCGACACCGCGAGCGTCCCGGTCCCTGCGTTCGCCGTGACCGTACCTGAGACGGGCTGAGTGACCGCAGAGCCGTCCACCTTCACCGCGCCTGCCGCCGACACGGTGGCACGCTGGCCTCGTGTCGTGGCGTCCTCGATCACGTTTACAACGGCCCGCTTCGAGTCGATGCGGGCGGCGGCGGCGTCGTTTTCGGTGAGGGCCGTGCCCGCCACTTCGTCGAAGATGTAGCCCGCAGGCTGCACCTTGGTCGTGCCGTCAGTGAAGCCCGCGTTGTCGGCCACGGCCAACCCGCCGAGGGTCGCCTCGGTCGCTGCGCCCGTCGGCAGTGGGAGGGACGCGGCAGAGACGGCCAGCGTGCCCGTGCCTGCGTTCGCTGTGACGGTGCCGCTGACGGTCACGGTGCCCGACACGCCGACCGTACCATCCACCGTCAGGGAGTTGCCGCCGTCCTGCACGTTGACCGCCGCCGCGCCCGCCGCGTTGTTGATGGTCACGTCACCGATGTCCACGCCGGGCTGCGTTTGCAACGCGGACGTCGCCGCGCCTGTCGGCAGGGCCGAGCGCGTCACGTCCACGTCGAGCCCGTTGGCGGCGTCGGCGAGGGCAAGGTCGGTGGCGGCTGCGCCTGCGATGCGCACCCGCTGCCGCAGCACGGTGTTCGCGCCGACGGTCAGGGTGTCGTTGTCCACCTTCTTGCCGGTGTAGGTGGCGTCGTCTCGGAGTTTGAGGATCTCGTCAGCCATGAGGTCAGGCTCCTGTCGGGCTAGCGGAAGCCCTCTGTGCGGTTCTGAACAAGCGACATGAACTCGGCACGGAGCGTGGCGTCGTCGCGGAAGCGGCCCCGCATCTCGCTCGTGGTCATAAGCGCGGGCGTCCTGACGCCGCGCATAGTAGCGCACAAGTGCTCGCCAGCGCCAACCACGGCCACGTTCTCGCCCACCCTCGACAACAAGTCGTCCGCGATCTGCGCCACGAGGCGTTCCTGCATCTGCAACTGACGGGCGTACTTGTGGGCGATGCGGGCGAACTTCGACAGCCCGAGCACGCGTTCACCCGAGAGGTAGCCCATGGCGAGGTCGCAGGAGAAGGGCAGCAGGTGGTGCTCGCACAGGGACCACACGCGGATGCCGCTGACGACGATCAACTGATCCACCTTGTCCGAGGCGAAGGTCGTACCGAGGCGATCCTGCTCTCCATCAAGGAACTCGGCCCAAAAGCGTGCGACGCGCGCAGGCGTGTCCGCGATCGACGGGTCGTCCGTCTCGTAGCCGCACGCGCGCAGCAGGAGGCCCACGGCCACGGCCACGGCGGGTTGATTCACCTGTCCACTACGCCTATCGGCCACGGTCGGAGCCCCACAACGCGATATGCAGGCGCGGTGACACGGCCACACCGTGCATCAGCGCGGTCGCGACGACGTTGAGTGCGCTGCCGAGCCACGCCGTGTGCGTGCGCCCTTCGGGCAGGATGAAGATGCTCGAGCGGGGGAGCTTGTACACCGTGGCGAAGATCATCGCCTCCTCCACGTCCTCGGGCAGCTTGCAGACGAACTTCCACGCCACCTTGGACGCGCCCATGTCGCGGAACGCCTTGATCGCCTCGGGCCGCAGGGAGAACTTCGCGTCGTTGCCCGACAGCGAGAGCTTCGGGCTCACCACGTACAACGACACGGCCACGTCGGGCGCGGGTGCGGTCGTGCCCGCAGTCTCCACGTCGATCGACCACCCCTCCTCGCGTAGTGTGCGCGCGAGTGCGGACCAGCGGTCCTGCTGAAGCATCGGCTCGCCGCCCGTGATCACGAGGCGGCGGACGAGCCCCGCCTTGCGGTTGATCGCGTCGAGCACTTCTTCCGCGGGCATGGCGTGACGCTCCTGCTCGCGATCGAACCTCTGCCAGTCCCACGAGTACGGCGTGTCGCAGAAGCGGCAGGCGAGGTTGCACCCCGCCAGCCGCAGGAACACGGCAGGCTGCCCGGTCATGGGCCCCTCGCCCTGCACGGTCGGGCCGAAGATTTCGTTCACGTAGAGCACGGCGTCAAGCATCGGGGCTCCACGAATAGCGCGCGGTGGTCTTGGGCGTCTCGCTGACTTCGACCCACGTCACGCTCGTGTAGCGCGTGGCCACGTGGCGGTAGATCAGCATGGCCATGACTTCGGCGGTGGTCTGCTTGCCCTTGAACATGGGCAGGTCGTTCAGGTTGCGATGGTCCATCGTCTCGTTCAGCCACAGATTGATCGGAGACAGGTCGCCGTAGTCGCGCACCCACCCTTCGGCGGTGAGGCCCGCCGCCGTGAACGCCACGGTGACGCGGTAGTTGTGCCCGTGCAGTCGCGCGCATTGATGCTCGGGCGGCAGGCCGTCGAGTTGATGCGCTGCGGAGAACTCGAACGTCTTGGTGATGGTGAACAAGTCACGCCTCGTAGGTGGAGGGGTCGATCACTTGCGCGAGCGCGAACGCTTCGCGCCGCTCGGTGCACGTACCGCACTTGCCACAATGTTCCTCGCGCCCCGCGTAGCACGAGTACGTCAGGTGCAGCGGTACCCCAAGCCGAACTCCCATCAGGGCGATGCTCGCCTTGGTGAAGTCCGTGAACGGTGCCACGAGACGCACCTTGTGCCAGTCGGCGAGGTACAGCGCGCGCTCGAACGCGGACATGAACTCCGGTCGGCAGTCGGGGTAGATGGCGTGATCGCCCGCGTGCGCGGCGTAGGCGATCCAATCGGCCTTCACGCTGATCGCCCACGCACCAGCGATGGCCAGCATGAGCATGTTGCGGTTCGGCACCACGGTCGCCTTCATCGACTCCTCGGCGTAGTGCCCGTGCGGCAACGGAACGTCGTCGCTCGTCAACGCTGACCCCGCCAGCAGCGGCTTCAACGACGACAGGTCGGCCACGCGATGCTCGACGCCGTAGTGTGCCGCGATCAGTCGCGCCGCATCGAGTTCCCGCACGTGCCGTTGCCCGTAGTCAATCGACAGCGTCCGGCAGTCGGTCCCTCCGCGCAGCAGATGCCCGAGCAGCACGGTGCTGTCCATCCCGCCCGACAACAAAACAACCGCCGCTCCCATCAGTTTTTCCTTTCGCGGGCTTTCAGCGCCCCGTTGTTTTCACCCGGGTTGTTCCCGTTGCACGACAACCGGACTGAGGGTGCGATTTCTCTCCCGCTGCCGATGGTGGCCAGCCGTACGTGTGGTCCGTCCGCGTCAAGGAGGGCCATCTCTTTCGGCCACCGTCGCCGCGCCTGCTGCTCGAGGTCAAGGTACCAGTCAACCTCAGCGCGCATGTTCTGCCTTGTCCCCCGCCACGACAGCCGCGTGTTGCCGTACGCTTTCCATTGACCGAAGCACGCCGGTCCCATCTCCCACGACGAGGCGTCGGTGCTGTGGAACGGTAGGCCGAGCACACCCGCCGCGCTGCCGAACCCGAACCCGTGAATCTTCTTCGGCCACACGCGCGTGAAGCACTGAGCCGCCCACGCGAGCTTGGCCTTCTCGCGCTTACGCGCCACCCCGCCGAGAGCGATCTTCGGGTAGTCGCGGGCCAGTTGCTTGAGCACGTCAACGGGCTCGCCGAAGTGATAGCACGGGATCGCCGGGACGCCTGCGGCCCAGAGCGCCTCCGTATTCTTCAACCCGGCGCGCCAGTTTCCAATCACGTCGAGCGCGAACACCTCGGTCAACAGCGGGTCGGTCGCCAGAAGGTGCTTCGCCGTCTCCGTGTAGGCCTCAAGCTCGATCACCTTGCCCTTCATGTAGGCGGTGAACGCCCCCGAGTCCAGAGCCCAATCCCGCATCGCGTACATGCCCCTCACGCGCATGCGCTGGAAGGGCTTGAGGTATACGTACGAGCACAACAGCGCGGGCAGGTGCTCGGGGTCACTCGCCATCGGGGCTCCCGTGGCCGAGCACGGCAACGATCCACGCCACCAGCGGCAGGTCGGTGCCGGTGCGCTCGTGCGCCGCGTTCAGCGTCGTCCACTCCTCCTCGTTGAACGTCAGGTGGTGCAGGTGGACTCCGGGTTGGTCGTCGAGTTGTGCCATCGGGGGAGCCACCCAATCGGCGTTGAGCAGCGGTGCCAGTTCGTCGTCGCTCCACCCGAGGCGGTGCAGGTTCTCGCCCGCCGCGTTCATGCGCTGCAACTCCTTCGACAACGCCTCGTAATCCCACCGCGCAAGCTCGGCGGTGCGGTTGTCGTAGAGCGCGAGACGGGTCTTTTGTTCGGGCGTCAGGTTCGTCCGGCGCACGGCGATGATCTCGTTGCCGTCAGCCTCGACCACGCGCACGCGTTCGATGCCCGCGTTGCCTGCGGCCTCAATCGTCGCGTTGCCCGCGAGGACGACACCGTCCTCGTCGATCACGATGCTGCGCGCCGCGCCAACGTCCTTGAGGGCTTCCTCCAACGTGCCGACGTTCGCTGGCGTGTGCTCGCGCACGTTGTGCGGGTCGGGCGTCAGGTCTCGTAGGTGCGTGATCTCGCGGCGCGCGGTCGCCCCCGTGGCAGGGGTGGGGGTGGGCGTTTGCCGGGCGGGGCGGGTGGGGCGGGTCGCCGGGGGCGGTGCCAAGCCCCCCGCAACCGCCCGAGACGCCCCCACGCCCCGGATTTGACCCACTCCGGGGGCCTGTGGGGCGGTTCCCGCCCTACGGGGTTGCCCCGGGGTGGGGGTGGCGGGTGGGGCGGGAACGCGGGGCTTGGGCTTTGAACCCCGTACGGGCGACGTACGGCCCCCTGTGGTCCCCGTGGTACGCGGCGGCGTGGTGCGCTTACCTGCCACGGCGCACCGCCTTCACGCGCCGCCACCGCTCGGTGCTGCCGCTGATCCTGATGTCGATGCCGTACGCCTCGCGCATCCACCGTTGCTTGCGCAGGAAGTCGCGCGTGATCAGCCCGTTCTTGAAGTCTTCCACGACGTGCCTCCTTGACTCGGTTTCGGTGTACGTGAAGTCGGCGATGTACACGTCGATCAACACGCCTCCGGTGAACACGACCCGAGCGCCATCCAGCCGCAACTCGAACCGTACTTGATACTGCAAGTCCTCGATCGCCCCGCCGCGCTGCATCGCCGCCAACAGGACGCCGCGAACGGCCTCGCCCTTCGACCCGTACGCGCGCAGGTCGCCGCGCACGTCTGGCGCGGCCACCTTGCGCACGCCGTAGCGCGAGCGGTGCCGCAGCCCGGGACATTGAGGCGACAGTCGTGTGGCGGTGCATCCGGCCTTGGCGCAGGGACCGCACAGGGCGGCGGTGCCGCGACCTTGATGCTCGCGGAAGGTACCGGCAGGACGTGAGTGCCCGGACGGGCAGACGCAGCGCGGTCGCGGTGACATGAGTTGGACCCCGCCCGGGCCGATCGTCGGCGCGCAAGTGGGTTACGCACGGACTGGCTCAAGGGCGGGGCAGGCGCACGCTATCACGACCTCGGGGCTTGAGCAAAAAAAAACGCGGGGCACCGACCCGAAGGCCGACGCCCCGCCGTGCTCCCCTTCTACTACTCCCGCAGCCGCAGCGCGCGCACCTCACGCGCCAGCGCGAAGATGGCGGTCAGCAAGGCCCTCACCATGAACGCCTCACGCTCGCCGCTCCGCTCGTGCGACTGGCGGATGTAGTGTGCTTCGCCCGCCGCGCGGTACTCGGCCACCTCAAGATCAGGCGG
>Ga0315273_10000792_pt1 | contig 34375 bp, 34 predicted proteins | sample YL17G02_0_MG_FD_205753 | JGI IMG/M metagenome (GOLD analysis project Ga0315273, IMG submission 205753) | Sediment microbial communities from Yellowstone Lake, YNP, Wyoming, USA - YL17G02_0 | ecosystem: Environmental > Aquatic > Freshwater > Lake > Sediment | place: USA: Wyoming | collected...
TATCCGGAATCCAGATAAAAATATAAAAAAACGACTGTATAATTCCTATAATCAGTTTAATAAAATCTATCGGGCCCCTGAGATTGAAATAACGTCTAAGCTTTCCGCTGAGAATAAATCTCGTTTCGATTTTTTCTTTATCCAGATTTTCCCTGGCGAATTTATCCGGTCCGAGATAATAAAAATTTATCTCTCGGTCGTTTTCCGGAAGTTCGATTAAGGCATTAAATGCCTGTCTTACGGCGATAATCGGAAAAATATGTCCTCCGCTTCCGCCACCGGTAAATAAAATTCTCATAATCTTATTTTGCGTATTTAGAAATATTAACCAGAATTCCCAATCCAGCCATAATCGCTATTATTGACGATCCGCCGTAACTTAAAAATGGCAAAGGAATTCCGGTTAAGGGAATCAACTTGGTAATTGCCGCAATATTGATAATCGCCTGAAAAGCAATCCAGGAAACAATTCCAATTGCGGTTAACTTTCCGAATTCGTCAGGAGATTTTTTTGCAACTTTCAGCCCCTTGATAACCAAAAGAACAAAAAGCGCGATAATTACACAGATTCCGATAAATCCGATTTCTTCCGCAGCAATCGCGAAAATGGAATCGCCCATCGGTTCGGGAAGATAATTGTATTTTTGTCTGCTGTGTCCCGGCCCTAGTCCCAAAATCCCCCCCGAGCCAATTGCCAGAATTGCCTGATTAATTTGATAACTTATTCCCTGCGGGTCGAAATTGGGATTTAAAAAGGTTGTAAAGCGCGCTATACGGTGCGGAAAAAACTTGGTTAAAGCGAAAAACGAAGCAGCATAAACCGTGACAATTACGCCTAAATGCAAAAAACTTGCCCCGCTGATAAAATAGATAATAAGGCCCACAATAACGATAAGGCCAAGAGTTCCCGCATCGGATTGCAAAGCCAATAGCCCGCCAACCATTGTTATGATGAGCAAAAAAGAAATAAGATTGATAATTCCGTTTTTATGAACATCCTTTTTGCCGAAAATCGCGGAAAAGTAAATAATCAATCCAAGTTTCAGAAATTCCGCCGGCTGAATAGATGTGAATCCCAGATTCAACCATCTTTGCGCGCCTCCGTGTTTCATTCCGAAACCCGGAACAAAAACCAATACCATTAACACCAAAGAAAAGAAAAATATCGGTAAGGCGAATTTTTTCCAGGTCTTGTAATTTATTTTTTGACAAATAAAGAACACTATCAGTCCGGGTAATGCCCCGTACAGCAATTGGTGGATAAAATAATAATAAGGATTTCCCGCGCTTTCCTGTGATATTACCGCTGAAGCGCTGAAAAGAATGCCCAATCCGACGATTAGTAAGGTGAAAATAACTACTTTTAACCCCTTATCCGGATGTCCCTTTTTCATTTAGATTAGAATTGTGTCTATAAAAAACAAAATTAGACCGATAACCGCAACTACGCCGGAGACAATCCAGAATCTCATTGTTACTTTTGTTTCCGGCCATCCTTTTGCTTCAAAATGATGATGAATCGGCGCAGACAGAAAAACTTTTTTGTGCCTGATTTTTTTTGACAGAATTTGGATAATCGTTGTCAAAGACTCTATTACCAGGATAAATCCGATAAAAGGCAGGAAAAAAAGCGAATTGGTAAGCATCGCAATAACGCCAAGCGTTACCCCTAATGACATCGAGCCGGTGTCGCCCATAAAAAAGCGCGCAGGATGAATATTAAACCATAGAAACGCCAAAAGCGCCCCGACTATTGCCCCGCAAAAGACAGCCAACTCGGTTCTTCCCTGCGCATAGCTGATTACGGCATAAGAAGAAAATGCGGTCAGCAACACTCCTCCGGCCAATCCGTCCAACCCATCGGTTTGATTCGTGGAAAAAGCCGTAGCCACAACAACAAAAACGAAAATCGGAATATACCACCAACCAATATTGAAATCACCGACAAAGGGAATATGAATCAAGTCCCAGTCAAGTTTAAAGTAAAACCAGAGCGCACCGACCATGGCAATAAGTGTGAAAATAAAAATCCTTTCCCTCATTCTCAACCCCCTGCCCGCCCTGCCAAAATGGAAAATACCCAATAAATCGTCACTCATTCCTATTACTGCGGCGAAAAGAAGAATTCCTAAGGGTAAAAGCGTTTGGCTCCTGGTAAGAAAATTATAATCAGAGAATATTGTATTCGGGCCGAACACTTTTGTTAATAACAGAATTCCTACCGCGATTACGGCAACAACAACCCAAATCAGGATTCCACCCATTGTCGGAGTGCCCTCTTTTCCTTTATGCAAAGAAGTATATATTGGTGTGGTTCCTTCGTTTCTGATTTTTTTACCCAATCTATACTTGTAAAGAAAATGAGTTAAAACCGGTGTAGCAAAAATCGCCACAATAAACGATAATGCGCTGATGATCAAAATCTTAATTATCGGAAAAATACCTAATTCCATATCCATGCTGTTTGGGCCCAATTAATCAGTTTTTCCGTATCATCTTCCCTGTTTTTCGAGCCCAAAACCACCGTGATTAAATAATTATTATTGATATTCGAAAAAGTTAGCATACAGCCGCCGGCTTCTGTGGTAAAGCCGGTTTTTCCGCCCAATATTATCGGAATTTTGCCGAGAAGTTTATTGGTATTGATTAGATTATGAATAAATTTATTATCGAGAGAATTAATGGTTGTTTTTTGGGTTCTAAGGATTTCCGAAAGCAAGGGTAGATTTAGAGCATATTTAACCAGATTTGCCATTTCCAGAACAGTTGATTGGTTTTCTTCGCTTAATCCGCTTGGGTCGGTAAAATAGGTATTATTCAATCCCAATTCTTTTGCCTTTTCATTCATTAAAGCAATAAAGTTCGTATATTGTATTTGCCCGTTATCGTTTGCCACGGCCATTGCCGCATCGTTACTTGATTCGACAAGCATGACATAGAGCAGGTTTTTTAGAATTAACTCTTCTTCGATTATTAGTCCCCCGTTGTCGCCGTCCGTAAAAACCGAATTTTTGGAAATTTTTATCACTTCTTCCAGATTCAGCTCTTCTATGGCAATAACGGCAGTCATTATTTTGGTTAGGCTTGCAATGGGTAGTTTCTGGTTAGAATTTTTTTGGTACAAAATGTTATTTTTTTGCTGCTCGGAATTTAAGTCTATGGCGATTGCCGCTTTTGCCGATATTTCCGGTTCTTCAATCATCCAGTTTCTTATTGGAAAATAATCGGAATTTATGTTTTTTATATTTAAATCTCCCTCCAATTGCGATACGTTTGCTTGGCTTGGCATTTCAGTTTTTGTTTCCGGCGTAATCGGTTCACGTAACAAAAATAAAGCCCAGGCAATTCCCAGCAGCAGAACAAATACAAATATTTGCAGAAAATATTTCTTTAACATTATTTTTATTATATCAATAAAACGGCGGAAATAAAAATACCCCGCAGCTGCGGGGTATTTTTGTGACGATTATTTTTCGAATTTCATGCCCAGTTCTTTCAATTGTTGTTTGTCAATTGTACTTGGAGAATTCATCATTAAATCTCGGCCATCTCCTGTTTTTGGAAAAGCGATAACCTCGCGTATACTGGGTTCGTTTTTCAAGATCATTATAAGTCTGTCTATGCCCATGGCAATTCCTCCGTGCGGCGGAACACCGTATTCAAAAGCCTCAAGAATATGTCCGAATTTTTCTCTGATATCTTCTTTTTTGTTGCCCATGGTCTCGAATACCGCTTCGAGGATTCGCGGGTTATGTTCGCGGATTGAGCCGCCTCCGATTTCATAACCATTGCAGACAAAATCATATTGATGCGCCAAGAACTTACCGGGGTCTTTTTTAATTTTATCAATAAATTCTTCTTCTTTCAGGTTCTCCTGATTCTGGGTTTTGGTAAAAGGATGATGAACCGCATCCCAGCGTTTTTCCGTTTCTTTCCATTCAAATGCCGGGAAATCGACTACGAACGCGAATGCCAGTTCATTTTTGTCATTTTTGTCTTTACGTAGATCGGGCTTATCGCTATTGTATTTTTTCATTACTTCATCGTAAGTCAGGCGCGGAAACGGTATTTGAGTAATGTGTTTTTCCGGCATCAACTTTTTAACCAGTTCTACGTAGAGTTTTTCCATTAAAGATAAAATGCCTTCCTGATTTGAAAAACTCATTTCCAAGTCCAATTGTGTAAATTCCGGCTGCCTGTCTCCCCTACTGTCTTCGTCACGGAAACATCTGGCAATTTGAAAATATTTTTCCATTCCCGCAACCATCAGCAATTGTTTGTATTGTTGCGGAGATTGCGGTAAAGCATAAAATTTACCATAGGATAATCTTGAGGGAACTACATAGTCTCTTGCTCCTTCGGGCGTCGATTTGGTTAAAATTGGTGTTTCGATTTCGATAAAATCATTATCCGATAAAAAATTTCTGATAAATTGAACAACCCTATGTCTTAAAATTAAATTATCTTTCATTCTTTCTCTGCGGATATCCAAGTATCGATATTTCAGACGATTATCTTCACCGATTTCGTAACCATCAACATCTATGGCAAATGGCGGAGTTTCCGCCCTGTTCAGTATTTCCAGTTTTTCCGCAACCATTTCTACGCTTCCGGTTTTCAAGTTGGGGTTAATCATTTTTTCCGGTCTTTTGTTTATTGTGCCTTCAATGGAAATTACCCATTCCGAACGTAATTCCTGCGCCATTTTAAAGGTTTTGTCTCCAAAAACAACCTGCAATAAGCCGGAGCGGTCGCGCAAATCGATAAAAATAATTTTGCCGTGGTCTCTACGCGTATGGACCCAGCCGCAAACTTTAATTTTTTCTCCGATACGTTCGATTGTTTCTATAATATTTATTCTTTCCATGGATTTATAAATTTATTTAATATCTAAAATCTTGTAATGTATTTTTCCGCTGGGAGTTTGAACCATTACCTCGTCTCCTTCTTTTTTGCCTAAAAAAGCTCGCCCCAGAGGCGATTCGTTGGAAATTTTTCCTTGTGCCGGGTCAGCTTCCTGCGAACCGACAATAAAGAATGTTTTTTTACCGATTTTATTCTGAACCGTTATTTCGCATCCTATTTCCACGGATTCACAGGCGGATTTTTTGGAAATAATCGCTACGTTTTTGATGATTTCTTCCAAATCCTTAATTCTACCTTCATTGAATGCCTGAGATTCTTTCGCTTCGGTATATTCTGCGTTTTCCGATAAATCTCCCATATCTTGAGCGATTCTGATTCTCTCGCTGATGCTCCCCCTTTTTTGTTTTAGTTCGTTCAGTTCTTTTATCAGCTCTTTTAATTTTTGCGCGGTTAAATATCTTTCCATTTTATTTATCTTACAATAATATTTTTACCTCATCAATGGAATATTGACGAGGTGATTACAAATTAAAGTTAATGATATTATAAATCATCAAAAATTGCAATATCCCGAAAATACCAGCTCAGTATTTCTTTTGCAACGGGTAATGCCGTTGAACTGCCCTCTCCTCCGTTTTCAATCAAAATCGTGATTACGATTTGCGGATTTTCATAGGGAGCGAAAACAGTGAACCAGCTATGCGGTGCTTTATTTTTTGCGGTTTCCGCTGTTCCTGTTTTGCCTGCTACTTTTACGGCCAAGTCCGAAAGAAAACGGGATGAGCCGGAAATTACGGCCTCTCGCATGCCCTTTCTGACAATTTCCAGAAATTCTTTTTTAATAATGTCCTTTCTTATTATTTCCGGTTCTTTTCCTTCAATCAATTGAGGACGAAACAGAGTTCCGTTGTTTGCGATAATACTTGTTGCCATCGCAATTTGCAGGGGCGAAGCAAGAACATCTCCTTGTCCAATCGATGCATTATACGTATCTCCGATATACCATTTTTCCTTTTTGGTTTCTTCTTTCCATTGGGTGTCGGGAATAAAGCCGGGTTTTTCACCGATTAAATCTATGCCGGAAATTTCTCCTAAGCCGAATAATTTCAGGTATTTTTTGATTCTTTCGATGCCAAGTCCTTCAATGTCTCCATATCCTCCACCAATGGTGTAAAAATAGACATCGCAAGATTCGGCAATCGCTTTAATCATGTCTGTTGTGCCGTGAGCTTTCCAGTCATTATGTGTCCAAATTATACTGGAACTGAATTTATCAACTAAATTCAGATAACCGGGACAATTTATTTGTTTATTTGGCGTGACTATTCCTTCGGTTAGTGCCCCGGAAGCAAGCATTGGTTTTACGGTGGATCCGGGAGGATAAAGTCCGGAAATCGCACGATTAAAGAGTGGTTCATTTTTGTTACTGAAAATATTATCGAATTCCTCTGAGGATAAGCCCCTAATGAATTGATTATTGTCGAACTCGGGCAAACTTACCAGAGCCAGTATTTTTCCGTTTTGCGGATTAACCGCTACTGCCGCTGCTCGGGACGTGGATAATGTTCCAAGTTTTGCCCTTAATGAATCGTAGATTTTTTTCTGAAGCTCGGCATCAATCGATAAAATTAAGTCGTTTCCCATTTCCGCGTCCTTTATTGCCAGTATTTTCTGTAGTTTTCCGGCGCTATCCACTTCCATCAACTGCTCTCCGTTTTTTCCTCTCAGTTGTTCATCGTATATTTTTTCCAATCCGATTCTCCCGACATAATCGTCAAGAAGATATTCTTTTTCGGAAACTTCCTCTTCGTTCACTTTTCCCAAATATCCGAGAAGATGAGAGAAGACTGCCCCGTTTTCATATTGACGAAAACTGTTTTTTACTATGCTGATTTCCGGGACATCGTTGAAATTTGATTCCAGTAATAACGCTTTTTCTCTTTCGATATTTTCTTCAATAATAATCGGGTAAGACAATGCTGAATTGTCTTTTATTTTTTTTTCTATCTCTTCCCTTGGTTTTTCCAGAGCTAGAGATAATCTGTCAATGACTTGGCCCAAATTTTCGTTTTTTTCCAAATCAGCCGGGGTTGCGACAAGATCGAGCTTCGGTATGTTTATTGCTAATGGTATTTTATTTTTATCGTAAATAATCCCCCTTAGTGGTCTTATTGGGTAGGAACGAATTCGATTTTCATCCGCCAGGCTTCGCCAATAATTTCCCTTAATGACTTGTAACTGAAGACTTTTGAGAAGTAATAGTCCCAAAGTAATCGCAATTATCGCAAAAAGAAACTTAAGCGCACTCTCCTTTATCGGTTTTTCGATTTTTTCCTTTTCTCCGTCCGGAGATTCCCTTAATCTTTGGGAGTCAAGAAAAATCTCCTCCGGGCCAATATCGTCTCGGTATTTTCTTTTGACTTTATATTTTCCTAAGTTTACCGGCATAATTTTTTTTAATCAAGTAAAAAATAGGAATCGTAAAAATCGTATTGTAGACGACATTCGTCAAAAGGGTTAAGATTTTAAGCCGGGCTTCGAAACCGAAAATGGCTTGTAGGCCAAGAACCGATAAATCATAAAAAATAATTGTCAGGACAAAAATCGGGATAATCGACAGAGGGTTGCTTTTTTTGAAAACATTTTGACTGAGAAAAGACGAGAAATAAGAACAAAGCGCCAAACAAACAACAAAAATCCCGATAACGCTGTTCAGTGAATAAAAATCGAGAAACAACCCCGAAACAATTGCCCAGATTATCGATTTCTTGAATCCCCCTATGATGCTTATAGAAATCAATGAACAAAGAATAATATTGGGGTAGGTTTCGAAAATTTCCAAATGCGGGAAAATTCCGACTTGGAAGAACAAGATAATTGAAACAAAAATGATGATTTTTACTGCTTCTGACATCTATTTAGGTTTTATTACGAATACTTCCTCTAATTTATTGAAATTCGTAGCGAGAGCAATAATCACTTTTTGGAATAACTGATTTTGCGATAAATCAACGCTTTCTATTTTCCCGATTAAAATTCCTTTCGGATAGATATTATCCATTCCCGAAGTTATCACCTTCTCCCCTATTTTTGGGTTTTCTTCTTTGGGAACAAAGTCCATAAAAATTTTATTTCCGTCCTCTTCTTTTTGAATCAATCCCTCGCTTCTTTTGTTTTCGATTATCGCCGCCACAACACTTTTGGAATTGGTAATTAACAGTACTTTGGAAAAATTATTATTAACTTCGAAAATTCTTCCAACCAAGGAAGGGCCCTCGGAAACAACCACATCATCTTTTTCTACTCCGTTTTTTGAGCCCTTGTCGATTAAAATCCAATCTCCTCCCCCTTGGATTTCTTTTCCCACTACCGAAGCAATTTCGTAAAGCGGGGTATCTTTTTGCGAAAAATTCAGTGCCTCCCGCAGTATTTGGTTTTCCCTTTCTGTTTCTTTCAACTTGCTCAATTCGGCTTCAATTTCCATGTTTTTTTGCTTTAATTCGGTATTTTCCCTGCCCAGGTCTTTTATAGATGCAATTATTTCGAAAAATCCGATTATATTATTTCCTGTTTTTATGAAAAATTCTTGAATCGGAGAAAACGCCTTGAAAATCAAATTTTTCAGAAATCCGGAAATATTCGGAAAAAGATTTAAAAAAATAAGTCCCACCATCAGGACAATTGCAATGACAAAATATTTCTTAGAAATTTTCATTGATTTTATTGAAAATTGAAAATTGAAAATTGAAAATTTCTATCTCGGTACTTCTCCGTAATCCGAAGACACCAAAACATCTTTTAATCTGTCCAATTCCTCCAAAATAATGCCCGCTCCTCTCGCTACGGCAGTCAGCGGATCATCAACAACCTTGGTAGGCATTTTTGTCTCTTTATTAATAAGTTTATCCAGCCCCCTTAACAGACTTCCTCCGCCAACGAGCATAATTCCTTTGTGCATGATATCCGCCACAAGTTCCGGTGGTGTTTCCTCGATCGTATCTTTCACTGCATTGACGATAATACGATTGGATTCTTCAAGCGCTTCTCTGATTTGGTCGCTGTTAACAATTATTTCTTTCGGCAGCCCGGTAATCAAATCTCTCCCTCTCATCGGAGCCTCCAGTAATTCATCGATTTGATACGCGGACCCGATAGAAATTTTTATATCTTCGGCTGTTCTTTCGCCCAAAACCAGTTTTAACTCTTCGTGAGCATAATCGATGATATCCTGATTTAATCTGTCCCCGGCAATTTTCAGAGTTCTCGAGGCAACGATTCCGCCCAGAGAAATTACGGCAATATCCGTGGTTCCTCCACCAATATCCACTATCATGTTTCCGACCGGCTCCTGAACCGGCAAACGCGCACCGATGGCCGCAGCCATTGCTTCCTCCACCAGGTAAACCTCTCTTGCGCCCGCGCTTAATGTGGCATCTCGTACCGCTTTTTTCTCCACCTCCGTAATTCCCGAAGGAATTCCGACAATTACTCTCGGTCGCGGCAACAGGTTGAAACTTCCTTTATGCACTTTATGGATAAAATAACGCAGCATTTGCTCTGTAACCTCAAAATCGGAAATTACACCCTGAACTAATGGTCTGGTCGCGGAAATATGAGCCGGAGTTCTGCCAACCATCTTTTTTGCGTCTTCACCGATTGCCAAAATTTGTCCAGTCTTTTGATTTACCGCCACAACCGAAGGTTCATTAATCACAATTCCTCTGCCCCGTACATAAACAAGGGTAGTTGCCGTACCCAAGTCAATTCCGATATCTTTGGAAATTTTCCCCAGAAGTTTATTGAACATTTTTCAGGATATCTTTTATTTTTATTAATTTCATCTCTTTCTCGTTTCTTTTTTTGAATTCCACGCTTTGTTTTTCTATTGTTTTTTCGCTCACAACTATCCTTAACGGAATTCCGATGATATCGGCATCAACGAATTTGACTCCCGGAGCAACGTTTCTATCATCATACAAAATCTCAATATTGTTTTCTATCAGGTTGTCGTATATTTTATCGGTTTGATCTTTTACTCTTTTACTGTCTCCGACAGAAATAAGATGAACAGCGAAAGGAGCTACTTGCGCCGGCCAAACAATGCCTTTTTCGTCGTGGTAAATTTCTACTATTGTTGCCATTGCCCTGTCTATCCCTATGCCGTATGCGCCCATCCAGATTATCTTGTCTTTTCCGTCTTTGTCGGTATAGTAGGCTTGGTGAGGTTTTGTATAAAATGTTTCTTGATTAAAAACATGTCCGAACTCGATTGCTTTTTTCTCCTGAAGCCTCCCCTTTTTACATCTCTCGCAAAAATCTCCGTTTTTTGCTTCGGCAACATCGATTAATTTTTCTACTTTGAAATCTCTGTCCAGATTGGTATTTTGCCATTCAAGTTCTTCTTTTTCCCGCTTATATCCACCAGTAAAGTTTTTGACCGTTTTTAAAGATAGGTCGCCGTAGAAATGAACACCTCTCAACTCTTTTACCGGCACGGAACCATGGATGGTTCCCAATTTTTTCAAGTCTTCTTCCGATGCGGGTTCGACAAAATCAATATTCAATTCTCTGGCCAGTTTTATTTCGTTAACGTCCAAATCGCCCCTGATAATAAGTACGTAATATTTGTTATCGCTTCCCTTGTAAAGCACATCTTTAAGTATTCTGTCTTTGGGAGCCTTAAAGAATTTTGACATCTGCTCAATCGTGTCCACATCGGCCGGCTGATGAACGTCTTTTAGCGGAAGTATTTTGTCTTTTGAGTTTATATCTTTTCTTATGAATTCTGTTCTTTCGTTGTTTGCGGCATAATCACATTTGTCGCATACAAATATTTTATCTTCGCCAAAATCGGTCAAAATCATGAACTCATGACAGAGCTTTCCACCCAAAGCCCCACTATCCGCTTCTACGGCCATCGCTTTTAATTCCAGTCTTTTGCAAATATTTTCGTATGTTTTATAAAATCGATTATAAACTTCAAGTTGTTCCTTTTCTGACTTACAAAAAGAATAGGCGTCTTTCATCATGAACTCTCTTAACCTAAGCAGTCCTCCTCGGGGCCTTTTTTCGTCCCTGAATTTATTGGAAATCTGGTGGATAATTATCGGTAAGTCTTTATAGCTAGGTTTAAATTTTTTCACTAATTCCACCATTTGCGCTTCGGCTGTTCCGCCAATAGCGAAAGTTGAACCATGATGGTCATCAACTATCATCATAAGCTCGCCAAATGCTTTATCCCTGTTCGTTGTTTTCCAGAATTCAATCGGTTGAAGCGTCGGGGTTATCACTCTCTGCGAACCGATTTTTTCCATCTCATCTTGAATAATATTCAGAACTTTATTCCAAACCCTGAACCCCAAGGGCAGATATGCATATCTGCCGGCAGCAATCTGCCGTATAAAACCACCCTGATACAAATATTTATTACTCGGATTTTTTATGTCCAAAGGAATAGACCTGGTTGTTTTTCCGAATAAAATCGATTGTTTCATGTGTTTAAAATAATTTAATTATATCCCTAAAAGTAACGACAATCATCAAAATAATCAGAATTGCAAAACCGATGGCGTTTGCTGTTCTTTCAGTTTTGAATTTTATCGGCTTACCTTTAATTTTTTCTATCAAAAGGAAAAGCAATCGACCGCCGTCAAGCGCCGGAAAAGGTAAAGCATTCAAAATTGCCAAATTAATTGATAAAAGAGCGGCAAATTGCAGAACATAAACCCATCCCAGTTTAACCATATGCATAGTCATGTTATAAATTCCTACCGGTCCGGCAACTTCGCCAATCATTGTTCCTTTCATGATTAAAGTTTTAATTAACAAATAGAATAAACTGACCATAGTAACAATCATCTGTCCGGTTGTTTTTATCCCGAGCCAAATCGCCTCATACCAAGGATGGGAAACCAATCCGGTTTTTGCCATGGCAATTCCCGTTGCCCCTTCTCCTTCGGGCGGATTCGGTCTCGGTGTCATTCTTGAAGAAATTATTTCGTCTCCCCTTCTAAATGTTATTTGAATTTCTTCCCCAATATGTAGAGAAATAAAACCCTGCACTTCTTCAATTGTTTTAACTTTTACCGACTCCGTTTTATAAAAAAGCTCTTGAATCGAATCGCCGATTTTTATTCCCGCTGTTTCCGCCGGTGAGCCCTTAGCCACGTCAATAATCTGAATTTGAATATTTTTTGCGTTTATTTCCTGCCCGTTTTCGATGATTGTCGGCACACCTATGCCGTGTACAATGGAAAGAAAAATCGCCGCTACCACCAAATTCATAAATACTCCGGCAAGAAGAATAATCGCTCTTTGCCAAGCCGGTTTATTGTAAAAAGCGAATTTGCTTTTTGTCTCGTTCCCGTCTCTTTCCTCCCCGTAAATTTTTACGAATCCGCCAATGGGAATCAAATTAAGCGAATAAACCGTTTCTCCTTTTTTAAAAGAAAAAATTCGGGGCGGGAAACCGAACCCGAACTCTTCAACTTTTACTCCAGCCTTTTTTGCGCTGACAAAATGACCCAATTCGTGAGCGAAAATCAAAATACCCAGTATTAAAATCGCGACAATGATAGTAAGTAAAACCATAAGATACTTAATCTCTAAATCCTAATCTCTAGTCTCTAAATTGAGTATTTTTTGATTTTGAGATTTGATATTTGAGATTGTTTAGAATTTAGAGTTTAGAAATTAGAAATTAATAAAAATTATACCGTCATTACTTCGGATTCTTTATTTTTCTTCATCTCGTCTATTTTTTTATTGTAATCATCGACGACTTTCTGTAAGTCGTCTTTTGCGCGGAATTTATCGTCTTCCCTGATTTCTCCGCCTTTTTCCATATCCTGAATTTGTTTCCAGACTTTTTCCCGATGCAGGCGCACGGAAATCTTCGCTTCTTCGGATTTGTCGGCAATAACCTTACAATATTCTTTTCTTTGCTCCTCATTAAGCGCGGGAATATTTATTCTGATTGCGTCTCCGTCCACAATCGGACTGAAACCGGATTTATTCCTTATCCCTCTTTCGATATCCTGAAGAATGGCCTTATCCCAGGGTTGAATTATCAATAATCTCGGTTGAGGGACATTTATCGAAGCCACTTGTTTTAGGGGAAATTTTTGGTTGTAGCACTCTATTTCGATATCTTCAATCATTGCCGGTGTTGCGCGGCTGGTTTTGATTTTCATTAAATCTTCTTTTAAATGAAAAGTTGTCTTTTCCAGTTCCGGCTTCAAGTCGTCGATTAATTTTTTATACATAACACCAAATTTTCCAAGGCCAGACGTTGATTAACGTTGGTCGAGGAAATTAAATTTTTAGTTTTTTGTATTTCTTTAATAATTTCCGAAATTTTCCCGTTTGTTTTCATCTTCGCTTCATTAATCATTTTTTCTCTGAACCAAAACATCCAAGAATCTAATAAAGGAATAATTTCCGTCTCTTCCCGTCTAGACTCGGCGGGGCTGGCTTTAGTTATCTTTTCCACATCCTTAAAAATATTGTTTAAGGATTTATCCAAAATATCGGTATATTTTTTATTTAAAGCAGTTTTTGAAATTTGATTCAGGGAAATCGGCCGAAATCTTATTTCTTGTAAACGGGAAACGATAGTTCTGGGCAGAAGTTCCGGCTCGGAAGTGATTAAAATCAGAATCGTATTTCTGTGCGGCTCTTCAAGTATTTTTAAAAGAGCATTTGCCGCTTCCGAATTCATTTTTTCCGCTCTATCGATAATCGCGAGTTTATATAATCCGGAAAAGGGAGATAAATTAAGATGTCTTTTTGTTGCGCGAATCTGATTTATGGAAATTTCTTTTTTTTCTTCTCCCGTTGTAATTCGCAAAATATCGAAATCACTGATTTCCAGAGCCTTGCCCAACCAAAGAGCAATCTCCGTTTTTTCTTTATCTTCAGGGCCCCAAAACAAATATCCGTGGGCAAGATTTCCCGAATTTTTGGCTTTCTTAAAAAAATCGAAAATATGCTGGTTTCTTAATTCTCCCATAGGATTCAGAATATCATATTTGCTTCGATTTCGCAACCTTATTTATGAACTCTAAAATCTCTTTTTTAAATCTTTCTTTAGAGAATTTCTGAGCATATCCGGAAATGAATTTCGGGTCATAGTAATTTACCGGTTTCATTCTAAATCTTCTAACGCAATCCGCTAAGATTGCCGAATTCTCGTAATCAAAAAATTCTCCGGTCTTTCCTTCAATTACTGTTTCGGTTGCCCCGCCTTTTTTGTATGCCAGAACCGGTTTTCCAAAACTCATTGCTTCAACCGGCGCAATGCCGAAATCGTCTTCTCCGGGAAAAATAAACGCAGTGCAATTTTTGTAATACTCGGCTGTAATTTCTTCCGGTTGCCATCCCAGAATTTTAATATTTTTCTTGGCTATTTCTTTCAGGTGTCTTTTTTCCGGACCATCGCCGATAATCACCAATTCCAGCCCCAATTTATTAAAAGCATCAACAGCCATATCTATTCGTTTGTATTTTCGTAATTGTGAAACAATTAGATAGAATTCCGAATTTTTAATTTTTAATTTTGAGTCAATTTTAGAATTTTCAAAATTCGAATTTGATTCGAAATTCGAAATTCGAGTTTCTACCGGCGGATATATTACCGTCGACTCCCGCTTGTAATACTTTCTGATTCTATCCTGGACTGTTTTTGAAGAGGCAATAAACTCATCCACGCGTTCACTGGCTTGCCTGTCCCAAACCCTGAAATAATGCAGGATAAATCTTTTGCGCGATTTGTCCCATAAATATCGGGTTGGCGTATGACAATAACTGATATGCGTTGTTTTTGGGCGGGTAATAATTCCCTTGGTAAAGGAAAAGCTGGAAGAAATTACAATATCGAATTCGCGAAAATCCAGAGTTTCCGCGGCAATCGGCATAAGCGGTAAAAGTAATTGGTATTTTCTTCTTAAAAATCGCGGAAATTTCTGTAAAAACGAAGTCTTTATTTCTCTACTGCCCCCGCTTGCCTCGAGTTTAAGTCTGCTTAAAATCAAAGGGTCGTAAAATAAAGTATACAATTCCGCTTCGGGAAAAATTTCGCTCAAAACCTTGAACGTCTTTTCCGCTCCGCCGTATGAAACGATATAATCGTGGATCAACGCTATTTTCATATAGAAATTATCTTTAATGTTTCTTTTGCACACTTGGGCCAGGAAAAACGCTTGACGTTTTCTTGACCCTTTTTAATCAACTCGTTTCTTAAATTCTCATCACTCAAAACTTTATAGATTGCATCGGCAATTTCTTCGGGATTATTTGGATTAATCAATAATGCGGAATCTTGTAAGGTTTCCGGCATTGCGGAAACATTCGAACTAACTACGGGAACACCAAAACTTTGTGCCTCAATTGGCGGAAAACCGAATCCCTCACACAAAGACGGATAGACCATTACATCCGCATTTTTCAAAAGTTTCCATTTTTCGTTTTCAGAAATATATTTATTAACTCCAGCCAAGATTAGTTCATGTTTGATTCTGTATTTATTTTTCAAAATCTCGTATGCCTTTTTTAATCCCTCGATATTTTTCCTTTTGTGAAAACCTCCTAAATAAAGAATGTATTTTTCCGCCCGCGGCGGACCAGCCTTGGGCTGGGATTTTTGACTTTCTATTCCGTGATGAATGACAAAGATTTTACTTGTCCCGCCTTTTTTAAAAATGGCGGGATAAAATTTTACCAAATCATCTTTTACAAACTGCGACGGTACGATAATTTTTTCCGCTTTCCTGGCATTTCTCTTGGTTAAAAATCTCATTTTCAATCTTTCCCAAAAAGAATACGCCTGCGGAACGTTTTCGTATTCCAGACCATGAATAGTGATTACCAGTTTGGGGCAAAAAAACGGGAAAGTATGCGTCGGAACAAACAGAACATCGGGTTTGTTTTTCAACATTTCCCAACTTAACCTAATTTGCGTCCAGAAAAATTTAAACGGCCACCTCAATACCTTGGTGTCGAACCCCTCGACTTTCCCTCGACCTTGCTCGGAATAAACACTCGGGGCAAGTAAAAAAAATTGATGATTCTTGTATTCATCAACCATAGGAAAGTGCTTCAGTATTTGATACACGTATTCTTCAACCCCTGTTCTTTTTTCAAGGTTTAAACTGTTTACGATTCCGATTTTCATAGACTTATCCGCCTTAGGCGGATTATTTTTTTGCCATTATACTACGCTTATACACATCAATATTCTCAAGAGCAATTCCTGTTCCCTTAACCACGCAAAGCAATGGTTCGTCCGCAACATAAGCAGGCACACCGGTTGCTTTCATAACTAGTTCGTCCATTTTATTGAGTAACGCTCCTCCGCCGGAAAGAATCATTCCCCTACTAATAATGTCGGCGGAAAGCTCTGGCGGTGTTTCCTGTAATACCGCCTTAATCGCTTTGATAATTTCTTTAAGCTCCGAAGAAATCGCATCAACAACTTCTTTATTGGTAATTTCGATTGTTTTCGGCAAACCTTCAACTAAATCCCTTCCCCTTACTTCCATACTTCCTCTTTCGGAATTGTGCAGTGCGCTGCCGATTTGAATTTTCACTTCTTCCGCTGTTCTTTCCCCGATTGCCAAATTGTGTTTTTTCTTAATATATTCGGCGATTGCCCTGTCGATTTTATCTCCCGCTACTCTTACCGATGACCAGGCAACGATTCCACCCAGAGAAATTACCGCCACTTCCGATGTTCCTCCGCCAATATCCACAATCATATTTCCTGCAGGAGAATTTATGGGAATGCCCGCGCCGATTGCCGCTAAAACCGGCTCTTTTACCAGGTATGCTGCTTTTGCGCCTGCCTGCATTGCCGCTTCGATTACCGCTCTTCTTTCGGTTGAAGTAATTCCCGCAGGCACGGAAATCATTACCTCGGGACGGAAAATCCTTATCTTGCCTTCTGCCTTGGAAATAAAATAAGTGAGCATTGCCTGTGTCACCTTATAGTCTGCGATCACTCCGTCTCTTAATGGTCGATACGCAACAATAGAATCCGGAGTTTTACCGATCATTTCTTTGGCCTCGCTTCCTACGGCTAAAACGCGATTATCATTTATTGATATCGCAACTACCGTGGGTTCGTTAATAATTACGCCTCTTTTGGGGACATAAACCAAGGTATTGGCCGTACCCAAATCTATGCCAATTTTTTTGACGAACATATGTTTAATTACAGACTTTCATTTTATCTTAATTTTTTCCTCTTGGCAATGACTATAAAAAGTGCTAAATTAAGATTATGAATCGGGAAACACGCAGGTTGATTTTTATTGTTTTTCTGGGGATTTTCATTGTCGCTGTGCCGGCAATTATTTTATATGCCTGGGGTTTTAGTCTTGATTTAAACGAAAGAATACTCGTTGACACCGGCGGCATATATTTAAAATCCACGCCCTCAAAAGCAGATATCTATATTGACGGCATACCAAAAGGCAAAACCACTGATTTCATCAGACGACTTCAACCCAAGATTTATGATGTTAAAGTAATTAAAGAGGATTACTATCCTTGGCAAAAAAACTTGATTGTCGAACCTGGCCTTGTAGCCAAGGCAAATAATATATTTCTCATTCCCATGAATCCCAAGATTCTGGCTGTAGCGAATATAAGCGATGCATACAAATCGTTCTTCAAAGAACCATATTCTTTAACCGCGCTCACACAAACAATAAAAGAAAAATCCAATTATAAGATTTCTAAAATCGGAAATATCCAAGCCGACAAAAACAGCAAAAAAATATTTTTTTTAGCCAGCAGCAATCTTTATTATATTGATTGGAACGAGACCATTCCTGTTAAATCGACGCTTTCCCAAATTTTAACCCCCAACGTACTCAATTACGCAATTTACAAAAACGGTATCATGTATGCGGATAAAACCACCGGAAAGATTTACGAACTGGATTTAACCAGCTTAAAATCGGCCGAATTCTTCGAACAGGTTTATCCAAGTTTTAATCAATGTAAGTGGATATTTTCTCCGGATTATAAAAAACTGCTTTGCCAAAAAGACAAATCAGTGGAAATTCTTTATTTGGACCAAGCAATCAATGGCTGTGATTTTAAAAAAGGAAGCTTGGACAAAATGGATTTTGAACAGAAAATTCTTGATGTTGTTTGGTATCCGGAAACTGAACAGCATTTAATTCTGGCAACCGAGGATTCGATTCTGATTACGGAATTGGACAACCGCGATTTACGCAACTCAATCAAATTCATTTCTACTGAAAACCCGCAAATCAAATACGATGAAAATAATGGCGTGCTTTATTTTTCCAGTCAGAAGTTGTTGTATGTGACGGAAATATAAAATTAGTAATTGGCAATTGGTAATCAGTAACTGGGGAATGAAATAGAAAAGGGCTCGAGGTTAGACCTTAGCGCCCTTTTTAATAACCGGAAAAAGAATGGGGTCCCGATTTTTTGTCGGGACCCCTGCGTATGCACCCGCCGTGACAGTGGGCGATCCGCGGAATCGTGAAGCGCTTCATGCTCCACCTCCTTTATAGATTAATATAATTGTATCAAATTATTTATTCTTTGTCATTCATTCTCCGCTCTTTTCCCAATAAAAGTGCGGAATTTGTTTTCACTGAGACAACTTCGGAGGCCGAAAGCATGGTTACGCGAAGCGGATTTCGGCCGAGAATTAGTGCAGCCACTCGCTGGAGTGGCTGACACGTGTCGACAAGAAAATAAATTCCAAACTCTTATCCTTTCACCCTCCCATTCCTCCAATTTTCATTAAACTCTTTCAGTTTTGCGCCAACAATAGCTTCACAAACCTTGGTGCAGTTCCCGCATAAAATACATTTTTTGATTTGCTCTTCCATTTCCGGAATCTCCACATCCCCTTCTTTAACTTTTAAAACCCTATATCTGATTAGATTTTTAAATTGCTTTGGCCCGGTCTCCCCCTTTTTCGCGGTAATCCAAGCAGGACATTTGTTCTGGCAATACGCGCACTCCATACACGGCCATTCTTCATTCCCTAAGGGTTTTAACGGGATTTTAATATTGTCGTAAATTTTCGCCTTATCGGTATTGAACATTGTCGAAGGATTGAGAATATCTTCCGGGTCAAAAATCTGCTTAATTTCCACCAGATATTTAACAATTGTTTTGCCCCATTGTTTTTCCAGATACATGCTTCTGCATCTTCCTCCTCCGTGTTCCGTGGCAATTGTGCCGTCATATTTGAAAACCGTTTCGTAAACCTTATCCGCTATTTCCTTGATTTTCTTCACGTCTTTTTTTGTGGCTGCTTCAATAACCGGGTCAATATGAATTGTTCCTGTTCCTGCGTGCCCGTATAAGGCAACCTGAATTCCCATGTCCTTAAATATTTTTCTCAAATCAACCAGTAAATCAGGAATATCCTTTACGCGCACTCCCACGTCGTCAACCGAAACCAAAGGTTTTGTGGTTGGAGAAAATTTCGCGGTCAAGGGCAATAGACACTTTCTCACTTCCCAGAATTTTTCCATTTTTATCGGGTCTTTAATTATTTCTCCGACAAGTTTAAAATTCTTCATCGAATTTTCAAATTCTTTCAGGGTTTGTTCTATTTTTTCGTCAAACTGAACAATTATCATTACTTCCGCTTCTTTAGAAATTCCCATAGCCGGAAAAACTCCGCAAGCCAAATCTAAGGAAACCTTATCCACTAATTCCACACAGCTACAATTCAACCTTTTTACCTCTTTAATAAGATTATCAACCTGGTATAGGTCCTTCAGATAAACTGCCAGAGAAACCGGTTTTTCCGCGGGTTTTGGCTGGACCTTCAGTTTTATTTCCGTAAATATTCCCAAAGTTCCGATACTGCCCATCATCAGATGTGCAATAAGTTCATTTGAATTTGCATATTTGTCAAAGGCAAAAAGATTATACGTTGAAGCATCCTGAACATCCATTCTTCGGTTAATGATGTTCATTGACTTCTTGTCACTTGAAATTCTTTTTCTTAAATCTTCCAGTTTATTGATGAATTTATCCGTGCCTTCGCCTGTTTCGGTATTTACCAGATTTCCGTCAGCATCGATAAATTCTATTGCGAGCATAAAATCATCAAGTGTGCCGTATTTTACCGCCCCTCCTCCGCAGGCCTTGGTAGCTACGTTCCCACCAATCATACAAGCTCTCGAAGATGCAGGCACCGGAGGCAGAAATAATCCTTTTTCTCCCAGTTTGGCATTCAGTTCGTCATAAATAACACCCGGTTGAGTACGAATATAGTTGGAACCGATTTCCAGTATTTGGTCAAAATAACGCGTAAAATCAAGAATAATCCCCTTACCTATTGCGGTTCCGGCCAAAGATGTTCCTGCGGTTCGGCAAGTGATTCCTAACTTATTTTCGCGCGCGAATTTCACGGTTTTTTGGATATCTTGTTTTGTTTTCGGAAAAACAATCAATTCCGGTACAAATTTATAAATACTCGCATCGGTTGAATAAACCTCGCGCCAAAATCTTTGTGTTAAAATATCGCCCTCAATCAATTTCTTAAAATCCTCAATTTTTTGTTGAGACATAAATAAAATCAATTTAATGATTACGTTTTAATTATACCAAAAATAAAATAAAAAATAAAAAATCCCGCTGTTAACGGAAAACAAATAATCAGTATCAGGTAAAAAGGAGCGAATATTGCTCGGCTCCTAAGACGGACATCAAAGAAACCAGTAGACAGACTCTTCTATTCTCCCTAACCCCAATTTGTCCGTAGAAGCAGGGCGGGATGGACAAATAGCCCGTCGTTTTAACAATATTCACTCCTTTTCACCCTGTTAAATCCTCGCTCGCGAGGAATCGCCTTCGGCGAATATTTAACAGGGTGAACCCACTAAATATTCACTTCCGCGAGGTCAACAGAACGATTATTCAGTTTAATCGAATTATTTCAATGCGTCAAGGATTTTCTCGGCGAATTCTTTTGCCACACTCGGACCATCGGCAGTAATAATCTTTCCGTCTTGCACAATTGAATCTTTTTGATAAATTGCACCGTTCCCTTCTAAAACTTTTTGCGCGTCTTTATTTAACGCACTTGTCCAAACTGTTGCTTTTTTGCCATTTAGAATTCCTGCTTTCGCCAGTATTGCCGGAGAAATACAGATTGCGCATAAAAGTTTATTTTGTGCCATCACATCTTTAGCAATTCTATAAGAATCCTGATCATCCAAATTTTTTGGTGCTCCAGGACCGCCGATAAAAATAATTGCATCGAACTCCGAAACATTCAAATCACTGGTTTTAATATCGACATTAACTTCTCCGCCTTCTGCGCCTTGCGCTACGCCCAATTTATTGCTTGCAACCTTAACTTCCGCTCCGGCTCTATCGAAAATTTCTTGCGGAACAAAATATTCCTCATCCTTAAAATCTCTGAACGCAATTATTATTACGATTTTCATAAAAATTATATAGGCGAAAGTTTATCTTACACTGAGACAATTTTCCCGCCTCTAGCGGGATAAACTCCAGCCGAGATAATTTTGAGCAAAGCCAACAATTATTTCGGAAACCATTGCGCAGTTCCGACTGCGATTAAATAATGTTCTGTTTCTGCTATTATTGTCGGAACGAGCAATAGCAACGCCAGCACTAAACATTATTTTATTGATACTCGGCGACTGCGTGGTTGGAGAAATAATTCGTTGGTTTGCGAAAAACCTGACACGTGTCGACATGTAAAATAAACTTGAGCAGAACAACAATCAAACTACCGCATTCTTTAATGCTTCGTGGCATTGTTGGCATTTATAATCTTTGGGAATTTTTGCGATTACTTCCAGAATAACTTTTTTCAACTTTTCGGTATTTTCGCCAAATACTTTGATTATTTCTTCAATACTTACCGGCTGAATCCCCTTTTTACCAATCAATCCCGCATCGTAATCAGTGGCCAGAGAAATATTCAAATAGCAAATTTCCGCTTCCCGCGCCAGAACCACTTCCGGGTATTGCGTCATGTTAATGATGTCCCAACCCATCTTGGTAAACCACTTACTCTCTGCATGCGTGGAAAACCGCGGACCCTGAATTACAACTACCGTAGCATTATCATGAACGCGCAGTTTGTTTTTTTTACAAATATCAAATGCGATTTTTCTTAATTTGTCGCAATAGCAATCAGCTGAAGAAATATGAACAACTTTGGCCCCGCCTTTTTGCGGGGTAAGCCCGTCAAAAAAAGTATCTTCGCGATTGTTTGTTCTATCAATAAATTCATTGGGAATTACAAAGTCTCCTCTTCTAATCTTCGGCTGCAAACTGCCGACTGCGGTTGGAGCAATAATTATTTTTACGCCCAGTTCTTTCATTACCCAAATATTGGCGCGATAATTTATCATGTGCGGAGGAATTTTATGTCCCCTTGCATGGCGCGGCAAAAAAGCAATTTTCTTGCCCTTATACTCGCCTAAAAATATTTTGTCGCTCGGCTTACCGTATGGAGTTTTAATGTCTACCCACTCCCCTTTCTTCAAAAATTCATAAAACCCCGACCCGCCGATGATTCCGATTTCCGCCTTGTTCATAAATTTTCAATGACTCAATTTTTAAACTCGGAGCAAAGCCAACAATTATTTCGGAAATCATTACACAGCTCCGCCCTGTAATTACGAAATTATTATTAATGAATGTCTTTGCGGAGCGAGTAATAGCAGCGCCCACAACAAATGTTATTGTTTATCTGCTCGGCGACTGCGTGGTTGGAGAAATAATTCGTTGGTTTGCGACAATCCGACGTGTGTCTTTGTATAAATAATCTGAGCTAATAACTCGTTCTAATAATGCACCAATGACTCGACTTTATAATTTTTCAATTTCTCCCTTCCTTTTAAAAAATCCAGTTCAATCAGAAACGAAGTGCCAATAATCTCACCGCCGAGCTTTTCCACTATTTGGCAGGTTGCTTCCATTGTGCCCCCGGTTGCCAAAACATCATCAACAATCAAAACTTTTTGCCCTTTTTGAATTGCATCGTCTTTCATTTCAATAGTATTTGTTGCATATTCCAAAGTATATTCCTGTGAAATGGTTGTTGGCGGTAATTTTCCTTTCTTTCTGATAAGCGTAAGTCCTGTTCCCAATTTATATGCCATTGCTGCGGACAAAATAAATCCCCGCGCATCAATACCGACAATAATATCGGGCGGGTTCTGCTTGAAGGGTTTACACAATTCATCAATCGTAGATTTAAATGTTTCTTTGTCCTGAAGCAAGGGCGTAATATCTTTAAAATTTACTCCTTTTTCAGGCCAATCCGGAATCTCACGAATTTTTTGTTTTAAATCCATATATTTAAATTTTCAATTTCTAATTTTCAATTTCTAATGAATTTTTAATGACTTAATTTTTCCGCCCAAGGCGGATCAGCCTCAGGCTGACAATTTTCAAATATTTAGTCTTAAGCAAAGCCAACAATTATTTCGGAAACCATTGCGTAGTTCCGACTGTGATTGAACTATATTCTGTTTCTGTTGTTATTGTCGGAACGAGCAATAGCAACGCCTGTACTAAATATTGTTTTATTGATGCTCGGCGATTGCGTGGTTGAAGAAATAATTTGTTGGTTTGCGAAACGCCTGGCGCGTGTCGACATGTGAAATAAACCCGAGCCGTCCCCCTACAACCGTTTTATTAACGGAACAATAATATATTTATGAGTAATTATTCCCGAAATTATACCAATTAGCGCACCAACAACAATATCTATTGGCCAATGCACTCCGACATAAACTCGGGCAACACCAACCAGTAAAGCAATAATGAAAGAAAGAATCCCCAATTTTCTGTCGAAAAAATAAACAGCTATAGCAATGGCAAAAAATGTAGCTGCATGACCGGATGGGAAAGAAAGGTAATCACCGCTTTCCGAAATCAGCTTCCTGGTGTTTTCCAGAACAATATACGGACGCGGATGATGCAAAATTTGCTTTAACGGTTCAGTAATAACGAGACGGGAAATAAATATCGAAACAGTAATTGCTATTGCCATTAATCTTGTGCGTTTTACAAATAGAATAACCAGAATTGCCGCAATTATAATATAAAGTAAGTAATCGGCAAAAAATATTCCCGCCCAGTCTAGGACTTTATAAACACTAGCCAGATTATTAATTTTTTCGAATAATGTTCCGTTCACAGTTTTAATTATAGTTAAATTAACATTTTTGAGCAAACCCCAGCACCAATTTTACTAAATTTTTCGCGAACCGGCGCTGCCCCGGCACCATCCGCCAAGGGCGGAGGTGCGGGGTGAATAAAAAAAGCGGGAATGGGTTTTCCCTTTCCCGCTTTTTGATATAATTCAGATCAACTTTTCGAGTTTTTCGATTTCCTGCGAAACCATTTCACCGCCATCCGGCTCCACCTTGAACCATTCTTGCTGAACAACTTTCACTAATTTGGCGATTTCCGCATTGGTAAGAAGTTCCCCAAAGGATTTTCTGATAGCATCTTTATCCAAACTGATAGTGGTTTTCTCTCTGAGAAATCTTTGGGCAAACTTTGTACCCATTGCCGAAATGAGCTCGATAACTCTTTTTGTTTTCTTAACCCGGACTTCGGGCTTTGACAAATAAGTACCGATTTTGCCGCTCAACAGAGTGGCGATTTTCGTTTTTCCATCGGTAAGTTCTTTCTGATTTTTCCGATAAAAAACAAACAGCCCTAAAAAACACTGTATCATTACGCGCTGAACCGGTAATAATCTCTTTTTGTAGCTTTCTGTCGCTTCCGCATAATCCTGTTCGATCGTTGATATTGTTCTTTGAAGAAGGCGCACGTGTCGAATCTGAGCATCCGCCCGAACTTCGTCTTCCGGAATAATCGGCGTAATCTTGTCTTTTTTTGCCATGTTTCCTCCTTTTTGTTTTAAATGAACTAAAAATATCCTTTTTCAGGATATTCTATATATACCATTGATTAATATTTTAGTCAATATACTTATCGAGTGAATCCCGGTACCAAATTTTGCTAGAACTTTCACGGCTCGGCGCTTCCCCTGTACCAGAACAAGTTCGGTACGGGGTAAACGCCCATAATCAATAATATTTTGGGTACTTGCCCCGTAGTTGACCGTAGGTCATACTTTGGGGTTCGGCACTCGCGCCTCGCGAAAGATATTCAGAAACTGTATTGACACGGCAAAATTTGTACGGGATTCTGATTTCTTTCGAAATCAGAACATTATGTCTTCTTCTGCTCTTTTGTAATCATGAATCTCTTCCGGCGCAAACCAAAACTCTATTTCGTGCTTGGCTTCGTCCGGAGTTTCCGAAGCATGAATCAAATTATGAATTGCCCGCTTTCCGCGATTTGCCGCAACCGAAGAATCAACGGAAAAATCTCCACGAATTGTTCCCATTTCCGATAAGGCCGGCACGGTATTTCCGCAAAGCTTTCTCACCATATCCACGGCATGAATTCCCTTAATAACCATTTTCACCACCGGTCCGGAAGTCATATATTCTAATAACCATTCTCTTACCGATTCCCCGATTTTTTTATTATCATCGGTTCCCATTTCTTTTTTTGCGTCGTATCCGTATTTTTCGTAATTGGCCTTGGTTTTTTCTCCGATGCGTGTAATCCATTTTTCGTCCTTTGGGTAATGCTCGTCAATTTGGTCTTTTGTCGGCCACATCATTTCCAAAGCAATAATTTTCAATCCTCTTCTCTCGACTCGGGAAATTATTTCGCCAACAAGCCCCCGCTTCACTCCGTCGGGCTTAACAATTACCACTGTTTTTTCTTCTTTTGGTTCCATCATATCTTATGATAATAATTTATTTTAATTTTTTATGCAAACCATTCGCCATTTCCCGAATTGGTCTTTGTGAAATTGGAAATTTTTATAACCAAGTTGCGGCAAAAGTTTTTCGATTTCTGTTTTGCGTAAATGGTCAAATTCCAGATAAATTTTCCCGCCTTTATTTAAATACTTTTTTGCGTCTTTAAGAAATTTTTTAATATACAACAATCCGTCTTCTCCGCCGAAAATCGCAATCAAGGGCTCCCAATCCAAAACCGATTCCTGAACCAAATGCCGATTATCAAGCCCCACATACGGCGGATTGGCAAAAATGTAATCGTAGGTGCCGCTTATTTTCTGGAAAACATCCGACTGCAAAACCCGGTATTTTTTAGGGTTAATTTTGTTTAATTTAAGGTTGATTTTTATCTGTTTTACGAAACCCTTGTCTATATCGTTAAATATGCCCATTTTTGCCCATTTGGAGCAGTTTTTGAGCACGCTAAGCCCAATACAGCCTGAACCCGAAAAAACGTCCAAAAAGGCGAATTTTTCGCCCTTTTTACAAATATCCCTGATTACCTGTTTAACCCAGAATGCAGTCTCTTTTCTCGGTATCATCGGCCTGAATCTCAAATCAATTTTGCACCCCAAAAAATTTACATATCCGCGCTTATATTCAATTGGTTCCTTACTCTTTGTCATACTAAAAGCGTAGATTTGTTAAAAATAAATGTCAATGAATAAAAGAGGCGCGGACAGATGTCCGCGCCTTGAATAAAAGTTCGAAAAAAAAGTTCGTAATTACTGGGTCTTCTTATCCTCCTTTTTGGACCCAGCGATGTGGCCGGTAAAAGCAGCAGCCAAAGCGTCGATGGCATTGCCGCCGCCCGCCACGAGAATGTCGGGCATGATCTTGATCTTGTTCTCGGCGAGAACCTTGGCCACATTGACCAGGGCAGTGGGAAGCTGACCGAGCGCCGCGACCTGCTTTTCGTAGGCTTCGGCATTGGCCAGTCCGACAGCACGCGGCTCCACGCCCTTCGCATTGCCGACCTGAGTCAAGTAAGAAGCCTCGCCCGAGCCTTTGAGCTTCATGGCTTCGGCCTGATTGCCGTTGATCTCGATCTCGACCTTGGACTGCGAGAGCTTCTGTTGCATGTCGGCGAGTCCCCGAGAATGCTCGGTCTCGACGCGCTGATCTTGGGCCTGTTTCTGCTTCTTGAAGGTCTCGATCTCCTGATTGGCGATCTCGCGTTCGGTCAGAACCTTGACCAGTTCCGCCGGGAGAATGACGTCCTGAATATAGACGCCCCTGGTCTCGATGAAGTACTCATTGATCTTTTCCCTGATATGCTCGAGGGCCTCCACCTGAACCTTCTGGCGATTCTCGATGAACGTGATCGCCTTCATGCTCTGCAGTTTGTCGCGGAAATGGTTGCCGACCGCTGCCTGCAGGACCTCGTTGACCAAGTTCTGCATCGTGCCGACCATGGAGATGACGTTGGGCGCCTTGGCGTCAGGAACGTGGATCTGGACCTGAAGGTCGATCTTGAAGACGAAGCCTTCGCAGCTCTTGGCAACGATCTGCTTGAGATCCTTGTCGAGCTTGTGCGCCGTGGATTCCATATCCGCCCAGTTGAGGGTGAGGATATAGGTGGGTACGATCTGGGCTTCGTAGCAGTGCGGGTTGATCGGATACTTGCCGGTACGAAGCGGTTCTCTCCAGATACCGCGATGGCCAGGGATGACGAGCGAGCCGTATTTGAACGCTGCTCCGGACATATCCTGGGTCGGCAGGCCGACATAGGATTTGACGACCGCGACCTCACCTTGCTCGACTACGAGCATGGGCACTTGTTCGACCCTGATCAGAAAAGGATTCAGGTTGTAGGCGCCGCGCAGAAGCGGGTCGTACTGGAGGCCGATCTTGCCGCCGTTGTCCAGAAATTTCTGAAAGTCCTGATAGTTGTTGTGAAGATTGTTCTTGCTGCCGAGCAAGACATCGATGATATTGGCATCGTTGTCCGTGGTGTCCTCTTCCATTTTTTTGACATCTTCGAACCCACCAAGACGGCAGGCGATATCGTTCGGAGGAAGAGGTTGGCCTTCGAAGGCGGTGACGATACCGACCGCGTCAACCATCCTCCTTCTTAATGTGTCACCGGTCTTGGGATCTTTGACATCCATTTCTCTGTCACCGATAATGGTGACGTTAAGCTGTTCTTCATTGAGATCCCAGGCAGAGAAAGTAAGGACCCCTCCGGTTTCCCTGGCCTTCTTCAGAAGGTCGGTGGAAATGGGCCGGCCGTAAACCTTGCGCTTGGTGATGACGAGAAAACCGATGGGATGGATCGGAGCCATGCTTCCTCCGGGAAGCACTGGGCGTTGTACGCCCTTCTCGCCGCCGTTTTTGATGAAGGCCTGCAAATCGGTGAAACTCTTGAAAGCGGGATTGTAGTTGGCGGACTTGGCGCCGATGGGTGGATTATTGCCGATCTGGGAAATAATCACGCCGATTTCGCCGGCCGGCACCTGAACCCAAGGGAACTTATCGACCTTGTAGAACAGGATGAACTTGAAACGTAGGCCTGGCATCAGAAGCTCTGCCTGATAACCCGGTTCGCCATTAAAAGCGATGGGGTTGTCATCTTTCAGCTTCTTGAGGCCGAAGCGCTTGCTCACCAGGCCGACCTGGGTTTCTCCGATCTTGTGAATCGAAGACAGAGCGAGGACGATGATAAGCAGCACTATCGCCGTTATCACCGCACTGACCACTAAAGATGTTCCGAGAATCATTGATTCCTCCTTACGGAATGTATTTATGCATCTGTCATGGGCCGATGCTCTTCGCCCATAGCCTATAAAGATTCATACCCTTTCTCGATTCTCCTTTCTTTTGTTTTTATATGTTTTATTGTTTTCGAATATTAAGTTTTAAAGAACCTGATTTAAAAAGCCTTTATTCAGACTTCTCCTTATTTTGGAATATTAACATATAGTTTAAAATGTGTCAAGCATTGACGGGAAAAATTATATTTATTACCGTATTTACAAATAAAATGGGCGCGGATATCCATCCGCGCCCCTAAAGCTCAATTAAATCGGTTAAGCCGGCCTATCGGAAACTTTCTCAAGATAATGCGTACCATCGTCTACGAGAAAAAGCTTCCACCCGTGCTCCAGCAAAATGTCCAGTTCTTGTGCGTTCAACGATCCTCTTCTGCTTTGAAGTTTGGCGTGATATTTCCCGAAGTCAATGCTTTTTTGCATCTCTTCCCATGTCCATGGTCTGCCCCCAACGCCAAATTTCTGCTCTTCATCATCCTCTTCTTCTTTTTCTTCTTCCTCTTTTCTCTCTTCTTCTTTATTTCTTGCTTCTACTGGTTGTTCCTGAATTCTTGGCTGAGGAAGACTCGCATAAGCACCGGATTCTTCTTTGCGTGACTTGTGATGCCTTACCACAGAACGAATGGCAAAAAACAGAACCACGGCAACAAAAACTATGCAAGCCCAAAACGCACCGGGATTTGATTTGATTAAAGAACTCACACTAACCTCCTTAAATTTATTCTTATTCAAATAATATCACGATTAATATATTTTGTCAACAGTACCACTACTGTTTGACAAAATGCATAGGTATGCTATAATTACAATATCCACATAAAGATTCGGTTGGCATATCGACTACCATTCGGATCGTGGAAATTCATAAGGAGGTGCCAATGAAGGCACTAAGCCGGAGTAGCGAAAGGCAGTAGAATTATCGCCCGGCCAGGGTAATGCGTCTGATTCCCAGGCAATCTCGAGAGAGGAAGCCAAAACGACGCCGGGGTCCACATCGTTGGATCCCGCTTTTTTATTCTTAAATACTTGACAAAATAGCAATTTGGGTGTATAATTATAGTATAGTAAAATCTGTTCTTTAAGGAGAGTTAACTATGTTAGGCTGGTTGCTTCTTGGAGAGAGTGGTGGTCTATGCGGCAGTATGAAGGATCTAAAAAAAGTCCTGAAGCACGTCGCTAGCAAAATCGAAGATATGCCCATAGGCTTTGTGATTGTTCTTATTTTCCTGCTGTTGGTGATCGCATTTGCTTATGGGGCCTGTCCTTTTCCTGCTGGCTCTATTCTGCCACCCGCCGGCCCACCCGTCAACTAGAATGCGCAAGCATTCAAAGATACGAGATAGCTCGTATCTTTTTGTTTTCCTAAAATCCATTACTTGGCGAAGATTTATTTTACACTGAGACAACTTCCCGCCAGAGGCCTGCCTGCCGGCAGGCAGGCGGATAAACTCCAGCCGAGGTAATTTTAAGCAAAGCCAACAATTATTTCGGAAACTATTGTCCCGCATTTGCGGGATAAACTCCGCTCCACCTCACTGGGCGAAGATTTATTTTACACTGAGACAACTTCGGAGGCCGAAAGCATGGTTCCGCAAAGCGGATTTCGGCCGAGAATTAGTGCGACATCTCGCTGGAGATGTCGACACGTGTCGACAAGCAAGACAAATTTGAGCCTAACCCCCAAACCCCATTGCCACAACATACATCTCCCTGCTTTGTTTGCGCGAGGCCTTGGGCTTGAATCTTTTGCTAAACTCGAAATTCTTTTCCACTTCCTTAAAAAATTCATCTGTCCCCTCCCCTTCAAAAATCTTGCAGACGAAACTTCCGCCCTTAACTAAATTTGTTTTCGTAATTTCCAGCACCCGATAACAAAGCTCCAAAGTTTCTTCAACATCAGAAAATTCTATACCTGTTGTATGCGCAGCCAAATCTGAAACAATAACCTCAAACTTTTCCTCTGTTTCGAATTCCATTATGTCTTCTTTTATAAAAACCGTATTTTGCGGAATTTCTATTGTTAAATCATTGATATCAATTCCGACAACCATACCATCGGGCCCTACCTCATTCGAAAGATATAAAAGCCATGAACCCGGAGCACATCCCAAATCCAAAACCCCGTCCCCTGCTTTAATAATTTTATATTTCCGGTTGATTTCCTGAAGTTTATAAATCGAGCGCGCAGGATAATTTTCATGTTTCGCCTTTTGAGTATATTTGTCGTTTTTACTTAGTTGGTATTTCATATTATTATTGACAAAATTTTAGTTTGGAGCTACTATGTGGTCGTAGGAGTTAAATATTGATTTATGACAAACCAAAGAGGATATTCAATGATTATACTTGTAATTGCGATATTGGCAATTTCCGCCATTACTTTTGGCGCGATTAAAATTTATAAAGATAAAATTGAAGTAAACATGCCGGATATTTTTAAAAATTCGGAATTAGCTTTTGAGAAAACCGATATAGAGGGTCGGGTTGCAGGACAGGAATTAACTAAAATAGAAGGTTCGGCGCTTAAAACGGAACCAATTCCAAAAACAGAATCATGTAAAACCGAAGCAAATAAGAATATTCAGCAATACCTTAAAGATTACGAAGAACAATTAAAGGCAGATTGGCCAAATTATCTGGGAGCAACTTATGATGATTTTATAAAATTGTATTCTGACTCCAAGGGCAATAAGTATGTCTCCGACCCTCAAACCAGAATAAGTATGGCAGAAACAGCATTAAAATCGGCTCAACAAACAATTAAAGAAAAGCTTTTCGAAGTTCAAGCAGCCGTCTATCCGCAATATCTACAAGAATGCCTGAATAAATAAATCATTGCTTTAATTATACTATAAAAATAAAAGTTCCGGTTTTGCGCCGGAACTTTTTAAAATTTATATTCCTTTTCCCAAAGCTTGCCAATTTCCATCATTATCGCTCGTGTAACCATAAGTGGGATTTCCGGGTCTTTTTTTAGCTCCGATAAATCTCGGGGTGAAAACTTTAACGGTTTACCGAAATATACTTTTTTACGTACCAATAATCCTTTTAATCCTTGATTGAAACTTCGAACCTTGGGACCAAAACAAGCAACAGGGACAACCGGTGAACCGGAAAGAAGAGCCATATAGGCAACGCCTTTTTTGGCTTTTAAAAGCCCCTTATTGTCGTTACGACGGCCTTCGGGAAAAATCCCCAAAATATTTCCATCGCCCAGTAATTCTACGGCTCGATTTGCTCCGATAATGGAATTTAAGAGAAATCCGATATTCTCGTTAAGGAAAAAAGAGTAAATCCTTCTTTTCAGCTCTTTCATGCCGAGATAATAAAGCTTTTTACCGTTTTTAAGATAATTTTTACGTAAGAATTTGGCGATAACCGCAACAATTAAAGGTGGGTCAAAAGGATTAACGTGATTAGAGGCAATAATAAATCCTCCGGTTTTTGGCAGATTTTCTAAACCTCTTATCTCACAAATACTTGGCCGAAAAACAATTTGTGAAAGAACAATTATGAATCTGTAAAATAGTTTGTCTACAATATTCATATTTCCTCCTTGGTGAATATGTAATACACTATAATCCTGTTTTTAGAATAAGTAAAGCAGCGACTTCGGTCGCTGCTTCGTTTTTTACTTTTCAAAAAGTACTCTTGCCTGCTTGCCCTCAATTATTTCTATCAATTTGAGAATATCCTTGTTGTGCATTCTGATGCAGCCCGATGTGGCTTTTGTGCCGATTGAAGCATCGTCATTCGTGCCGTGAATCCTGTATAAAGGATTTACATCCGGCGAATCGAATTTAATAATAATTTCTACTACTCCCATCGCATTTAACGGGTCATCCGGCTTAACGATCTTGGGAAGTTCGATTCCATAGGTTTCAAGATAGTGTTTTCTGGTTTTTTCGGTCGGATACCAGTAAGGCCTTTTTTCAATTTCGGTTACGGTGCCGAAAGCGGGCAGATAATTCGGCGAAAAGCCGGGAACCGCAACGGGATAAGCGGCAATAACTATACCCACATCATTAATGAGAAAAAGTTTATACTCAGAAATAACAACCCGAATCAGGTATTCTTCGCAAAAAAGCGGCAAGCAAGAAATAAATAAAAAAAGAGCAAGAAAAACTTTTCTAAATTTCATTTTCCCTCCTTCAATTTAATATTACCAAAATTAAAAACCTCGCGCAAAATGGCGCGAGGCCTTTATTAATACGGTATTTTACTATTCAACCAGTTCGGCTTTCACAATCAGCCTTTTTGAAGTAGAAAAAAGCGGAGTACAGGTTATTAATGTAACAATTGATTTGGTAGTCGGATTCAAAACCCAAACATCAGTCGGCTGCACAATTGATACGCCGATAACTTTATAATTATAATCTTTTTCGCCCCAGGTGATTTTAAAGGTGTCCCCTATTTCCAGTTTATTTAAAAGGTAAAAAGTTTTTTCCGAAGGCGGTCGGTATTTCCAACGATGGCCGGTAATTACGGTATTGCTTCCTTTGTCGGGTGTTGAGGTTTCCGGTAAGCGCCAAGCGCCTTTATTCAAGGCGGATTCGGTAGTCCCTTCGACAATGGGGATTTTCACACCGATTTTAGGAATAATCAATAAATTCGTTTTGGCTATGGTGTTATTACTGACAACAGCACTATTTTCATCTGCTGGTGCTTGATCTTCCGAATCAATAACAGAATTATTCTCTTCCTGATTTATACTATCTTCCGGCACTCCGGGAATTTCCTTGATATTTCCTTGCGGGGTAAATAAATTATATTTTATTGACGGCCAAAAAGGATAGGAAGCAATTGCTATTCCCCCGACAATAAGTACTATAAATCCGGCTATTACAATCTTTCGTTTCCGATTCTGTATAGTAGCCGGATTTTTTAGTTCATTAATATTCATTCAGTTTTTTAAACCGATAATTTCTTTTTCAATCCGAATCCTGCTCCAAGAGCGACAATTATTGAAGAGACTATCAACAGTACTGCGTCTTCGCCTGTTTCTGGAAGGACCTCAGTTGACGCACCCAAAACCGCACCCAAAATCGTAACAAGCGCACTATCTGTAGCCAGATTAGTATCAGTTCCCTTTGCATTGGCCGGACTGTCATAATCTCCATTGGCAACATTATCCGCTATAACCACTTGAAAGTTTAACACTTGATTGGCTCCGGGAATCATGTTTCCCAGATCCCAATGTTTGGTGTTTAATCCTGTATCAGCATAAGTAAATCCGCTGGGCAATGAATTATCAACGCCTACATTGTGCGCGGTATCGGTTCCGATATTTTTAACCAGAATTGTATAATTTATGGTTGCTCCGGCATTTGCGCTCGATGGGTCAACGGTTTCATCAATAGTTATCACCGGATAACTTGGCGTTCCACCACCTCCTCCGCCTCCGCCGCCTCCACAACCTCCGCAATCCTGCGAACACGAACCACAAGTTTCATTATTATTGCAGCTTCCGTCTCCGCAATAAGGCAGATTAATCAGCGTGCAAAGCGCGGAGCAGGATTGATTTGTCCCGACACCCGTTATGCCATCGCATTGTTCAGCGCCATCAATAACTCCATTGCCGCATAAATTGGTTATTCCACATCCCGTTAAAGGAGTAAAAATACATCCGGTTTCTGCGCTACATGTATCGGTTGTACATTCGTTATCGTCATTACAGGCCACGGGAGGATTACTGCATTGTCCATCAGTACAAATATCTTGTGTGCATAAACTCTCGTCACCGCATTCTGTGTTTGACTGACATTCCGTCGGGGTGCATGCCGAACTATCGTGAGTACATTCACCACTCCCGCAACTATCTAAAGTACAAGTAATGCCATCATCACAATTCATTTGCGT
>Ga0315273_10000793_pt1 | contig 34360 bp, 30 predicted proteins | sample YL17G02_0_MG_FD_205753 | JGI IMG/M metagenome (GOLD analysis project Ga0315273, IMG submission 205753) | Sediment microbial communities from Yellowstone Lake, YNP, Wyoming, USA - YL17G02_0 | ecosystem: Environmental > Aquatic > Freshwater > Lake > Sediment | place: USA: Wyoming | collected...
AAGCGCAGAAGTCCCTTTTCTAGCGACGGCCCCCTTCTTTTTGTGCTGTTCTCCTTGTCAAAGAATGAGCAAGCGTATTACATTGCCCCCGTTTATCCGCTGTCGAGCCCGTGAGGCTAAATGAAGAACGTATTGGTTGCTCTGATCAAGGCTCTGGTTACCGGCTTTCTGTTCTACCTCGTGTTCCGCAAGGTTGACTTCAACGACTTTGGGGCGACCCTGCGAAATGCCAGAGTCAGCCTCCTGCTGCTGGGATTCGGCGTGCTCTGGATCGGCCACTACATGTGCATATTCCGATGGCGCATGCTGATGCGGCCGGTGATGCCTGTCCTTCCGCTGAGCAAACTCTTCGCAATTTACTGCATCGGGCTCTTCTTCAACCTGACCTTCCCCACAGTCGTGGGCGGCGATGTGGTCAAAATGTATTATGCGGGAAAGCCCTCAAAGAAATTCGCGGCCAGTTTCGCTGCCACTTTTCTGGACCGGGACGCCGGAATGTTGGCGATGATGGTCATCGCCTGCACCGCAACCCTGATCAGCCCGCTGAAAGCCCCTGGAGTCCCGATCCGGTGGATTGTATGGGGCGCCACTGTTGCTTTCGTTCTGGCGAACGTCGCCATTTTTACGCCATCTCTGCACCGGCTCCTTACAGGCATTCTCATCAAGGTGAAGCTCTCAAAACTTGACGGCCGAATCGATACCATTTCCGACGCATTCCAGGTGATGGGAAAACACAGGATGGTGCTGGTCAATTCCCTCCTCATTTCGCTGATCAATCAGCTCATCGCCATATCCATCAACTGGATTCTTGCGGAGGGGCTTCAGATCCATGTTCCGCTCTTCTATTTCATGGTCTTTATACCCGTGGTCACGCTGATCTCCATGATTCCCATCAGCTTGAACGGGATGGGCCTGCGCGAATATGCGTTTGTAAGCCTGTTCGGGTCGATAGGGGTCGATCGCGAAGCGGCGGTCGCCCTTGGTTTGCTGGCCTCAACGACCATATTTATCTCCGCCATTCCCGGCGGCGTGATATACATATTTTTCAGGAACCGGGCCGACGCAGAGCAGATGGCTGCTCTGGAAGGAAACCTCTCGTAATTATCGTAAGAGCTTCGCCGATGGAAGACAGTCTGTTTGCCGACCATTTTGCCTTCGAGTTGCCGGCGCTGGTCAACTTTGTCGGTGGGGGCGGGAAAACCAGTCTTATACTTACCCTTCTGGACGAATACCCCGGCGCCCACTCCGTGCTCTATACAACCACCACCCGCATTCATCCCCCGCAGGTTCTCAACGGCCTGGCAGTCGTCTCCAGCGACCATCTGAATCTGTTGAAGCTGCTCCTCGCCCGGATCGGACGCCACAACTTTGAGCACTCCAGAAAATTCGCCGTCACGCGCCTGGAGATGAGCCCGCGCTTGCTGCGCGGAGTGCCGGCCGACTTTTGCCTCGCTTTGGATCGAGATAATTTCCCCCTCATCCTGAACGAGGCAGACGGTGCACGAAGCATGTCGCTGAAAATGCCCCGCGAGGGAGAACCGGTGCTGATGCAGGGTGGCGATTATCTGGTCCCGGTGATCGGGATCGATTGTCTCCACAAGCCGCTTGGGCCGGGGACTTTGTTCCGCTGGCCGATGGCATCGGCCCGGTTCGGTCTGACGACCGGCACGATTCTGACTGCGGAACTGGCCGCCTCCCTTCTCATGCACCGCGAAGGTGTCTGCCGGGACTGCCAGCGGGGCATGCGAATCATTCCTTTCATCAACAAAGTGGACTCGGAAGAGGATGAGGCAAGCGCTCGAGATCTGGCACATGCGATTCTCAGGAACCCGAATTATCCGGTTCAACAGGTCGTGTGGGGCAGCCTGAAGTACAAAAGAGCCGCATCCCTGACCGCAAGCGAGCCATAACGCGCCGATGCCGATCCGACTCATCACGAGCCAATCCAACCCGCTGATCAAGAGGATCCGCCTTGTTGCCGATCAGGCAAGAAGAGCTCCGCCGGTAGTCATGCTGGCAGAAGGAATCCGTACGATCGAGGAGGCCCTCGCCGCGGGGCTCGCGCTCGAGGTGGTGCTGATCTCGGAGCGCTTCGGCGCCGCCGGCCGGGAACGATCGCTGCTCGATGCCATTATGCGCGCGCAGGCGAAGGTTTTCCGGGTTCCCGATCCGATCCTCAACCAGGCCTCCGGAGTGCTGACTCCGCAAGGCGTCCTCGCGCTCGTACGCCTGCCGCTTCTCGTGCTGCACGAGGTAAGTCTGCCCGACAGGCCCCTGGTGCTTTGCGCGTGCGGAATCCAGGACCCGGGGAATTTCGGCACCTTGATCCGAAGCGCTGCCGCGGCCGGAGCCTCTCTCGTATGTGCGTTGACCGGAACGGTCTCGGCCAGGAATCCCAAAACGGTGCGGGCCAGCGCCGGAGCAGTGTTCCGCCTTCCGGTCGTGGAGCGCGTGGCAGCCCCTGATTTTCTGGCCTTTTGCAGGGAACGCTCCCTAACACCTCTGACCAGCTCCGCGCGGGGCGGCGCGCGCCACACCCGGACTGATTTAACGGGGGCTTGCGCCCTGCTGCTCGGCAATGAGGGCAGCGGGCTGGATACAGCGGAATGGGCCGGAATTCCGAGTGTGCATATCCCCATGCCCGGAGGGGTGGAATCTCTCAACGTGGCCGCAGCGGGGGCAATACTTCTGTTTGAGGCAGTCAGGCAGCGATCGATTCAAAATTCCGGGGCTTGACGGTTCCACGTTCTTTCAGGCGCCTCATGCGCCTGAAAGCGGTGAACCTCCAGAGATGCCCCTTATGGAATGGCCACAGACGCGATGACCAGATCTCTGTTTCCCGAAAACGAACCCGGCAGTGCGAGAGCCCAAGCCCCCCTCGCGGAAAGGATGCGCCCCCGTACATTGGATGAAGTCGCGGGCCAGGCGCATCTGATCGGAGAGGGGAAAATCCTCCGCGACATGATCCGCCAGGATCGCCTGCGCTCGGTCATCCTCTGGGGCCCTCCCGGAACCGGAAAGACGACGCTGGCCAGAATCGTCGCCCGGGAGACAAAATCCGCCTTCGTGGCTTACAGCGCGGTTCTTTCGGGGATAAAGGAAATCAAGGCCGTGATGGCGGATGCCGCGCGGGAATTCCGATCTTCCGGCAGTCGGACCATTGTCTTCGTCGATGAGATTCACCGCTTCAACAAGGCGCAACAGGATGCGTTTCTCCCCTACCTCGAGTCGGGGGTCATCGTGCTGATCGGAGCCACTACAGAAAACCCGTCCTTCGAGGTGATCGGTGCGCTGCTTTCAAGGGCCAAGGTCTATGTGCTGAATCCCCTTACTCCTGAAGACATCACGGGGATCCTGGTCCAGGCCTTGAAGGATCCGGAGCGCGGACTTGGGAAGCTGGGCATCGAGGTACAGGATGAAGTTCTTCACCAACTCGCGGTCTTCTGCAACGGCGACGCGAGAATTGCCCTCAATGCGCTGGAGATCGCGCTGACGCTCGCGGAGAGCCGCTCCCGCGGCGCCAAAATCTCCATCAGCATGGAGGACCTCGAAGCATCTCTCCAGCGAAAAATGCTTCTATACGACAAGACGGGCGAGGAACACTACAACCTGATCTCGGCCTTGCACAAATCGATGCGCAACAGCGACCCGGACGCGGCGCTTTACTGGCTCGGAAGAATGCTCGAAGCCGGAGAGGACCCTGTATATGTCGCCCGCAGGATGGTGCGCTTCGCCTCCGAGGATGTCGGTCTGGCGGATGTCCGCGCACTGGCCGTCGCACTGAATGCCACGGAGGCTGTCCGGCTAATCGGTTTGCCGGAATGCAAGCTGGCGCTGGCCCAGGCGGCGATCTACCTGTCGGTGGCGCCCAAGTCCAACGCGGTTTATCGCGCCTACTCCGCTGTGGCAGATGACGTGCAGAAAACCCTGAACGAACCGCCTCCGCTCCATATCCGCAACGCGCCGACCAATCTGATGCGCGACCTGGGCTATGGCAAGGGCTATCAATATGCGCACGACATGGACAGCAAGGTGGCGGACATGGAGTGCCTCCCGGAGACGCTGCGGGGCCGGATTTACTATCAGCCGACGGGCCAGGGAATGGAGCGCCGCATCCGGGAGATCCTCGATACGATCAAAGCTGCAAAAAGGAAAGACTCTTGAATGCCGGACGGCATGTCTGCGCGGCGCATGTTTCCTCAGGCGCCATGCCGCAGATACATCACCAGGACCAGAAGTGCGAGGAGGATTCGATAGATCACGAACGGCATGAGGCTGTTTTTCTGGATATAGCGCAGGAAATAGCGGATACAAAGAAATCCCACAATCATCGAGCTCGCAACACCGGCGGCCAGAATCGACCATTTAATGTCGCCGGGACCGGTCAGCAATCCAGCAGCAGTCGCGAGTGCCGGACGCCTCACGGTCTTGACGAGGTGCCAGACCTGCAGCAACCCGGCCCCGACAATCACGGGCGTCGAAAGCAAAAAAGAGAAACGCGCCGCCGAACTGCGGTCGAAATCGCGCAACAGGCCTGCACTGATCGTAATCCCGCTGCGCGAGACCCCCGGAATGAGCGCGAGCGCCTGACTCGCGCCGATCCACAAGGAATCTGCCAGCCGGATGCGGTCCAGCGGGCGCCCCCGTTTGCCGCGCCGCTCTGCGTAATAGAGCAGGAGCGCAAAAGCAACGAGCGTAAATACGCTGATTAACGGGGAGCGGAAACGGCTCTCCACATAGTTCTCGAGAGCCAGACCCACCCCCATGGCCGGGAGGGTTCCGATGACGAGATACCAGCCCAACCGCCGCCGGGCGTTACCGGAGAGATTTCCTGCGGCGATGCCGGTGACAACCTCCCGTGCGAGAAGGATCCAATCCCTCCAGAAGTACGCCAGAAGCGCGATTGCAGTCCCGACATGGAGCGACACGTCAAAAACCAACCCTTCCGGATTCCAGCCGCACAGCCAGGGCACGAGGATGAGATGTGCCGATGAACTGACGGGGAGAAACTCCGTCAGCCCCTGGATGATTCCCAGTACGATCGCGGTAATCATCTCCATCTTCGAATTCCCTTGCCCGTCGCGAAATGTAGTCGGTGGCTCGATATTGTTCGATTCCAGGATCGGAACCGAAGGCAAAACTTTAGCATGCCGGCGCTCCTCCGCGCCAAGATTCTTATGGATTTTTGCGCTCCTCATGGCACGGCCGGACCGGCGGGAAAAAGACCAAATTCGAAAGCCATTGAAGACGTTGAAAAACCGGATGCCCTGAGATAATGTAAATGAGCCGCACATACTTTCGACTGAAACCCGGGAGTTAACCATTCATCACGAAACCGTAGTAATTCTGGATTTTGGATCGCAGTATACCCAGCTGATTGCCCGCCGGGTCCGGGAGCTCTCCGTTTACTGTGAGATCCATCCGTTTTCGGCTGCAATGAAAGCCGTCAGGGATCTCCGGCCGGCGGGAATTATCCTTTCCGGCGGGCCCGACTCGGTCTGCCGTCCCGGCAGCCCTTCCCTTCCGGCCGAGTTTTTCAACGATAAAGTCCCGATTCTCGGGATTTGCTACGGTCTCCAGCTCATCACCAAGACCATCGGCGGAAAAGTGGTGCTTGGAAATCAGCGGGAGTTCGGCAAAGCCATGGTGGATATCCATGAGAGGGATCGTCTATTTTCCGGTCTGCCGCCGAGCTTTCAAGCCTGGATGAGCCATGGCGACCGGGTCGAGGCCCTCCCTGCGGGATTCAAGGTGCTCGCGCGGTCCGGCGAGATTGTTTCCGCGGCCGTCAACGAAGAGCGGCGCATATGGGGACTTCAATTCCACCCCGAGGTGGTGCACACCGAACATGGAACGGATATTCTGCGCAACTTTCTTACCGTCATTTGCGGCTGTCGCGCGGACTGGACGACGTCCGCCTTCATCGAATCATCGGTGCGCTCCATTGCGGATCAGATCGGGGACGGGAGCGCCATATGCGGCCTGAGCGGCGGGGTGGATTCCTCGGTCGCGGCCCTTCTGGTGCACCAGGCCATCGGGGACCGCCTTACCTGCATCATGGTGGACAACGGCGTCCTGCGCAAAAACGAATCCCAGACAGTGTTGAGCAATTTCCGGGAAAAGCAGCATCTGAAGGTCATCGGGGTCGACGCCGGGGAAAGGTTTCTCACCCGGCTGGCGGACATCGAAGATCCGGAATTGAAGCGGAAAATAATCGGCGAGGAGTTTATTCGGGTGTTTGAGGCGGAGGCGCGGAAACTGGGCTCGCCCCGTTTTCTGGTCCAGGGCACGCTCTATCCCGACGTCATCGAATCGACATCGGTGCGCGGCCCGTCGGCCGTCATCAAGTCCCACCACAATGTCGGGGGACTTCCCCTGAACATGGAGCTCGAACTGGTGGAGCCGCTGCGAGAACTGTTCAAGGATGAGGTGCGCCGGATCGGCGAACAGCTCGGCCTGCACCCATCCTTCGTCCACCGGCAGCCCTTCCCCGGACCCGGTCTGGCCGTCCGGATCCTCGGCGCGGTTACACCGGCGCGGCTGTCCATCCTCCGGGACGCAGACGCCATCGTGCAGGATGAGATCGAACGTGCAGGCCTCTCACGCCAGCTCTGGCAGGCATTCGCAGTGCTCCTGCCCATTCGGAGCGTCGGAGTCATGGGTGACGACCGGACATACGAAAATGTCGCGGCGCTGCGCATGGTAACAAGCCAGGACGGAATGACGGCGGACTGGGCGAAAATACCCCACGCGGTGCTGGAACGGATATCCAATCGCATCGTGAATGAGGTGCGCGGCATCAACCGGGTGGTTTATGACGTGACCTCAAAGCCGCCGGGCACAATCGAATGGGAGTAGCATCGTGTCACAATCCGGTTCCTTCGTTCACCTGCACAACCATTCCGATTACAGTCTGCTCGACGGCGCCTCGAAAGTAGAGCGTCTCGTGGAAACGGCGATCGCCATGGACATGCCTGCCATGGCGATCACAGATCACGGGAACCTCTTCGGAGCGGTTCAGTTTTACAACCTCGCGCGCAAGAAGGGCTTGAAGCCGATTATCGGATGCGAGGTCTACGTCGCGAAAGAAAGCCGCCTGAAAAAGGCCGGCGGAGGAGACCAGTCCAACCATCTGGTCCTGCTCGCAGAAAACGCCATCGGCTATCAGAACCTGAGCCGCCTGGTTTCCTATGGATACCTCGAGGGCTTTTATTACAAGCCCCGCGTCGACAAGGAACTCCTCTCGAAGTATAGCGCGGGCTTGATCGCCCTCTCCGCCTGCCTCAAGGGAGCCGTGGCACAGAAGGTCACCATGGATCAGTTCGACGCGGCGGTCGAGGAAGCGGCGGCGCTGCGCGACATTTTCGGCGCGGGCAGTTTTTATCTCGAACTCCAGGATCACGGATTGCCCCTGCAGGAGCAGGCGAACGCCGGTCTGATCCGGATCTCTAAATCGACGGGCATTCCCCTGGTCTGCACCAACGACTGCCATTACCTGCGCCAGGATGACAGCTTCGCGCACGATGTCCTGCTCTGCATTGGAACCGGCAAGACCATTCAGGACGCCGATCGCATGCGTTACGCCTCCGATCAGTTCTACTTCAAGTCGCCGGAGGAGATGCAGAAGCTCTGGGCACATGTGCCTGAGGCTCTGCTGAATACCGTTCGCATCGCGGAGCGCTGTGACCTGCATATCGATTCTTCCGAGTCTCTCCCTCCATTCGAGGTTCCTGAAAATCACACCTCGGATTCCTATTTCGAACAGGTGGTGCGGGAGGGCTTCGCCGATCGCCGCAGGCATCTGGAGGAGATGGCCGCCGGCGCTGTGCTCCGAAACGCGCTGACGGCGTACGAAGAGCGGTTGCGCTTCGAGATCGAGATGATCAAGCAGATGAAATTTTCCAGTTATTTCCTGATCGTCTGGGATCTCATCAAATATGCCCGTGACCACGATATCCCTGTCGGCCCGGGCCGCGGCTCCGTGGTGGGCAGTCTCGTCGCTTATAGCCTGCGCATCACCGACATCGACCCGCTGCAGTATAGCCTGTTTTTCGAACGCTTCCTGAACCCCGAGCGCAGCGCCCCTCCCGACATCGACATGGACTTCTGCATGCACAGGCGGGGCGAAATGATCGAATATGTCGGCCGCAAGTATGGGCGCGACAACGTATGCCAGATCATTACCTTCGGCACCATGGCGGCTAAAGGCGTCATTCGCGACGTGGGCAGGAGCCTGGACATCCCGGTTGCCGATGTCGACCGGATCGCCCGCCTGATCCCGAACGAGCTCAACGCCACGATCGATAAGGCCCTCGAACAGGAACCGCGCCTGGTCGAGGAGATGAAGAATGCCCAGATCGCGCGGCTGATCGAGACGGCGAAACGGCTCGAGGGGCTGGCGCGCCACGCCTCCACGCACGCGGCCGGCGTGGTGATCGCCCCCAGGCCTCTTGTGGAGCTGATCCCGCTGTACAAGTCGGGCAAGGACGAAATCACAACCCAGTACAGCATGAAGGATCTCGAGGCGATCGGCCTTCTGAAAATGGACCTGCTGGCGCTCGCCACCCTGACGGTTATCGACCATGCCGTGAAGCGCGTGCGGGAGGAGCTCGGCCAGGATGTCGATCTCGCATCCATCCCCCTGACCGACCCGAAGGTATATGCACTATTCTCCGAGGGAAAAACCAGCGGGATATTCCAGTTTGAAAGCGGCGGGATGAAAGCGGAACTCCGGCGCCTCAAGCCGGAAAGATTCGAAGATCTTATCGCCTTGAACGCGCTCTATCGTCCGGGCCCCATGGACATGATTCCCGATTTTATCCGGCGCAAGCACGGCCAGGTCGAGGTTCGCTATCCCCACCCGATGCTCGAGGAAATACTGCGCGAGACCTATGGCGTGATCGTTTACCAGGAGCAGGTGATGCAGATCGCGAGCAAAATGGCGGGATTCTCCCTGGGTGAAGCCGACGTTCTGCGCAAGGCGATGGGGAAAAAATTGGAATCGGTCATGAGTTCCAGCCGGGACAGGTTCATCGCCGGAGCGAAAAAGAACAAAATCCAGGAAAAGGTTGCGATTCAGGTCTTCGATCTCATCAAGCAATTCGCGCAGTACGGGTTCAACAAGTCCCATGCCACGGCTTATGCCCTGCTGGCGTACCAGACCGCATACCTCAAGGTGCATTACCCCGTTCAGTTCATGGCGGCCCTGCTTTCCAGTGAAATCGGAAAGACCGACAAGATCGTCATGTACATCGCCGAATGCAAGGATATGGGCATCCCCGTCCTGCCGCCCGATGTGAACGAGAGCGAGCTCAACTTCCACTCCGTCATCGGCAAGATCCGCTTCGGCATGCTGGCGATCCGGAATGTCGGCGAGGGCGCCATCCGATCGATTCTGGATTTCCGCAAAAGGTTCGGGCGCTTCCGGAGCCTGTACCAATTCTGCGAGGAGGTCGATTCGCGCGCTGTGAACCGGCGCGTGCTCGAGAGCCTGATTCGCTGCGGAGCCCTGGATTCCTTCTGCTGGCGGCGCGCGCAGCTGATGGCCATCATCGATCAGGCCATCGAGCATGGGCAGCGGAGTCAGCGCGACCGGGAGAGCGGTCAGAAAGGCCTGTTCACCAGCATGCCTGCCGGCGCGGGAACCCTGCCCGAGCCCGACCCACCCAGCCTCCCGGAGTGGCCGGCCGAACAGCTGCTGGCAGCCGAAAAGGAAACACTGGGATATTTCGTCTCCGGCCATCCGCTGGATCGTTTTGCCGCCGAACTTTCCACACATGCGAAAAAGAATCTGGCAGAACTCATCAGCGACGCCGCCAGCGTTGAATGCCGGGTTGCAGGAATCGTGACCGACATGCGGACGCGCCGCACCAAAAAGGGCGATCTGATGGCGGTGTTTACCCTGGAAGATATGACCGGCGCCGTGGAAACGATCGTGTTTCCCAGGGACTATCCCCGTTTCGAACAGCACCTGACGGCAGACACTCCCATCCTGGTCTCGGGACGCTTCGAGTCCGAAGAGGAGAGATCGTGCAAGATCATTGCAGCTGAAATCCAGCCGCTCGTCGGCTTCGCCGAGCGCAGCGCCCGCGGGCTGAACATCCGCGCTGCCGTGGAAAAGCTCTCGCCCGACACCGCGCTGGAACTCTACCGCCTCCTGGAACGCAACCGGGGCGAGACCGGCGTGAACGTGGAGCTATACCACCCGCGGGATTTCCGTGTTACCATTCAATCCGCAGATTTCGTCAAGGTCAAATCCAGCCCCGACCTGATCCGCCAAATCGAAAGGATTTGCGGATCCGGGTCGGTGGAACTTATACCCTGATCACGCCAAGAGGTGCAAAGCATGGAAGAGAGCGCTGCCTCCCAGAGCGAAATCGATGCCCTGCGCGCAGAAATCGAGCGTTTGAAGGGGTCCAACCGGCAGGAGGAGGACGCATGGCAGCGCACCCTGATGGCGCGGCACGAGCAGCGTCCTTACACGCTGGATTACGTCGAGAAGCTTTTTCAAGGGTTTTCCGAGATACACGGCGACCGGCGCTTTGCCGACGATCCCCCGATCGTCACCGGTATGGCATGGTACCACGGCCACGCCGTCATGATCGTCGGTCAGCAGAAGGGACGCGACCTGAAGCAGCGGCAGCACCGCAATTTCGGTTATGCCCAGCCCGAAGGGTATCGGAAAGCCATCCGCGTCATGAAATTGGCCGAAAAGTTTTCGAAGCCGATTATCTGCTTCGTCGACACGCCGGGAGCTTATCCCAGCGTCGGGGCCGAGGAACGCGGTCAGGCGGAGGCGATCGCCTATAACCTGCGCGAAATGTCCCGGCTCTCGGTTCCGGTCGTGGTCTGCGTGATCGGCGAGGGCGGCAGCGGCGGCGCGCTGGGTATCGCTATCGGCAATTACGTGCTCATGCTCGAAAACGCCATTTATACGGTCATTACACCGGAAGGTTGTTCCGCCATACTCTGGAAGGATCAGGAACATGTCGCGGCGGCCGCCGCGAATCTGAAGATTACTGCAAAGGACCTCCTCCCCTTCGGCATCATCGACGAGATCGTTTCCGAACCGCCGGGCGGAGCGCAAACCGATCATGCCGCGGCGGCCAAACTCCTCGACGCCCGTCTCAAGCCGGCGCTGGAATCGCTGCTGGGAAAATCCCCGGCAGAGCTCAGAGAGCAGCGCTATCAGAAATTCCGCCGCATGGGAGTGGTTCACAAGGCCGACTGACGAGCCCCTCGTCCCAAATCCTCGTAGGGGGGACCCGCCGGGCGACCTGAGGGTCGCCCCCACATTTTCGCTCCAAGCGCAAGTCGATTGAGTTTGCCATATCCGAACGACTCTGGTTCGTCGACTGCGCCAACTGCGCCGTCCTATCCTTCGCCTGAGGGCAAGGGGTTCCAACCATCCCCGGTGGGGACACTAAATATTGAATCCTGAGGAGATCTGCGCCGCTCGGCCTGAATCTGCAGGTGAGTCCGCTTTTTGTTTCCGCAAGTTTGGATGGGGAGCTGGTTACATCACACGCGGCCGAAGTTGCGCTCGATCTCGTAAAGGCTGAAACGCAGAATCACCGGCCTGCCGTGCGGGCAGTTGGTGGGAATCCGCGTCCGGCTCAGCTCATCCATCAGCCACTGCATCTTTTCCATTGAGAGCGCCATGTGCACCTTCACCGCCGCATGGCAAGCCATGCTGACCGCCATCCGGTCCCGGATGCGTTGCACATCCAGCGCACGATCCTCCGCATCGAGCCCATCCAGAATCTCGGACAGGAGGATCGCGTAGTCCGCATCCCGCGCCGCCACCGGCACGGATCGGATCATGACGGAGCGGCCACCAAAGCCTTCGACCTGAAATCCGTTCCCGTTCAATTCCGGGAGCACGCGTTGAAATATCGCGACCTGGTGCGGGGCAAGCTCGACCGTGATGGGGACCAGCAATCCCTGCATCTCAACCGCGCTGCGCTGCATATCGCGCGCCAGCTTTTCGTAGAGCACTCTCTCGTGCGCGACATGCTGATCGATGATCAGCAGGCCATGGCTATCGCAGGCCACAATGTAGCTTTCGTGGATTTGTCCGAGGATGCGCATGCCGTCGATCCGGAAAGGCTGCTCTCCTGCAGAGGGGGAATCCAACAGCATGTCCGGGCGCACCTTCAGCGCCGAATGGTCCTCGAGCGTCGGCGGCGCCAGCGCGGGCACCTCGCGGAAGGGGTAATTGAAGGCATTCTGGAAGGGGTCTGCGGACGCCTGCGGCCGCGTGAAGTCAAAGCGCGCTCCCGGCGCCCCGTCCGGCCCCGTCATCGGCCCGGGGATCCAGCCGGGAGCCGCAGGTGCACCCGGAGCCGGCGCTGGATCGTGGTCATAGGCAGGTATGGACTTGCTCATGACCAGAGCGCGCTGGATGCTGTCCCGGATCAGGTCGTGAACCGTGCTCTGCTCCCGGAAGCGGATCTCGATTTTTGCCGGGTGGGCGTTGACATCGACCTCCGAGCAGGGCAGTTCGACGAAGAGCAGCACAATGGGATAGGCCGATGCCGGCATCGAATGGCGATAGGCCTGTCGCACCGCGCTGGCAATCACCTTGTCGCGCACCATGCGCCGGTTGACATAAAAATACTGCGAATAGGGATTGGTCCGCTGCTCGTGCGGCCTCGATGCGAAGCCGTGGACCGTGACCGCCCCCGATCCTCCGGATACATCCACGAGGTTTTCAAGAAACCGCTCCCCGAAGAGCTGGTAGATGCGCTCCCGGACTGTTGATACCGGTACGATGTCGATCAGCGTCCTACCGTCGCTCTCCAGCACGAATCGCAAGCCGGGGTGAGCGAGCGCATAATGCGTCGCCAGCCGGGTGATGTGACCCAGTTCGGTTTCGTTGGAGCGAAGGAATTTTCTCCGAGCCGGCACGTTGTAAAACAGGTCCCGAACAGTCACCTCCGTTCCCCTGTCCCACGGGACAGGCTTTACCGCGCGCAGGGTCCCTCCCTGGATATCCAGTTCGGTGCCGCCGGAATCCGAAGGAGCGTCCGCGGCACGCGTCCGCAGGGTCAGGCGTGAGATGGATGCAATCGCGGGAAGAGCCTCACCCCGGAAACCGAGCGTGGAAATCGCCGCGAGATCGTCCGCAGTCTGGATCTTGCTGGTGGCGTGGTGTTCAAACGCCAGGATGGCATCGTCCTGGCTCATGCCTTCACCGTCGTCGCGGATTTTCATGCAGCGCTTGCCGCCGGATTCGATGGCCAGCTGGATGGATCGAGCCCCGGCATCGATGGAATTTTCGAGCAATTCCTTTACGACGGATGCGGGCCGCTCGACAATTTCCCCGGCGGCGATCTTGTTGGCCAGAACCTCGGGCAGAACGCGGATTTTGCTCATTGCTGTTTCAGGCGGGCTCGCCGGCGCGTAATCGACTTGCCGCTCTGGTCTTTAAAGGTGTACATCTCCATGCCGACGATGTCTGTGTCTCCGCCGATCCCGCGCGCGAAGAGTTCCGTCGCCTCGATGATCGGGGTGCGGATCTCATGAAAGCCGTAGCGCGCGAAGATATCTCGAGCCCTATCCTCAACCAGATGCCAAAGGGCGATCTCCTCCGGCAAAAGGTCCCGTGTCCCGGGAACCGTGCTCAGCATCAATTCAGCCATTGAAGCCTCGAAATGCGACAACAGATGGTTGGAATAATCTCGAGTGCAGCGATGAGTTCGAAGTCGGGAATTTAGCACTTCGAGGCCGATTTGTCCGCACCAAAGTGGATGCGGCGCAAGCCTCAGACGCGCTTTTCTACAGCGGCGTACTCGAAACGATAGTTCAGTACCGGAGCGGCCGAACAATGGATCTCTCCGGTTTCCACCCCGTTGCTCGCCCCCCCGACGGAGCACTTGCGGATGCCGAGAATTGCGCCGCGTCCGATTTCCTCCAGCTTGAAGCGATTGCTGCCCGGTTCCAGGGCGGCGATCGTTCCATAAAAACGATCCTGCAACTGCCCTTCCTCGGGGGTATCCTCGGCTGCGGGAACATCGTAAAACCGCAGGTGCGTGACATGATAGATTCTCCTGCCCGCGGGGACGGTGTGAGCGGATGCGCTGGCCGGATCGAGAACGCTCCAGACTTTGAAAGACGTTCCCTGAAGAAGGTATCGATCCTGAACGAGCGCCGAGCTGCCGTTGTCCGTCGTCAGGAGATGCTCCGTCCAAACCGATATCCGGTTGCAGTCCGAAGGAATGGGGTGCAAATCCAACGGAGCAGGAGGGGCCTTCCTTGCCTTGCGCGCGATGGCAATTGCCGTCCCGAGCACAGCGCTTGCGAGGGACGACCACACGAACATTCTTTTCCAGTGAGCCTTCATGGATGTTCCCGAGATTCAAGATAACGGGAGGAAATGCGTTAAAAGCGTCATCAAAGCCTTAACCAATTGTAATTTTACACGGCGGCCCACTATTGTCCAGAAGTGGTCGCCGTATCCTTCTGGCTGAAGGAACTCCTCTTGGAAACCTCCTGCACCAGGGTCTCGATATAGCTGATGAATTTGCGCAGCAGGATGCGCGATTCCAACGGTGCGCCGGCGGTGACAATGGCATCGGAGAAGCTATCAAACTCCGACCAGTCGCGATACATCAGCAGCGGAAGCGACTTTTCACGGAACTGGGACATCCGTTTGACGATTTCATTCAGAGGCGGCTCCTGGCGCGCTTCGAGCATCTCCTTGAGAAAAACCCGCAATTCCCAGAGATCCTGGCGCAACAGCAGTGCCCGCTTCGCGCCGTCCCTCATCGATGGATAGACATGCTGTGCCTCAACTTGCTTGTTAAGGGCCTGCGCGAGCGTGACCACGCCGCTCTGCAGGCAGTTTCGTAACAGCCCGTGGCTGTTTTGCACCCGGGCAAAGACGGCGCTTGCGTCGCTTTCCGATGCCACCGAAGCGAGTTCCCGCTCCTGGGTTCGCCGCCCCTCCGCCCGCAGCGAATAGGCGATCAACTCCACGGATTCGCGCAGCGTACCGTCGGTTTCGCACGCCTTAAGAAACCTCGCCTTCAGGAACTCTCCCAGGGATGCCATTTCTTCATGAAGCAGCGCGAATATCACCAATGTCTCGCGCAACGGGCGGTCATGTTCGAGCTCGCGCGCCACGAGCGCAAGGTATTTCAGCAGCCGGTGCAGGTAGAGGAAGGAAAGGGCGGCATTCCGCTTCAACCGAGGTTCCTTGAGGCTGTCGAGGATCCCCCGGAGGAACGCGTTGTCCATTTGATCGTACTGCTCCCGAATCCGCTGGCTCAGCAGCATCTCGATGAAACGGCAGCCTTTGAGCTCACGCTCAAATTGCCTTCCGAGGCTGAAATATACCTGGTAGTCGATCCGCGCTTCACCCAGAGCGCTTACGAGCACGCGAAAGTCACTCAAGGATTCCTGCAGTCCACCCAGGCTGTCGAGCGGTGTGGCCTGATCGAGAATGGCATCGACATTGCAGCCCGGCATATCCGCCCGGCGTGATTTTCGCTCGATAAGGGTTTCATAACGCAGATTTGCCGGCTGTCCCAGTTGCGCCACGTCGAGCGCGAGGCGCTCCGCGCGCTGCAGCGCCTGACCCACGATCCGCAACTCATGCCGAAAGCTCCTTTCCGACAATGACGGGCGTTCCGATTCCCGTAACGGAAGATGCCGCGAATCGAAAAACGAGTGCAGTGCGCGCAGCCAGATTTCCAGCTCGAAAAGCCGCTCGATCCCGCCGACTGATTGCAAATGTTTCAACCATGCGGAGAGACCCGCATTTCCTGCGGTGATTTCCGAGCGCAGATTCTCCAGGAAGGAATCGATTCGCGTGCGCGGCTTCGATTTCTTGACCATATCGCTGTGCTCCTTCACCTTCCTTCGAGTGGATCGCCCGCCTCGCAGAGTTCCCGGAACGACGGTGTGCCCTTTCTGAGCTCCAGCCAGTCCCTGAATAGATCCGGGGTCTCGAGCCACACCCGGAACCAGAAGGCAATTTCGCTCTTCTGCCGCCTCTTTGTCGCGCAAACCTTGCGGTTTCGGCTGACCAGTTCCGCCCTTCTCCTGCCAAGCAGGCCAATCTCCCGGCAATACCTGAGTCCCTTATCGTCAGTTTCCGCGAGGTACTTCTGCCTCATCGCCTCCAGTCGCAGTAGAGTCTGCTCCGCATCCTGGAAGCACTTGAACGATAAAATTCCCTTCAAAGCGCCGTCATAGGGGGGATCCAAAGAGATTTCTTTCGGCAGGCGAGCCATAAGGCGATGGCTATTTCGTTCGCGCGTTGTCCAACGCCGGTTTCAGGTCAAACTCAAAAAAGATCATCTTGCTGCCGTTGTCTTCACGGAAAATATCGGGGATGTATATACTGGCATTCGCAAGAACGGTGGCCAGATCCTCCGATGTCCGGGGATGGATATAGAGAAAACCGCCGTCCTTTCCGTGTGCAGGAACCACTTTGCTGCTCAGAAATTTCTGCTCAAAATCCCGCACGGCATCCGCGTTGCCGATTTTCCCTGTAGGCAACCGCGAAGCAGGGACGCCCCAGACATCCTGTTTCCCCTTCTTGAACAGGCCGTAGGCTACTTCTGCGGGAGGAAGCGTGTGCGTGTGCTCGTCAGACAGGATGATTTCGATCGTGGCGGCTTCCACGCGGACCGGGAAGTCGTTATCGTTGAAAATGACGATGGCGATCGGCATAATTCCGGCTGTTACCATGTCATTTTTGTCGAAGACCTGCGCGGCCTGGCTGTCCTGGATCAGCGGTTCGGCGGCAATCGTAACTTTCTCACTCGTGAGTCTGGCCGGATAGGTTTCCGGCGCGCGCGGACTCCAGGGCCGGGCTTTGTACCCGGCGAAAACCGCCACCGAAGCCAGACAACACCATAGGATCAGGAGTCGGTGGGACCGCAGATAGCGAGATTTAGGACGCATAAGAGATCAAGTGACAAATTGGGATCAGAACTGCATCGCCTTTCTGAAACAGGAACAATTATAGCATCCGATCGGAACACGATAAATTGGATTCCTATCTCATCTATTTGCTGACGCGCCTGGTAGTGGCGTTTTTCCGGATCATCCCGCATCCGTTGGGCCGTCGGATCCTCAATGTCTTTGCATCCCTTGCATTTTGTTTCGATTCGAGGCACCGCCATATCGCGCGGGCAAACCTGACGATCGCGTTTCCCAATCTCTCGCCGATCGAACGCGACAGGATCGCCAGGAAGAGCTTTCAGAATACCGCACAGAATCTTCTTGCGTTGGCGAAGCTGAGTTTTCTCACGCGGGACAACATCGCCTCTCTTGTGCAATACGATCCCGAGTGCGGGCTGAACAATTTCGAGGCAGCGCAGGCGAAAGGCAAACCCATCCTTTACCTCACGGGACACTTCAGCGCCTGGGAACTCCTGCCTGCGGCTCATGCCTTGTATGGCCATCCCCTCAGCTTCATTACCCGCCCTCTGGATTTCGGGCCGCTGGAAGAATATCTGCTCAGGATCCGGCAGTCCTGCGGAAATGTCGTCATCTCGAAGAAAAACGCTGTACGGCAAATCCTGGAGATTCTCAAGCGCGGCGATTCTGTGGGTATTCTGGCTGACCACAACACGATCACGCTGGAGGGGGCGTTTGTCGACCTGTTCGGCCTGCCGGCGCCGACGACAACCGGTCTGGCTTTGCTGGCATTGCGCACCGGGGCCACCGTCCTGCCCGGCTACCTCACCCCGATGCGGCAGGGGCGATATTGGATCAGGTTCCTTCCACCGCTGGAGCTTGTCCGAACCGGAGAAAAGAACCGGGATATTCTGGAGAACACGAAGATCTTCAATCAGGTGATCGAGGCCATCGTTCGCGAGCAGCCGGAATCATGGCTCTGGGGACACAAGCGCTGGAAATATCAGCCCGCGGGCAATCCCCAGGATCTTTACAGCCTTCCCCTGGATGAGCTGCAGCGCTTCATCGACGCAAAGCGTCTCGAGCAGGCAGGCGTCAGGGAAGATCCGGGGGCGACTGAACCGGCACCGCAGCCAATTGAGAAGAATCCTCGGTGAAGAAAAGCTCCAGTCCCGGCCTGGCAGAGTGAGGTCCTCACGCTGGGCTGGTGGCCACGAGACACTGATCTCCACGGATTCACCTGGAACATCCTCGATACAGCCAAAAATGCGAGATCTCTGCCGAGACATGGAAGTTGAGAAAAGGTCAAGGCAGGATCACTTCCCGCCGCTTGCTGACGCGCGCGGCTCTGTTTTGGCACCGTTCACAGAGCCGCGACCGTGAGGGAGCGGTGGAAGAGGTCCCTCACCTAATCACTTTGTCGCGTCGACTGCGTCGACTTCGCCACGCTATCCTTCTATGGCCTTCTGGCTGCGGGAGGGGTTTCGCCGATCAACCTGGAAAAGCGCTCCGAGTACCGGATGCTGTCCAGCACCGAATGCACTTTCTTCAACTCCTCGCGCAGCAACGGCCGATACCGGTCAGGATCCATCTCGACCGCCCTGGACAGGTTGGCAAGTGCGGGATCAGGCTGGTTGCTCTTGGCATAAAGGATCCCGAGGTGAAAGTAATTGACGGCCTGCCCCTTTCCGAGCGCCACCACCTTTTCGTGAGCGCGAGTCGCCTCCTGATCCAGATCCAGCTGTTCGCTGACAATGGCAAGGTTTGCCCAGGCGGAGGCATACGCCTGATCCAGATCGACGGCGGCCTTCAGTTCGGAAAGCGCTTCCTGCAACCGCTTCTGTTCGGCGTATGCCGTTCCGAGGTTGTAGTGAACTTCCTTTTGCCTGGGGTTCAGACGCAGCGAGCTTTTATAGGCCGCTATGCTCTCTTCAGGTTTCTTCAGATCGGCATAGAGATCACCCAGCAGGTAATAGGCGTCCGCATTCTTCGGCTCGATCCTCACCGATTTCTCCAGCACCGCCGCGGCGTTCACCGTTTTGCCGATGCTCGCAAGGCAGAACCCCAGTTTGGACAGCAGGGCAGCCTTCTCCGGGATTTTTCCGAGGGCCGCGGCATAAGCCTCGGCGGCTTTCTGCTGCTCATTTTGATAGGCATAGGCATCGCCCAGGCGCTCGAGCAGTTCCGGATTGCCGGGTTTAATCCCGTTGGCCGCTTCCAGTTCCAGGGCCGCTGCCCCGTTCTTTTTCTGTCTCAACATCACCAGGCCAAGATTGAAATGGGCGACAAAATTCTTCGGATCTGCGCGTAGCGCGTCCCGGTAGTTCGAGGCGGCTTCCTCCAGCTTGCCGCTCTTCTGATAAATCAGCGCCAGATCAATCCGGGCGTCGACATCGGTGGGAGCAATTTCGAGGATCGTCTCGAGGGTGCCGGCCGCGGCAGTTTCGTTGGCAGCGCTGACCTGGAGGAATGCCAGTGCTTTGAGCATCTGCAGGTCTTTCGGCTTGTTTTTCAAGCCGGCAGTCAGCGCTTCCGCTGCCTTGTCCGTTTTGCCCAGTTCCTTATAGGCCGTTGCCAGCAGAAGGTGCATTCCCTCGAACTTCGGTTCCAGTTTCAGAACCGTTTCGAACTCTCCGGCGGCCTCGGCCATCTTCTTCTGATTGGCGTAAATGAGCCCGAGATTGTAATGCGCCTCCACAAAATCGGGTTTGATGGCGAGAGCTTTCCGGAAGAGCTCTGCCTGTTCCTCCGAGTTCTCCTTAGGAGTACCGATCATGGCCTCCGCCTGCTTGAACCAGACCATGGCCTCGCGATAAATCTTCGCATCGTCGAGGTTGCTGACTTTCTTCCCCTGGGCAGCGGTTTTGCCCTGAGGGAAAGAGAATCCCGCGGCCAGAGTCAAGGCAAGGCCGCAAATGCCAACAGGAATAAACCGCCGGCGCAAATTTCCGGCAGGAGCAACGTTCGATGCTGATTTATTCATAGTCAGGCCTGATAACGCATTCCGATCCGAAACCGGATTGATTCTAGACTCTTTCAAAGCCGGTGAATCTTTGGAAGTCATTGAAGCGCGCCTCGATTTCCGGATAGGTGAGGGTCCCGAGCCGGCGAGGTCCGAATTCGCTGACGTTGAACGACGCCATGACCGACCCAAAAACGATCGCTCTGCGCAGAGCGGATTCGTCGGAAGCGCCGCTGGCAGCCAGGTATCCCATGAATCCGCCGGCGAAAGAATCACCGGCTCCGGTCGGGTCAACGACTTCCTCCAGCGGAAATGCGGGAACCCCAAAAATAGACTTGGCGGTAATCATCAGGGCGCCGTACTCGCCCCGTTTCACCACAAGCGTCTTCGGGCCCCAGCTCAGCACCCGCCGAGCGGCCCGGAGAAGGCTGGCCTCTTCGGCCAGCTGCTTGGTCTCCGCATCATTGATCAGAAGGATGTCCACCAGTGCGAGGGTTTTCAGCAGCGACTCCCGCTTATTATTGATCCAGTAGTTCATAGTATCGCACGCGATGATCCGCGGCCGGCTCATCTGCTCCAGCACAACCCGCTGCAGGTCGGGATCGATGTTGCCCAGGAACAAACACTCGAGATTGCGGTGATTGGGAAGCATCTTCGGGGAAAATTCCGCGAAGACGTTGAGCTGGGTGTCCAGGGTCGTGGCGGTATTCATATCGACACCGTATTCCCCCTTCCAGCGGAAGGTCCGGCCCTTCTGGCGCTGCAGCCCCGAAATGTCGACCCCTTTCTGGCGCAGGAATGAGACATGCTCCTCCGGGAAATCCTCCCCCACAACGGCGACCATGCTTACCGGAGCGAAGTAGCTCGCGGATACGCTGAAATAGGTCGCCGATCCGCCCAGAATTTCATCTTGAAACCCCGCCGGTGTTTTCACGCTGTCCAATGCCACCGAGCCTACTACCAGTATTTCCATCGCGTTTCTCCCAGGGATGCGGCTGAATTATGCGAGATATTTGCCGATGATCAGATCCAGTTTTTTCCGCGTTTCGGCCGGAATCTTCGTGCGGTCGGTGATCAGGGCATGACGCAGAGCATGGCCGCAACCGCAGTTCCGTGTTTCGGGCATGTGGCGCACGGTCTCCACGATGAGTGACTGCGCATTGCGGCTGTTCTGCTGCAAGTTGCCGATGATCATTTCAACCGTGACCGATTCATGGGACTCATGCCAGCAGTCGTAATCGGTAACCAGGGCGATGGTGAGATAGCAGATCTCGGCCTCGCGCGCCAGCTTCGCCTCCTGCAGATTGGTCATGCCGATCACATCCATCCCCCAACTCCGGTAAAGATTTGATTCCGCCTTGGTCGAGAAGGCCGGCCCTTCCATGCAGAGATAAGTGCCGCCTTTGACGGCGCGGACCCCGACCGTTCCTGCAGCCTGATGTGTCTGGCGCAGCAAATCCGGGCAGACGGGATCAGCAAATGCGACGTGCGCGGCGATTCCGTTTCCAAAGAATGTGGAAATCCGGCCTCGCGTTCGGTCGACAAACTGGTCCGGCAGGACGATATCGAGCGGCGCGATCTCCTGCTTCAGCGATCCGACCGCGCTGGCGGAAAGAATCCTCTCCACCCCCAGCATCTTCATTGCGTAAATATTCGCCCGGAAATTGAGCTCCGAGGGAAGGATCCGGTGTCCGCGCCCGTGCCGGGGGAGAAACGCCACGCGTTTGCCGCTGATGGTTCCGAGAACCAGGTTATCCGAAGGAGAGCCAAAGGGAGTCTCTAGCGATATTTCGCTCCGCCCGGTCAATTCCTGCATGTCGTACAAGCCGCTTCCGCCAATGATTCCGATCTTGACCTTTTCCATAGTCCCCTACTTTGAAGATGTCTTGTGGCCGTCACCCGCCGGTTCGGAGAGTTCGATCAGGACACCGGACGCGCTCTCCGGATGAACAAATGCAATGAGGCATCCCCCCGCGCCGAGGCGGGGTTTATCATCGATCAGCCGCACTCCGGCCGCTTTGAGCCTCGCCAATTCAGCCGAAATGTCATCAACCGAGAAACACACATGATGCAGCCCTTCGCCACGCTTCGCGATGAAGCGGGCGATTGGTGACTCCTCCCCCATGGCCTCCAGCAACTCCAACCGTCCGTCGCCGATTGGGAGGGCTGCGACCCTGGTCTTCTGTTCCTCAACCTGTTCAATGCTCCGGAGCGGAAGCCCCAATCCCGAGGAGTACAAAGGCAACGATTTTTCGATGGACCGCACGGCGATGCCGATGTGATCAATGCCCTTAAACATTGTCGCCTCTGCGTTTTCCTTGGAAAACCCGGAAGCGAGCAACTGCTCGGCCGCGGTAAACGGGTCGAGTTGACGCGCGGCGATGCTGGCAGCCATCTCCGTCAGACGCATCTGGGCTTCGGGTGACTCCACCAGCCGCTGCAGGATCCGGGTTCGAACCAATTCCAGCAAACGGTCCCTTTGGGTCTGCACCGAGCGGCTCTTTTCATATTCCGTGCCTGCCAGCCGATTCCGGTAATCCTCAATGGACTGAACGCACTCTGCGATGCCCTTCCCCTCGGAGGCGATAGTTCGCACAACGGCAGGCACCCATCCATCCGCCCTGGCACACATGGAGAGCAATGCCCGCACTTCCGCCTCGATTCGCTCTACTCCGGGACGGTCCGCCTTGTTGATGATGAACACATCCCCGATTTCCATAATCCCGGCCTTCATCGCCTGGATGTCGTCGCCCATTCCCGGTACAAGGAGAACAACGGTGGCGTGCGCGGTCCGGACAATTTCGACTTCGTCCTGGCCGACCCCCACGGTTTCGACCAGAACAACATCGAATCCCGCCGCATCGAGGACCGTCAAGACGTCGCCGGTCGTTCGGGCAAGCCCGCCGAGGTGGCCCCGGGTGGCCATGCTGCGGATGAAGGTGCCGGCATCGAGGCTGCGCGACTGCATGCGAATCCTGTCGCCGAGGATGGCGCCCCCGGTGAACGGGCTGGTGGGATCGACCGCGATGATGCCCACCCGCTTCTCCAGGCTCCGGTATTGGGCGGCAAGAGCATCGACCAGCGTGCTTTTGCCGGCTCCCGGGGCGCCGGTGATGCCGATGGTAAAACACCGGCCCGTGCGCGGAAAGAGCTCGCGCAGATAGCCGGCAGACTCCGGCTGCATGTTTTCCACAATGGTGATCAGACGGGCCACGGCCCGGAATTCTCCGGCAATTACTCTATCGAGGAGATCTCGGTTCATTCCGTTTCCCTGCTGCTCAGCTGCGCCGCGCCAGAAGTTCATGAAAAAGACGCCCGGTCTCCTCGATGCGGGATCGATCCACGTCGAAATGCGTAAGCAAGCGCAGGGTCGAGGCATCCACAGTCCCCACGAGCACTCCCTTGCTCTTCAACAGACCGGACATCTGCGTGCTGTCGTATCCTGTGCGGCCGATCCCGACGACTACGATATTCGTCCGGACGGCAGCGACATTGACGTCGAGGATGTCGATGCGGCCGAGAGTTTCAGCCAGGAGGCGGGCATTCGCGTGATCCTGGTGGAGGCGCGAAGGCATTTTCTCGAGCGCGATGAGCCCGGCCGCGGCGAGCACTCCCGACTGGCGCATGCCTCCTCCGAGCAGTTTTCGCACGCTGCGCGCCTGCTCGACAAATGCCTTTGATCCGGCCAGCATCGAGCCCACAGGCGCCCCCAGGCCCTTGGAGAGGCAAAACATCACGGAGTCACAGGGTTCGCACAGTTTCTGCACGCTCTCACCGAGCGCGGTGGCCGCATTGAAAATTCGCGCGCCATCCATATGCACGCGAATGCTCAGGGTATGCGCCTGCTGACAGATATCCCTGATTTGGCTCGCCGTGTATACGGTCCCCCCTGCCATGTTGTGAGTGTTCTCCAGGGTAATCAGTCCCGTTTGCGCACGGTAGTAAATCTTCGGGCTGATAGCCGGCTGAATCAGGTTCCAATTCAATATGCCGTCCGGTGAAGCGATGGCCCTCGGAAGCGCCCCGCTGATGACCGCCATCGCCGCCATCTCATAGTTGAATATGTGTCCTCTCGCCTCGGTGATCACCTCCTGGCCCGGACTGGTGTGAATTCGAACCGCAATCTGGTTGCCCATGGTCCCGGAAGGAACAAACAGCGATGCTTCCTTGCCGAATATTTGGGCCGCGCGCTCCTGCAGCCGGTTGATCGTGGGGTCCTCGAGATAGACATCGTCTCCCACCTCGGCCGCGGCCATCGCAGCCCGCATCTCCGCCGTGGGCTTCGTCACGGTGTCGCTTCTGAGATCAATCCATTGGCTTTGGGACATTCGGATTATTTCTCCACTTAGACAAATTCGCTGAATATCTCATTGGACAGCAGCATTCCCGCCGGAGTCAGACGAACCACGGAGCCTTTCCAATCCAACAATCCCCTGGCTGACATCTGCTGAAGCGTAGCGTCAAAGGAAGCCGTTCGTTCCTGCCCGTATTCGCAACGCAGCCGGCACCAGTCCAATCCCTCGTTGAGGCGCAGTCCGAGGAAAAGCGTCTCCTCGAGATTTTCGGGCATTTGCAGGGGCCGGCGCCATTCTACAGCGGCGCCCTGCTGCTCGATAGAACGAAGATACTCGCTTATATTCGAAGTGTTGGCATAACGATCTGCTCCGTCGAAGGAATGGCTCCCGACTCCGAAGCCCAGGACGGGTTGTCGTTTCCAATACTTGAGGTTGTGACGGCTGAAGCGTCCCCCGCGCGCAAAATTGCTGATTTCGTACTGGTCGTAGCCCGAGTTGGACAGCTGCTCGAGTGTGAGCAGATAAAGGTCCGCGATGAGGTCGTCATCCGGCAGTTTATGCCGACCCTTGGCCACGGAATGATAGAGCGGCGATTTTTCGTGCAGATCGAGCAAGTAAACGGACAGATGATCGGGCAGCAGCCGGACGACATGGTCCAGGTTCGTCTGCCAATGGGCTTCAATCTGACCGGGAAGCCCCAGCATCAGATCTAGGCTGATGTTCTGAATCCCCGCGGCACGCAGCAGGCTCATCGATTCGGAAGTTTGATCAGCGGTATGATCCCGGCCGATCGATGCCAATTCCCTGTCATCGAAAGACTGGGCTCCGAGCGATATTCGGTTAATTCCGGCACTCCGGTAGGAATCCACCTTATCGCTGGTCAGCGATCCCGGATTTGCCTCGAGGGTAATCTCGCAATCCGGCGCGACATCAAACAGGTCGCGGCAACATTCCAGGATGCGCCCGATCTGCCCGGCAGGAACGATGCTGGGTGTTCCGCCCCCGAAATAAATGGTGTCGGCGGAATCTCGATCCGTTTTCCGCCCCGCAAAAGTCTGGATTTCCCTGATTATTGCGGCGCAGTATTTCACCGCGGTCGCATCGTGCATCGGTCTGGTGACAAAGTGACAGTAATTGCACTTCGTCTCACAGAAAGGGACATGCAAATATATGCCGATGCTCATCGACTCATGATCCTGAAGGAGGAAGGGCCGGCGGCGCCATGCCGCAATTCCGGGGCAATTTCCACTCATGATGCGATTTATATCGCTGGTATGGCCAGCAAGGTCTCGAGAGCGATAAACTCCACGCCGGCCTGACGCATCTCCTCGAGCGCCTTGTCGTTTTGTCGGGGTGAGAGGGATCGCACGGCATCGCTGATCACGGCGGTTTTAATGCCCATCCTGCGCAAGCCGAGACAAGCGAGCCTGACGCTGTGCTCGAGGGGCACTCCGAATACGATCGCATGCGGCGGAAGCGCCCGGAACAGTCTTTCGCTGATCGGGTTGCTGAAGACATCCAGCGACTGCTTTTCGATGACGATCTGCTTGTTCTTCTGGATGGCATCGAGCAGATTTCGATCCACGGGCCTGTTCTCGAAAACGCAAGGTCTGGGAAGCAAGGTCTCGTCGATCTTGCGCTGCCCGTCCGTTTTCTTGATGCAATGCAGGGGCAACTCCTGAAACTCCGCATCGTCCGGCCCGTGCGCATCCGCAGAGGAGAGAACAAATATCTCGTGCTTGCGGGCAAAATCGAAAATCCGCCTCAGTTTGGGCACGATGCGTTCAGCCCCCGGAACATACAACGCGCCGGAAGGCAGCATCAAATCCCTTTGCGTATCGATATCCAGGAAAAAAATGGCTTTCATCTTTAAACCAGTGAAATGTTACCACAGCGTTTAATGGCGCTGCTCCGAGCTTGCCAGTTGCAGGATTTCCGCAAGCGGAGGTATTCCGGAACGGGCGCCCAGATGGGTGCAATTCAGGCCAGCCGCCGCATTTGCGAAAGACATGATCCTTTCCAGGGGCCAGTTTTGCAGCAGTCCGTAAATAAATCCCCCGTGAAAAATATCGCCCGCGCCGGTTGTATCCACGGCATGAACCTTAAAGGCGGGAAATCGGATGCATTCGTCCGCCACCACCGCCATGGCGCCTTGCGCCCCCAGCGTCACGGCCAGGAATCCGCTGCAATACTTCCGCAGTGCCAGGAGGGATTCGATAGGATCGGCTATGCCGGTGAAATCAGGGGGAAAATTGGAGCTCGTGATCAGAAAATCGACCATGCTTATCAGTTCCTCGCTTCTCGGGACGACCTTATCGAGATCAATCATGACCGGAATGCCTTCCTGCTGCGCCCACCTCGCGGCACGAATTGCCGCTTCGTGATCGTGGCCATCCAGGTGCAGGACACGTCCGGCGCAGACATCCTCCCTCCGGAGTTCGCTATCGGAAAAACTCAGGCGCTGATCCCTTTCCCAGAGAATTGTCCGCTCACCGCTGCTTTTGTCTATGACGATGAACGCATACTGGTTGCGCACGCCCTCCTGGATAATAACGGACGATGTATCAATGGCTTCGGACCTCAGGCTCTCCAGGGAGAACTGCCCCAGATCGTCCGAACCGACCTTTCCGATGTACTTTCCTTTCAGCCCCATGCGGGCAACGAAGGTGACAGAGGTCGCAGTCTGGCCGCCCGCAAGCTTCTCATAATGAAGTATCGCTGTCTTCGTATCGAAATGCGGGTAATGGGGGACGACGCACAGGTGGTCGACCGCGTTCAGGCCGAAGCCGACTACATCAAATTCCTTATTCGGCGGAAACTCAATGTCAAAGGGATCATCAGGGCTGCAAAGACGCTTAATCTTCATGATCGAACGAATTCCTCATTAAATAGGGCATTAAACCTGCCGACAGGTCGGCACGGGAAGGCGCATCTTATCAGCTATTTGCTTGTGCAGGCAAGGCTTTGACATGCACGGCGTTGGAATGATCTGCTTCCCACGCTCATGGAGACGCCGCGGAGTCGGAATCTCAGTCAGAGAGTTGCAGCAGGCCAGCATCGGCGAAGCTAAAGTATTCCTCGTGACCCAGCACAATGTGGTCGAGGACCCGGATCCCGAGGATCTTCCCCGCCCTGAGGAGGCGCTGGGTGCATTCTCTGTCCTCCCTGCTGGGAGCGGGATCGCCGGAAGGATGGTTATGGAGAAAAATGACTGCAGCCGTGCTGTCGCGCACCGCCGGAGCGAAGACCTCGCGCGGATGAACCACGGAGGTGCTCAGGCTCCCGATCGAGATGAGGACCTCGCGAATCAGCTGATTTTTGGAGTTCAGGTGCAGGGACAGGAAATATTCCTTGCTGGCCGAGAAAAACCGCGCCCGGTAGCGCTGGAACAAGTCCCGACTGTTTGCGAATCGCTGTCCCGCCTGCAGCGGTGCCGAGCAGATGCGCCGGCCAAAAGCGAGCGCAGCGCTCACCGCCGCCGCTTGCCTGTGCGAAATCCTTCCCTGGAGGCGCAATTCCTCCTGCGAAGCCTGAGTCAGGGAACCTGGGTTTCCGAAATGGCGAAGAAGCCTGCGTGCCGCCGCCTCCGCGGCCCCGCTCGTCCGGCCCTGCCCCACGATGATCGCCAGCAGGACCGCCACCCCGTCTGGCCCGGGATCCTGCTCCGGGCAACAATTCTGCAAGCACTCGAATCCAACCGCAATTCCTGTTTCCACGGCAGTGTTCCTCCAGGAGATCTAACTGTCCCGGGGGGAAAATCGCCAACTTTTTCAGATGGCCAAACCGCCGTCGACCTGGATTACCTGACCCGTTATATAGCGGGCATCGTCTGAAATCAGGAAGGACACGATCCGCGCAACCTCCTCCACCGTTCCGAATCGAGCCAGCGGTACGGATGCCAGGATCTTCTCCCGATACTCCTCCGGCAGCTTGGTTGTCATGTCCGTCTGGATCATACCGAGAGCAAGAGCGTTTACGGTGATATTGCGGCTTGCCATTTCCCTGGCAAGAGCCTTGGTGAATCCGATCATGCCTGCCTTCGACGCGGAATAATTCGTCTGTCCGATCATCCCGACGATTCCACTGATCGAGGTCAGGTTCAGAATGGAGCCAAATCGCGCTTTCATCATAATCCCGGTTACAGCCTTGGAAAAGGTGAACACCCCCTTGAGATTGGTGTCGATCACCTCATCCCAGTCCTGCTCGGTCATCCGGAGAAGAAGTTTGTCTCGTGTAATCCCGGCATTGTTGATGAGGTAATCGATCCTGCCGAACTCCTCCTTGACCTGCCGCACCATGGCATCGACCGAGGCGTAATCGGTCACGTCCGCCAGATAGGCACGCGCCTTCACCCCCATTTCCTTCAGCTCGGCCTCCAGTTGCTCAGCCTGAGCGCGGCTGTGGGCATAGTTGAAGGCAATGGTGCACCCTTTTTGAGCCAGTTCGCGGCATATGGCGCGGCCGATTCCGCGCGCGGCCCCGGTGACAATGGCAGTCCTGTCCGTGAAGTTCATCCTCAAATCCTCTGTGATTGGAATTCTCTGCTTTGCAGTATACTCAACCTTGATCTATTGCGCTTCCGTGCCAGAGGCAGACTTGTGTGTCGCAGGCAATGAGCGACATCCTCGCCGCCGTAGCGGGCGATTTCATCCTCGGAGCGCAGGCGGCCTTTCAGAATACCCGCCACCTGCTGGAGAATCATGTCCCCGACGCGATGACCGTAAGTATCGTTCACCTTTTTGAAATGATCGATGTCGATCATGAGAAGGGAGAGGCTGCCGCCTTGGCGCTTGACCCTGCTGCATTCGCTCTTGAGCCTCTCCTGGAAAAAGCGGTGATTATACAAATGCGTCAAACCGTCGGAGAGGGCCTCGGTCTCAACTTTGCGATGGAGCAGAGAGTTTTCGATGCTGGCCGAGGCCTGCCCGCAAATGGACGTCAGGATGCGCATGTGCCAATGACGATAAACGTCAACCTTGGTAGATCCCAGAAGCACGACCCCGACCTGGGCCCCTTCGGCCTTGAGCGGTAAAAGCAGCACGCTGCGGATTGGGAGGAGCTCTTCTTTGGGCGAAGCGATTGGCATGCTCGATACATGCGACCGGATATCCCGCAGCATGATCGATCCCGGATTGGAGCTCAGCGCCCAGGAAATCCATGTTCGCCCGCGACTGTCGACCTTGCACCCCTTCAGTTTGGGAGCGCCGTGGGCATAGGCGATTTCATAAGCAAGCTGAGTCTCATCGAGGAGCGCAATCAGGATGTGCGTCGAGGGCGCCACTTCCTGGCATATGTTCCCCAGGGCTTCCATCACTTCGTGGGTGGCGAGGCTGCGGCCCAGACGAGACATCGCCTGATAGAATATGCGGCATTCCATGCTTCGATCCAACTGATCGAGATACCGCTTCCCCATCTGGATCAGCTCGGCCAGTTGAATCGCGAATGTCTCGAGATGCTTGATCTCCAGGCCCGAAAAAGGCCGGGGCAGATTCCGATCCAGGATCAATGCGCCGATGACCTGACCCTGCATTTTCAGGGGGCAGCCGGCCACATTCCGGACCGATTGCCAATCAGAGTAATAGGAAATGTCGCGGCCCTTGATTTCAGAGGCAGGATCGGCGAGATTCCAGTTGCACGTGATCCCCCGCAGCGAGATGGCGCCCAGAGGCGTGGTCTGGGCATCCAGTATATGCCCGATCTGCAGCGCGCTGCTGTCCGAAACGGCGTGCCGGAGCTTGAGCGCGCCTTTCCCATAGGGCTGATACAACAGGACGCTCTGCGCCTGGAAGTACTCCTTGATGCGGCGCAATATCACGTCGATGCTTGACTCGAGCGACTCCATATCTGCTTTGGTTTCGCCGCTGTCCCGCATCGTCATCGTGAGTTTTCCGGACTCGACATCCGTCGAATAGGCCGACACTTCGCTCCTGGCAAGCATCACCTCTTCGCGCAAGGCAAGGATTCTTCTTCTTTGTCCGTTTGTGAGGTAACCAAGCAGCATCGCAAGCCCGGCGAGCAGCGCCACCTGCACTCCAAGCTCCGCTTTAAAGCCGCCCCGCGCTCCCGGGGTCGATGGATAAATGATCAGCTGCAGATTCCCGAGTAGGGCAAGAATGATCAGGGCATCGCCGGCCCCAAACCCTATGGCGGCGAAAGCCGCGATGCCGGCGAGCAGGAGAACCGGCAGGTTGGGGTAAGGAATCCTCCACCACTTCTGCAGCGTCAGGAGAACGCACCCGAGCGCCAGGCAATAGCGCAGTCCGCGGGGAGGCGCTTCACGCCGCGCGGTGAGACCGGACCACGCAGTGATCAGGGCGGCAAGGAATAGAACCACAGCGGAAATCCTGAGCGCGGAATTGGGATAACGGTTGCTCGAGGCAAAAACGAGCAAGGTGAAGAAAAACAGAAGATAAAGACCGGCGACACGCGAGGGGTGGAAAAGGAAACGCAGCCGATCCAGGGACCGGCGTGGAATGGATATCTGGAGTCTCAGATTTCACCCCGGATAAAATGAATCAATGCATCGAAGTGCGCCGATTCAACAATATAAGCCCTTGAAAATAAATAAGGCGACGCGAGGCACAGAATGATTATATCAACCTGCCTTATGTATGAAATGTGAAATATGTGTTTTAGATTTTGAGGGGAACGCAGACCTCTGCCCGGGACCGGTCCAGCCCTGTTTCCGCCCGGTGCCCCGCAGGATCAGTAGATTACGCCTTCGCGGCTTTAGGTGCGCGAATCAGCTTGAAAGGAATGAAGGAGTTTGTCTTGGATTAAGGCCGCCGCGAGCGGTCAGAAGGGAAAGGGAAACATCAACCACGCTGCCAGGACCGAAAGCAGAATAAAGGATCCGACCAGATAGAGGAAATATTTCAACCGTTCCATCGCGCCATATTTGGCAATAAATGTGAAAACCACCGAGACCAGAAAGCTGAAGATTACCATGAGAACAAGGTGGCTTTTCATCGTTTCCTGCCCATTCCGATATCGAAGGCATCCACCACGACCAGCATGTTCAACAGACCGGCCGAGTAAATGAAAAGATTGCCAAAGTCGTAGGTATACGCGCTTGGCTCTCCTGCCCCTAATCCTCGCAGCCAGCAGAACCAATAGAGCAGCCCGCTACCGCCATCGGCGACAAACTTCAGGACAGTAAACAGGTCGGTAAAATCGGGGCTGAACAGGCGTCCCTGCAACTGGATGCCGATTGCGAACATAAGACTTATGCTGACGAGGAAAACTATTGCACGGTCCCATTTTTGCAGAAGGGCATGCCCGAGTCCCGGGACCAGGGCCCCCGAAAAACACGCGGCAAAGGTTCTTATCGGGCCGAATTCGGGGTCGGATTGGGCGCTGCCATTCGCAGTTTGTTCCATATTCATAAGAGGGAAATGTTAAGGGAAGCGCGATGGGCAGTCAAGGCTAAAGCCCTTAAATTCCAAGGGATTCGCCTTGACACCCTTTGCCCCTATCACTAACATGGCCACAAGGCGAGGTTTCCTAATGAATCTGGAAGCGCTGCTGCGCGCAATGATCAGCAAAGGCGCGTCGGATCTGCATCTGAAGGTAGGCGCTTTTCCTCACCTTCGTCTGAATGGCGAGCTTGTTCCTCTGGCCGAGTTCGGCAAAATCACCAACGAAGACAACCTCATGATGGCCTTTTCCATCATGAACAACAAACAAAAGCAGCGCTTCCGCGATACTACGGAAGTAGACCTCGGCCACGGGTTGAAGGGATTGGGCAGATTTCGTATCAACGTCTTCCAGCAGCGCGGGAACGTCTCCGTCGCCATCCGTGCCATCCCTTCCAACATCCCGAGTATCGAGAGCCTCCATTTGCCCAAAGTTCTCGAAAAAATCGCCTTCGAACCGCGCGGGCTCGTGCTGGTGACAGGTACGACCGGCAGCGGCAAATCCACGACCATCGCCGCCATGATCAACCACATCAACGAGAACATGACCCGGCACATCATCACCATCGAGGACCCGATCGAGTTTCTTCATTCGGACAAAGTGAGCCTGATCAGCCAGAGAGAAGTCTCCGTAGATGCCCAGTCATTTGGCGGCGCCCTGCGCAGCGCTATGCGTCAGGATCCGGATGTGATTCTGGTCGGCGAGATGCGTGACCTGGAAACCATCGAAACGGCGCTCCTCGCCGCAGAAACAGGCCATCTGGTGTTCAGCACGCTGCATACACTCGATTCGCTGGAGACCGTCAATCGCGTCATCGCGGTTTTTCCTCCCAATCAGCAGCGCCAGATCCGCATGCAGCTTGCCCAGGTCTTGAGGGCGGTAATTTCCATGCGCCTGATCAAGCGTTCCGACACCCCGGGGCGTGTGCCTGCGATCGAGGTTATGGTTGTGACGGAGTTCATACGCCACTGCATCATCGACCCCGACAAGACGCGCGCGATACGCGGCGCAATAGCGGCAGGCACATCCCAGTACGGAATGCAGACGTTTGATCAGCACATTTACGAACACTACAAGGCGGGCCGGATCACCTACGAAGATGCGCTGATTTGCGCCACCAATCCCGACGAGTTCAAGCTGCGTGTGCAGGGCATTTATAGCACCAAGGATTCTGCCATCGAATCCATGGAGAGCGAACTTTCGGGCAACCAGCCGTGACCGAAGATCAATCCGCCTCGAAATTGATGCAAAAGGCCGGGCGGCTGCTTGCCCGCAGGGCTTACAGCCGCGGCGAGCTCGGGGCCAAGCTTTCCGCCGGCGCCGATGAAGGCGAGGTGGAAACTGTTCTGCGGCGGCTGGAAGAGCTGAAACTTCTCAACGATGAACAATATGCTTATAATTTTGCCCACTACCGGATGAAACAGGACGGGTGGGGACCGCTGAAGGTTTATCATTCCCTGCTCCGCCGCCGGGTAGAGTCGCGCCTCGTGGAATCCGCAATCGCACGAGTCCGCCAGGAAACAGGCGATGGAAATCTCCTGCGGGGATACCTGGAGGGCTATTGCGGCAAGCACGGTTTGCCGCAGGATCGCAGGTCCATCCAGAAGCTCTTCGCTCGCCTCAAGCGGCGGGGTTTCCATGATGAGATCATCTATTCCGTTTTGCGGCAGTCCATCCCTGCCGCGGCATGGCAGTGTTTCGTCATAGGAGAGTGAATTGCTAACCAGCAGCCAGATTCGAGATTGCTACCTGAAGTTTTTCGAGCGCAACGGTCATAAGATCGTATCCAGCTCGTCGCTCATCCCGTTCAACGATCCCACGCTGCTCTTCACAAACGCCGGGATGAACCAGTTCAAGGATGTCTTCCTCGGCAATGAGAACCGTCCTTACAAGCGCGCCACCACGAGCCAGAAATGCATGCGCGTGAGCGGAAAGCACAATGACTTCAAAGAGGTGGGGCACTCCACCCGGCACCACACCTTCTTCGAAATGCTGGGCAATTTCTCATTCGGCGATTATTTCAAGACGGATGCGACCAAGTTCGCCTGGGATCTGGTCACCAAAGAAATGGGGCTCGATCCGACAAGGCTGTGGATCACCGTCTATCAGGACGACGACGAGGTCTGGAAGATCTGGCACAAGCATGTCGGCATCCCTGCCGACAAAATCATGCGCCTGGGCGAAAAAGACAATTTCTGGGCCATGGGAGACACCGGCCCCTGCGGGCCGTGCTCCGAGCTTCACTACGATTTCGGTGTCAGCCCGATTCCCAATCACGGGCAGTGTGATCTGACCTGCAGCTGCGGGCGCTGGGTTGAGATCTGGAACCTGGTCTTCATGCAGTTCAACAGGGATGCCGGCGGGAAAATGACGCCCCTTCCCTCCCCCTCGATCGACACCGGGATGGGCTTCGAGCGGATCACGACGATTCTCCAGGGCAAGAGCACGAATTACGACACGGATTTGTTCAGGCCCCTGCTGGACGAGATAGCGCAAATCGCAAATGTCGAGTACGGCACAAGCGCCAGCGATGATGTCTCCATGCGCATCATCGCGGACCACGCCCGGGCCGCCACCTTCGTGATCGCCGACGGCCAGTACCCCGGCAACGACAAGCGCGGCTACGTGCTCCGCAAGATCATGAGGAGGGCGATGGTGCACGGCAAGAAGCTCAAAGTCGACCGGCCCTTTATCTATCGAGTTGCCGGAAGGGTGATCGAACTCATGAAGCGCGGTTATCCGGAGCTGAGCTCTTCACGCGAGACCGTCGCGCGTGTCATCAAGCAGGAAGAGGAGGCTTTCGCGGACACGCTCG
>Ga0315273_10000794_pt1 | contig 34330 bp, 44 predicted proteins | sample YL17G02_0_MG_FD_205753 | JGI IMG/M metagenome (GOLD analysis project Ga0315273, IMG submission 205753) | Sediment microbial communities from Yellowstone Lake, YNP, Wyoming, USA - YL17G02_0 | ecosystem: Environmental > Aquatic > Freshwater > Lake > Sediment | place: USA: Wyoming | collected...
GCCGCAGGACCGCAATGACGGGATGATCAGCGGCGAGCTGCACTACACGAAGCCGGCGGCGGGGCTGCGCTTCCTCCGCAACGAGGTGGTCGACTCGGCGGCCTTCGACCAGGCGTTCCGCGAGTACGCGCGGCGCTGGGCGTTCAGGCATCCGACCCCGGCCGACTTCTTCCGCACGATGAACGACGCGCTCGGCGAGGACCTCAGCTGGTTCTGGCGGAGCTGGTTCTACCGGACCGATCACCTCGACCAGGCGATCGACTCGATGTCGGTGCGCGACTCCGCCGGCGTGGACGTGCAGGCACGCGTCTGGCTGTCGAACCGGCTGGAGATGGTGGCACCGGTCGACCTGACCATCACGGGGGCCGACGGCTCCCAGCGGCACGCGAAGCTGCCGGTCGAGGTCTGGTACCGGGGCGGAACGACGTCGTTCCCGATCCGGACGACGACTGCCGCGCGGCCGGTGCGGGTGGTGATCGACGGGCGGGGCGTGTACCCGGACGTCAACCGCACCAACAACACCTGGCAGGCACCGACGACGCCCTGAGTCCTGCGTGCCACCTAGAACCTGATCCGCAGGCCGATCGCGAGGCGCCTGTCGCCGGGCCCGTAGCCCCGGATGCCGACGGTGGGCAGTACTGCCGGCACCCATTTGTCGGTTCGATTGCCGGAGCCGATGAGTGCCCCGACGCCGGTGCCGATCACTGCGCCGGTCAGGCCAAAGCCGACTGCATACGTCCCGGCGCCGTAGTCGACGAAGTCGCCGTTGTCGGAGCTGGAGGCCACGAGGCCAACGATGATCCCGGCCGCGGCGCCCACACCCAGCCCGATCAGCGCCCCCTTGCCGGCCTGAGACTTCGTCCCGGTGCTCACCTCGACGCCGGTGATCGACGGGCGCGGCGCCGTCACGGTGTCCGACTTATCGGTGGCGATCACCAGCCCCGCGCTATCCAGCGAGACCAGCGTGCCGATCAGGGACCCGGACTCCTGATGCACGCGAACGCGGGCACCGGGCACCAGCGGGTTCGTGGTCACTTGGGCGTGGCCGTTCACGGCGGTCGTGAGGAGCGCCAGGACAACGGCCGGAAGGACGCGGGTCATGATGCACCTCGCGATCGTGAAAGAGCATGGCTGCGTGCGCAATAGCACCAATTCAACATAGGGGCGGCAGGCTGAAGGGGGCGTGAAAGCGGGAGGAGAGTGTTGGCGGCCACGTCCGCGGCCGCCCTGGCGGCGCCGCAGCGCGCCCGTCTCGCGGCCACCCAACCACCGCATGAGGCTGGCGCGGCATGACCTTCAAGCCCGCGATGTGGTACCCATCGCCGCCGTGCTGACCGTAGGCCACTTCGCCGCCGTCAGGTATGCGGCCGGGCCCGCGGCCGCCTAACCGTGCGTGGAGCGCCAACGCGCGACCCGGCAAGTATCTTGAGCGTGAGTTGACGAGCCGCGCCCTGCAGCTTCGGCGGGGACATCAGCCACCGCCCTGGCGCGACTCCGCTATTCGACCGTGCTCCCGGGGAGACCGATCATGGCAAGCGTACCGTCCCCCCGCATCGGCGCTATCGACGTACCACCCAGCCGCCAGGACGGCCGAGCCCTCGACGCTGCGTCCACCACGCTCCGCGTTGCTCCGGCTACGCTGGACGAGGCGCTCCGGGTTGTCGATGTAATTGACGCAGCGTTTGTCGATGATCCCACCTGGTCCTGGGCCTTTCCCGACCCCGGCGCGCGGCGGCGATGGTGGCAGGTCTGCACGCAGGAGGCGCTTCGGTACCCCTGGGTGCTTCGCACCGGCGGCTTTGAGGCCGTCTCGGTGTGGGTCCCGCCGGACGGCTCCGAATTCTCCTCTGAGCAGGAAGCGCGGCTGCCCGATCTCCTGACAGAGCTCGTTGGCACGCGGGCCCCAGAGGTGACCGAGCTCCTTCGCCGCTTCGGGGATGCTCACCCTCGCCACACACCCCACCATTACCTCAGCCTCCTCGCAACGGCCGATGAACATCGTGGGCGAGGTCTGGGCATCGCGCTTCTCCGTGAGAATCTGGCGCGCATCGACCTGGAGGGGAGGCCAGCCTACCTCGAATCCAGTAACCCTAAGAACAATCCGCGGTATGAATCGCTCGGCTTTGTCCCAATCACCTCGTTTCAAGCCCCCGGTGGGGGGCCCGTGGTGACTGGCATGTGGCGACGCGGTCCGTAGCCTTCAGGTCCTGTGAACAGTCAAGGACATGGGTAACCCGCTTGGCCTGTCCACTTGTCAGGGCAAGCTGAGTCCGGGCGCGGCCGTCGGTCTTCTGGGGGTCGCGACAGCCGGACGGCGGACGCAAGGGGCTTGTCGCCCCAGCCGCGGCCCTGCAGCTTATATGGGTTCGCCAGCCGCTCGTGAGCAACTGAGGGAATCGGCAGCGCCCTCCACCTCGGGGTGAGCATCGCGATCAGCAAGCCTTCTATGAAGATCCTTTACATCGTCCAGATCGCGAAGCTTCAGGACCAAAGCATTTTTCTTGAAATCGTACCAACCCGCGCGCAAAGGCACCGGGCTGGGCTCATCTTCAGCCGTAGAGGGCAGTCATGTCAGGAGACATCTTCAAGGATCGGGAGCGCGCGTACGAGGCGGATTGGGCCAACGCGCATGACGCCGCACTCCTCGAGGAACTGCGCCAACGGGGCCGGCTCGAGGCCATCACGAAGGCGCTGGCGACAAAGCTGCAGGCGGACGAGCCGGAGCTGCTGCACCGGGCCATCGCCCTGGGCGTGACACTCGATACCGGCCCGGCATTCCTCCTCGCCCCGCTGGTGCAGATCGCCTGGGCTGAGGGCAAGGTGACCGATCAGGAGCGAGAGACGGTGCTGCGAATTGCCGTCGGACGCGGAATCGAAGAAGGCTCTCCGGCCCATGCCCAGCTGGTCGCGTGGCTTGGCAAGCGCCCCTCCGACCAGCTCTTCGATACCGCGGTCGATGTCATCAAGGCCGGCCTTGCCGTGCTCCCCCCAGTTGAACGTGAAGAGCGTGTGGCCGTGTTTGCCAAGGCCTGCCACCAGGTCGCGGAGGCGTCGGGGGGGCTCTGGCGCGTGCTCGGGCTGTCCAGCGGCGTCTCGGCACAGGAGCACTCCATTCTCGACCACATCAGGTCAAGCCTTCGCGGCTGACCCACCGGGGTCACGTCCGCGGCAGGTGCGTGGGGCGCCAGTCGGCTGGGCGAAGCAGGGCCGCGACAAACACCCATCGGTGCCCCGCGGAGGGACTCGAAGGAAGACCGACCGACCCGCCGAAGACGGCGTACGCTTAGCGGTGGGATAACGCTGAGGACGAGCACGACCCTCCACCCGGCCACGACCGACCCCGAAGGGGCACGCCCAGCCTACACGCATGACGGCGTCGGCCTGACTCGACGGCCCGCGCACTGCCTGGACCACATCTGACCCGATGGAGATGAAGATGGGAAAGAATGACGCCGCAAAGAATGCTGAGCCCAAGGGCAAGACGAAGAAGGGCAAAGGCAACGCCGCCGACGCTGACGCAGAGAAGGGCGGCCCTCCGACGGAGGGCCAAGCACTCTCCGGCAAAGACTACGACCGCGAACTCAAGAAGCTGCACGTCGAGCTGGTAAAGCTGCAGGAATGGGTCAAGCTGAAGGGCCTCAAGGTTTGCATCCTGTTTGAGGGGCGGGACGGCGCCGGCAAAGGCGGCACCATCAAGGCGATCACGGAGCGCGTCAGCCCGCGGGTGTTTCGAGTGATTGCGCTCCCGGCGCCGACCGAGCGCGAGAAGTCCCAGATGTACGCGCAGCGCTATCTGCCGCACCTGCCGGCCGCGGGCGAAGTCGTGATCTTCGACCGCAGTTGGTACAACCGCGCCGGCGTCGAGCGGGTGATGGGCTTCTGCACCGAAGAGCAGGCGCAGGGATTCCTGCAGGTCGTGCCTCTCTTCGAGAAGCTGATGGTCTCCTCCGGCATCATCCTGCTCAAGTACTGGCTGGAGGTGAGCCCCGAGGAACAGACGCGGCGGCTGGAGTCGCGCATCGACGACGGCCGCAAGGTCTGGAAGCTCTCGCCCATGGACCTGAAGTCCTACGATCGCTGGGACGATTACACCAAGGCGCGCGACGAGATGTTCGCTGCCACCGATACCGCATGGGCGCCGTGGTTCGTCGCACGCTCGGAGGACAAGAGACGTGTGCGCCTGAACGTGATCAGCCACCTGCTGAAGCATATTCCCTACAAGGAGATCTCGGCCGAGAAGGTCGAACTGCCCAAGCGCAAGATCGGCCGCTACACGGCCATCGACTACCCGTTCAAGTACGTGCCGGAACGATTCTGATCACCGACTCCCTTCCAGCCCGGGCACGACTCCACGGGTCGTGCCCCAGACGCTTCCGAGCCGAGGCGTCAACTCGCACGTGAAGGTTTCTCCGCCGCCAGGCGTCCAGCCGCCGAAGGCCAGGCTCGCACCGGCCGACTCCTAGTTATGCCTCGCCTCACGAGGCGGCGGGCCCAGAGATGAATTGTTGGCCCGCCATGCCGCACGTGTCCCGCATCTGAATTGGCCCAACAACCGGGAGCCCAGCGCATGAATCAACCTCCGCTGGCAACAAGGGCAGCCGAGCCAAGTCACCCATCGTTGCGGCTTGACCTGGTCGCGGGACTGACGGCTGCCGCCGTTGTGCTGCCCAAGGCAATGGCCTACGCCACCGTGGCAGGCCTGCCAGTCGCCATCGGCCTGTATACCGCCTTCATCCCGATGGTGATCTACGCGCTACTCGGTACGTCTCGCGTCCTCAGCGTCAGCTCCACGACCACCCTGGCGATCCTGGCAGGCACGCAGCTCGGCCTGGCGGTACCGGACGGCGATCCGGGCAAGCTCATCACTGCGACCGCCACGCTGACCGCGCTCGTTGGCGCCATGTTGCTTCTGGCACGGCTGATGCGCCTGGGATTCGTCGCCAACTTCATTTCCACGCCAGTCCTGACGGGCTTCAAGGCGGGCATCGGCCTGGTGATCGTGTTGGACCAGGTGCCGAAGCTCCTCGGGATCCACATCACCAAACAGGGGTTCTTCCGCGATGTCCTAAGCGTCACGCAGCATCTTCCCGAAGCCTCCTTGATCACCCTCGCGGTGGCCGTCGCGACATTCGCAGTATTGATCGGCATGGAGCGGCTGTGGCCGCATTCTCCGGCTCCCCTGGTCGCCGTGGGGGGCGCTATCGCTGCCTCCTGGTTCTTCGGATTGAAGGTCTTGGGAGTCTCGACAGTCGGCCTGATTCCCCAAGGCTTCCCGGCACTCACGCTGCCGGACCTTGCGCAGATTGCAGACCTGGTGCCGGGCGCGCTCGGCATCGCGCTGATGAGCTTCACCGAAACGATCGCGGCGGGGCGCGCCTTTGCGCGCTCCGCCGACCCTCCGATCAATCCGAACCGGGAGCTGGTCGCTACCGGGGCCGCCAATCTGGGGGGCGCCCTGTTTGGCGCGATGCCGGCCGGCGGTGGCACCTCTCAGACCGCGGTCGTGCGCTCCGCAGGCGGGCAGACCCAGAAGGCATCGCTGGTGACCGCAGGCACTGCGGTGGCCACCATGCTGCTGCTCGCACCGATCCTGGGCCTGATGCCCAACGCCACGCTCGCGGCAGTGGTGATCGTCTACTCGGTCGGGCTGATCCATCTGGCAGAGTTCCGCGCCATTCGCAGGGTCCGTACGATGGAGTTTCGCTGGGCGCTGATCGCCTGTGCCGGGGTCCTCCTGTTCGGCACGCTGAAGGGCATCGTCGTGGCCATCATTGCCTCGATGATCGGCTTGGCGAGCCAGACCGCCCACCCGCGTGTGTCCGTCATCGGTCGCAAACGCGGGGCCGACGTTCTGCGGCCGCTGTCACCCGAACACCCGGACGACGAGACCTTCGAGGGCCTGCTGATCGTGCGGCCGGAGGGGCGCCTGTTCTTCCTCAATGCGCAGGATGTGGCGGAGCAGATGAGCGCGCTAAGGGCCCAGTACCAGCCGCGGGTGCTGGCGCTCGACATGAGCCGGGTGCCCGATCTCGAGTTCTCGGCACTGCAGGCGCTCCTGGATAGCGAGAAGCGCGCCACCGAACGCGGCGACGTCGTCTGGCTGGTGGGATTGAACCCTGGCGTCCTCGAGATGGTCCGACGTGCCGGGCTGGCCGATCGACTCGGGCGCGAGCGGATGCTGTTCAACGCGCGCGCGGCGATCGAACGTTATCAGGCACTCCCGCGAGCCGGCGGGACGCCGCCACCCGCAACGTCCTGATTCGCCCGTCCCATGGCTTTCGCCGCGTGGAGATGCGCCATCATGAGCGCGCTCGCAAGTCCGACGTGACGAGCGCCGTTGTCTACCCAGCGCATGAAGCTGCCGGGCCTCGGCCGACGGGTGGCGGTCAGCCTTGCTCTCACCAGACTCGGCCCGCAGGTGTTTCGCGCGTAGCATCCACCCGCTTAACGCACTGAGCATGTCTTTCTCGTGATGAGGATATGAAATCATTCTTCACGGGGGCGGTGTCTATCGAGGGAGTGAAACTGCGTCATTCCAGCGACGCGGTAGCGGCCGGCATCAGCTCGAACGCCAGGGGAATTTCAGCAGTTCTCGTTGGGCTAGCCCGGCCTCATGCAGACGGGTAGGATTTGCCGAGGTCAGCCAGGGTCCCGCAGGTCATGTGCGATCGCTGCCTGGCGATTCAAGCTGGCAAGTTGGGAAGACCCTTCGTGGCATTTGACAACCGGCGCACACCCTTCGAGGTTCGAGTCCTCTGCCCGCCGCTCGATCACACAACGACTTGCGACGCCGCTGCGGCACCACCGGCGCCAGATTAGGACCCGTGCGTCGCTCCCTATCCGCGAGCATTCGGACACTGATGGCGGTGGTCGCGGCGGCGGCGTTAGCCGGACGGCCCCAGGCGCTCGCGGCCCAGAAGTCGGACACGCTGCAGCTCAACAACGGGGATCGCATCATCGGCGAGGTCACGGTCCTCAAGAACGGGCTCCTCGAGTACGAGACCGACAACATCGGTACCATCAACGTGAAGTGGAATCGGGTCGTCCAGCTCACGAGCCGGTTGTACTTCGAGGTACAGACGCGTGACGGGCAACGCCATTTCGGCACCTTGCCGCACGTCGACTCCACGGGCTATCTCGCGGTCAGCAGTACACTGCTGCCGCTGACCGACGTGGTGGTGATCAGGCGCATCAAGCAGACCAGTTTCTTCGACCGCATCGACGGCTATTTTGACTTGGGGTTCTCCTACGCGAAGTCCAACCAAACGCTGCAGCTGACGTCGGGGCTCGAGGCCACCTACCTGCTCGAGAACTGGGGCGTGTATCTCAAGGAAGACGTCTTCCTGCAGCAGCAGAAAGGGGCCGACCGAACCAGCCGCTGGTCCATCCAGCCCAGCGTCCAGCGCAAGCTCCCCAGGCGGTGGCTGCTCTACGCCGGGGGCCAACTCCAGCAGAACCAGGAGCTCGATCTGGACCTGCGAACCCTGATCTCGCCCGGCGCCGGACGCGACCTGTTCCGGACCAATACGCAGCAGGCGAGTGCGTTCCTGGGCATCGCGGCCCAGCGCGAGTGGTACAACGACCCGACCCAGGCGAGCGGACAGCGGACGGCGACGGCCCTCGAGGCCAGCCTGTTGGGGAATTACCGCGCTTTCCGTTACGACCACCCCGAACTGGACCTCTCCGCCAATGCCCACGTGTTCCCCAGCCTGTCGGACCCCGGCCGGGTGCGCGCCGAGACGGACCTCCGCATCCGGTACGAACTAGTGAAGGACTTCTTCCTCACCCTGGCGTTTCAGAGCTCGTTCGATAACCGCCCGCCCAGCAGCGACAGCCCGGAGTCCGACTTTGCCACTACCCTTTCCTTGACCTGGAAGTTCTGACCGGCTGGCGGCGGAACTTCGTGGCGATCCTGAGCCGGACTGCGCAGCACATGTGCTCCTGCCCTGCCCGGTCTGGCAGAACCCAAGTACCTTTCTACTAATACTTCCTTCTCCTGGCTCCAGCCGCGGATGGGTCCATGGACCCTGGCGTACTCGCCCCTCTGATTCCCATCGTCGCGATCCTCGCGTTCGCCGCCATCAAGGTGGCCAGGATAGTGACACAGGCTCGAACCCAGGACCCTCATACCGCGCCCCGGCTTGCCGCGCTGGAAGATGAGGTGGGAGCATTGCGCCGCGGGCTTGAGGAAGCCCATGAACGGCTCGACTTCACTGAACGCCTCCTGGCCCAGAACAAATCCGATCGCCTCAGTCCGCCCACATAGGTGTCGATGCGCGGCCGCTAGACTGCTGCTTCAAGGGGCCTTCGATGCAAGACGAGACTCTATCCGTCATAGACCTCCTCGTTCTCCTACTCCTCGGAACGTGCCCGACGCTCGTCGTCGGCGTTACGCTTCAGGTGACCTGGTTGCGGCACCAGCGGATCACCGGGGCTTCCAACCTCACGCCCATACTCCTGCTGCTGTTCAGCACGGTACTCATAACGCTCGGCCTGTCGCTGCCGCTCTGGCTTCTGACCCCGGCCTGGCTTACGGCGCTGCTTCCCAGCTTCGATAGCTTCCTTCTGGAGGCGGTGGTCAGACTGATCTTGCCCTCTATTGTCGCCGTGACTGTCGCCATTGTCGTAACCCGGGCCCTTCTGTCCGGCCATGGCAACAAGGCAGCAGTCTGACCAGCGCGTGAATGCTGGTCGGCGGCCGACGGCTTCTTCACGGCGGGCACTACCACCGATAGCTGGGCGAGCCTGCTGGGACGCGCCGTCTCCGCCAGCTGAAGCGCTAATGTTAGGCGGCGCCCTACAACTTCGTTCCCCTGGCCAGGTACACTCCCTGATGGCGACCCACGTGTTCCGCTTTGCTCTTGGCTCTCTCGCGAATCCGCTTTCGGGCCTCTGGCGCGTCTCGACTCACGAGGATGACGTACACGCGGCCGTCCATACCACCCGCGGCGAGCTCGTGCTCACCGCCTACCCGACCGGTCGGTGGCGCATCTCCGTCGGAAGTGACACGAGCCGCTGGACCCGGCCCAAGGAGTTCCGTCCCGGCTGGACCCGGGGCCCTGATCTCATCATCCCCTACACGGAGTCGCTTGTCCCTTTGCCGGCCACCGACCCACATGCAACAGAGCCCATCGCCTGGCTGCCGCCCCCGGCGCCGGGGCACATGGCGCGGTTCACCCTTCTGTTCGCCAGTCCCCGGGCCGAGGAAAGCAGATGGCGGCCGCAGGATGCCCCGGGAACCCAGAGCGTGACGGTCCTCCCCCTGCGCACCGCGGGATGTCTCCATCTCAGTCGCATCGACGAGCCGACTCCTCCCACCGACCGGACCGACCCCTCGCCCCCGGGATCCCCGAGGTTCGACGTGGTGGTCAGCGCGGACGAAGCCGGTCGGCCCTCGCTCCGGGAGTCGCATGCTGGGTAGGCGCGTGCCTCTGGCCCGCACGGTATCTTGCGGCCGCCTGTCTAGCCGGCGCACCAACCAGGGTGGGGCACAGCGTTAGTTTCAGGCTGGCACGACCTTCGGCCGGCGAGTAGGTTTCCTACGACACGCGGCGCCCTGAAGCTGACTCGCGGGCGCTAGACGACCGCCGCGAGCGGCCGGTCGCTGGCTAGTCAGCACGAGGACCACATGAGGACAATCGCCGATGCTGCGGTACTCGCGGGCTTGAGCCGCCGCCTGGAAACTGTCACCGCGACCCAGTCACGAGTCTGGGGCACGATGACCGCCCAGCAGATGCTGGTGCACCTGGGGGACGGGGCGGAAGCAGTTCTCAAGCGTCGCCCCTTCACCGCGTCACCTCGTAGGGCGAGCCGCGTCTTCAAGTGGGTCGCACTCAACCTGCCCCTGCCCTGGCCTCGCGGCATTAGAAGCGGTGCCGAACCGGCCTCGCGGGTGCTCCCCGCCGAGGCGTTCTCAGCCGATCGCGACCGGGCAGTACGCACGCTGCACGAACTCGCCGTCGCGTCGGAAGGCGCGCTCGCTGACCGGCATCCCCTCTTTGGCCTGATGACCCGTCTCGATTGGCAGCGGTGGGCTTTCCTGCATACTGATCATCATCTGCGCCAGTTCGGGGTGTGAGCGGTAGCCGCCTCACTACCGTAGAGGCCGTGTGAAGACTCGGACGCGGCCGCTGGGCGACCACCGCCCGTCCTCCGCTTCACCTCGTCGAAGTCCCCGATGACGGTTCAAGGGCTGGTATCGCTACGGCGGCGGTAGCGATCGATCCAGAACAGCGGCGAGTTCAATTGATTCTGGTGAAGAGATCGGCGTCGAGACCCAACGCAGCGACCGGCGCGCCCGCCACAGGGAGCAGGGTCCGGGCGGAGACGGTCCCGTCGTCGTCGCGGAAGGTCATGGTCTGGCCCGAGATCGAGAGCTTGCCCGTTCGGGTAACCCCGCTGGCCGTTGCATGCCCGGCTACGGCACCGCCGGTCACCCCGGTCCAGCGATACCGCCCATCGGCGTCGATCGAGAGCGTCGTCGCCGTATTGATCCCTTCGCCACCGGTGATCGCCGTACCGCGGCTCGCCTCCCACTGACCAACCAGGTCGGCGACCACGACGGTGACCGGCTTGGCGTATCGCTTCCCGTAGAACTCGATCCCGCCGTCAGTGACCTTGAGGGGGCCCTGATGGACCCCGCCGTCTCCCCAGGCGATCGAAAGCTGGCCATCCCGGATCTCCCAGGCCCCCACATCCCCCGAGTGGGCCGTCCGGTGCGCGGCCCAGTCGAAGTGCTCCAGCCCGCCGTGGGGAATCGCCCGGGTAACCCGACCTCCGGAGAGGAAGAGGAGACAAACCGCGCGCCCGGTGAGGAGGCTTCGGCCGACGAACATGCCCCGGGGCTTGCCGTCGATCACCGCGGAAGCCGGAACCGGCTCTCCCTGAGCCACCATGACGGAAGGCTGGGCAAGAGCGACCCCGATGAACACCAAGGCCGCGATTGCCGCACGAGCCATCGACGCTCCAGTGCGCTTCATAAACCCAAAGACCTCGTGGCTGGAACAGTTTCTGGTGAGGGGGGAACGCGGGCTCATGGGTCGCCTCTCCCGCCGGGGTCACCTCGGAATCAATCCGCCGTCAAAGGGCCGTCAAGGATGCCTCGGTTCGTCGGGAGGGCGCCGCGGGGAAGGCGTGCGCGTCCGGCCGGCGAGCCGCGCAAGCGACGTCTCCACGATCACCACGTCGCGCCCCGGCCAAGGATCTCCCGCACCTGCGCGATGAAGTTCTCAGTCCAGATGGTCGAGCCCATCGGATGGCCGGGCCAGCAGGCGATGGGCATCAGGAGGTGGGGCCATGAGTACGTCATCGCACTCCCGTCCCGAGCCTGAGGACGAGGCAGTCAAAGCGGGGAGCTTAGCTGGCACACATCGAGCCTAGTCACCTGCATTACCTTGATACATCTCACGCGCCAGTCTGGTTTCCAAGTGGCGCAACGACAATCACCTAAGACATTGATCCATAAGTACATACTCGACACAACGGCGTAGTGTATGATGTGGTCCATGGATTGCAAAGTCTCTAGGCGCCAGCGAAGAAGGGCTACTGACCTGGCGGATCGCACTCACAGCGGATCGCACTCATAGAGGAGCAATGGCACCATGCGCAGCAACTATCGCCTCCCCCTGGCCGGCCTCGCACTGGCCCTGCTGGTTTCCGCTTGCGGCAGCAGCAACGCGCTCGCCCCACAATACCAGCCCCAGGTGGTGAACACGCCCAATGTCGCGTTCAGCTTCCAGGCGACCGGGCTCCAAGACGTCAGCGACGTTGTCGGCTACACCTGGAGTGCATCCTCCGGCAGCGTCATCATTCACCCCGCCACAGCCACGACTTCCGGAACCATTAGCCTCGACATCCAGGACGCCGCCGGATCCGTCATCTACAACGGGCCCGTCCCGGCCAGCGGGGACATCACCCCACCAACCGGAGCGGGAGGTACTTGGAAGATTGGCGTAACCCTTACGAACTACACTGGCACCATTAATTTCGCGGTGCAAATGCAGTAGGGAGCTGCATATCGACCGGGATAACTGGGCCGGCCCTCGACCAGCGCATGGACCAGTCGGGGGGCGGCCATCGGTCATCCCGGCTCTGGCACGAGCCGCCATCCCGGCCTATGGTTCCCAGAGGGCGCCGCGCCCTGCAGGTCATGCGCGGACGTCAGACGGCGGCCAGCAACGGAACACGTGGAAGAATCCGAGCCCTTCGCCGTCCTACTCCAAAGACCTGAGGGGAGACCCATGTTCGGCTTTGCTCGCAAAGCGCTGAGGAGACTGGTCCAGCTCGTGGAACGGTACCGGCAGAGAGTTCAGCTAGCCCCGCTCTATTCGCCAGATCCCAACGACCTCGACCTTCAACGCCATCTCCGCGAGGCCATTGAGTGGCTGAAGCGGGCCCAGGATGCCGGCACCGACCCTGGCGTCTCCTATGGCGTACTGTTCGGCCAGCATTTTGATCTCAGCTACCCGGAGACAACCGGCTATATCTGCCGGACCTTTGTCGAACAGGAGCAGTCGACCGGCGACGTGAACCTCCTGGAACGCGCCGTCGCCATGGGGGACTGGGAGATCGCCATCCAGCTTGCAGACGGTGCCGTGATGGGCGGCAAGCTCAACACCCAGCCCACCCCAGCAGTGTTCAACACCGGAATGGTTCTCCTTGGTTGGAGCGCGTTGATCCAGCGGACCGGTGAAGACCGTTTCAAGCAAGCGGCGAGACGCGCCTCCGACTGGCTCGTCTCGATGCAGGAACCCGACGGCAGGTGGATCCGCGGCAACTCCAGGTTCGCCGCGCCCGGATCGACACTATACAACGTCAAGGCCGCTTGGGGGTTGTGCGAGGCCGGCGCCGCCCTGGGCGAGGAGCGCTACGTTCAGGCCGCCCTGCGCAACGCCGAATACTGCCTCTCACGCCAAAGACCGAACGGCTGGCTGCCCGACTGCTGCCTTTCAGATCCGCTCGCACCGCTCCTGCATACACTCGCGTACAGCATGCAAGGGCTGATCGGCATCGGAAAGATCACCAGCCGAGACGACTTGATCAGGGGTGCGCGGCTGCTGGCCGATGCAGAGCTCGGGATCATGCGGCCCGACGGCTTCCTGCCCGGGAGGCAGCGCGAGGATTTCTCTACCGCCGTCGATTGGTGCTGCCTGACCGGATCGGCTCAGACATCGATTGTCTGGAGCGAACTCTACCTCCTCACGCATGAGGAGAAGTACCGTACGGCGGCCCGCAGAGTGAATCGTTACCTGATGGCACGGCACGACATCCGCAATCCGGACCCTCGCTTGCGTGGCGGCGTCCCAGGGTCTTGGCCAGTCTGGGGCGACTACGGTCGGCTGCAGATTCTCAACTGGGCCACCAAGTATCTGGTTGAGGCACTCGCGCTCGAAAAGAAGACTTCTGGGTGAGGGGGCCCAGTTCATTCCCCTGCCCGCCCATGGGAGAATGCCGGCAGAGCTCGCGGCTCTCTTGCCCGTCAACCCATTCGCCACTGCCGGCGTGCTGCGCTAAACCCTTCCATCCGAACGACTCCGCCGAAGACTCCGCACCGCCGTCTTTAGCTTGGACTTGATGGTAGGGCCGACAATATAGGAGACCAACTCGCTCACACCGTTCTTAGCCACCAGCATCACGGACGCGACAAACGGCCCCATGTCGTTCAGCCTGAGGGTCGCATATTTCTTCTTCCCACTCCTATTCTTCAGCCATTCGCCTATCACCAAGCTGCCTGACCGATAAGAGGCGATCACCGCGCTTCTCTCTGCACTGCCATCAATGAGTTTCACCGGCCTCGATGGGCGATTGACCGCGAAGGGCTCGATTCCCACCAGGTCGCAATATGCCAGCGCGGGAATATTGCACCCGTTAATTACAGCAAGCTCGTTCTGAAAATTCGTGCGGCCAACCGTAGGCTCCATGATGACTGGCTCGTTGGTGTTCTTTCTTACCTTGTACTCGATAGAGCCGAGCCCCCTGAAGCCCACCTTGTGCCAGATCGTCTTGGTGAGTTCAACGATCGCACGCTCCCACTGCTTCTTTCCTACCGGTTCTGAAATGACGGTGTTGCCGCACTCCAACGGCCACTGCAAGAGTTTTCGCCCAGGGAAGACCGCTCGTGGCTCGCCGTTTCCATCATAGTAAGTCAGGCAGAAAGCTATTTGCTCATCTTTCCCTTCGATCCATTCCTGCACGATGACTTCCCTTTCCCATTGCGCGACCATCTCATAGGAACGGACCAATTCATCCTGGCGGTACGCCTTGAACGCCTTTTGGGGACAATGCTCCCTGAACTCGCTATTCTTTACTTGAGGCTTCAAGATGCAGGGAAAGGTGATCCGCGAGAGGTTACGTGAGAGATCGTCCCTGTCATTGATTTCCCAGGAAAGCGGCACTGGCCATTTCTCCCTTCTGGCCAGCTCGAGAAACTTCGTCTTGTTCATCAGGAGATTGACAATCTCCTTGCTCGGCAGGTTGACATGGTAGAACTCGCTCAACTGATCGCGATATTCTGACACCCACAAGACAGGTTCATCTTTGGTGATCAGTAACGGCGCTTTCCGATCTAGCCTTTCGCCGATGGACTTGAGATCAGCGATGACGTCTTCGCATGACCACGATTTGGCGTAAGTCACCTGACAGGTATTTGTTTGGCAGGAAGGCGACCATTGGGGTCCGGCCAGGCCGATACAGGGAATCTTGTAAGCAGAGAGTGCTCTACTCACTGCAAGACCGTTCGTTTCCATCCCCACTATCACAGCAGTCGGTAAGGTCATGTCAGTCGAGCCGTGAATACCTTTCTATTGTGAGCGCCAATTGTCACTCACATTGTGTCAGCCAGTAGGTGGTACATCATCATTGCCGTTCGTTGCGTGCAGCCAGAGACGTCTGCATTCAACGCAGCTCCTGCTTCGTGGTGATGGTCTCTCGGCGAGTCCCCCGTCACCGCCGCCTCGGCCGGAGAGAGGATCTTGGTTTCCCTTTCCAGGTAATCATAGGAAGGATCCAGATCGGTCGGAAGTCCCAGCGGGCACCTTGGTGGCTATCTTCCGCCTCGTCTATCTTGCAGCGGGGATGCGGCGACAACCCTTATGCTTCGGCTGCCACGGTCACCAATGCCCCGACGCCTCCTCGCTGTTTGGAACGCCCTGACTGCGGCCGCTCTCCTCTTCCTTGCCGCCAAGCTTCTCCGTGCGGGAGAGCCCTCGCCCGTCATCCTCGCCCTGGTCGGCGCTCTCGGCATGGTCAGCGCGCTCGGTACCGCGGCGTCGCTCGGTATGTGGCGAGGCACTCGCTGGGGCGCGATCCTCACCCTGATTCTCCAAGGCTCCCACCTCCTGCAAATGGAGACGAGCCCCCTCACGTATCTCACCAGCCTTCCCGTCGCGTTGGTCCTCGGTCTCGGAGTTGATGGTCACCTGCACGGGGTCGCCGATTGGCGTCCCGCTCTGGAAGTCACGCCCGATAGCGATCGCCCGGAACCATGGATCGGAATCGACCTCCTAGCCATGGCGGCCCTCGTCGTGGCGGCGCGGGCACTGCGATCGCGCCGCGACCCAGGTCGTCCCATTCCCTGAGGCACCAACCCCATGGGGCCCGCGCCCTGGAGTGGCTCGAGCCATCTCGCTCGGCTAGAATACCTCCGGGCCGCTTGCCCCACTATGCAAGCGCAATCGTACCCCCGGCGCCGCGGTGGAACGCCGGCGGTTCATCGAGGTGTCCAATACCATGAGCGAGCGCAGGAAGGTTGCAATCGTCGTCGGCGGCGGGCCGGCGCCCGGCATCAATGCGGTAATCAGCGCGGCTACGATCCGCTGCGTCCTGGATGGCGTCGACGTGCTGGGGATCCAGGACGGATTTCAGTGGATCATGCACGGCGACATCGACCACGTGCTCCCCCTCAAGATCGACGAGGTGAGTCGCATCCATTCTCGCGGCGGCTCCCTTATCGGTATCGCCCGCGCCAATCCGACGACGGCTACCCGTTTCCTCGAGAACACGGTCCTCTCGCTGCTGCGCCTCGATGTGGCACATCTGATCACGATCGGGGGCGACGATACCGCCTACACGGCGATGCGCCTGGAGGAACACTCGGCGGGCCGGATCCACGTCGTGCACGTGCCGAAGACCATCGACAACGACATCGCGTTGCCGCCGGAGATCGACACGTTCGGGTTTCAGACGGCTCGCCATCATGGCGCCGAGATCGTCAAAAACCTGATGGTCGATGCGCACACCACCTCGCGCTGGTACTTCGTCATCGCCATGGGCCGGAAGGCCGGGCACCTCGCGCTGGGGATCGGGAAGGCCGCCGGAGCGACGCTGACGCTCATCCCGGAAGAGTTCGGCCTCAATCGGATTCCGTTCAAGGCGATCACCGACACGCTGGTAGGGGCCATCATCAAGCGGCTGGCCCAGGGGAAGCGGCACGGCGTGGCGGTCATCGCGGAGGGCGTGGTGGAAGGCATCGATCCCAGCGAGCTGGCCGGGATCGATGGGGTCGAGCGCGATGCGCACGGCAATCTCCGCATCGCCGAGGTTGCCATCGGGGGGATCCTGAAGCAGGCGGTGCAGGAGCGGCTGCGGCAGTTCGGGCTCAAGACCACCATCGTCGCGAAGGACATCGGCTACGAGCTGCGATGCGCCGACCCGATTCCGTACGATGTCGAGTATGCTCGGGACCTGGGGTACTGTGCCGCAAAGTACCTGCTGTCGGGGGGGCGCGCGGTGATGGTCTCGCTGCAAGGAGGCGAGTTCATGCCCCTGCCCTTCCGGCAGCTGCTCGACCCGGCGACGGGCCGCACGCGCGTCCGCTGCGTGAACGTTCATTCGACGCGCTATGGGATCGCGCGGCGGTACATGATCCGGCTGCGCCGCGATGACTTCGCGAACCCGCACGAGATCGCTCGCTTCGCTGCGGTCGCGCATCTCTCGCTGGAGGAGTTCCGAGACCAGTTCGAGTTCCTGGTGCGGGACGAACCACCACCGCTGGAGTTCCTGGCACCGCCGCCGCCCGGCGACGAGGCCGCATCAGCGTGTCACACTCCGTCCCGGGTGGACGGATTCCTCCCCGCCTAGAGTGGGGATCATCGGCGTCGGCGGCCTGCCAATCCCAAGGGCAACGCTCATGTTCAGATACTTGGTGCCTCAACGCCGGCGCAACGGGGTATACTTCTAGCTCCTTCTCGATGGCTTGGCTTTCGATGAACGGCGCTCACTACAAAGGCTTCACCATCACCGCCCGCACCTTCCAGATCCGGGGCTCGGGACGCTGGACCCTCGACCTCTTAATCGGACGCCGAGAGCTCCTTCGCGCCTTCAGCGGAGCGCACACCTACGGTAGTGAGGCGGCCGCCGTGGCGGGGTGTCTTGCGTTTGGCCAGCGGGTGATCGACGGCGGTCGGCCCGGGTGCTCACTCGCGGATCTCACGGAGGACGCCACGGGTGATCGCGTTTTCGACCCGGGCCTCCCCGGAACTCGCCCCCACCCCCACTGAACACCTGACGCCCCACCCGTCCCACCCGCTTGACCGGGTCCCTTCGAGTACCACCAGAAGCCCAGCCAACGGTTCACGGAATCGGTACTTGGCATACCACAGATGGACACCGCTGGCATCCCGAAAGGCGGGGACGATCTGGCTAAAGTTGCAGGTTTCGTCGGCGCCACACTTGGTGGTGCCGCTGGGTGGTGGCTCGGAGATCGCTTCGGCGTCATGACCGCCTTCTTTCTGAGCATCGTGGGCACCGCTGCCGGTGTCTATGTCGCTCGCCGCTGGTTTGGCGAGTACTTGCCCTAGGCAGTGGCCGGCTCGCTCCACCTGGACCGGACAGGCAACGGCTATCCAATCGACGCAACCCAACCAACGTCTGGACCGACCCGGGCCCGGCCGCTAGGTTGGTCTGGACCCGGATCGCACCTGCCCCGACCGGCAGGTCCTGCGCCGACGCCAGGCCAGCGACCCGGTCGCTGCCCGTTCCCTTCCGCCCCGCCCTCTCTCATGGGCATCTGCATGCGGCTCTATCTGGCCCCCGACTCCGACCTCCGCGCCTTTTCCGGGGCCCCCCGCACCTTGCGGGTATGGCTTCGCTATCCGCGCTCGCTACCCGACGTCTCGCTTCGCGAGTACTGGGAAGATCTCGATGCCATTCTATCCAGTGACACTTCTGTGCATCCCAAGCCCTCGTTGCGGCCGCAGGGTGCTGACTGGACGTATCCGTTCGTGGCTGATCGTGGGGCCCATGCCCTTTCATCGACTTCGACCGAGCATCTACTTCACTCCATCGACCAGGTCGCCCGCCCACAGGTCGAGGCCTATGTCCGCCAGCGATGGGAGGTGCAGGCGCGCCAGACCGGACAGCCACCCGATCTCCCGCCCACGCGGTTGTCGTCGGAGACCGAGGAGCTTCTCATGTACCTCGCCCGCCTGCGGGAGTCTTGCGCGTTGGCGGTGGGTAAGCGCTATGGCGTCCTGATGGCCCTGTGGCAGGAGTCGTGACCCAATCCGTCAAGGCCGTTCCCACCTGATCGATGATGGCTGGCGGCGGCGGGCGAGCCGCGTCCAGGCCAGGCACATCGGCGACGAGTCGCGCCTTCTCGCCACCCTCCAGGCTCACCCCGACCTCATCCGCCGCTACTCCCCCCCCGCCCACCGGGCCACTCTCCTCGACCACGTCGGCCCGAGGGCCTTGAGGGATCGCGCGCGCCAAACCCTCTGCCTCGCTCCCCCCAATGCACAGCAGCCGGCCCGACTGACGTCGGACCGGCTGACAGTTGCTCGGCGTGTTGGGCTATGCCCTAGGCGCTGGCGGCGACGCGGCTCACTTTCTCCGCGGCTGGGCCTTTCGGTCCCTGAACCACGTCGAACTCCACCCGATCGCCTTCCGCCAGGGACTTGAAGCCCTCACCAGTAATCGCCGAGTGATGAACGAAGCAGTCCTTCGCCCCACCCTCCGGCGTGATGAAGCCGAACCCCTTGGCGTCATTGAACCATTTCACCGTGCCTGTGGTACGCATTGCCCAAACTCCTTGATATGCGGATCGGCCCCGTGTTCTCCCACAAGTCACCGACCCGGATGCCCCGTGATGAAAACCCTCACGAGAGGGGCGTTCCCACAGCGTGGGGAACTCCCCCATCGCTGTATGCGATCATCGCAAACATAAAGAGGCCACAGCAATGCTGGGCCTCTGACGTTTACTCGGAACTTGTCCGCGCACTGGCGCATCAATCGCACCCCAACATAGCGCCTCCGACAGGAAGTCGCAAGTGGTCTGGGGCGGCCTCACGCCTGCCTTGGAACTGACGGGGGTCGCGGGGATTCCGCCCGAATCCGCCTTCGGATGCCGACTCCACTATCTTGCAACAAGGCGCCAAGCTCATCCCCGGCGTATCCTCTTCCGGCGGGCCACCCGCCCAGGGAGTTCTCATGGACACCTCGACCCAGGCGCAGAAGCGCCAACGGGCAACCACCTTTCCTTCTGCCCGTGGTGCAGCTCCGACGTGCGGCCTGCTGGAGGTGCAGTGGGACAGCCCGTTCGATCGCCTGTGCTTTCTGGTCTCGGCGCCGGACCTGGCGCTCAAGAACAGCCGCCGCTACACCACGTTGCTCGCAGAGCTGATCGCTGGTTCAGGGTGCACGGAGGACGAGATTCTGGCCCATGGGCACAAGGTCCGCGCCTATCTCTTCTTCGCCCAGGATCGCTTGAGCAAAGATGGACAGCTCGACGGACTCACCGGCAAGGAGAAACGAACTTATCGGCTTCCCGCCGTGGCGCCGGCCTTCTAGAAACCTTCCCGCGAGAGTCTCGAGAGCTCTCACCGTTGTTGGTCTACACTCTGCCACCCCGCTGCTGGCGTCATGGGTCCGCCATCTCCGGCCTTGCCCGCCCCGTGACCGGAGGCCCCCAGTGACCGCTTTCAGGCCCCAGCAGCGCCATCTGACGATTCAGGGTCGCCTCTTTCACTTTGTGTCCTACGAAGGCCGACCGGCCAATCATCGGCGCGCCCAACTCGCCTATCCCGCCATGTGGTACCTCATGGTGGAGGGCCGTCGCTGCCCGGTGCTCCCCTGCGACTCCAGCCAGTCCGTGCCGGAGGTGGATGCTGCCTTACGGGACTGGGCCGAAGACAATGCCTTAGGGCCGGTCGCGGGGACACTCCCATTGGCATCGCGCGCCCTGAACGGCGGCGTCTACTGCCGAGGGAACTGGTGGGGGCCTAACTAGCGGCTGGCGCACCATCTTTACAGTCCACAGCCCCCCCGACGGGAGGGGGTCCGGAAGGAACTCTGCCATGAGCGCCTCAGCTTCCGCCGAGAAACGGCGCCGCGCCGCCAGTTTCCCCAGTCTGCCAGGCCCTACTCCCAGCGCGGGCTGTCTGGCTGTCCGCTGGGTCAGTCCCTTCGACCGCTCCTGTTTTCTGGTCTCGGCGCCCGATCTCGCCACCAAGCACTCGCGGCCCTACCAGCAACTCATGCAACAACTCACGGACGGGACGGGATGCACCGAGGCAGAGATCCTGGCGCACGGCCGCAGAGTGCGCACCTTGCTCTTTTCTGCCGAGGATCAGTTGGCCCGTGCGGGCGCCCTGGCGAGTTTGATGGGCAGGCAAAAACACGACTATCAGCTGCCGGCGGTCACGCCGTCGTTCTAGTTGAGCCGCGGGCACTCGCTTCGTCTGGCATCTCGTGCATCGTCATTGGCAGCGGCTGCCTCGAGGTTCTTCCAGTTGCGCTCGCCGTTGATGCCCGGACGCTGGCACGGCGCCATTCTGCAGGATCCCCGACACCCGACTATCTTTCTGTATCCGCTCAAGTGCCTGGCGAGGCGGCGCCACAGCCTCTCCCAGAAAGTAGGGCTCCATGCCCAGCGCCCCGGGATCCCGCGATCAGTCCGCCCCGACACCGTCGCTCCCGCCCATCGCCGACCGCGTTCGGCAACGGCTGATCCTCGTCGGCCTCGCCTTCGACCGTCGTCTCGGGGCCGCGCGTCCCAAGCGCCGGCCGCCCAAGCCGGCGCTGCCGCTGGTGCCACCAGCGACTCTTTCGTCGGACCCGGGACTCCAGCGCGAGCGGGCCTGCCTCCGTATGGTCTTTCGCGAGTTGGGCGATGCTCACCGGCGCTACCGGGTCCGAACGGGAATACCAGGAACACCGGCGCTTCGAGCTGCTGCCCACGCGTTCAAGCAGGAGCCGAGCGTGATCTCGCTGGTACCCGTGGCTGCCTTCCTGGACGAACTCGGCATCCTCGCCTGGTGAGCCTGATTCAGACTTACGGCATCGGCAGCGCCTCGTCCCCCGACCATCCCTCTCGGGCGCTCCTTTCAGGTCCTCTGACTCCTTGGCTCCCAATGCGCACCGCTGCGAGCATTGCACTCACCACCCGGTTCGAGTCCCAGATCATCAATGCCTTCCGGACCGAACGCGCCGTGTCCGGTCCGACCGCGCGGAGGCTTAGAGACCTGGGACTCAAGGAGTCTCGCGTGCTGCGAGAGCTGGTCACGACCTCGGTGATCCGCAAGGCGGGCCCCGAACGATATTTTCTCGACGAAGGAGTCTGGGCTGCTCGTCGTCACGCGCCCGCCTCGCACCTGATTCTTGTCGTCGTCGCGGTGTTTCTGTCGCTTGGGTTGGGAGCGCTGTATCTCAACTTTCGACAGTAACCTCGCGGTCCAGTAGCCGCATTGCCGGCGGCACAGCCTCCCTGCGCCGGGGGGGCCGTGGCTCGTGGGGGCGCCTTCTCGGCCCCCGGGCGCACGAAGGGTTCGATGCCGGCGAGCCGGCCGTCGGGTCCTGCGCAGGCGTTAGGCTCCCACCTCTCTTCGCGACGACACTCCGACCGGTTATATTTGCCCGAGGCCCTGCCTTCACATTCCGTGCGGCGTCCGGCCTGTTCCCGAATGCTGGAGGCCCTTGGTGCCCAAGCCACCCTCATCCGCTTCCCCGACGCGCGGCTCGCAGCGTTCCCGCTCCCTCGCCGATCGCGTGCAGGATCGTGTCGTCGAGGCCACAAAAGCCCTGGACCGCACCCACCGCGCCAGACGACCCGCGGCCAACCGCTCACGACGAGCGGCCGCTCCGGTTCCAGAGACCGAGCTGGCTTCCCTGCGGGCGGTCTTCCGGGAGCTCGGAGACATTCATCGGCAGTACCGCCTCCGCACAGGACAGCCCGGCACCGCCGCGCTTCGAGCCGCGGCGTACGAGTTCAAGCGCACCCAGACCCTTCCAGCCCTCGTCACCCTCGCAGCCTTCTTCGACGAGCTCGGCCTGCTCGCCTGGTAGGGGAATCGACCCCGTTCCCCAGCCTGCTACCTGCCGGTGTGGGCTCAGGACAGGCCAGCCATCTCTTGTCATAGGCGGTGCCCGCACCGCCCTTTGCGGTCGCGATGGGCTTCGGCCGCACGACTCGATGGCCGCGCCAGCCTACCGGGGCGAGGGCTTGCGCGGTAGCGCTCTTCGGCGTCACTTGTCTCAGCGGCCCGTTCGACCTTCCCTGGTCTGCCTAGAGTACCATGGCTCGAGCACCGAAGGCTGCACTGATACTCTCTTTCGCCCTCGGACTCCCGGCACGAGCAGGAGCCCAGGTCCCTGATACGACCCTCGGTGACACGCTTCTCGCCTACCTCGAGGTGCAGCCGGACCAGCGCGACTCGGTGATTGTTTCCCTGAGGCGACACGGGCAGTATCGCGTGTTACTCTCTCGACCCCACTTCTCGGCCAGCGCAATTCCCCTGAAGCGGGCTCCTCCCGCCCTCATCGCGGACGTCACACCGCAGAGCCCCGTCTCCTACACGATCCTGGAACTGCACCCATACGCCACCGGCCCCCACGCCGTATTCACGGCCGCCTCCGGGGACACCGTGCACATCTGGCTGTGGGCGGATCGGGCCGAGGAGCGCCGGTCCGCCGAGGCGCGTGATCGCGAGTGGGGCATCGGTCTACTGGTCGGTGCCGGCTATCATTCCGGCTACCGTATCCGGCCGGCCGACCCGACGCCGGCCGCCGCGAGTGCCGACTTCGAGACCGGCCTCCTTTTCGGCTCCAGCGGGCGCCTCAGCGGCCTCCTGGGTGTCACGATGCAGCCACGCTATTCCGGAGCGGAGAGTGTACTCTGGGCGTTCGCCGAGCCACGACTGCGCCTCTTGCGGTACAGTGCGATGCACCGCCCCACCAGCCTCGACTTGGCCTTCCGGATCGGCCAGGGGGCGGCGTCTGGCACCGCAGACGATCCGAGTCTGATCGGTTTGGGCCTGGCGCTATCTTACAGTCTCGACGATCGCCCCGGAGCCCGAGGCTGGCGGGTCGGGCTCCACCTGATGTATAGCTGGTTGGGAAATGTCGGCGTGAGCGACGACGACAAGATGCTTCGGGCCGGTGTCACGCTCTCGTGGCTGCCGTGAGAGTGCCACGCCCAATCGACGACAACAGCACCAAGAAGCCCGTACCACACATCTCGGGCTGCTGATCTCCCGCTCTGGGTCGCGCCCGGATCCCGTCGGCCCGGGCATAGATTCGGGTCGCCCTACCCCTCGTGATCATGGCCGGACCTCACAGACACTCACATCACAGCGACCAGCGCGCGGCCTTTCGCGTGGTGCGACGCCGCCAGACCTGGGCCGCCGTGGTGGCTGGGGTGGTGGCGGTCTGCGTCCTTCTCGCACCCCCGGAAGCGGCCTGGAAGCTGCCCGCCCTCCTGCTTGCCGGGGGCGCCTATGGACTGTTCAGCAATCGCAACTGGCGCTGTCCGCAGTGCCGGTCGATGTTGCCCTACGGCCGCGTTCCGATCGAATTCACGTGCCCCCGCTGCGCCGCGGTTCTCGAGTGGCGACGCTCCTCGCTTTGAAGGCGCCTGCCCTCCGCTCATGGTTTCGGTACTCGCTCACGGCTGATCGACCACACGTAGGCCGCCACGGCGCTGACCTCCTCCGGGCTCAGCAACGTTGGCCCACGCATTGCCATGGGATCACCATCCCTGCCCCGTGCCGCCACGCCGGAATGCCGGATAATCATGGTCAGCCACTCGTAGTCTCCCGATCCGAGCTTCCAAGTGCCGCTGCGAAGAGCCTCCCCTACTTCCGTCCCCTCGCCCTGCTCGCCGTGGCACCCTGAGCACTGTCCGGCTCCCAGATAGATCATCCGCCCAGCTTCGACCAGGGAATCTGTGACCCCAGCGGGTCGCGCCTGCGCGGTCAGCCGGGCGCCGCCCAGCAGCGACAGGATTCCGAGAAGCGCCAATGAAGGTCGTAGAGCGTTGGTTGCCATGTAGCCACTCCTGCCGTGGTGGGACAGCAGCAATCTGGTCCACCCGCCTTAAACCACAGATGAATCCAGTGCGAAGCTCCTTGCACCCGGCCTTGCGTCCGGCCAGAAAGCGACGTCACTTACTTTCTCTCACCTCCGGAGCGCTGGACGGCCTGTGAACCCCAGTGGCCTTGCCACGATTGGCGCTGCCCTTTCGGCGGCGTTTCACCTCCGCGCCGACTACCGGGGCCCACGGTGGCAGGCCTACGTCTTCAAACCACTCACGACGGGGCTCCTGCTGACCAGCGCCGCGCTTGCGACCCCCGCTCAAGGGCCACGATACCAAATCGCCGTTACCGTCGGACTGGCCCTGTCCCTCCTGGGTGACGTATTCCTCATGTTGCCCAGGGATCTGTTCCTGGCCGGGCTGAGCAGTTTCCTGCTGGCCCATCTGGCCTACATTGTCGCCTTCACGTCTGCCCTGCCGATCGGCACGGCCCCAGCGCTCCTGCTTCCGCTCCTGGCAGCCGCCGGCATACTGATCCGCCTCCTCTGGCCGAGGGTGGGGCGACTGAGGCTTCCGGTTCTGCTTTACACCGCCGTCATTCTGCTCATGGTCTGGCAGGCTTGGGCACGCGGGTGGGAGTTTCGTACCTTGGGCGCCGGACTCGCGGCCGTCGGAGCGACAAGTTTCATGGTCTCCGACGCGCTGTTGGCCTTGAACCGATTCCGGCGCCCCTGGGCGAGCGCTCAAGCCCTGGTCATGAGCACGTACGTCGCCGCTCAAGCCCTCATCGCCTTGTCGGTGGGCACGCCCTGAGCTCCCCGTCCCTACCTGACCCTTCGGCCCGCATGCCATCCCCCACCCCGTCCCTCTACGGTTTTTCGGTCCAGACTCTGGAGGGTCGGGCGCAGTCGCTGCGCCGCTACCGCGGGAAGACCCTTCTCATCGTGAACGTCGCGAGCAAATGCGGGTTCACCCCGCAATACAGCGGACTGGAAGACCTCTACCGCCGGCACAAGGCCCATGGGCTACTGGTACTCGGCTTTCCCTGTGACCAATTCGGCCACCAGGAGCCGGGCGAGGCGGCCGAGATCCGTCGCTTCTGTTCCCTGACCTACGACGTCACATTCCCTTTGTTCGCCAAGGTCGATGTCAACGGCCCCAACGCGCATCCGCTCTTCGAGTTCCTGAAAGCGCGACAGCCGGGTGTGCTGGGTTCACGGGCAATCAAGTGGAACTTCACCAAGTTCCTGGTGGGCCCCGATGGCGAGGTGATCCGTCGCTATGCCCCCGCCGAAACACCAGAGCAGATCGAGAAGGGCCTGCTGCCACTTCTGACCTAGCACCGGACGCCGCTCCGCGAAATGCCCGCCGTTCTCGGCACCTTTCGTGTGGGGCTGGCCGCGATGGCCGGCAGCGTCCGCCCGCGACGGCCCGGGTCGACCTCAGCGGGCCCCGCCTGCGCGGGGGGCGGCCCGCACAGAGGGAGGGCCCCTGTTTCGTCGGCGACCGGGTCCGCTGGCGGGCAGCAACCAGCTGATACTCGCTCCGCTCCCGACGACCGACGGCTTCGAAGCCAGCTTCACCCCGGGAGAGCAACTCGGCTGCGGCCCGCTCTACGGATGGAGTATCCGCTGATGATCCTGCTGGTGCCGATCGCTCCGACGCATGCCACTGCGCTGCAGCCCTTGCTGGAGGATCCCGCGATCGCGGAGACCACCCCGTTTCCTTCTCCATACCCGCCGGACGGCGCCGGGGTTTGGATCGCAGAGGCTGCCGCCCTGAGGGAGGAGGGTTCCAAGTATGCCTTCGCTGTGTGCGACCACGGCGGGGGCCCGATCGGGGTGGCGCTTCTCAAGGAGGTCGATCGCATGACCGGGGAGGCGGAACTCGGATACTGGATCGGCCGCCCGTACTGGGGCGGCGGTCGAGCGACCGCCGCGGCCGCGGCCACGCTGAACTTCGCCTTCGACATACTGGGTCTACGAGCCGTGCGGGCGGTGTGCCTGGAGGCAAACCCTGCCTCATTGCGGGTGCTCGCGAAGTTGGGATTTGTCGAGACCGGCCGCTTCGCTCAAGCGCTACCCAAGTGGCCGGAGCCTCGTCCCAGCATCAGCTGGCGCCTGACGAGGGAGGCCTGGCACTCATTGCAGCCGGGGCATCAACCGGGTTTCTGACCTCGCACAATGCCCCGTGGCACGAACGCCCTGGTACGCCAGTTCCGTCCGCGCCGGTCAAACTCGCTACCGCGTTCCAGCCGCTCCGCCGGACTGCGGCTGGCCGGCGCCAAGTTGATGCAGGCCCCGGCGATGGCGGCCTAAGCCTCGAGACGCATCGCGTTCCTGAGCACGAGGACCCAATGGACCTCTTCGTTTCCCCGGCTCCGGGCGGAGCTCATCCCGAATCGTGCTGCTTCTGTGGCGAGCGCATCGACCAGACGGCCACTCCCCCGGCGCGCGTCTGGCTTGAATTGCCAGCGCCCGGCCGCACCAGAATCATGCGGGAGCACTTCTGCCATGAGGCCTGTTTCCAGAACGCGCTCACACCGGCTCACCGCACCGGCTCCGGCCGGCCCATCGTGCGGAGCCCCGACGGGGTGATCCTCAATGCGATGGAGCTGACCGCCGACGACCTGGTGCAGCAACGCGTCCTCTGCCCGGCCTGCGGAGACAAGACCTTTGCGATGTGGCCGGAGGGCTGGGATTCCCACGCCGCCCATCGCTGTACCGGGGTGCAGGGCGCCACCCCAGAGGAGCGCAAAGCGGCGTTCAAGCGTGCCTATGACCATCTCTTCCGCTGAGGGTCGTTCGGCCTGGCGACGGGACATCCTCGCCGCGGCCCTCGCGACGAGGCCCTCGAGCAGCCTGGCGCTCTCCGCCCAACCGGCGGCTGGTTGCTTGCGCCTCGATCGCGTGGCCGGTATCGTCTGCCGAAGGTCCGGCGAATCGATTCGCCTCCTGCGCGAGCGTGGATCGGAACGAATGGAGTAGCGCCCCATGCCGCCTGAGCCGTTGCCAGCATTCCGTTACCATCCCGAGCCGATCGCCACGGGCAGCGTGGCGCCTTCCGATCGTGTCTGTCGGTGCTGCGGCAGCGCGCGGGGCTTCATCTATACAGGACCGACGTACGCCGAAACAGATCTCGACAACGGACTCTGCCCCTGGTGCATCGCCGACGGTGGCGCGCACCAGAAGTTCAGCGCCGCATTTACCGATCTTGACAGCATCGGCAACACCGACCTGTGGCCTCCGGTGGCCCCAGCGGTGGCGGAGGCCGTGGCCTTTCGTACCCCCGGCTTCCAAGGCTGGCAGCAGGAGCGCTGGTTCACCTGCTGCGGTGACGCGGGCGCCTTTCTGGGCCCGAAAGGGCGGCTGGAGCTGGAGGACGCTGGAGAGCAGGCCCTGACCGCCATTCGCGAGGAGATCGGCTACGAAGGTGCTGCGTGGGAGGAGTACCTCGATGCACTGAATCGTGACTTTGGTCCAACCGCTTACCTCTTCCGTTGTCTCCACTGCGGGCGCCTCGGCGGCTACAGCGACTTCACCTAGCTCTCTGGCTGGCGGCGAGCCGGTCTGCCCGCGGATCCCCCATGCGGCTGTTTCATGAAGCGGGCCGGCTGCGCCGTCGCGCTTCAGGTGCGACACGGGCGGACCACCGTATGGACCGGCCGGGTGGCGATCCTTAGATTCACCCGCCATGGCGGGTCCGGCAGGGGCGCTGCCCTGAGCTCACCGTTCCCGAGCTCACACCCTCCGCGGCTGGGTTGTCTTGTAGACTTCAGTCCAACACGATAGGACGTCCACCATGGCGCTACGCTCCGGTATTTACGTCGTCCCCACCCATCGATGGTACATCGAGCGAACAGTCTGGCTGATCGCCGGCTTCGTTCTGCTCACGGGTACGGCCCTGGCGGCGCTGTACGATCCGCGCTGGGCTCTGCTGATCATTGCCACCGGGTTGGCCTCCATCCTGGTAGCCGTCACCGGCTTCTGCATCGTGGGCAATGTGCTCCGCCGGTTCGGCTTCACCCCGATGCTGGGGACGAGTCACCCGACGCGGTGGGACCTCTACTTCATGCAGACCGACCGGTGGTACCTCGAGCGGCGGATCTACCTGGCCGTGGGGATCAACATTTCCGTCGCGTCGGTCCTGTCACTGGTGCACAGCCCGTGGTGGCTCCTGTTCACCGGGTTCGTCGGCACTGCGATGGTGTGGTTTGCCGCAACCGGGTACTGCATCATGGCAAACGGGCTGTACTGGCTCGGGGCCGAGCCGCGGCTGGCACCGGAAGGCAAGGTCGCCTGCCCGGCGGCTCCCGATACTGCACGGCACGCCGAAGCCTGAGGCGGCGACCGTGGCCGGGGCGGGCGTTCTGCCTGCCACGACGCAATCGTCATTTGCGCCTTTTGCCCATCTGCCGACGGCGCCGCGGCCCTCACTCTGGACGCGCGAAAGGTCGTCGGGGACTCGGTGGTCCCCATGTACGTCCTGGATTTCCGCCCCGAGCCGGCGAGCGGCGCATGGACGGCGGAGTGGAGCTCCCCTCACACCACCTCGCCCGCCGGGTAATGGTTCGCCGGGAGTCACCCCCGTTGGCTGCACCGCCTGACTAGCAGCGCAAGCCGAGACTATGCCAGAATCGCGGGCCAGCCGCCGGGCACGCTGGACCGTCAACTGGTTCCCGGCCTACCGGGGAACCGGCGCCCGCATCGAGTACATCGCAGATGACTGGCTCGAGGTGCGCGTCCGCCTGCCGCTATCCTGGCGCAACCGGAACTATGTTGGCTCGATCTTCGGCGGCAGCCTGTACGGGGCCCTCGACCCGATCTACATGTTGATGCTGATCCATGTCCTGGGTCCCGAATTCATCGTGTGGGACAAGGCGGCCACGATTCGATTCCTGAAGCCCGGCCGCACGACCCTCCGGGCCAGCTTTCGCCTGGAGCCGACGGTGGTGCAGAATATTCGGGCGGAGGCGATCCGCCTGGGCAAGCTGGACCGCGACTTCGAGGTATCCCTCGTTGACGACACCGGGACAGCTCACGCCACCTGCACCAAGACGCTCAACATCCGCTGGAAGGCGGCAACGGGGTAACCCTTCGGCCCGGGCCAGTAGGAGCACTCGCTCCCTGGGCCTCGCCGCTTCCTGGAAGCCCTCGGAGAGCGGAGGCGTCACGCCCGCACGCTGTGCGGAGTGGAACGTCTGCCGGGAGACGCGCCCATTGCGCTCGCCGCGACGGCGATGTTGTGGTCCTAGAACCATCGGGAGGCAGGTGGGGGACCTGTCCGAGCCCGGCTGCGCGGTTAGGTTCAAGAACAGCGCATGGGTTCCGTGCTTCCTTGTGCCACCCCATCCCTACACGCTCAGGGGTACGGCAACGGTCCGCGCCCGCGCCGCCACGCCGCTCACCAGTCACCGACTTCTGCCCGACGGAAGAAACACCTGACCTGGAAAGCCCCATGACCCCCGCCGCTCGCTCGGTTAACGTCTTCGGCACCTACCTGCTTGTGCTCGGGGTGCTCTTCCTCATCGCACCCAATCCGCTCCTGCAACTCGTCAGGCTCCCTCCCACGACTGAAGTCTGGATTCGCGTCGTCGGGATGCTGGTGGCCAGCCTCGGCATCTACTACCGCATCGCCGCGGCCACGAACCTCGCCCCCTTCTTCCTGGCGACCGTGCTTGTCCGGGCGAGCGTCCCCCTCTTCCTGCTCGGCTTCATCCTGGCAGGCTGGGTAGCGTGGCCCCTCATGCTCTATGGGGCGATCGATGCTGCGGGGGCCCTCTGGACGTGGATGGCCCTTCGCCACCCAGGGGCCTCCGGCTGAGATCCGCACACCGGCGTCGGCCACCATGAAACGGACTTTCGGTCCAGCCGTAGACACCCTATGACCCAAACGACACCGCTGCCTCCCGGGCTGGATCCCAACTTCGTCTTCGGCGAACTGATGCCGCTGATCGCGATCGTCACGCTGGTCCTGGCGTCCGCGATCGGCCTGCGTTGGGTGTTCCGCAGCCCGGTCGGTGAGGCCCTGGCACAGCGGATCCGCGAGCGTGTTCACTCCGGCAAGCGGCTGGACAGCGAGAGCAACGGCGCTCTCGCCGAGATGCGGGAGCAGGTCTCCCGACTCGAGGAACAGGTTGGGGAGCTCGCCGAACGTCTTGACTTCGCTGAACGACTGCTCGCCGCCAAACGGGAACGGCAGTTGGGGTCTGGAGCGTAGCGGTCTCCCTCAATACTCCGTATCACCTCCCGGAGAATCCATGAACCCGGATGTGTCCGCCTCTACCGAACCACGCTTTCTCCCCGCCGCGCAGACCGCCCTCCGAATTGCGGTCGGCCTCACCTTCTGTTCCCACGGGGCGCAGAAACTGTTCGGCTGGTTCGGCGGCACGGGCCCCGATGGGGGTACCGTGGAGATCATGAGCCGGTTCGGAGCGGCGGGGATCATCGAATTCGTGGCCGGCCTCGGCATCGTTCTGGGCTTCCTGACCCGACCGCTCGCTTTCCTCGCCTCCGGCGAGATGGCGGTCGCCTACTTCTGGATACACCTGGGTCGGAGCGGCCAGTCATGGTGGTGGCAAAACCACGGTGAGCTGCCCATGATCTACTCGTTTGTCTGGCTGCTCTACGCGGCATGGGGGGCCGGCCCGTTCAGCGTTGATGCATGGCTCAAGGCACGCCGCAGCCGGACCTGACCCCTTGGCTGGCGACGGCGGCTTCCCTCCATCACGATTCCGCACCTCCATGGCCTCCGCGTTCTCCGTCACCTCTCGACGCACTGGTCGCATGCTCGCCGGGCTTGCCGCGGCATTCTCGCTCGGTCTGGCGATCCATACCGCTTTCTCCCAACTCGAGCCGGCCCTGCACCTCTATGACGGACTCTGGATGCTCGCCGGCGCCGGGATCGCTGTGGCCATTGTGGCTCCGGTGATCTGGCGCTGGCCCCGTGAGCGGGCACTCGCCGTCCTGGCAGCGGCCACGACGGCGGGTACCTGGGCCCCGCTGGTCTTGCTCGCCCTCCGGGCGGGGATACCAATCCGCCCGCGCCTCCGGGGTGCGGTGTTCTGGAGCAGCGCGGACATCATCGGGGTAGCACTGCCGATCGGGGTGGTGTTCGCCTGGCTGGCGCTTCGGGAACACCGCCCAGGGGGCGCGAACGTCGCCGCCACCGACGCCTGATCCGCGGATGGTTGTCTTGCGCCCTGATCCCCGGAACAGTCATTTGATCCCCTGGGCGGCGGCTCTGCACCCGGTCACGCGTCAGCCATTCATAGGGGACACCCCATATGCCCGATTTCCAGAACACCCTCACCGAACACCACGCAGGAGTGGCCAGCTTCATCGCCACCGCCCGGGCCCTGACCGCCGCCGACTGGACTCAGGCCCGCGCCCCTGGCAAATGGTCTCCGGCCCAAGTCGCCGAGCACGTTGCCATGGCCTACGAGTGCAGCAGCGCGGCGCTCAGGGGGAAGTACCCCGGGGCGAGCGCCCCACGCCTGCTCCGGCCCCTCATTCGCACCCTGTTCCTGAAGCCGGTGCTCAGGAATGGGCGGTTCGGGGCCGGTGCCAAGGCCCCCGGCCCCTTTCAGCCAACCGCCTCGCCCGCCCCTGCGTCAATGCTGCTTCCTCGAGTGCAGAGCGCCGCAGACGAATTCGAAGCCATGCTGGCGGCTGAGTTGGCCCAAGGACATGTAACGGTCGATCACCCATTTTTCGGTCCGGTCGCCCTGGGGGACTATCTGCGCCTGCAGGTCATTCACACCGATCATCACCGGCGGCAGCTTCCCGGCGCGGCTGCGGGCTGATCATCGAGGACATAGTGTCTCAACTCCCCACTACCGGCGGCCGCTATCTCCTGATCGGCCTGGTGTGGCTCGCCGTCTCCATCGGCGCCGGCGCGCTCGGCTGGCTCGCGGACCTCCGCCCGCCGGCTCCGCAGCTCCTCCTCCTCGGCCTGACCGCAAGCCTCCTCGCGGCGGCCGCGACGCTGTCCGGCTTCCGGACCTGGCTGGGCGCCCTGAAGCTGCGCCAGATCGTGGCGCTCCATATCACTCGGTTCGTCGGCGCCTATTTCCTGGTCCTTCATGCCCGAGGCCAGCTTCCCTTCGCCTTCGCGGTGCCGGGCGGCTGGGCGGACATCGCCGTCGCGAGCGGCGCACTGGTGCTGGTGCTGCTCGTGCCGAACCTCACGGAACACCTCATCGCGCTCCTGGTATGGAACGTGGCGGGCTTCCTCGACATCCTGTTCGTGGTCGTCACCGCGGCGCGGCTCGCCCTCGCCGATCCGGCTTCGATGAGCCCGCTCCTCCGGCTGCCGTTGAGCCTGCTCCCAACGTTTCTGGTGCCGCTCATCATTGCCAGCCATGTCTTGCTGTTCTGGCGGCTGGCGCGGACTCGGAAGAGTCCGATCGCCTGACGCGACGAGGGTTCCTGGTGTCCATTCGCCCGATCAAGCGGATCATCGAGGCCAAGCCGGCGCTGGAAGGCGCCGGGGTGAAGCTGCGCCGTGCATTCGGCTTCGGCGAGACCGGCGATTTCGATCCGTTCCTGCTGTTCGACGATTTCCGGAACGAGCGCCCCGGGGACTATCTCGCCGGCTTTCCCTGGCATCCGCACCGGGGCATCGAGACCATCACTTACGTCCTCACCGGGACGGTGGACCATGGTGACAGTCTGGGGAACCGGGGTACCCTCGGGGCGGGCGACGTGCAGTGGATGACCGCGGGCAGCGGGATCCTTCATCAGGAAATGCCCCGGGGCGACCAGCAGGGGAGGATGCACGGCTTCCAGCTGTGGGCGAACCTCCCTTCCGCACTGAAGATGACCGCGCCCCGCTATCAGGACGTCTCGTCCCCGGACATTCCCGAGGTCGTCGATGACGATGGCACGAGGGTCCGGGTCGTCTGCGGGAGCTTCTGGGGGATGACGGGACCGGTCACCGGCGTCGCCGCCAACCCCCGTTATCTCGACGTGTGGGTCCCCGCCGGCCGCCGCAAGACACTACGCGTCGAGACCTCGCAGCACGCCTTCAGCTATGTCTTCGAAGGCGCCGGCACCTTCCGCGACGCCTCCGCACCCACGGGAATCCGTACCGAGCAGGTCGCGCCTCCCGATCTCACCAAGCCATTCCCATTCGGAGAGACCGGGAACCGGTCCCTGGTGCTGTTTGACCGTGGGGATGAGGTGACCGTACAGGCCGGAGAGGCCGGTGTGAGATTTCTGCTGATATCAGGCACGCCGATCGAGGAACCCGTCGCATGGCACGGGCCTATCGTGATGAACACCGAGGCCGAGTTGCAGCAGGCCTATACCGAGCTTCGCGAGGGGACATTCATCAGAACCGCTCGACCCGGGCCATGAAGCAACGGGCTAAGGGTTGCGGCGCAGCGGCTCGCTGCTCGCCAGCGACTCGCCTGACGCCACCGAGGCCAATTGGGAGTCGCCCATGAACGCCGAATGGCACCGCCTCCATCCCATGCCCCGCAATCCCTCCCTCGCCCAGCGCGTCGCGTGGCACCGTGGGCACCTGAGGCACTGCGCCTGCCGCCCAGTGCCGGCCAGCATCCAGCCCTTCCTGCGCTCACGCGGCGGGAAGCGGCGTCGGGTACGGGGGTGACGGTGCCGCGAATTCCCCGACTGCTGGCTGCATCCTTCGCGGTGCTCGGGACCGGCTGCACCACCAATCGCCCGGTGCAGCTGTCGCCGGGGCCCGAGGGCCTGGGGACCTATCTTCAGACCGCGCGCCCCAGTGCGCTGCAGGTCACCGATACCGCCGGCAAGGTCGTGTGGCTGCACGCCCCCACGCTGGCCGGCGATTCTCTGGCGGGCGTCCTCAATCGAGGCGATTCCCGCAGCCGGCGGGCCTTTCCCCCGGCAGCGATCTCCAGCATTGCCGAACCGCAGTTCAGTGCGGGACGGACCCTCGGCCTCGTCGGCGGAGTGCTGGGATCTATAGGAATCGCCTTGCTCATCGTGGCACCCACGGGCTCTGAACCGGTGTATTGAGCGGCTCCCGGGCCGACTTGCGACCTGCTTGGACGCCGCTTCACTATACTGGCGAGCCAAATCAACGTCCGCCCTCCTCCCGGGC
>Ga0315273_10000795_pt1 | contig 34324 bp, 29 predicted proteins | sample YL17G02_0_MG_FD_205753 | JGI IMG/M metagenome (GOLD analysis project Ga0315273, IMG submission 205753) | Sediment microbial communities from Yellowstone Lake, YNP, Wyoming, USA - YL17G02_0 | ecosystem: Environmental > Aquatic > Freshwater > Lake > Sediment | place: USA: Wyoming | collected...
CCGCATGGTGCTGGTGCCGGCTGTCATGCAGCTGATGGGACGATGGAACTGGTGGCCGGGGGTTGATCCGCGCCAGCCGGCGCGCCCCAAGCCGATGCAATCGGGAGAGCACCACATTCCTTAGGGGAGAGTCGATGACGCACCCGCCGGACAAGCCGTCCCTGCGTCGGGTCCTGCGGGTGAAGGATCTCGTCTTCTTCTACGTCACCGCGGTCCTTGGCATGCGCTGGGTGGCCACCGCCGCCGCCGCCGGACCCTCGGCGCTGCTCATCTGGGTGCTCGCGGCACTCTGCCTGTTTGTTCCGCTTGCGTTCACCGTCATCGAACTCTCGTCGCGCTATCCCGATGAGGGCGGGATCTACGTCTGGACCAAGCGCGCCTTCGGCGACTTTGCCGGGTTCATGACCGGGTGGACCTACTGGGGCTCCAACCTCGCCTACCTGCCCGGCCTGCTGTACTTCACCGCGAGCACCGCGCTCTACATCTTTGGCGACCGTTACCTCCACCTTCGGGACAGCGGCACCTACTTCATCGTGGTGGCGATGATCGGCCTGCTCATTGCGGTCGCCATGAACATCGTGGGCCTCGAAGTGGGCAAGTGGCTCGCCACCGTCGGGGCCATCGGCACCTGGATTCCGATGCTCCTGCTGATCGGCATGGGCTTCGCTGCCTGGGCGCGCTTCGGGTCCGCCACACCGATCACCGCGCACTCGCTCCTGCCGTCCACCGGCCTGCGCGAGATGGTGTTCTGGTCCACGATCGCATTCGCGTTCACTGGACTCGAGGCCGGGTCATTCATGGGCGAGGAGATCGTCGAGCCGCGGCGCAGCATTCCCCGCGCGGTGTGGATCGCCGGCGCCAGCATCGCGGTCATCTACCTTCTCGGCACTCTCGCCATCATGGTCGCCCTGCCACAGGCCGAGATCACGGGGCTCGGCGGAATCATGGATGCGATGACCGCGACCGGCCGCCGCATTGGCGTGCTCGGTCTCGCGCCGATCGCAGCCGTGCTCATCGTCCTCAACACGCTGGGCGGGGTCGGTGTGTGGCTCGCGGCACCGGCCCGACTGCCGTTCGTCGCCGGTATCGACAACTACCTGCCCCGCGCCTTCGGCAAGCTGCACCCGACGTACGGCACGCCTCACGTGGCACTCCTGCTCCAGGCCGCGGTCGCAGCCTTCTGCGCCATCCTCGGCCAGGCGGGCGAGACGCCGAAGCAGGCCTACGAGGTTCTCGTGAGCCTCGGCGTGGTCGCCTTCTTCCTGCCCTATATCGCGATGTTTGCGGCGATGATCCGGCTGCAGCGCGAACCGGCGGGGCCCGAGGTGGTTCGTCCGCCCGGGGGCCGCCCCGTGGCAATCCTGCTCGGTTGGACCGGCCTCGCCACATCGGTTGCGGCGATCCTGCTCGCGTGCGTTCCGCCGCCCGGTGAGGCGGACGGGCGGCGCTACGTGTTCAAGGTGGTTGGCTTGAGTGCCCTGCTCGTGGCGAGCGGGGTGCTCGCCTGGGTGATCGGGAACGCGCGGAGGCGCGCCGCAGGAACTATCGGGTGAGGGTCGTCATGCCGCTGGCAATCAGCACCAGCGCGCCGCAAATGAGCACCACCAGCCCGACCGCTCCCAGCACGGCGCCGCGCGTCAGTACCCGCTCGCCGCGCAGGTAAGGGTCAGGATGCGTCTCCGGCGTCGGCGCAGTGCCGCGGATCGCGCGCCATGCTGCCCGGCGGACCTCGAAGTCGTCGCCCGCCGAAATGCCGTGCCGTGGCGTGATGCCATCGTCACCGAGATTGGGAAAATCGAGGGAGTTCGCCTCCACACCGGCCAGTGTGTTCCTGTCGTCCAACGGACGAAACCGCTGGCGCGCCAGCCACCCCGCCTGCACCGCGGGATGATCCTTGAGCCGGATCCAGACCTTCTGCCCTGAATCGAAGACGAAGTCCTCGCCTCCAAGCAGGCCCTGCTCGAGGGCATCAAGCAGCGCCTCCACACCCGGAAACAGCCGGGTGGTACCGACGGCATCGGCGACGGCGTAGTTCGGCATGTATCGCTCTGGAACGGCGGGAAGTGCGTCGTCCTCGCCGGCCAGCGAAGACGCCTGAAGCAAGATTCACCTACGAGCATCGTTGGTCAATGCTCTTCCTCCTCACTCCTCGCGCTGTCGCCATTCCCCCTCACGCCGTTGCGGTTCCTAGCTTTTCGCATCCAGCCAATTCTCCCCCACGCCGACATCCGCCACCAGCGGAACCCGCAGCGGCATCACCGATTCCATCTCCAGCTTCACCAGCGCCTCCATTACTTCCACTTCGGCGGACGGCACCTCGAACACCAGTTCGTCGTGCACCTGCAGGAGCATCCGGCTGGCGAGCCGGCGCTCCGCGAGCAGGGTGTGGATGCGGATCATCGCGAGCTTGATCAGGTCGGCCGCGGATCCCTGCAGCGGCGAGTTCTGCGCGTTGCGCTCACCATAGCTGCGCAGGTTGAAGTTCTTTTCCCGCACTTCGGGGATGTAGCGCCGGCGTCCCAGCAGCGTCTCGACGTAGCCCTGCTCCCGGGCCAGCTCCACCTGTCGGTCGAGGAAGGCGCGCACCCCCGCGAAGCGCTCGAAGTACTGCGCGATGAACTGCTTGGCCTCTTCCTGCGCAATGCCGAGCTGTTTGCTCAGCGCAAACGGACCCTGCCCGTAGATGGTCGCGAAGTTGATCGTCTTGGCGCGCGCGCGCTGCTCCGAGCTCACCAGCTCTACCGGCACGTTGAAGATCAGCGCTGCCGTCTGCCGGTGAATGTCGCCACCCTGCTGGAATGCCTCAATGAAGCCCGGGTCGCCGGAGAGGTGCGCCATGATGCGCAGCTCGATCTGGCTGTAGTCGGCCACGACGAAACGGTTTCCTTCGGCGGGTACGAACCCGCGCCGGATCGCCTCGCCCCGGGGCGAGCGTACCGGGATGTTCTGCAGGTTGGGATCGGACGACGACAGCCGGCCGGTCGCCGCCCCCGTTTGGTTGAAGCTGGTGTGAATCCGTCCAGTGAGTGGATTCACCTCGAGCGGCAGCGTATCGACATAGGTGGACTTGAGCTTCTGCAGTTCCCGGTAATTCAGGATCAGCCGGGGCAGGTCGTGCCCCATGTCCGCCAGCTGCTCCAGCACGTCGGCATCGGTGGAAGGACCCGTCTTCGTCTTCTTCAGCACCGGCAGCTGGTGCTTGTCGAACAAGACGGCGGCGAGTTGGCGCGGCGAGTTGAGGTTGAGGCTCTCGCCGGCCACCTTGGCAATCTCGACTTGCAGCTGCTCCAGGTCGCGCGCCAGCTCATTGGAGAGCCGCTTGAAGAGGGCCAGGTCGATCTGCACGCCCGCCCATTCCATGTCCACCAGCACCGGGGTCAGCGGCGTCTCGACATTGTCGAGCACGCCACCCATCGGCGTGCCCGCCAGCGCCGGCGCGAAGGCGGCGTGGAGCGCCAGCACCGTCGCACTGTCGTTGCCGCAGTACGCCGCGGCCATGGCCACCGGCACTTCGGCGAACGGCATCTCGCTTTTGCCCCGCCCTGCCACCTCCACGTAGGTCTGCATCGCGCGGCCGAGATACTCGAGGGACAGGACGTCGATGCCGTAGGAACGACGACCCGAGTCGAGCAGGAACCCGGCGAGCATCGAGTCCCAGGTGACGCCGGCCAGCTCGACACCGGCGCTGCGCAGCACCTGCCAGTCGAACTTGATGTGATGCCCCGCCTTCGGCACCCCGGGATCGGTGAGCAGCGCCACCAGTGGCAGGCACGCGGGATCCGACAGCGGTGGAAGGTTCCGCACCGGAGCAGGCGCGGCAAGCTCGCCGCCCTGCGGACGATGCCTGAAGGGGAAGTACCACACCTCGCTCGGGCTCGCCGCCAGCGACATGCCGATCAGCTCGGCCCCACGCGGCGAGCGGGAGTTGGTCTCGGTATCGAGCGCTACCAGCGGCGCCTCGCGCAGGCGGGCGACGATGCCGGGCAGGAGGCCGGGATCGTCGATCACCGGGACCGCGTCGTGGAGGCGTGACGGCGTGAGGGCGTGAGGGCTTGAGGGCGTGGGCGCGGCCAGTGGCTCATCCACCAGCTTCTTTACCAGCGAGAAGAACTCGAGTTCGGTCAGCAGTTGCGTCAGCGCCGCCTGGTCCGCGGGCCGGGGCCGGAGATCCTGCACCCCGGCGCTCACCGGCACATCGAGATGAATCGACACCAGCTCGCGGGAGAGCCTGGCATTATCGGCGTGCGCGAGGAGCGCCTCGCGGGCGCGCTTGGGCTCCACCTTCTCGGCGCCGGCGAGGATGGCGTCGAGGTTTCCGTATTCGGCCAGCAGTTTCTGCGCACCCTTCTCGCCGATGCCCTTCACGCCCGGGATGTTGTCGGAGCTGTCGCCCACCAGCGCCAGGAAGTCGATTACCTGCCCCGGCGGAACGCCGAGCCGCTCGCTCGCGTTGGACTCGTCCACCCAGAGCTCCTCCACCGCCGCGGGCCCGCCGCGGCCCGGGTTGAGGAGGGCGATGCCGGGCCCGATGAGCTGGTAGAAGTCCTTGTCACCCGACACGATCACCGCCTGCATCCCCGCGGCCGCCGCGCGGGTGGCCAGCGTCCCGATCACGTCGTCGGCCTCATAACCCGCCACCTCCACCAGCGGCACGCCCAGCGCATGCAGCAGCTGGTCGATGCGCTCGCAGGCGCGGTCGAAATCGGCCTGCAGCTCGGCGTCGAGCTTCTGGCGGGTGGACTTGTACGCGGGGAACTTCGCCGTGCGGAAGGAGTCGCCCGCGTCGTTGATCCAGGCGAGGTAGTCCGGCTTGTGCTTCTCCCTCAGCCGGAGCAGGAAGTTGACCACGCCCCACGCGGCGGAGGTGTTCTCGCCCTGGGCGGTTCGGAGCGGACGCGAGATCAGCGCGAAGAACGCGCGATAGATCAGCGCGTAACCGTCGATCAGGAACAGGCGCGGGGCCGTCGGCTCCATCAACGTCCGAGCCGTGTCGCCACGCGCTCGAACTCCGTGCGGGATTCCGGGGTCAGGCGATAGCGGTTGAACCCCGAGTCGTCCCGGAAGTAGAGGGTGAGCCGCAGGCTCTGGTAGGTCCAGCGGATCACCCGGGTCTGCGTCAGGCCATTGGTGTCGAACACGTCATCGGGTTCCCCCAGGCGGATGTAGACCTCGCCTCGCTCAGTGCGCCAGCCGGGGACCCCCTCGTCCCGGAACTGCTGCGCGGCGACCGCGACCCGCCCGAAATAGGAGTTAAGCGCCTCGTTCTCAGGCGTGCCGCGGTTCGGGTCGGTTTCCTTCCAGAAGGTGAGCCACGCTGAGGGCCGCTGGGCGGGCTCCGCCTGCTTGAGCCGGTCGACCTCCTGCTGGTGACCGAACCATTTGAGCATGCTGATCATCTCGTCGAAATTCGTCACCAGCCAGGCGGCCGAGAACGACACCACCGCCGACAGACTCTTCTGGTCGGGCTTGCGTCCCACGATGAGCCGCAGCTCACCCAGGGCCATGCTGTCGGGCCGGAGCTTGATGAACTGGCTCTCGACCGGAAGGCCGCCGCGGAAACGGAGCGAATCGCTGTACACCAGGCTGTCGGTCGCCGTGCGCACCTCGAAGGGCACGGCGGTCGGGCCCGGATAGCCGTACCCCTCGAGGTAGGCAAGCAGCGTGTCGCCGCCGAACGCGACCGCGCCGCGCGGATTGAGCACGATGCGCAGCGACTGGTCCAGGCGATCGCGTCCCGTCACCTGGTACGTGAGGATGGGCGCCGACGTGGTCGCCGTGCCGAACGGGGAAACGACCAAGGCGAGCTCCGCCTTATTGATCGTCCCCGACTGCAGGTCGCGAATGGTGACCGTCAGCTGGTAGGTGCCTGGCAGCAGCCGGAAGAACTTCTGGAACAGCACGCTCTCGTCGGCCCGACCGGTCTCCTGGAAGGTGTCCACCCGGACCGTCTCCTCCTGCCCGCCACTCACCGGACGGCCTGTCGCCGGCTGGAAGGTGGCATCGACCCGGTAGCGGGCGACGTAGGCAGCGGCGTCCTTCTGGAATGAGAGCACCCGGTTCTCCAGCGATAACCCGAGGATCACGAGGACGGTGTCACCCACACCCTTCACCAGGGCTACGGAGCCGGTGAACGGGAGGGGATCCCCCGCCGAGAGGCGACCCAGCTTCTGGAACAGGACCTGCTGGTTGAGCAGCGCCGAGAGCCCCTCCGACGGGGCCTTGGCATCCTCGGTGCCCACACGCTTCCACCCCCCGCATGCCGCGAGGGCGCTCAGGAACACCACGGGCACCAGCCCTCTGATCCGACGCATTCGACTCCTTTGGGGCGGCCACTCACGGACCTGCAACACCGGGAAAGCTTGCTGGCTCGGCGAGTGCGCGCTAGCTTCGCCGTCCATGACCTCCGACAGCCTGCAGGGGCGCACCATCAACGGATATCGCCTCCTCAAGCAAATGGGCGAGGGAGGCACCGCGCTCGTGTACCGGGCCGATCATCCCGAGCGCGGGACGACGGCCGTCAAGGTACTGCGACACCGCCTCGCCGAGGACCCCGTCGCCGTCAAGCGCTTCCTCAGCGAGGCGGATCTCGGCAAGCGCGTCACCCACCCCAACATCGTCAAGACGTACGACTACGGGCAGGCCGACGGCTTGTACTACCTCGCCCTCGAGTGGATCGAGGGTGAGCCGCTCGCCAACTTTGCCACCCGCTCCGGCCCCCTCGCCCCAGCGGTCGTCGCCACAATCGTGGAGCAGATCGGCGGCGCCCTCGACGCAGCGCACAAAGGTCGGATCATCCACCGCGACCTCAAGCCGGCGAACATCATGTTCGATCCGGCCACCCAGCGCGCCACCCTTCTCGACTTCGGCATCGCGCGCGATACCGAGAGCAATCCTGACGAGCGACTTACCCGCGCGGGTTTCTTTGTGGGAACCCTTCAGTATGTCGCCCCGGAGACACTGAGCGGCGCGCTGGTCAACGAGCAGGCTGACGTCTACAGCCTGGCCACTATCGCGTACTATCTGCTGACCGGTGAGCACCCCTTCACCGGCAAGAACCCCAGGGAGCTCTTCCAGCAGCTCCTGACGCAGGACCCGGTTCCCCTGAGCCAGGCGACCAGGGGTCTGAAGTTTTCGCCGGCAGTTGAGGCGGCGGTCATGCAGGGACTGATGCGGGACTTGTCGCACCGTGCAAAGACGGTGGACGAATTCGCGACCGCCTTCTGCACTGCCGTGCGGTCCACCGACGATCCGAAGGGCGGCTTTCTGAAGAAGCTCTTCGGCCGATGAGCGATCAGGCGGCACTCGAGCAGCTTCTCAGGGATCGCTCCGTGCGCTTTGGCGACTTCCTCCTCGCCTCGGGTCAGCGTTCCAGCTACTACATCGATTGCCGGCTCACCACGATGTCGGCCCAGGGCATGATGCTCATCGGCCGCCTCGGCCTGCGAGCCATCCGCGAAGCGGGCTGGGCACCCGATGCCATCGGCGGGCTCACGATGGGGGCCGACCCGGTGGCGTATGCCGTCGCTGCCGCCAGCGCCGGGGCGCCGCCCATCATCGACGCCTTCAGCGTGCGCAAGGAAGCGAAGAGCCACGGCACCGGCCGCTCCATCGAGGGGAACTTCCGCGAGGGCGCCAAGGTGGTGGTGGTGGAGGACGTGATCACGTCGGGCGGATCGGCCGAAAAAGCCATCGGCGCTGTGCGCGACGCAGGTGGGATTGTCCTGGGAGTTCTTGCGGTGGTCGACAGGGAGCAGGGCGGCCGGGCCCATCTGACAGCTGCAGGACATTGGGTTGTAGCACTTACTACGACTAGTCGACTTGGCATTCCTGCTGCCTGAGTCCGCTCTCATGCACCGTTCCTGGCGCGTACCCATACAGCGCTGTTCCGCTGCCGCCGGTATTCTGTGGCTCGTCGGCTGCTCGCCGAAGGCCGAACGGTCGGGCGCGAACGCGGGCTCGACATCAGGTCCGCTCACTGATGCCGCAGCCCCACTTGATGACGCCGCTGCCCGTAGCGCAGAATACCGTGTCGGCCTTGGCGCGGTGAAAAGGGTGACGCTGGCCGACGGAAAGTTCTACGATTCGACCAGCCATCTGTCGGTGACGCTCCTGCAGACCCTCCCCGGCGACCTCGACGGGGACCAGGCGGAGGACGCCGTGGTCCTCCTCGGGAGCAGTGCGGGGGCGAGCGGCACGTTCTCCCACCTGGTGCCAGTACTCAACCGGGGCGGACAGGCCGTACCTGGAGCGGCGACGCTGCTCGGCGATCGAATCCTGCTCCAGGCGATCTCGCTCGCCGACCGCATCGTGACCGTCGAGATGATTACCCAGGGCCCCAGGGATCCCATGTGTTGCCCCACCCAGCCAGTCCGGCAACGCTACCGCCTCGAGCGCGACAGCCTGGTCATGCTGCCATGACTTCCCATCCATTCCACTTCGCCTTCTACGTGAAGGACCTCGCGTCCACGCGCCGCTTCTATGCCGGGCTGCTCGGCTGCAAGGAGGGGCGCAGCACCGACGCCTGGGTGGACTTCGACTTCTTCGGCAGCCAGCTCTCCGCCCACGCCGACGACGACGTGCCGCAGCCACGGTGGACCGGGCAGGTGGACGGGATCACCGTGCCGATGCCGCACTTCGGCTGCATCATTCCGTGGGATGATTTCCAGCATCTCGCCGCGCGCCTCGAGCAGGCCGGCGTCGCGTTCATCATCTCGCCCCGGATCCGGTACGCCGGCCAGCCCGGCGAGCAGTCGACGATGTTCCTGCAGGACGAAAGCGGCAACGCCATCGAGATGAAGGCGTTCCGCCACCCGGAGCACGTCTTCACGGCGTGACTCGCACCGCCGACGTCGTGATCGTCGGCGCCGGCGTCATGGGCGCCGCTGTCGCCTGGCACCTGGCGACGCTCGGGTGCCGTTCCGTCATCCTCCTCGACCAGGCTTCCACGCCTGGCACCGGCAGCACCGGGCGGGCCACCGGTGGCTTCCGCGCCCAGTTCGCCTCAGCCATCAACGTCCGTCTGTCACTGCTGGCGCGTGAAAAGCTCCGGTGCTTCCACGACGAGACTGGCGGCGACTGCGGCTACCAGCCCGTGGGCTACCTCTTCCTTGCCGCAGACCACGGCCAGCTCGGCACCCTGCGCGAAGCCATCGCGATACAGCGCGCCGCAGGATTGGTCGAGTCGCTGCTGGTATCCACGGATGACATCGCGCGCATCAACCCGGCGATCGTGCTCGACGGCGTGGTCGGCGGCACCTTCGGTGCTACCGACGGCTACATCCGCCCGCTCGGTATCCTGCAGGGCTACCTCGATGGCGCGCAGCGCGGGGGCGCCCAGGTGGAATACGGCGCGGGCGCCATCCGGCTGGAGCTCGGCCGCGGGCGCATTGCCGCCCTGACCACGCCAAGCGGCCGGATCGCCGCAGGCCACGTCGTCAACGCCACCGGTGCCTGGGCCGCCGATCTCGCGCGGCTGGCGGGAGTCGACCTCCCGGTCACGCCGGTGCGCCGGCAGGTGGCGCTCACTGCCCCGACCAGTGTTTTGCCCTCCTCCACACCCATGACCATCTTCGCCGAGGACGGCTTCCACTTCCGCGTGCGCGATGGCCGTGTGCTGCTGCTCTGGCCCACCGACACCGTTGGCGCGGATCGGTTCGACACGACGTTCGACGCGAGCTGGCTCGATGGTGTGATCTCCCGCGCGCACCGGCGTGTGCCTGCGTTGCGTGCCGTGCCGGTCGACCGGGCCGGAAGCTGGTGCGGGCTCTATGAGATGTCGCCCGACCATCACGCCATCCTTGGCGCGGCCCCCGGACTCGATAACTTCTGGCTCATCAACGGATCGTCAGGCCACGGCGTCATGCATGCGCCTGCCCTGGGACAGCTCCTGGCCGAGATGATCCTGACCGGCCGTGCCACGTCGCTCGATGCGCACGCCCTGCGACCCGCCCGGTTCCTCGAGGGAGCGCCCAACCCGGCGCCCGTCCTCCTCTAAGTACGGAGATCGACGCATGCGCCACGTACACACCCCCGACGCACCGCAGCCCGCAGGGCACTACTCGCAGGCGATCGTGCACGGCGGCGTCGTGTATGTCGCTGGCCAGATGCCTCTGGACCCCACGTGGCCCGATGCGCCGCACGGCACGGTGGAAGAGCAGACCCGACGAACGCTTCACAACGTCCAGGCGATCCTTCGCGCCGCGCGAAGCGACCTCGACCACCTGCTGACCGTCACCATCTACGTCACCGATGTGGCACACTGGCCCAAGGTGAACGCCGCATACGCCGAGGTCCTCGGCACACACCGGCCCGCCCGCACTGTCGTGCCGGTGGCTGGGCTCCACTACGGCTACCTCGTGGAAATCACGGCCACCGCAGCCGTAAAGGCGGACTGATGCGCCGGGCGCGCTCCATCGCGGTCCTGCTTCCGCTGTTGCTGTCGTCCGCCGTTGAGGCCCAGCAGCCCCAGCGGCCTGCGTGTACCAGCGTCGAACACCGTCAATTCGATTTCTGAGTCGGTGACTGGGAAGTCACCGACAGCGCGGGCCGAACCGTCTACGGCACCAACCACGTCGCGCGCGAGGAAGGTGGCTACCTGATCCACGAGAACTGGGCCGGCAGCCGAGGCGGCACCGGCCAGAGCCTCAACGACCCGATGCAGCAGAAGTGGGAACAGGTGTGGGTAGGCAGCGATGGCCTGGTACTGCAGATCGTGGGCGGCCTGCGCAGTGCCATTGTGGTGCTGGAGGGCGAGGCGATGGCGCCGGGGGGCAGCAAGACGAAGCAGCGCGCCGCCTGGACGCCGCAACCCGATAGCCGAGTGCGCCAGTTCTGGGAGCAGTCGGCCGACGGTGGAATCACCTGGACGGTGGCCTTCGACGGCTGGTACCGGCGGCGGAAGCCCTGACGCTGCGGTGCAGCAAAGCGGCGCCGGCTCGTCACCCCGGTCATACTCGAACGACATGCGTGCTGCCGGTACGCTGCAGCGGATGAAACCGCTCCCAAACGGCGGCGTAGGGTGCAATAAGGAGCGTTACAAATCGTTCCACCGCCACTGGAAACGGAAAGCGATGCCGGAACTCGGTTGAGGTGATGCCGAGGAGCGACCGGACGTGCCGCCCAAACGACTGGGGCGACGAGTATTCGAGCCGGTAGGCCACATCCGCGATCGAAAGCCCGGCGTCCTCGAAGAGTTGCGCGGCGTGCAGGAGCCTGATTGCCGCGAGATAGCTCTTGGGACTCGGCAGGTCGGCGCGGGCAAACCGCGACATGAGCGTGCTGGGTCGCACGCCGAGGCGCTTCGCCAGGTTGCGCACCGTTGGAGTATCGGGCGCCAGGCGGATCACCGCCTCGAGAAAGAGCCGGGTATCGGGCGTCACGTCCGTGAGGGCGGCGAGCACCGGCCCCTGGATGCGGGCCACGGACCGGGTCACTGGCTGGGTCAGGAGCTCGCGAAGGTGCGCCCAGCCCGCCGGAGCGGTAACGTCGATGACGTGCTTGACGCCGCTCGCGCCCAGCAGCAACAGGGTCTCGGTGGCCTTGGGACCGTACTGGGACACGAGCGCAACGGTAGGCACGCTGGGAAATTCCCGGATCAGGTGCGCTACGCTATCGAGCTGCTCCGGCCCGCACTGCTGCACCGAGAGCAGCACGGCATCGACGGGACGCTCGCGCACCATGCGGATCGCGTCAGAGATCGATTCGCGGTGAAGGATCGCGAAGCAACCGGTGCCCGCCGCATCCACGCGGGAGCGTTCACTGGGAGAAAGAATGGCGGCGACCGTGGGAGAGCCCGCGGCATCTGGTAGGGCGGCAGCAAGCATGATGACCCTGGCTGTGAAATGGGGCGGCGATAGTGGACCGCCAGGCTCAACCGGGGGTCAAACGGCACGGGGAGCCGCAGGCAGCAGTGCCCGCGCAACCTCCCGCGGGGTTCAGGCGTCCAAGGAGGATGGAATCCCCGACCGGCCCTGCGCCGCGAGGGGCTTTCTCGCCTTTCCCCAACGAACGTGGAGCCGCGGATGAGTGAACCCACCGGGCCCAACCTGCGCGAGCGCCTCCAGCAAGCCCTGGGGACGCAGTACCAGCTCGAGCATGAGCTGGGGCGCGGCGGCATGGGGGTCGTCTTCGAGGCCACGGACAGCAAGCTGGACCGCCGCGTGGCCATCAAGGTCGTGCACCCCGCGCTGACCCACCATGACGGCATCGTGCGCCGCTTCCTGGCCGAAGCCCGCATGATCGCCAAGTTCCGTCATCCCGGCATCGTGGCGGTGCACGCCGCCGGCGAAGCCGATGGCCTCCTCTACTACGTCATGGACCGCGTCGAGGGCGAGACGCTGCGGGACCGGCTGCGGCGCGAGCCGCGCCTCAGCATCGACGACGCCCGGCGGATCACCGCGGACGTGGCCATGGCGCTCGATGCCGCTGCCCGCGCCGGGCTGGTACATCGCGACGTCAAGCCCGAGAACATCCTCATCGATCGCGCATCGGGCCGCCCCATGCTGGTCGACTTCGGCATCGCCCGCGCCATGGCCGGTGAGCCGGACGGCGAGGAGCCGACCACCGGCCGCGGTGTCGCCCTCGGTACGCCGGCCTACATGAGCCCGGAGCAGGCCGCCGGTGAGGAAGTGGACGCGCGCAGCGACCTCTACTCTTTGGGCGTCGTCGCATACGAAATGCTGACGGGTGCGCCACCGTTCACCGGCTCGCATCGCGTCGTCATCTCGCGCCACCTTACCGACCGTCCGACACCGGTCGGGAATTCGCGCCCCGACAGCCCGGTGGCGCTCTCGGGCGCGATCATGCGTGCCCTCGAGAAGCACCCCGACGAGCGGTGGCAGACCGGTGAGGCACTGTCGATCGCATTGAGCGGTGAGCACAGCCCCGCGCCGCGCCGGGCGCGGAAGCGCCAGCGTGCGGTGCTGGCGGGCGCCACACTGCTGCTCGTCGGCGCCGTGGCCGTGAAGGCGATGAACCACGATGGCCCGCCCCGCGGCACGAATCCGCGGCAGTCCATCCTCGTCCTGCCCTTCGCCAACGTGCGCGCTGATTCCGCCGGCGAGTGGCTCCGCGACGGCAGCGTGAGCATGCTCTCGCTCGCCCTCGGCCAGTGGAACGACCTGCAGGTGATCGGCCCCGAGCGCGTGCACGACCTGATGGAAGCGGCACACCTCAGGGACGGCGGGGGCGTCGGCCTCGCGGAGGCGCGCCGCCTGGCGCGCAGGGCCGGCGTGTGGACCGTGGTGCTCGGCGAGTTCGACCGGAGTGGTGACACCCTCCGTCTCGCCGCGCGGGTGGTCGATGTGGCTACCGGCAGGCAGGTAGACCTGGCGCGGGTCGAGGCGCCGGCCGGGGACGAGGTGCGCCCGCTGTTCGACGAGCTCGCGGCCCAGCTGCTCGACATTTCCGGCGCGCCACAGGGTGAACGGGTCGGTCTGGCCCAGGCCACCACGCGTTCGGTCGAGGCGTATCGCGCATACCTCGCGGGGGACGGGGCGCTCAACCGTTGGGACCTGCCGGCGGCAGAGGCGTCCCTGCGCCGGGCGATCGCGGCCGACTCCACTTTCGGGCTCGCGTACTACAAGCTCTCAGTGACGCGGGGCTGGATGCACGGCGGCGAAGACTCGATCGGTGCCAATGCGATTGCGCGGGCCGAGCTCTACGCCAGCCGCCTGCCGAAGCGCGAGCAGACGATGATTCACGCCTATCGCACATTCATTCAGGGTGCGAATGCGGAGGCGCGGCGCCTGTACGAGGAGCTGCTGCGCAAGAATCCCGGTGACCCCGATGCCTGGTATGGCCTGGGCGATGCCTGGTTCCACGATGACAAGCAGCCGCTGCCAATGCGCTTCACGGCGTCGATGCGCGCGTTCAAGCGCGCACTGGCGCTCGACCCCGGCTACGCGCTCGCCTTCGAGCACGTGAACTTCATTCTCGGGCGCGCGTCGCGGCAGAACCCGATGTGGGTGCTCCTGCCGGGCGACTCGATTGCCTTCATCTACGGGGACAAGGACCGGCGGCTTGTCGACACCGTCGCCACCGCCCTGGCGGTGAAACGCGCGCGCGCTGAAGCGATCCGCCTGGCGCGCGACTGGGCCAATCTGCAGCCCGCCACCGCCAGGGCCCATGAGGCACTGCTGGCGGCCCTGATCGCCGCACAGGACTACGATGGGGCCGGAAGCGAGGTGGCGCGCTTCCGTGCCGTGGTGCCGAACCATCCCGAACTGTCGTTCGACGCCGCCCGCATCCGCTTCGCCTCCGGCGACGCTCCGCGGGCGGCGCGGCAGCTCGGCGTGTCGATCGACTCGCTCACGCCCGAAGACCTGCGGCCGATTTCGGGGGCCACTGACGCCGCGGAGCGGCTCGCGATCGCCGCCAACGTGCTGGCGTACCAGGGCAACGTCGGTCAGGCCGCCAAGCTCATTGACCTCGCCAATCGAGTCCGCTTCGGCGACCCGGCGGCGGGAACGGCGCTGGCGAACGAGCGCGACACCTGGAACTGGCGGATGCAGGGCGAACTGTACGCGGCCGTCGGAGTTCCCTCCGCCGGCATGAGGCGAATCTGGCAAAGCGCCGCCGAGGCGAGCCGCTCCGTGCCGGCCGAGAAGCGCGCCAGACTGCTGTCCGCCGGTGGAGCCGCTGCCGTGGGGCTGCTCACCTCGGTGACGCCGGACGAATCAGCGGTCACTGAGATGCAGGCGATGGGCGGCGTGCAGCCGGTCAAGGAAGTGCGCGCGCTCATGGCGCTCGAGCACAACGACCAGGCCGGCGCGCGCAAGGCGCTCGCCGAGCCCGACACTGCCATGGTGTCGATGAAGGGGCCACAGTACACCGTCTTCCGTCGGCCCCTGGCCGCACAGGCGTACTACCTGCTCGGCGACTACGAGCGCGCGCTCAAGCTGCTCGAGGGCTTCGACGGCCCCGAGCTCAACGCCGACCAGTTCGACATGCGCTGGGGTATTCTCGGACGGGTTCGCCTCCTTCGCGGCGCGGTGCTCGAAAAACTCGGACGCCCCGATGACGCCCGGGAGCAGTACAAGCTGGCACTGGCGCAGTGGACCCAGGCCGACCCGGACCTGCAGGTGTTTGTCCAAGAGGCGCAGCAGAAACTCGCCCAGCTGCAGGAGCGGAGCTGACGCCCGAACTGGGTGAGGGGGGCCAGCAAGAGCGTGAGGAGTGAGGAGGGAACGGCAAGTGTGTTCCGAGCGCCCCCTCACCCCTCACGCTGTTGCTGGCCCCCCTCACCCAGTTAGGTTGGTTTCGGGTCGGACGTGATGGTCGCGGGTGCTTCGGCACCCGAGGAAAGTCCGAGCTCCATCGGGTAGACTGCCAGGTAACGCCTGGGCGCCGCAAGGCGACGGACAGGGCAACAGAAAGCAAACCGCCCGGCGCAAGCGCAAGCGAACGACGGGTAAGGGTGAAAGGGTGGGGTAAGAGCCCACCGCGCTCCCGGTAACGGGGGCGGCACGGTAACCCCCAGTCGGAGCAAGGCCAAATAAGCGGCGAGGTGTGACCCACACCGCCCCCCGTCCGGTCCCTTCGGGGATACGGGCGGTAGCCGCGGGTAGGCTGCTCGAGGCGACCGGCGACGGTCGTCCCAGACAGATGACCATCCCCAGGGCTCAGGCCAGGGGAACAAGACTCGGCTTACGGTCCGACCCACGACCGCCTCCGGTACTCGTTACCGGAGGCGGTCGGCCCTTGGACCCCGGACCCGCCGTGCTTCCCTGCGTCGCCGGGGGCGGCTAGAATTTCCCCCGTGACTGCACGTTCACAAGCCCTACCCACTGCACTGGGAGCAGGTGGCGGAAATCCAGGTGCTCTGGCAGCGACAGTGGCCAGAGCGTAGCGGTATTCGGGAAGTCCCGTCAGGGACGCACCCGGGACATTTCCTGAGCGCTCCTTCCAGGGACGCGTTCCTTCTTTCGAGGATGAAAATGCAGGCTCGCATACTGATGGCCGGCGCCGTCTTCTCTGGTGCAATGATGCTCCCCGCCCCGCCTGCAGGCAGCGTCACCGCCCGCTACAAGGTGGCGCAGCGGATCTTCCAAGAGGTGGACGCGACGGCGCTGGGCGGCGGCAAGCAGGGCTTCGTCGTCAAGACCACGAGCTACGTGCAGCTGACGCTCACCGACACGACCGGCGGACGCAGCGTGAAGGTGCTGGTCGACTCGATCCATGGCGATTCCCTGCCGCCTGGCGCGCCGGCGGACATGCTGACGAAGGCCGCGGGTGTTGTGGTGACCGGCTTCGTCGGCGCCAGCGGCAAGCTGAGCAACGTGAAGGCCGACGGCGACGCCGGTGGGCTGCAGCTGACCAGCCTCGTCCAGCAGCTCCTCCCGCCGCTCCGCTCGCCCCTCAAAGTCGGCGACGCATGGACGGACACGACCGAGACGGCCAACGGCATCTCCTCGGGCAACATGACCACGCGCACCGTGACCAACTTCAAGGTCATCGGCACCGAACCTCGCGGTGGCGTCAAGGCGAGCCGGGTCGACGGGGCGTTCAGCTCCTCAATCGCCGGAACGCAGGAAACCCCGGGCGGTTCGGCCGACATCGATGGCACCGGTACCGGCACGTCGAGCTACTTCGTCGCGCCCGATGGCAAGCTGGTCGGTGGCATGTCCAACTCCACCAGCAACCTGAACGTCACGCTCGCGGCGCAGGGCGCCATACTGCCGCTGGTGCTCAGCCAGGCGGTCGAAATCACGCCGCTCCCCTGAGTGAGGTCCCTGCAGTGCAGGACCCCGTGGCGCGGGGCACTTCAAGCCATTTGGCTCGCGGCGATCGCCTGCGGGCCATCCGGCACGGGCGGGGCCAGGCCACCGGCTCCTGCCGCGGCGGCCAGGCCTGCACCACCGTCGCCGTACCAGCCGTCAACATCGCCTGGGGCGGCCCTGATCATCGCCCGGTACACCTCGAGCGACGCCCGCTACGCGATCGACCGCGCCGACACCATCACATTCCAGTATCCCAACGGCGTCCAGACGCAGGTCGTCGATCGCAGCATGTGGATCCGGCTGATCATCGGCCCCGGGGCATCCACGGCACCCATCAACATCACGCTGGACTCCATTCGCGTCGCCAGTGTCCCACGCGACTCGCTCATCTCCGCGGACGGAATCCGCTGGACCGGCACCCTCGAGGACGGGGCTCGGCTCGGCACCCTTGCGCCATCGTCGCGGCACGCACTGGCGGAACAGCTGGTGGGCAATTCGTTCCGCGACCTGATCGCCATGCTACCGCCGGGCGGCGTGCAGGCGGGCACGGCCTGGACCGACACCACGACTGCGACAGAGCAGGTGGCAGGCAGCGAGGTCCCCGTGACGGTGATCCGGCTCGCGCGCGCGGAAGGCCAGGCTGGCACGCCTCCGGCCCTGCTGCTTGAGAGTTCATCCACGGTGACAGGCGGCGGCAAGAGCCAGCGCTTCGGCGAGGAAATCGGCGTGACGCTGAACGGCACGCGAGCGCGCAGCCATCGCCTGTCGGCCGCCGGGCAGGTGCTCGGCGCCGAGGGACGGGATTCACTGGCAATTTCGTTCGACTTGCCGTCCGTGGGCCAGACGGTGCCGGCCACCCAGCGCGGGCACCTCAGCATTCACCGGATTCAGGGCGGCACCCGCTGATCGACATGCCTCCCACTCGCCAACGCTGGCGCTGGTGGTGGCTCCTCGTTCCTCCCTGCCTGCTCGTCGCCTGGCTCTTCGCCATCTGGCCCCCACCCTCGTGGTACCGCGAGCATTTCCCCGGCAAGACCGCATTCATGCAGATGCGGGGAACCATCGGCCGTTATCGGCCGGTTCCCCTCGACTCCATCGCTCCCGCGATGTCCGTGGCCGCCATGACCGGCGAGGACGCGAAGTTCTGGGAGCATGACGGGATTGACTATGAGGCGATCCTCAAGGCCCTGGGCTATCGCCGGGGTGAGTTCGACTGGGACGATCCGCGGGACCGGGTGGCGCTCCGGAAGGCGCTGGGACGCGCCTGGGAGCGGCGCAACGCGTTGCGCGGTGCGAGCACGATCACCCAGCAGCTCGCCAAGAATCTCTATCTGTCGCCTTCGCGGAATCCGCTGCGCAAGGTGAAGGAGGCCGTCACCGCCTGGCGGCTGGAGCGCGTGCTGGGGAAGCGGCGGATTCTCGAGCTGTACCTCAACGTGGCGGAAATGGGGCCCGACATCTGGGGCGTCCAGTCGGCGAGTGAGGCGTATTTCCGAAAGCCGGCCGCACAACTCACACGAAGCGAGGCCGCGGCACTTGCCGGGCTGCTCCCGTTCCCGCTCCGCTCCAACCCCGCCCTCAAGCCGGGCCGGATGCGCTGGCGGCAGAACCTCATCCTCCGGCGCATGGCCGGCGAGTCGCTCGAGATCCCCAGGACCGACGCGGAAATCCCGCCCCAAGCCGACGCCGACACGATGCCTGCCGACGTCGACACGACCCAATGACCGGGAGGAGGCACCCTGACGCTGCTGGCGGGGGTGGGGCACCGCTGGTGAGAGTCGTCTAGTCCACGAGCCTCAACGGCATGACCAGGGCAAGAAAACTCGCCGGGTCATCCCAGCCAACCGGCTCACAGGTCGCGGCTCGTTCCGGCGCCTTGAAGGTCATCCGCACCTCGTCGGTGGGGATGTACTTCAGGACCTCCAGCATGTAGGCGGCGTTGAAGCCGATCTCGAGCGCGTCGCCCTCGTAGGTCACCGTAACCTCTTCCTGGGCTTCACCGAGGTCGGGGGTCTGCACCGAGAGCTTGCAGGAGCCATTCGCGAAGGCCATGCGGATCCGGTGCGTCTGGTCGCTGGCAATGATGCTCATGCGCCGGAGTGCGGAGGTGATGGCGCCCTTGTCGGCGGTCATGACCTTGTCGTTCTCGCGAGGGATGACCTGCTCGTAGTTCGGGTACGGCCCCTCGATAAGGCGGGTGAATACCTGAGTCGTCGGTGACCTGAATCCGAGATGGTTCTCGCTGCGCGCCACCTCGACCTCGTCCTCGGCAGAGAACAGTTTCCGGATCTGCTCCAGCGCCTTGGGCGGGACGATCAGGTCGGCGTGCGCGCCGCCGGCCGTGGCGGTGGGAACATCCATCCGGGCCAGGCGGTGCCCATTCGTGGCAACCATCCGCATGCGATCGGGACGCAGCTCCCAGAGCACGCCGTTCAGGATCGGACGGCTTTCCTCGGTGCTGGCGGCGAACGCCACATGGGTGATCAGCTTCTGGAGGTTGCCGGCAGTCGCCTTCCAGCCGCCGTCGAACTTCACCGCCGGAAAGGCGGGGAACTCGTCCTTCGGGAGCCCGAGGAGCCGGAACTTGGACCGCCCGCACTCGATCGTGACCCGCTGCTCGCCAGAGGCGGTGATCCTGATTGACGCATTGGGCAACTCGCGGACGATCTCGGCGAGTTTCCTCGCCGGGACGGTGATCGACCCTTCCTGATCGACCGACGCCGGGACGGTGGTACTGACAGCGATGTCGAGATCGGTCCCCGACAGCCTGACACCATCGTGCGTCGCCTCAACCAGGATGTTCGAGAGCACCGGCAGTGTGGTCTTGGTCGGGACACTGCCCGCCACCGCCTGCAGGCCTTCCTGGAACTGCTCGCGAGTGATCGTGAACTTCATTTCTGCCTCATGCGTCCCGGAGAAGTACCTACCAGAACTTGTATATAAGAATGTAGCAGTAGTAGTAGAGGGGATGCAGATGTGGAGGAACCACCTGATCTCCTCACCCCGCCCCGACTTGCCTCACACGACCAGTGTAGGCTCGTTGTGGGACATGCGGACATCTTACCCCTTCAGCAACAATTCCTGCCCCTATTCAAGACTTTCAACGAACACCCAATCAACATCGGGATAACTGTTCGGAAAAACTCGCGTCACATCTCTTCATCGCATCGATGATGTCAAAGTGCGACGACAGCCACATCAATTACGCTTGCGGCTGCAGCTCCATCCGTGCGAGTTCTACCTTCTCGCGGAAGCTGCGATCGCGCGACATCAAGCGCGCCACCTTGTCGACACTGTGAATGACAGTGCTGTGATCACGGCCACCGAATGCCTGGCCGATCTCGACGAGCTGCATCTGCAACAGGTCGCGCGCAAGGAACATGGCGATCTGTCGCGGCACTGTCAGCGTCTTGATTCGCGCCTTGGAGCGAAGGCCCTCCGGCGTAACGCCCCAGCGGCGCGCCACGACCTCCTGCACCTTGTTGATGCTGGGAAGGGCCTTGGAGGGCGTGCCGCTGTCGTCCGACGGCCTGATTCGGTCGGCCAGCGCCTCGCGGGCCAGCTCGATCGACACCTCCTTGTGCTTGAGCGATGCATAGAGCAGCAACTTGATGATGCAGCCCTCCAGCTCGCGCACATTGGAACGGACGTGCTCGGCAATGAACCCGAGCACATCGTCGGGGATGGCCATCTCCAGGTGATCCTGCTCCGCCTTCTTTCGCAGGATCGCGATGCGGTGCTCCAGGTCAGGCTGGCCGATGTCGGCTACCATGCCCCACTCGAAGCGGCTCACCAGCCGGGCCTCGAGCCCCGGGAGCTCCTTCGGCGGCCGGTCCGAGGTCAGCACGATCTGCTTGTTCGCCTCGTAGAGCGCGTTGAAGGTGTGAAAGAACTCTTCCTGGGTCATTTCCTTGCCCTCGAGGAAATGCACATCGTCCACGAGGAACAGGTCGACATCCGCCCGGTACCGGCGCCGGAACTCCGGCATCGTCCGGCTGTGGATGCTCTCAATGACTTCGTTGATGAACTGCTCGGCGCCGACGTAGAGCACCCGCGTCTCCGGCTGGCGCGTCACGACGGTGTGCGCGATCGCCTGCATCAAGTGCGTCTTTCCGAGTCCGGTCGCACCGTAAATGAACAGGGGATTGTACGTCTTGCCGGGTGATTCACCGACGGCGTGGGCGGCGGCGGCGGCGAGTTCGTTGGACTTGCCGATGACGAACGTGTCGAAGGTATAGCGCTCGTTGAGCGGCTGGGCGCTCGGATTGACCCTGACCGCGGGCACGACCGCGCTCGGCGGCGGTGCCACGAAGAGGTCCATCTGCGGCCGCTTGGTGCGCTCCTCCTGCACCCTGAAAACGACGCTAACTGGTTGCCCGGCAGCCTTTTCGGCCAGGCGCGACAGCACCGCGGCGTGCTTCGACTCGTTCCACTGCACCGCGAACTGGTCGGGGGCACCCACGATCAGCGTCCCGTTCTCGAGCGAGATCGGCGCGGCTGGTTCCAGCCACGTGCGAATCGTCTGTTCTGAAAGCTCACGGAGCGCATCATCGAGGAGGCGCGTCCAGAGATCTTTCGCGGAAAGTTGCATCGAAACCCAGGCTACAGCGGCGGAGGGATGATCCAAGGGCGCGAGATATTACGAGTCGCGTGTGGATAAGTCAACCTTGACCCTGATGTGGTGGCGCGGCTAGTTTGTCGGGCTCATTGGAGGACTTGTAATCGTATGATGCCGACATATCGTCCGCGCAACAAGAAGCGCATCGCCAAGCACGGGTTCCGTGCCCGTATGGCCGACCGTTGGGGCCGGGAAGTCCTGTCCCGCCGCCGGAAGAAGGGGCGGAAGCGGCTTACCGTCTCCCTCCCGTCGAAGCACGGGCGGGCCTGACGACCGGAGAGGGCTTCGCGCGGTCGCGCCGCCTGGCGCGAGCAGCCGACATTCGGCGGTGCCTGACCAAGGGTCGGCGCCGCCGGTCCGAGTTTCTCGACTTGATCTGGATTGACAATGCATTGGGCCATCCGCGCATGGGGTTGATCGTTCCCCGATTCCAGGCGACCGCGGTGGCCCGCAATCGTCTCAGGCGGCGGCTCAAGGAGTTGTGGCGACGCGAGGTGCAGGCGGCGCAGCCGGCGTTCGACCTCCTGGTGCGCGCGCGTCGCGAAGCCTACGGGGCATCGTATGCCGCACTGCGTGCCGAGCTCCAGGGTTGGCGCGACGCCACGTGCCCCGTCGGGTGAACCATGGACCTGCGTCTCCTTCCGCGTCGTTCGCTCATGGCGGCGGTGCGTGCATACCAGTTGATCTTCTCCCCGCTGCTGCCGCCCAGTTGCCGCTTCACGCCGTCGTGCTCAGCGTACGCCCACGAGGCGCTCACGCGCCACGGGGCCGTGCGCGGCTCCTGGTTCGCCGCGCGACGGCTGGCACGCTGTCATCCCTGGAATCCGGGCGGCTACGACCCGGTCCCGTAAGGTCAGGTAGAGTTCGAGCTACTACTCATGGCCTGCGATTCACGACTGACGACTCCCGACTGACGACTCATGGATAGACGCACGCTGTGGGCGGTCATGCTGATGATGGCGATCGCCCTGGTTCCGACGTTTTTCATCAAGAAGCCGGTACGGCCCGCGACGCCGACAGCGCCGGCGGCCAATGATTCCGCGCCGGCGGCCACGCCGAGTGCCGCCGCGGCAGGCGCGCCGTCGGTCGGGCCGGTTGCACCCGGGACGGCACCCGTGGCGCCGTCAGACACCATCACCGTCACTACGCCACTCGCACGCTACGGGGTCAGCACCCGGGGTGGCGTGCTCACGTCACTCCAGCTCGAGCGCTACAGGTCCACCGCTCCCGCCACCAGGGGCGCGCCGGCGGAACTGGTGCGCGCGGGGTCGCCAATGCTTGGGCTGGCGGTCATCATCGGGTCGGACACGCTGCACCTCGAGCAGTGGGACTTCCAGGCCGAGCCGGGCAGCCTGAGCGTAACGGGGGAGCCGGCGTTGCTCACGCTGACCTCGGAACGAGCGGGGCACTCCGCGCGGATCCGGTACACGTTCTCGCCCGATAACTACCAGATCGGCGTGTCAGGCTCGATCTCCGGCGTCGGAGCGGCCGGCGGGCAGCTGCTGCTTGGGCTCGGCACCGGTCTCGCCAACACCGAGGCCGACTCGGTGGACAACTTCCGCGCGGCGGCGCTGGTCACGTACGGCGGAAGCGCCGAACGGCACGACCTGGCCAAGCTCCCCGCCGGCGAGACGGTGACATTCAGCGGCCCCTTCGCGTGGACGGCCCTCAAGTCGAAGTACTTCGTGACGGCGGTGCTGGCGTTCGACTCCACCGGCGGCCAGTTGAGCGGCGTGTCCGCGACGCCGCTGCCGGGCGCCGGCAAGCGTCCGACCGCGGCCGCGACTCAGCTGCGCATGCCGATCACCACGTCGGGCGAGTTCTCCTACACCCTCTACGCCGGCCCGATGGAGTACGACCGGCTCAAGCGGATCGGTCACGATTTCGATGACGTGAATCCGTACGGCTTCCCCGGGTTCCGGACGCTGATCCGGTTCTTCGCCGCACCGGTGCGGTGGCTGCTGGTGTGGATGCACGAATCACTGCACCTGAGCTACGGATTCGTGCTGATCGCGTTCGGCCTGCTCGTGCGCCTGCTGCTGTGGCCGCTCAACCAGAAAGCCATGCGCGCCAACACCGCGCTGCAGGCGCTCCAGCCCCAGCTGCAGGCGATCCAGGAGCGGTACAAGCAGGATCCGGCACAGCTGCAGAAGGAGATGTTCAGGCTGTACAAGGAGAACGGGGTCAACCCGCTGGGCGGCTGCTGGCCGATGCTCCTGCCCATGCCGGTGCTCTTTGCCCTGTTCTTCGTGCTGGGCAACTCGATCGAGCTGCGCGGCGTGCCGTTCCTCTGGTTCCCCGATCTTGCGCGACCGGATCCGTACTTCATCATCCCGGTCCTGAGCGGCATCTCGATGTTCGGGTTGACGAAGGTCGGGCAGATGGGGATCCAGCACACGGCGCAGACGAAGATGCAGGCGCAGATGATGACCTACATGATGCCGGTGATGATCACCATCTTCGGCTTCAGCTTCGCGTCAGGGCTCAACCTCTACTGGACGGTGAGCAACCTGGCCAGTATCCCGCAGCAGTGGCTGATTGCCCGGGAGCGGATGAAGCTGCAGAAGGCGGAAGTGAAGGCGTTCGTCGAGATCAAGACGAGGCCGGTCGAGAAGGGCAGAAAGGGGCGGTAGAGGCCGCGCTGCGGCTATCGCTTGTGCGACCCGTCGCAGAACGGCCGCGTCTTCGAGAGCCCGCACCCGCAGAGCTTGACCTGGCCGGGATGCTTGGCGGGCGGCGGCTCGACCGGATTGCCCTCGTTGTCCAGGATGATGACCGGGCCCTCGATGATGAGGGGGCCCGCGGGCTTCCAGGTGATCTTCGTCAGGGAGTGTGCTGAGTCTGACATATGAAGAACGTAAGCGGTAAGCGGGGGACCCCGCTCACCGCTCACCGCTTACGCAGTTCTGACACCACCCGCCCTCTCCTCCGCCTCCTTCGCCTCGTCCGCTCCAGCCAGCAGTGCCGCCGCAATCCCGCGCTCACCGACCAGTGCCTCTGTCAGCCGATAGCCCATGTAGTAGCCGGCCCGCTCGGGGATGACGCGACCGGCCACCAGGCGTGCCGACGGGCTCATGCCGCCCGAGAGGTACCGCAACCGAAGCCCGAGCCCTGCCCGATCAATGTCGGGCGCGGCGGCGCGACGCAGGAAGGCCTCGAGCTCGCGGAGGCGCACATAGAGGCGCCGCGGATAGCCGAAGTAGTCGGAGGCGCGGAAACCGGGCGCCACCGCCTGCGCCGCATGCACCGCCAGGCCCTCGTTGACCAGTAGCTCCCGCAGCGTGGCCCGGCTCCCGACCTCCCAGTAGTCGTAGTAGCCCCGGGAATCGCGGATGATGCGGCTGATGTCGCTCCGGCTCCCAGCCGCCGTGTAGCGAACGGTGTGCGCCAGCTCGTGCCCGATCCAGAGTGGCAGCAACTCAGGCCCCAGGCCCAGCCCGTACGTTTCAGGATTGACCCGCCCGGTGAAGTGCTCCAGGCAAATGAATGCCACGCCCCGCCCGTCGATGACCAGCTCGCCGGCGTTGGCAGCACCCATCCCCACCATCAGCACCACGTCCGTCGGCTGCTGGATGCCCAGCACATCCACCGCGCGCGCAATCGCCTCCTCGGCCAGCCGTTCGAGGTCGACCGACTCGGTCAGCGCGTAGAGGTCACGCCGATCCGCCCGCAGCGCGGCCCGGATGACCTCGACCGACGGGGGACTATCGGGGTCGAGGACGTAGTTGCGCCAGTAGGCGTCGAGGAGCGGACGATGTGCGCTGTGGAAGGATCGGTAGGCGGCCTCGCTGTCCGGCGCGTTGATCAGCGCGAGAAATTCCGGCACGAGGTTGATGAGCACGTGACACGATATGAGAAGCGTCGTGTCATCGCAAGAGTCGGCAGTCGTCAGTCGACTGCCGACTCAGTTTAGCTGCTGCCTCTTCTGTTTCGCGATATCGTCGAGGAAGCGGCGCTCGTCCGGCGTCAGGCTCGCCAGGCCCTCGGCGCTGATCTTGTCGAGCACGCGGTCCATTTCGCGGGCGACGGGATCGGCCCCAGCGCCCCGCGACGGCAGCGACGCTGGCGATGCCGCGGCGGGGACGCGGCGCGACCGCTCGGCTTCGGCCGCACCGGGCTGCGCCATGACGGGGCGCTGCGCCAGTCGCCGGGGAAGCGTGCTCTCGGGACCGAACGACTGGAGGCGGAAGAAGAGGTAGCCGAAGAGCGCGCCGCCGAGGTGCGCCTCGTACGCGATGTTCGAACCGCGGCGCAGGAACGGCAGCGCCATGATCGCGTTAAACGCCACCAGCAGGATGGCGAAGGTGCGCGCCTTCATGGGGATGGGAATCGGCATGAGGACCATCTCGGCGTCGGGCCAGAGGACCGCCAGCGCCACAGCCAGGCCGAGCACCGCCCCGGACGCACCGACGAAAGGCGCCACGACGGCGAACCTGGAGAGGAGCAGCGCGAAGACCGCCGCGCCCACGCCGCAATAGAGGTAGTAGAGCAGGAACTTCTCGCCACCCAGGCGCTGCTCCACCGCCGAACCCAGCAGCCACAAACCGAGCGAGTTGGCGAGCAGGTGCAGGAGGTCGGCGTGCACGAACATGTAGGTGGCGAAGGTCCAGGGCCGGGCGAGCGCGTCGCCGGGATCGAACGCGAGGGCACGGAAGGCGCCTTCAGACGTGAAGACGGTCTCCAGCAGCAACAGCACCACCGCGTTGGCGATGATGAGCCGCGTTACCCACGGGGTCATCCGGGGATGGGAGATCGCCTGCATGCCTGCCCGCCTCTCTACCTGGGCTTCCTGCTGCCTATCGCCGAGCGACAGATCCGGTCGCACAGTTCAGGGAAACCGATTCCCACCGCGCGCGCCGACTGGGGAAGCAGGCTTGTCGCGGTCATGCCGGGAAGGGTATTCACCTCTAAACAGAAGGCCTCACCCGAAGGTGTCAAGCGAAAGTCCACCCGGGAGTATCCTCCGAGCTTGAGCGCCCGGTGGGCCGCGAGCCCCAGCCGCGCGCATTCCGTCGCCACGCTGGCCGGCAGGTCCGCCGGGAAGATCTCCTCGGACATGCCGGGCGTATACTTGCACTCATAATCGAAAATCTCGTGCCGGGGAATGATTTCGCCGACCGCGAGGGCCGAGCCGTCCAGAATACCGACAGTCAGTTCGCGTCCGGGCACGAAGGCCTCGACCATCACCTCGTCGTCGTGGCGGCGGGCTTCTTCGATGGCCGCAGCCAGCTTCCCCGCAGAGCGCACCACCGACAGGCCGACCGTAGAACCCTGCTTCGACGGCTTCACTACCACGGGCCAGCCGAGCTGGGACTCCACCTCCTGCACGGTGGCCGGGGCCATGAGCCACTTGGCCGTGGGAATGCCCGCCTCATGGAAGAGTCGCTTGGCAATGTCCTTGTCCATCGCCATGGCGCTCCCTATGGGGCCGCTCCCCGTATAGGGTACCCCGATCATGGCCAGAATGGTCTGGAGCGTACCGTCTTCTCCATGGCCCCCGTGCAGCGCCAGAAACAGTACATCGGCCTCGCGCACGGCGGCGAGACTGGCCAGCCCGCTGAGCAGGAGCCCATGTTCCAACGCCTCGAGCTGGGCCACCGGCGGCGGCTCCGCGCCCACCGACGCGGACATCAGCCGGGCCTCGTCTGCCTCCGGGATGTAGCCCCGCGCGGTGTCCACCACGGCCACCTGGTGTCCAATACTTCGCAGTGCCGCAATGACTTGCACGGCGGATGCGAGTGCAACGTCACGCTCGGCGGACGTACCGCCGGTGAGGACTGTGATCCGCATGTGAGGCGGGGCTCCTGATGGACGGCAGCAGGACCTGCCGCCCGCTGTTCACCTGGTCCCGATCAACTGCTGCAATACATCATACCTGCTTACGATGCCGATCAGCACACCGTCCTTCCGAACCAGGGCTGCTGGATTCTCCCGCGTGAGCATCGGGGCGAGGCGATCGGTCGGGAAGGTGTGCTCCACCACCGGGAACGGCGGATCCATGACTTCCCGCACCGGACGGTCGAGCAGTGCCGGCTGTGCCAGCGCCCGGGTCATGAGCGCCGACTCGACCAGTCCGCCGACCGGCTCGCCGTTCTCGATGACCGGAATCTGGCTCACTTCCCAGCTGGTCATCAGGTTGAGCGCCTGGCGCACCGCGGCCGAGGGAGTCACCTGAACCAGCGCCGGCGCACTCGTCGGGCGGCGCTGCTGCAGCAACTGCTCCACCGTGGCCTGGGGACGATCCAGGAGCTGGTTCTCCTGCATCCAGTCGTCGTTGAACACCTTCGACAGGTAGCGCTCGCCAGTGTCGCAGAGAATGGTGACGACATAGGCGTCGGGGTCATCGAGTTCGCGGGCAATGTCGAGCGCCACGGCCACGTTGAGGCCCGCCGAGCCGCCAACCAGGATGCCCTCCTCGCGGGCGAGGCGCCGGGCCATCATCATCGAGGTGCGATCGGACGCCTGCCGCCATTCGTCGATCGTGTCGAACCAGATCGTGCTGGACACCTTGTCGCCGCCGATCCCCTCCACCTTGTACGGCGCGCCCGCGCCCTCCGCCATCACACCGGTGCGGGCATATCCCGTGACGAGCGAGCCGACTGGATCACCGGCGATGACGCGGATCTTCGGGTTCTTCTCCTTGAGGTACTTCCCCGCGCCGCTCACCGTGCCGCCGGTACCGGCACCGGCCACGAAGTGCGTCACCCTCCCGCCGCTCTGCTCCCAGATCTCGGGGCCGGTGGTCTGGTAGTGCGCCTCAGGGTTCACCTGGTTGTAGTGCTGGTTCGCGAGGATCGCGCCCGGCGTGTCGTGGACGATCTGCTTCGCCTTCATGATGTAGTTGTCGGGATGGTCGGGCGGCACCGCCGTCGGCGTCACCACCACCTCGGCACCGTAGGCGCGCAGCAGCCGCACCTTTTCCTGCGACATCTTGTCGGGCAGCGTGAAGATGCAGCGATAGCCCTTGAGCGCCGCCGCGATCACGAGGCCGACGCCAGTGTTGCCGCTCGTTCCCTCCACGATCACCCCGCCCGGCTTGAGCATGCCGCTCTGTTCCGCCGCCTCGATCATCGCGAGCCCGATGCGGTCCTTCACCGACCCGCCCGGGTTGACGTACTCCGCCTTCCCGTAGATCGGCGTCCGGAGGCCGGCACCGATCCGCCCCAGCCGGATCAGGGGGGTCCATCCAATGGTGCCAAGTACGTTGTCGTACGGCGTGAGGTGCTGCGCGGTCATGGCGTGACTCCACGGCCCTGCGGTGTGCGGAAGTAGATCGGCTGAAGGAACGCCATGGCGACCTTGGCGCCATCGCGCTCTGCCGGGGCATAGCGAAGTGAAGGTGCGGCCTGCATCGCGGCGCTATCGAGCGCGGGGTAGCCGCTCGACTCGGCGACGCGGGTGGAGTCCGGGACCAGCGTGCCGCTGGTGTCCACCATGAGCCTCAGCAGCACGGTTCCCTCGATGCCCTGGGCCGCCAGCGCCGGGGGATAATCCACTGGCGAATTGGGGTTGAGCGCCACCGGCGGCAACTCGGTCGCCCTGGGTCCCTCGACAGGACGCGACGGCAGACTGACGGTGCCGTCTCCCTTGCCGGAGCAGGCAACGAGGAAAGCGAGGAATAGCAGCGGGCGGTTCATGGGGGCAAGTTAGCGCCGGGGGCGTGGGGGCGCCCCTACATTGGTCCCGGTGGAGACGCCCCTTCCGATCGACGCCGTCCTGGACGACCTGGGCGCCGCCCTGGCCCAGGCGCCCAGCGTGGTGCTGCAGGCGCCGCCCGGCGCCGGCAAGACTACCCGGGTGCCGCTTGCCGTGCGCGATGCCGCCTGGCTCGGCGGACGGAAGGTCGTCATGCTGGAGCCCCGGCGGGTGGCCGCGCGCGCCGCAGCGCACTACATGGCCCGGTCCCTCGGCGAGGAGGCGGGCACCACAGTCGGCTATCGGACGCGATTCGATAGCCGTGTCGGTCCCCGCACCCGCATCGAGGTGGTGACCGAGGGCATCCTCACGCGGATGATCAGCACCGACCCGGCGCTCGACCAGTACGGCATGGTCGTCTTTGACGAATTTCACGAACGCAGCCTGCATGCCGATCTCGGGCTGGCACTGGCGCTCGAGACGCAAGCGATCCTCCGGCCCGAACTCCGTCTCCTCGTCATGTCGGCAACACTCGATGGTCAGCGCGTCAGCCGGCTGCTGGGTGACGCACCGGTGGTGACCAGCGTCGGCCGGAGCCATTCCGTCGAGATCCGTTACGCACCGGGGCAGGTGGATGGGCGGATCGAGGGCCGCGTGACACGGGTCATTGGCGATGCACTGGCCCGCGATGCCGGTGACGTGCTGGTGTTCCTGCCCGGCGCCGGAGAGATCCGGCGGGTAGGGGAAATGCTCGCGGGCGATGATACCGTGATCGTCCCGCTGCACGGGAACCTCACACCGGAGCAGCAGGACAGGGCCCTGCGACCCGACGAGCGGGGGCGCCGCAAGGTGATCCTGGCGACCTCCATCGCCGAAACCAGCCTGACGATCGACGGTGTGCGCGTGGTGGTGGACTCGGGCCTGTCCCGCGTGCCGCGCTTCTCCGCGCGCACGGGTATGACGCGTCTGGAGACCGTGCGGGTGTCGAAGGCGAGTGCCACCCAGCGCGCCGGCCGCGCAGGGCGGCAGGCGCCGGGCGTCTGCTATCGCCTGTGGAGCGAACCGGAGCAGGCCGGCCTCGTGCCATTCCACGATCCCGAGATCATGGATGCCGACCTGGCGCCGCTGGCGCTCACGCTCGCTTGCACCGGCATGGACGCATCGTCGCTCCGTTGGCTCGACCCACCGCCGGGTGCGCATCTCTCGCAAGCGCGGCAACTGCTCCGGGAACTCGAGGCGGTCGACGACGCGGGAAACATCACGGCGCACGGGCAGGAACTCGCAAGGCTGGGGCTGCACCCGCGCCTCGGGCACATGATCGTCGCCGCAGCGCCGCTCAACGCGACACCGCTCGCCATCGACCTTGCGGCACTGGTGGAGGAACGCGACATCCTGCGCGGCGAGGGCGGCCCCGCCGATCCCGACATGCGGATCCGTCTCGACCTGCTGGCGCAGCGCGGCATTCCGGCGTTCACGCACGGGGCCCGCGTCGCCCGCGAATCGGTGGAACGCATACGCGCGCACGCGCAGCTGCTGCGGCGACAACTCGGCGTGCGCGCCACGCCGTCGAACAGCAACGAGGCCGGACTGCTCCTGGCACTGGCCTATCCCGACCGGATCGCCCAGCGCCGTGCCGGCACCGCGCGCTTCCTCCTCCGCAACGGGCGCGGCGCGGCGCTCGCCGTGCCGCACGCGCTGGCCGACGCCGAGTTCATCGTGGCGACGGACCTCGACGACCGCGGCGCCGAGAGCCGGATCTTCCTCGCGGCGCCGGTGACGCGCGAAGAGATCGAGGAACACCTGGGATCGCAGATCGTGGTGCAGGAGGAGGTCGCATGGGACGCTGATGCCGGGCGCGTCGAGGCGCGGCGCACCCGCCGGCTCGGCGCCATCGTCCTCGGCGAGGGGCTGTTGCGTGACCCGGACCCCGCCGCGGTGGCCCGCGCGTTCAGGGAAGGGCTGCAACGCGCGGGGCTCGCGGCGATCCCCTGGAGCGCCGGCTTCGTCCGGCTGCGTGAACGGCTGGCGTTCCTGCACCGCGCCGACGGGGCATCGTGGCCGGATGTGTCGGACGCCGCCCTGCTGGATCGTCTCGAGCGGTGGCTGGCGCCCCACGGGACTGCGCTACGCGGGCTCGCCGATCTCGGCAACATCGATTTCGCCGCGCTGCAGCTCGCCGACCTCACCTGGCGGCAGCGGCAGCGGCTCGACGCCGAGGCCCCGACGCACATCGAGGTACCGACCGGGTCGCGGCTGCCGATCGACTACGCCGACCCGGAATCACCGGTGCTGGCGGTGCGGCTGCAGGAGATGTTCGGGCTTGCGGAGACGCCCACCATTGCTCGCGGTCGCGTGCCCCTCACACTGCACCTGCTCTCGCCGGCGCACCGCCCGGTACAGGTGACGCGTGACCTCGGTGGATTCTGGCGCTCGAGCTATCACGATGTGCGGAAGGACCTGCGCGGCCGCTACCCGAAGCATGTCTGGCCGGAGGATCCGCTCAGTGAACCACCGACGCGGAGGGCGAAGCCGGGGAAGCGTTAGTGTCCACCGCATCGTCCCCACAGCGGCACACGTTAGGCAGCACGAAAGTTCCCGCAGGATCGGATACCAACATCACAATTCTGCCTGCGACAGCGAGTTACGCGCCCACCGGCGTAACCGTGGTTTTCGGCAAGCTTACTGCTATTGGCCGCGCTTGGACCCATCCAAGACTGGAGCGCGGGGCGCGCGAGTGCCTCGTAACACAAAGGCATGAGAGCGAACCGTACTCTTCCGATTGGCACCACGACGTGGCGCGTGTTGGCCACGTTCGATTTCGACAACCAGGAGCTGAGCGGCCGGGCGGCGCTGGTCGAGGGCGCCACGCTGCTGTTGCTGCGTCCTGATACGCTGCTCGAGGCGATCCCGCTGCTGGAACTGCAGGAGATTGGCGAGGCTGACCCGATCGCCGGTTCCGATCCGGCGCTGTTCCGGGCCCCGCTGAAGCTGCGGGACGGTCGCACCCTGGCCGTCACGGGTGAACTGGCTGACCTCGACCTGCTGGAGCGCTGGGTGGGATACCTGCACGAGCGGCAGCGGAAGGGCCGCGCGGCGGGCGTCAGGAGATAGCTGAACAGGGCGTACTCTTCGCGCCTTCACGTTCCGCGCGCCCGCCGCTGCAGCTCGGCCAACCGGTTGAGGGCTTCCAGCGGCGTAAGTGTGTCGAGGTTGATGTCCCGCAGGGCCTCCAGCGCCGGGTGCGGTGCTGCTTCCACAAACAGCGCCAGTTGTCCCGGATCGGGTGAAGGCTCGGGTGATCCCGGTACCACCCGATGTTCGCTCTCGAGCCGCGCCAGGACCTCGCGAGCGCGCCGCACCACCCCGTCGGGCAGCCCCGCCAGTTGCGCCACATGCACGCCATACGATCGATCCGTCCCGCCGGGCTCCAGACGATGGAGGAACACGACACAGTCGCCGGTTTCGCGCACCGCCACGTTCATGTTCCTGGCGTGCGCCAGGCGCTCCGGGAGCTGCATGAGCTCGTGGTAGTGCGTAGCGAACATCGTCTTGCACCCCACGAGGTCATGCAGGTGCTCGGTCACCGCCCAGGCGATCGCGACGCCGTCGTAGGTGGACGTGCCGCGGCCGATCTCATCCAGCAGCACGAGGCTCCGCGCGGTGGCGCTGTGGAGGATGGCGCTGGTCTCGCTCATCTCCACCATGAACGTCGACTGCCCCCGCGCGAGGTTGTCGCTGGCGCCCACGCGGGTGAAGAGCCGGTCCACGACGCCCACATGCGCGGCCGCGGCCGGCACGAAGCCGCCGAGCTGGGCCAGCACCACCACGAGGCCGATCTGGCGCAGGATGGTGGACTTGCCGGCCATATTGGGCCCGGTCACCAGCAGCACCCGCTCGCTCTCGCTGAAGGCCACGTCGTTCGGCATGAACTGCTCGCGCGGCATCAGCCGCTCGATCACCGGGTGGCGTGACGCGCGGAGTACGAGGCCGTAGGCGTCGTCGAGCGTGGGGCGGACATACTGGTTGGCCTCGGCCACCTGCGCCAGGCCGGCCCATACGTCGAGCCGGGCCAGCACCCGCGAGGTGCGCTGCACCCGCGCGATCGCCGCACCGACGAGGTTCCGCAGCTGCACGAACAGCTCGGCTTCCCGCGTTGCCATCCGCTCCTCCGCCCCCAGCACTTTCGCTTCGTACTCCTTGAGCTCGGGCGTCACGTACCGCTCCGCGCCGGCGAGCGTCTGCCGGCGGTCATAGTCGGAGGGGACGCGATCACGGTGCGCGTTGGTGACCTCGAGGTAGTACCCGAACACGCGATTGAAGCCGACCTTGAGCGACGCGATGCCGGTGCGGTCGCGTTCGCGCTGCTGCAGCGACGCGATGTACTGCCGGCCGCCGTCCCGCAGCTCCCGCAGTTCATCGAGCTCGGCGTCGTAGCCCGCGAGGATGACACCCCCGTCGGCGAGCGTGGCGGGCGGACGCTCCGTCAGCGCACGCGCCAGCGCGTCGGCGATGTCTCGCAGCAGGTCGAGCTCGTCGAGTGCCATCGACAACGCGGCGCTCTTGCGCTCCGCTCCGCCCGCGAGCGCCGTCAGTGCCTCGAGCACGTCGGGCAGACGGAGGAAGGAATCACGCAGCGCGCCGAGCTCCCGGGGCGCGGCGCGCCCCGCGGCGGCACGGCCGGCGAGCCGCTCGAGATCGCGCACACCATCCAGGGCCTCGCGCAACCGGGTGCGGCCGCGGCCGTCCCGCAGGCAGGCGTCGACCGCGTCGAGGCGCGCCTCGATCGCCGGGACGTCGCGGAGCGGCGAGAGCACCCACTGCCGCAGCAGCCGGCCGCCCATCGGCGTGAGGGTGCGGTCGATCGTCTCCAGAAGCGTCGCGTTCCGGGTGCCGGCGACGAGGGGCTCGACCAGTTCCAGGTTGCGCCGCGTCATCTCGTCGAGCCAGAGATGTGCGTCGCTCCGCCGCACGGCGGGGCGCGACAGGTGGGGCACGCCGCCGGGCTGGAGCTCGGCGAGATAGCGCAGTAGCGCGCCGGCGGCACCGAGCGGCGCGTCGTCCTCCTTGCTGATGCCAAGCCCGTCGAGCGAGGCGAGCGAGAAGCGCCGGGCCAGCTCCTCCCGCGCGAGCGCCGAATCGAACTCCCACCGCTCACGCGCGGTGCGGAGCGCGCGGTCGGTGGATGTCCACGACGCGTCGGACGGAACCACTACCTCCGACGGGCCGTAGCGCTCGAGCGCGTCGGCGAGACCGTCGGCGGGAACCCGCTCGAGCGCAAACTCGCCGGTGGAGAGATCGATGGCCGCGAGCCCGCCCTCACACACCGCCACCATCCAGTTGTTGCGGGCGCCCG
>Ga0315273_10000796_pt1 | contig 34263 bp, 32 predicted proteins | sample YL17G02_0_MG_FD_205753 | JGI IMG/M metagenome (GOLD analysis project Ga0315273, IMG submission 205753) | Sediment microbial communities from Yellowstone Lake, YNP, Wyoming, USA - YL17G02_0 | ecosystem: Environmental > Aquatic > Freshwater > Lake > Sediment | place: USA: Wyoming | collected...
CGCCTTTCCGCCTTGGTAGCCATCAGGCGAGATATCGAGAAGGTCAACAGATTAAAGAAAATACCTGGTTGAGCGTGGAAAAGATCCAGGACTTCGAAGACCTGCTGTTCCTTCTTAACAAACATGGGGCAAAGTACCTTATCATCGGTGGGCTGGCCTTCATCTATCATGCGAAGCCTAGGTATACAAAAGACATAGACATCTGGGTGGATCCTTCTCCGGATAACGTCGAAAGAGTCAACGCATCGCTGCTCGATTTCGGAAGCCCCTATCTGCTGACCCCCAACAACCTCAAGGAAATCCTACAGATCGGAGTGGAACCTGATCGTATCGACGTATTACAGAAACTCGCAGGAGTCGACTTTTCCGAGGCCTGGGAACGCCGCGTCACCGACAAGTACGGTGACGTCACAACCTTCTGGATCCAAATCGACGATCTCATTCGAGCCAAAGAAGGGATCGATCATCCACGGCACCAGGAGGACGTCAGGGTTCTCCGAGAAGTGAAGAAGCTCCGAGAGAAACCCGGATAGGCGCGTCCTTCGATCAAATCGGCGAAGAGAAGGCCAAACGGCAGAAGGGCATGTGGGACGAGAAGGGCGCCTTGAACCGCGAGATCGTGGCCCAGCCAGCCGAGAATCGCTAAGGTGGCGGGCATCCATCTTCCCAAGGGCAAGAGCTTCATCATGGTCGAGGAGACCGGCATCGGCAAGGGTTTCCCTGGCACCGGGTCCGCTCGGTCGCTGAGCCGGGTTGGCTGGCCCGGCACCTGTCGGTCGGATCCCCTGGCGGCTGTGCATGTCCGGCCGCCTGTGGTAGGATTTCTCGGGCTCCGGCCGGCAAGGGAGTTTGCGCCGTGATCTTCAGCGAAGATCGCCTCCTGATTCTGTGGGGGCACAGCCAGAAAGATATCCCCACTCGCCCCGCGCACCCGGGACGTTTTCCCGAAACCGATACGCGTCACTGGTACGACATGGAGTTCGCGGGATGGGGGGTGCCGAAGCGGCGGTTCACCGCCGCCAGCCCCCGCGGCAGCAGGCCGTCCTCCGCGACCAGCAGCAGGTAGGCCCACACCCCGGTGAAGAAAGCCACGGGGGAGAAGAAGCGCGCTGCGTAGAAGCAGGTGCCCCCCGAGATGGGGTGCCCGGATCCGAGCATGGCCAGCACTGGCATGGACAGGCCGACCGGCACGGCCGCCGCCAGGAAGGCCAGGGGCAGCGATGGCCCCGTGCGCGCCAGTGCCAAGCCGGTGAGGGCGAAGATGCCGGCCCCGATGGACTGGCCGATCTCGATGCCCACCAGGTGGACCAGGGAGATGTTGCGTTTCAGGCGCTCGCGGCTGGAGGGTTCGCTCACACGGGCGACGCTACCCGACCGGCCGCCAAAAAGCTACATTGCGCTTATGGCCGCGGGGAGGATCCTGGCAATCTACCTGGGCGTGTTCGCCCTGCACTTCGCGGTGGAGCAGCTGCTGCTCGCGCTCAACCTGCGCCACGCGCGGGCCTGCCGGGAACGCCCGCCCGCCGAGGCGCTGGCCCTGCTGCCGCCGGAGGAGTACGACCGCTGCCTGCGCTACGCCTCGGCCCGCGGCAGGCTGGCCCTGGCGGCCAACACCGTGCAGGCCGTCCTGGCGCTCGCGCTGGTGCTGACCGGCGCCCTGGGCCTGCTCCAGAGACTCGCCGCCCGGGCCGCGACCGGCCCGGAGCTGGCCGGCATCCTTTTGGTGTACGCCGTGTCCCTGATTTTCGCCCTCGCCGCGCTGCCGTTTTCGCTGGTCGGCCAGTTCGGAATCGAAGCCCGGTTCGGCTTCAACCGCATGAGCCCGCGTCTGTTTTTCCTGGATCGGCTGAAGGGCCTGGCGCTTTCGCTCCTGCTGGGGACCCCACTGCTGTATCTGCTGTTCCGCCTGGTGCAGTCCAGCCCCCGCTGGTGGCTGTGGGCCTTCCTTGCCGGCTCGGCCCTCCAGCTTTTACTCGCCGTGCTGTACCCGCGGCTCGTCGCCCCCCTGTTCAACCGCTTCACCGCCCTGCCGGAAGGCCCCCTGCGGGAGCGGGTGGAGAACCTGGCGCGGCACCTGGGCTTCCGCGCGCGCGGGATCTTCCTCATGGACGGCAGCCGGCGCTCCACGCACGGCAACGCCTACTTCACGGGGCTGGGGAGAGCCAAGCGCATCGTGCTGTTCGACACCCTGGTGGAGAGCCTGTCCGCGGAGCAGGCCGCCGCCGTTCTGGCGCACGAGATCGGGCACGAGAAGAAACTGCACGTCCCGTTACGTCTGGCGGGGAGCCTGCTTTTCGGCTTTGCGGCCTTCTGGCTGCTGGGGCGGGCACTGGACTTCGCGCCGCTGTTCGGGGCTTTCGGCTTCGCCGCCGGGAACGCTCCGGGCGCCGCGGCTGCCGCGGTGGTGTTGCTGCTGTTCTTCGCGGCTCCGCTTGAGGTCCTGTTCCGCCCGCTGGCCTCGTGGGTCTCGCGGGCTCAGGAGCACGCGGCCGACCGCTACTCCTACCGGGACGCCGGCTGCGGGGAGGCTTTCGTGGAGGCGCTCGTCCATCTGAGTCGGCGAAACCTGGCCAACCCGACGCCCCACCCCTGGGCGAGCTTCTACTTCGCCTCCCACCCCACCCTGCTGGAACGCGTTCGGGCGCTCCGGCAGGGCTGAGGGGCAGGGGAGGGTCTTACTTTCCCGGCCCCCGGTACAGGATCCGGATCCGCTTGTACAGGCCGTCGCCCTCGCTGGCGGTCTCGATGTCCCCATCTTCGCTGAGGGCAGTGTGCACCAGGCGCCGCTCGAAGGGGTTCATGGCCTCCAGGAGCCGCGATTGCCGGGTACGGCGCACCTGTTGGGCTGTCTGCCGGGCCTGCCGCACCAGGCTCTGCTCGCGACGGCTGCGGTAGTTCTGGGTGTCGACGATGATCCGCTCGGCCCCTTCCTTGAGCCGGCTGGCGGCGATGTTGGCGATGACCTGCAGGGCTTCCAGGGTCTGGCCCTTCTTGCCGATCAGGATCCCGGAGTCCGGGGTGTCGATGTTCAGCCCGAGCTTCCGCTCTTCGCGGAAGCCGATGCCCACGCGCGCCGCGATGCCCATGCGCTCGACCAGTCCTTGCAGGTATTCGACCATGGCCTTCTCGAAATCCCCTTCCGCCGGCAGGGGCTCGACGTGGGGGGCTGGAGGCTGGCGGGGCTCCGGCTCTTCGTAGTCCGGCTGACGCTCCTCCTCCAGGTGCACGCGGATGCGCACGCGGCCGCCCCCGAACAGGAAAGGCGCCTTCTTGGTCTCCACGATCTCCACGTCGATTTCGTCCCGGTCCAGGCCCAGGCTTTCTATTGCCTTGTTGATGGCCTCCTCTTCGTTTCTGCCTTCGAACTCTTTGACGTTCATATCGGTGGCTCCTTTGGACGGTTACTTGCGTTTCCTGACGACCGCGACCTCCCCGCCCCCCTGCTCCTTCTGCTTCTTGCGCTGGGCATTGGTGATGAGCTGCTGCACGATGCCCAGCAGGTTCTGCGCGGTCCAGTACAGCACCAGCCCGGAGGGCATGTTGTACAGGATAAAGAAAAAGACAATCGGCATGGCGTAGGTCATGAGCGCCATGTTCTTGTCGGTGGGGGTGGAGCTCTGGCTGACCTTGGATTGCAGAAAGGTCGTGCCCAGCATGAGGAAGGGCAGCAGGCGCAGGCTGCCGATCTCCATCCTGAAAATCGGAAGAGTGAAAGGCGTGAAGTGGAACAGCGAGTCGGGGGCCGACAGATCGCCGATCCAGCCGGCGATGAAGGAGGCGCCCCGCAGCTCGAAATGGCTGGACAGCAGGTTGTAGAGGGCGAAGAAGATCGGCATCTGCAGCAGCAGCGGCAGGCATCCGCCCAGGGGGCTCACGCCCTCCCTTTTATAAAGTGCCGCCATTTCCTGGTTCAGCTTCTGCGGGTTCTCCTTGTACTTGGCCTGCAGCTCCTTCATCTTGGGCTGGAGCGCCTGCATCTTGGAGGTGGACTGGTAGCTCTTGTTGGTCAGCGGCCAGAACAGCAGCTTGATCAGCAGGGTGAGCAGCAGGATGGCCACCCCGTAGTTGGGAATCAGCCAGTAGAACTTCTCCAGGAAGAACTTCAGCACCTCGGCCAGCCACCCGATGAGCGGCGTGCTGGGGATCGTCTCCTCGAATTTCAGGTCGGCGAGCTTGAAGCCGTTCTTCTCCTTGCTGTTGTAGCGGGCGAGGATTTCGCGCTTTTTCGGGCCGATGTAGAAGCGGAACACGTCCGTGTTCTTGGAGCTCTTGATCTCCGGCCGGCTGAAGTAGATGCTGGAGCGGTCCTTCAGCCCTTCAACGAGCTTGTTCACGTAGGTGACGGTGTAGGGGGTGGCGTCCGGCACGACGATCGCCTCGAAGTACTTGCCCATGATTGCCGCCCAGGTCACCCGGCCCTTCAGCGCCAGGCTCCCGTCCTTGGGAATGTTCGCATTGTGCTTCTTGCCTTCCGCGTAGTACAGGTAGGTCCTGGTCTCGTTGTAGCGGTCGAGCTTCTCGAAAGGCGGCCCGATCTGCGGGCCGAAACCCAGGGTGTAGGCGAAGTCGCCGAACTTCAGGTCCGGATACTCGTTCACGCTGTTCTCGATGGATACGCGCAGCTCGATCAGGTAGTCGCGCGGCTGGAACTGGTAGGTCTTGCGCAGCATGAAGGGGACTCCGGAGGCCGAGGCGAAGGAGCGGTAGAAGGTGACCGCGTTGCCGACGGCCGCACGCTCGAACTGGAACAGGGTGTCAAGCGGTGGGGCCGAAGCATCCCCAAAGTGCAGGCTGAACGGATAGAGCCCGCTTGCCTTGGAGAACACCATTTCCACCGGAGAGCCGTCCAGGTTCTTGTACTCCTTCAGCTGGATGGAGGTGACGGCGCCGCCGCGGTTGCTGAAGGTGACCCGATACACCTCGGTCTCCAGGGTGAAGGACTGCTCCGCGATCTCGGGGGCGGCCACGGCCGCCACGGCTGCGGCCCCGCCCGCGGGGGCAGCCGCCGGCTGCGCGGGGGTCGCCAACGGCTGCTCGGTCACCGGTGGTTTTTCCGGGGGCAGGGGAGCGACCGGCGTCTTTTTCGGGGAAATCACGTTCTGGAGCAACATGCCCCCGACGATGACCGCCACGGCCAGGACCACAGCGATGATTGTTCTTTTATCCATCTCGTTGTTCTCTCTCTCTGTTTTTCAGGGTACGGGGTCGTAGCCCCCGGCATGGAAAGGGTGACAGCGGGCCATTCTTTTGAGCGCAAGGGCCAGGCCGTGGATCAGGCCGTGTTTCAACAGCGCTTCCCGCGCGTACTGGGAACAGGTCGGGGTGTAGCGACAGGCGGGCGGCAGCCAGGGGGACAGCAGCTTCTGGTACAAGGCAATCAAGAACACCAGCACGTACTTCATCGGCTCAGGCCTGCGCGTTGCAGCACGGCTTGCATCTGCCGGAAACGCTCGTGAAAGCCGTAGGCCCCGGGATACAGCACGAAGGCCAGGTCCAGCCCGGGGCGGATGCGTTCCTTGAGCTGTCGGTAGGCCTCCCGGCAGGCTCTCTTATGCCGGTTACGGTCCACCGCCCTCGGGAAACCGCGCACGGGACAAACGGCGATCCGGTTCCACGTCAAGGAATTGTCGATGTAGAGTAGCTTGAACCCCTTAGTCTCGGAACTCGCGGCGCGGGTGAAGACTCTCTGGAGATCCGCTTTCGCCTTCAGTCGCTCCCGTCTAGAAAGGTTTCTTCTCATCAGCTACGGTGAGCTTGACCCGGCCCTTGCGCCTGCGACGCTTCAAGACCAGGCGTCCCCCCTTGGTGCTCATGCGAGCCCGGAAGCCCAAGCTTCTCCTCCTCTTGGTCTTGCTCGGCTGGAAGGTGCGTTTCATGGAAATATCTCCCTTGCGGTCTAGCTCTCAATGTCAAAAGGACAGGGGAGTATACTTTTATATCACCGGAAGTGTCAATCAGGCGCAATAGCGATAGCTGGCTAGGGCGGCGGCGTTAGCCCGCTATCGCGGCGCGTTAGCCCGCTATCGCGGCTCCCGCTTTCGCGCCGCTCCAGCTCCTGCAGCAGCAGCCGCAGCCTCTCCCTCAACCCCGGGTCGCCGACCGCCGCCAGCGCCTGCTCCACCTCCGCGCTGGCAGGCCCGCCGGGGAGGAAACCCGGCGTACTCGCCGGCGTGGAGCCCGGCGTGGAATCCGGGGCGAAGCCCTGGCTACTGCCAGGCGTGAAACCCGGGCTACTGCCCGGACTCACGCGCACCTTGATGTCCCGCAGCTCCAACTGGGGGAAGCGCTGCCGGATCCTCGCGAGGATCGCTTTTTTCTGCATCAACAGCAGCTGCATCCAGCCGGGATGGTCCGCCTCCACGAGCAGGCTGTGATGGCGGACCTCGTACGCCCGGCAATGCTCGGCCAGCGACACCCCGGCGATATCCTGCCAGCCGCCGAACAGGGAGCTGAAAGGGTTGGAGCCCGCCGGCCCCTTGTCCAGCAGACGGGCCAGGACCTCCGCCGCCTTCTTCATGGCTGCCGCCGCAGCTCCCCGGCTTCCACCCGGTACACCAGGGTCTGCGGGCGCCGCAACTCCAGGAACTGCTCGTCGGGGAGGAAGGTGAAGAAAGCCTGGTCGTACTCGGGGATTTCCCCCAGGAACCGTTCCCGGCGGGCCGAATCCAGCTCCAGCAGCACGTCGTCCAGCAGCAGCACCGGCCGGCGCCCGGTCTTGGCCTGGTAGAAGCGGGTCTGGGCCACGCGCAGGAGCAGGGAGCCCAGCCGCACCTGGCCGGTGGAGGCCTGGTGGGCGAACTCCCGGTTGCCCTGCAGCAGCAGGAAACGGTCCCGGTGCGGCCCCGTGGTGGTGGAGGCGAAGCGCAGGTCGGCGGCCAGGGAGCGCTCCAGCTCCCGTTCCACTTCGGCCACCGTCGAACCCGCCCAACAGGGGCGGTACTGGATGCGCACCTCCTCCTGGAGCCCGGAGACCCTTGCGAACAATGGCGTGAGCGTGCGGTTGAACTCCCCGACCACCTGGGCCCTGCGGTCACGGATGCGCAGGCCCAGCTCCGCCAGCCCCCGCCCGGCGGCGGCCAGCAGCTCCCGGCCGGCCTCCCGCAGCAGCAGGTTCCTGGACTTCAGGGCGCGACGGTAGCTGCGCAGCAGGCTCACGAACAGGGGGTCGAACAGGCCCAGGACCTGGTTGAAGAAGCGGCGGCGCATCTCAGGGGAGCCGGTGACGGTCTCCAGGTCCTGGTGGGAGAACAGGATGCAGGGGATGTTCTCCAGTAACTGGAGGCGGTCCCGGATGCTCTTGCCGTCCACCCGGATCTCCTTGACCCCCCCGCGCTCGATGCGCACCGCCACGTCGCGCCCCACCCCGCCTTCGGCCGTGAAGCGCCCCCGGACCAGGGCTTCCTTCTCCTGGTGGCGGATCAGGTGCTGGTCGGTCGCGGTGCGAAAGGAGGCGCCATAGGCCAGCAGGTACACCGCCTCCAGGAAGTTGGTCTTACCCTGGCCGTTCTCCCCGATCAGGAACACCTCCGGGGCTTCCAGCGGCACCTCGCCTCCCCGGAGATTGCGGAAGCAGTGGCTGCCGATGGACTGAAAGCCCATCAGCCGATTTGCATGGGCATGACGATATGGAAGTAGTCCTTGTCCGGCACGGGCTTCAGGGTGATGGCCTTGTCGGCTTCGGTGAACTCCAGGGCTACCACCTCGTCGGAAGCCTCCTTGAGCGGCTCCAGCAGGTAGCTGTAGTTGGCGGCGATGGTCATGGCCGGTCCGTCGTACTCGCAGGGCATCTGCTCCTTGGCCATGCCGATCTCCCCCTCCGAGGAGCTGACCTCCAGGTTTCCCGGCTCCACGTTCAACTGGACGCGCCGCGACTTCTCCTCTACTAGCAGCGAGACTCTACGCAGGGCCGCCTGCAGGCTTTCCCGGCTCACCGTCAAGCGGTGCTCCTGGCTCTTGGGGATCACCCGTTGATAGTTGGGGAACTGGGCGTCGATCAGGTTGGAGGCGATGCGGTGCTGGGCGAAGCGCACGAACAGGTTGTTCTCCCCGATCGCCAGGCTGAAGGTCCCCTCCCCCGGGGAAAGCTTGCGGATGAGGTGCAGGATCTTCGGCGGGATGATGACCCCCTTGAAATCCTCCACGCCCGCCTCGGCGGGCTTGGCAATGTAGGACAGGCGCCGCCCATCGGTAGCCACCATCACCAGCTTCCCGTCGGTTTTCTCGAAGTAAACGCCGTTCATGAAGTAGCGCGTCTCGTCGCTGGAGACGGCAAACAGGGTCTTGGCGATCATGTCCAGGAAATCCGCCTGGGGGAATTCGAAGAAGGCCTCCTCGCCGATCTCCTTGATTTCCGGGTACTTGTCCGCGGGGATACTCTTGAGCTTGAAGTCGATCTTCTGGAACACCGGGCGGATGCAAAGCATCTGGTCGGCCTGCAGCTCCACGTCCACTTCCCCCTCCGGCAGGCTGCGCAGGATCCCCAGAAACTTGTCGCAGAACACCGTGACGATGCCCGCGGACTTGGTTTCCACGGCGAGCTGGGTCTTGAAGCTGACCTTCAGGTCGGTGGCCTTGATGGTCAGCAGATTGTCACGGTTTTCCAGCAGGACGTTCGAGAGGATAGAGATGTTGTTGCGGGAGGAGATGATCTCCTGGGCGATGGCGATTTCCTTGACGATCAGCTCTTTTTCGCAGGAAAAATGCATCGTCTACTCCTTATGCTATATAGATAGAGGAAGAGGTAGTAGGATCTGTGGATATGCGGACAACCGCGACAGCTCCTTGCCGAGCAACGAGATCGCGCACGGCAAACTCATCCCGCCTTTCCACAAACCGTCCACATTATCCCTTCGCCGACCCATTATGCACCGGTTTTCCACCGGAAGACAACAACATATCAGGTGGGGCTGCGGTACTCTTTGATGCTGCGCGTCAGGTGCTGGATGGCCGGGGCCAGGGTCGGGTCGGTTTTAATGCGGTCATCGATGCGCTGGCAGGAGTGCATGACCGTGGTGTGGTCGCGTCCGCCGAACTCCAGTCCCACCTCGGTGGTTGAGAACTCCGTGAGATCCCTGGTGATGTACATGGCCAACTGCCGGGGGAAGGCGATGGCCTTGTTGCGCTTCTTGCCCTTCAGGTCGTTGAGGGACAGACCGAAGTAGTCGGCGACCACCCGTTGCACCAGGTCAATGGTCACGTTCTTCTGGTCGTATTCCGTGAAGAAATCCTTGAGCTGGCGCTGGGCGATCTCCAGGGTGACGGTCTTATTGACCAGCTCGGCGTAGGCGATGAGCTTGGTCAACGCCTTTTCCAGGTCGCGGACATTGGTCTTGATGTTTTGACAGACCAGCTCCACGACTTCCTCGGGCAAGACGACCTTCTTCTCCTCGATCTTTTTTTTCAGGATGGCGATGCGGGTTTCATAGTTCGGGGGCTGCAGGTCCACGTTCAAGCCGCGCTCGAAGCGGCTGCGGAGGCGGTCGGAGAGCTTCTTCAGCTCCGACACCGGGCGGTCGCTGGTGAACACCATCTGTTTGTTGGCGTCGTAGAGGGCGTTGAAGGTGTGAAACAGCTCCTCCTGGGTTTCCACCTTGCCGGGCAGGAAGTGCACGTCGTCGATCAGAAGCATGTCCACCGAGCGGTACTTGTTCTTGAAACGGTGGCTGGTGTTCTCCTTGATCGCCAGGATGAACTCGTTGGTGAAGGTCTCGGCGGTGACGTAGACGACCTTCAGCTCCTCGAACTCCTGGTAGGAGGAATTGCCGATGGCCTGCAGCAGATGCGTCTTGCCCAGGCCGACCCCGCCGTAGATCATGCAGGGGTTGTAGGCCTTACCGGGGTTGCGGGCGATGGCGTAGGAGGCCATGTAAGCAAAGTCGTTGTTTTCGCCGCGGACGAAGCGCTCGAAGTTGTACTCGCCGTTGAGCTGGCCCTGGGATCTTTTGCCCTTGCGCGGGGCGGGGGAGGCCTTCTGCCGCTCCGCGGCCTGCTCGCGCCGCTCTGCGGGGTGGTCAACCTGCTCCGCGGCCTTTGCAGCCTCCTTCTGCTGGATATTGAAGACCAGGGCGATTTTATGGCCGGAGAGCTCGAAGAGCTTGCTCTCGATTTTTCGCAGGTAGCGCTGGTTCACCTGGTCCTTGTAGAAGGTGGAGGGTACGCTGACGACGATCTGGGAGTCGTTGGAGGCCAGATACTCCATATTTCGAAACCACATCAGGAATTCCTGCTCGCTGATTTCCTCCTGGAGCTGGTTCATGGCCTCTTTCCAGAAGATCTCGTAGTTCCAGTCACCGGCTTTCATGCTGCACCCGGTTTATGCCCAACATATGCACAGTTTATCCACATTATTCCGATTTTCTTTTCCAGCAAGGAATTAAGCGAATGCGATCGCAATATATATAAACAGAAATGTAGTGTCATAACTTCATAATATAAAAGGAATTAAAATACACGATCTTGCCTGTACGATTTTTCTCATGGCGGCTCGAATTCTTCCCGCCTCGATCATCAGCCTGTAGCCTCCAAGCCAAGTTATCCACAGAAAATGCACAGCCTCAGAAGTCCCATTTTACAGCAAGGACCGGGCCATTGCAAGCGGGCGGGGGAGGCTACCCTTTACTTTTTTCGTACTTTCAGGCTATACTCAAGGAAACTGGGATTTCCCCTAACTCTATCAGGGACAACCACATGCAAGACGGATACAACGCGCAAAGCATACAAATTCTAAAGGGCATGGAGCACGTCCGCAAACGCCCGAGCATGTACATCGGCTCCACCGGGCCGGACGGGCTGCACCACCTGGTGTACGAGGTCGTCGATAACTCCATCGACGAGGCACTGGCGGGCTATTGCTCGGCCATCGCCGTGACCCTCGAGAAGCAGAATATCGTCCGCGTCGAAGACAACGGACGTGGCATCCCCGTCGACATCCACCCCCAGGAAAAGGTCAGCGCCCTTGAGGTCGTGATGACTAAGCTGCACGCCGGCGGCAAGTTCGACAAGTTGAGCTACAAGGTCTCCGGCGGCCTGCACGGGGTAGGGGTTTCGGTCGTAAACGCCCTGTCGGAGTGGTGCGAGGTGTGGGTCAACCGCGACAAGAAGACCTACTTCCAGCGCTACAAGCGGGGCGTGCCGGAGAAGCAGGTGGAGGTGGTCGGGTCCAGCACCTCTGTGGGCACCATCACCCGCTTCAAGGCGGACAAGCAGATTTTAGAGGACATCAACTACAGCTTCGACATCCTCTCCAACCGCCTGCGCGAGCTGGCCTTCCTGAACAAGGGCGTGGAGATCCGCATCGTCGATGAGCGGGGCTCCAAGCCCAAGAGCCACGAGTTCAAGTTCGAGGGGGGCATCAAGAGCTTCATCGAGTACCTGAACAAGAATAAGACGCCGATCCATAAGGACGTGGTGTACATCGAGAGCGAGCGGGACAACATCATCGCCGAGGTGGCCCTGCAGTACAACGAGGGCTACACCGAGACCATCTTCTCCTTCGCCAACAACATCAACACGCGCGAGGGGGGTACCCACCTGATCGGCTTTAAGAGCGCCTTGACCCGCACCCTGAACGGATTCGTCGAGAAGCTGGGCCTGGCCAAGAAGCTGGACGAGAACTTAAGCGGCGACGACGTGCGCGAGGGGCTCACTGCGGTCATTTCCGTGAAGATCCCCGACCCGCAGTTCGAGGGACAGACCAAGGGCAAACTGGGCAACTCCGAGGTCAAGGGCATCGTGGAGTCGGCGGTCAACGAGAAGCTGACCGGCTACTTCGAGGAAAACCCCGCCGTGGTGAAGGCCATCCTCGACAAGTGCATCGTGGCCGCTAAGGCCCGCGCCGCGGCGCGCAAGGCCCGGGAGCTTACCCGCCGCAAAAGCCTGCTGGAGAGCGTGGGGCTGCCCGGGAAGCTGGCCGATTGCTCCGAGGAGGACCCCCGCAAGTGCGAGCTGTACATCGTGGAGGGCGATTCGGCCGGCGGCAGCGCCAAGATGGGGCGGGACCGGCAGTTCCAGGCCATCCTGCCACTGTGGGGCAAGATGCTGAATGTGGAGAAGACGCGCATCGACAAGGTGCTGGCCAACGACAAGCTCATCCCCGTGATCTCCACCCTCGGAACCAGCGTGGGCACCAACTTCGAGGTCGGCAAGCTGCGCTACCACAAGGTGATCATCATGGCCGACGCCGACGTGGACGGCTCGCACATCCGCACCCTGCTGCTGACCTTCTTTTTTCGCTACATGCAGGAGCTCATCGAAAAGGGGCATGTCTACATCGCCATGCCGCCCCTGTACAAGATCACCATCGGCAAGGAGATCTACTACTCCCACAACGACGAGGAGCGCGATAAGCTCATCAAGAAGCACTCCAAGGACTCCAAGCAGACCAACGTCCAGAGGTACAAGGGGCTGGGGGAGATGAACCCCGAGCAGCTGTGGGAGACCACTATGGACCCGGAGCGCCGCAGCATCATCCAGGTGACCCTGGAGGACGCGGTGGGGGCCGACGAGATCTTCACCACGCTGATGGGCGATGCCGTGGAGCCGCGCCGCAAGTTTATCGAGGAGAATGCCCTGTTCGTGTCTAATCTGGACGTCTAGGAGCTCACCATCGTGACCGAAGCAAAGGGGAAAGTCATACCCGTCGCCATCGAGGACGAGGTCCGAGAGTCGTACCTCAACTACGCCATGTCCGTCATCGTGAGCCGCGCCCTGCCGGACGTGCGGGATGGGTTGAAGCCGGTGCACCGGCGCATCCTGTACGCCATGCAGGAGATGGGCCTGCGCCACGACCGGCCCTTCAAGAAGTGCGGCCGCATCGTCGGGGACGTGCTGGGCAAGTACCACCCCCACGGGGACGCGGCGATCTACGAGACCCTGGTGCGCCTGGCCCAGGACTTCTCCCTGCGCTACCCGGTGATCACTGGCCAGGGCAACTTCGGCTCCATCGACGGAGACCCCCCGGCGGCCGTGCGCTACACGGAGGCCCGTCTGGCCCGGATCGCCGAACCTGTGCTGCGCGACATCGACAAGGAGACCGTGGATTTCGGCCCCAACTACGATGATTCGCTCCAGGAGCCGCTGGTCCTGCCCTCGGCACTCCCGTTCCTGCTGGTCAACGGCTCCAGCGGCATCGCGGTGGGCATGGCCACCAACATGCCGCCGCACAACCTGACCGAGATCGCCGGGGCCATCGTGGCGGTGATCGACAACCCCAAGCTGTCTTTTGAGGAGCTGCTGGAGATTGTAAAAGGCCCGGATTTTCCCACGGCGGGGATCATCTTCGGCACGCAGGGCATCGTGGAGGCCTTCCGCACGGGACGGGGCAAGATCTTGGTGCGGGCCAGGATCTCCCTGGAAACCTCCAAAAGCGGCAAGGATCAGATCATTGTCACCGAGCTGCCCTACCAGGTCAACAAGGCCAACCTGATCGTGCGCATCGCCGACCTGGTCAAGGAACACAAGATCGACGGGATCAGCGGCCTGCGTGACGAGTCCGACCGCCAGGGCATGCGCATTGTCATCGAGCTGCGCAAAGGGGTCATCCCCAAGGTGATCCTCAACCAGCTTTTCGCCCACACCTCTCTGCAGGCCAACTTCGGGGTAATCAACCTGGCCCTGGTAGGGGGGCGGCCCAAGGAGCTTTCCCTCCGCGAGATGATTGACCTGTTCATCCGCCACCGCAAGGAGGTCGTCACCCGCCGCTCACGCTACGAGCTGCGCAAGGCCGAGGAGCGCGCCCACATCCTGGAAGGTCTGAAGATCGCCCTGGATAACATCGACGAGGTGATCGCCCTCATCAAGAAGTCGCAGAACGTGGACACCGCCAGGAGCGGTCTGATGCGGCGCTTCAAGCTCTCCGAGATCCAGGCCCAGGCCATCCTGGACATGCGGCTGCAGAAGCTCACCAGCCTGGAGACCAAAAAGATCCTGGAGGAGCTGCGGGAGGTGCAGGAGCGAATCAAGTACTTCAAGGCGCTGCTGGCCAGCGAGAAGAAGATCCTGGGCGTGGTGAAAGAGGAGACCCAGGAGCTGGCCAACCAGTACGGCGATGCCCGGCGCACCCAGATCCTGCCCAACGAGGTGGAGGAGATCAACATCGAGGACCTGATCGCCAAGGAAGACATGGTGATCCTGATCTCCAACAAGGGCTTCATCAAGCGCCTGCCGGTGTCCGCCTACAAGCGCCAGGGCCGGGGGGGCAAGGGCTCCGCTTCCGCGCGCCTGGGCGATCACGACTTCATCGAGCAGCTGTTCATCGCCTCCACGCACGACTACGTGTTGTTCATCACCAGCGAGGGCAGGGCCTTCTGGCTCAAGGTGCACGAGATCCCCGAGGCCAGCCGCGCCTCCCGCGGCACGAACATCAAGGCCCTGCTGGCCATCTCCGCCAACGAGGAAATCGCCACAGTGGCCTTCCTGTCGGAGTTCAGCCAGAAGACCTTCTTTTTCATGACCACGGTCAGGGGGGTGGTGAAGAAGGTGCAGACCGCCGAGTTCGCCAACGCCAAGACCCGCGGCATCGCGGCCATCAAGCTGGACAGCGGGGACAAGCTGGTCAGCGCCATGCTCACCAAGGGGGGTGACGATCTGGTCCTGGTCACCCGCAAGGGGCTGGCCTTGCGCTTCACCGAGGCCGCCGTGCGGCCCATGGGCCGGTCCTCCCGCGGGGTGACCGGCATCCGGCTCACCAAGGGCGACGAGCTGGCCGGCATGGCCGGGGTGGAGAAGGGGGCCCAGCTTTTCCTGATCACCGAGAACGGCTTCGGCAAGCAGGTGGAGTTCGAGTCTTTCACCCGCCACGGCCGGGGGACCCGCGGCCAGGCCTGCTACAAGCTCAGCGACAAGACCGGGGAGATCGTCGGGGTCCTGACAGCCCACCGCCGCGACGACATCGTTTGTATCACTTCCCAGGGCAACACGGTGAAACTGCACCTCAAGGAGATCCCCGTGCTGGGCCGCACGGCCATGGGGGTGCGGGTGCTCAACATCGAGAAGCCCGACCAAGTGGTCGCCGTGGCCAGCTCCGCCAAGGAAGCCTGATCAGGAATCAGTGTCTGGCGGGACCGAAAGGTCATATCTCGAAATCATGTCTTCAATTCGTTGCCGAACGTGGTCGTCCAAGATCGGCAAATTTCGTATAAGGACCGGAAGCAATTCGTTGCGAAGAGTCTTTCCTCTGATCATCAATTGGTAATAATTCCGTCCACCATGATGATATGGACCGTACAATTTGGAGCCGGGCACCTTCTGTTGAATCCAGAAGAATAGCTTCTCATGACGGACGTGCATACGCAGGTTTACTTGCGGTTGTAGGCCATCACCCCCGAAATGTCCTTCACCTACGAGTAAACCTAACAGAAAGCCTTCCTCGAATGGATCCAGCTCAAGTGCCATTCCTTAATGCTACCTGAGACTTGTTTCACCGTCAAGTTTCTCGTGAAACTAGATAGCTGATTTCCAGCCGTTCATTGTTTCACCGTCAAGTTTCCTGTGAAACTTTATTACCGACCGATAAGTTCCACCGTTCTCCGGAACCTTCTCTTCTCAAAGCCCCACCCCTGTGCTATCCTGGGCACCGAGCCCGAAAAACGCTCCTAGCGTCCTGACAAATGGGAAAAACCGTCGTATTCGCCAACCAGAAGGGTGGGGTCGGCAAGACCACCACGGCCGTAAACCTCGGGGCCTGCCTGGCCGAGGCGGGACGCAAGGTGCTCCTGGTCGATTTCGACCCCCAGGCCAACACCACCTCGGGGGTTGGTGCGGACGGCTCCAGACCCGGGGTCTACGAGCTGCTGACGGGCAAGGCGGAAGCCCGGCGGGTGGTGCAGGACACCGGTGTGGCGGGCATGAGGATCATCCCCTCCAGCATCCACCTCACCGGGGCCACGGTGGAGCTGGTCGACGCACAGGGGCGCGAGTACCTGCTGAAGAAGGCGCTCGCGGGCATCAAGCCCTCGTTTGACTATCTGTTCATCGATTGCCCGCCATCGCTGGGGCTGCTGACCCTCAACGGCCTGGCGGCGGCGGATTCCGTTATAATCCCGCTGCAATGCGAGTACTACGCCATGGAGGGGTTGAGTATGCTGCTGCAGACGATCCGTCGGGTGCAGGCCGGCCCCAACCCCGACTTGCAAATCGGGGGCATTCTTTTTACGATGTATGACTCCAGGACGCGCCTGGCGCACGAGGTGGTGAAAGAGGTGAGCGGCTACTTCAAGGAGAAGGTGTTCAGCACCATCATCCCCCGCAATGTGCGCATCAGCGAGGCCCCGTCGTTTGGCAAGCCCATCAGCCAGTACGACCCGGAGTGCATCGGTGCCCGCAGCTACCAGAAGCTGGCCGAGGAGGTGCTGCGCTATGTCTAAGCGGGTGCTGGGTCGCGGGATCGACGCCCTGCTGGCCGGCACCGAGGGCAAGGCTTCCGCCGCCGCGGCGACCGGCGCCGTGGTGACCATGGTGCCGGTCGCCGCCCTGCAGGCCGGCTCGCACCAGCCGCGCAAGAACTTTTCCGAGGAGGCGCTGCGCGAGCTGGCACGATCCATCGAGCAGAAGGGCGTGCTGCAGCCGCTCCTGGTCGAGCAGCTGGAGCCGGGCTCCTACCAGATCGTAGCTGGCGAGCGGCGCTTCCGCGCCGCCCAGCAGGCGGGCTTAAGCGAGGTGCCGGTCCTGGTGCGCCGCTTCTCCGAGCTGGAGAAGACCGAGATCGCCCTGATCGAGAACCTGCAGCGCGAGGACTTGAGCCCCGTGGAGGAGGCCTCCGGGTACAAGACCCTCATGGAAAAGGGGGGCCTGACCCAGGAAGAGGTGGCCCGGAGGGTGGGCAAGAGCCGCCCCACCGTGGCCAACGCGCTGCGGCTGCTCAAGCTGCCCAAGGCCATGCTCGAGGCCCTGGACCGCGGGCGCATGGACCCGGGGCACGCGCGGGCGATCCTCTCCCTGGTCAACCCGGCGGACCAGGAGCTGCTGTTCCAACGCATCGCCACCCGCGGCATGTCGGTGCGCGAGGCGGAGCAGACCGCCGCGCGGATGAACCAGGGCGTGCGAAACGCCGGGAAAAAATCCGCGCCGGTAAAGGCCCAGCGCCGCCAACCCGAGCTGGCGGCGCTGGAGAGCCGTCTCATCGAGCGGCTGGGCACCCGGGTCGCCATCCTAGGCAGCGAGAAGAAGGGCAAGATCGAGATCCACTACTTTTCCCTCGACGACCTGGAGCGCATCAGCACGCTGATCGAGGGCGGCGCCTGATTCCGCGGTGCCCCCGTACATTTATTGACAAGCATCATGCCGATGATTATAGTTGAGCCATCCTGGCAGGTGTTTCGACCTGGAGGGTGAACCACTGGAGAGGTGTCCGAGTGGTCGAAGGAGGCGGTCTTGAAAACCGTTGAGCCGCAAGGTTCCGGGGGTTCGAATCCCTCCCTCTCCGGGAACGGACCGCGCGTTGGCAGGTAGAGTGCAAGGGGAGAGGTGCGAGAGTGGTCGAATCGGGCTCCCTGCTAAGGAGTTGTACTCGTAAAAAGGGTACCGTGGGTTCGAATCCCACCCTCTCCGCTTTTTGTGCCCATAGCTCAGCTGGATAGAGCGTTAGATTGCGGATCTAAAGGCCGGAGGTTCGAGTCCTCTTGGGCACGGGTCGCTTTTTGACAGGGAGAGATGCGAGAGCGGTTGAATCGGGCGGACTCGAAATCCGTTGAGCCGCTTGTCGGCTCCGTGGGTTCGAATCCCACTCTCTCCGGAAACGATTACCTTGGGAGAGATGACCGAGTGGACGAAGGTGCACGCTTGGAAAGCGTGTGTACTCTCACGGGTACCGTGGGTTCGAATCCCACTCTCTCCGTACCCCCTTAGCGTTGATAGCTAGGCCATACGCTATCAGCGGGTACCCAACCCCGTCAGGACCGGAAGGTAGCAGCGGTAAGTACCAGGTTGATGAGATGTAACCGGCTTGGCAGGAGCTAAGGGGTTTTTTTAATAAGCCTATGGCATACGAGGTGACAGCTACCCGCAAGCGTCCTCAGACCTTCGACGAGATGGTCGGACAGGACTTCGTCGTGGCCACGCTCAAGAACTCCATCGCGCAGGGGCGCATTGCTCACGCCTACCTGTTTTCCGGACCCCGGGGTGTGGGCAAGACCTCCGCGGCGCGCATCCTGGCCAAGGCCCTCAACTGCGAGAAGGGAACGACCGGCACGCCCTGCGGCGAATGCGGGGCCTGCCGCGAGATCACCCAGGGCAACAGCCTGGACGTGCTGGAGATCGACGGCGCCTCCAACACCGGCGTGAACGACGTGCGCCAAATCAAGGACGAGGTGCTGTTCGCCCCCAACTCCGGGCGCTATAAAATCTACATCATCGACGAAGTACACATGCTGTCCAACAGCGCCTTCAACGCGCTGCTGAAAACGATCGAGGAGCCGCCGCCGTACATCGTGTTCGTCTTCGCTACCACCGAGGTGCACAAGGTGCCGGCCACCATCCGCTCCCGCTGCCAGCAGTTCAATTTCCGGCTGATCGGCCCGGAACAGATCAAGCAACGTCTGCAGCAAGTTGTTCAGGAATTGAACATTCCGGCCGAGGAGGCGGCCCTGTTCTGGATGGCCCGGGAAGCCACCGGTTCACTGCGGGACGCCTACACCCTTCTGGACCAGGTTATCTCCTTTTCGACCGAAGGCATAAGGTTGGAGGCGATACGGGAGAAGCTGGGCCTGGTCGGCATCGAGGGGATCAACCGGCTCGGAACGTTTATATCACAGGGAGATAAAAAGCAGCTGCTGGAGGCAGCCGCCGGGCTGCTGGAGTCGGGCGTGGCCGTGGAGCAGCTGGCCGAGGACCTGCTGGACTACTTCCGCAACCTGCTGCTCATCAAGAGCGGCATCCGCCGGGAATCCCTATTGTCCTTCGCTGTCCAGGAGTTTTCCCCGGAGGTCGTCGGCTATTTTTCTGCGCCGCAGCTGGAGAAGGCCCTGGAGCTGCTCCTGGAGCTGCACCGGGGGCTGAAGTTCTCGGCCAGCCCGCGCTTCGACCTGGAGCTCCTCCTCTGCCGGCTGGCCGGGCTCGGCGAGCTGATCCCGGTCAGCGAGCTGGTGCAGTCCCTCAAGAGCTTGAAGGCCGCCGTGCTGGCCGAAAGCGGCGCCACGGTGGGCGACGCAGCGCCCCCGGGGACCGGAGGCGGCCGAGGGCCGGAACCCGCGGCGGTAGCCGGAGCGGTTTCGGCGGCGGGTGGGGAAAGCGTCGGCGCGGCAGATGGGACAGCGGCCTCGACGGGGGCAGCGGCGACTACGCCCGCAGCAGCAGCGCCTGCGGCGCCCGCGGCACACCCGGACGTACTCCCGGCGGGCGGCCTCAAGGCCCTCAGCGACGCGGTGCGCAGGGAAAAGCTGGCCCTGGCCGCCTCGCTGGAAAAGGCCGAGGCCTGGAGTCTGGAGCGCGGGGAGCTGCGCCTGGTCTACCGCCCGAAGGACCGCTACCCGGGCGTGCAGGTCTCCAGGGACCGCGAGGTCGTACTGCGGCACGCCGCGGAGGTGTTCGCCGGTCAGCCGGTGACGCGCCTGCGCGTGGATTATTCCGGCGAGGACCCGGCGGGTTCCGCCGCCCGCAACGACCAGGCCGAGATGGTGAAGAAGATATTCCGCGGCGAAGTGGTCAAGGGGGAGTGAGCATGGCGATCAACCCTTTCGAGCTGCTCAAGCAGTTCGGCAACATGCAGGAGCGGATGAACGAAATGCAGGTCCGCCTGGGGCGGATTTCGGCAGTCGGCTCCGCGGGCGGCGGTATGGTGCAGGTGGAGCTCAACGGGCACCTGGAGGCGATCCGGGTGACGGTTTCCCCCGAGGCAGTGGATCCCGCCGACATCCCCATGCTGCAGGACCTGCTACGCGCCGCCCTCTCGGACGCGCTGGCCAGGATCAAGGAGAAGATCCGCGAAGAGGTCTCCTCGCTCACCGGGGGGCTGCCCCTGCCGCCGGAGCTCCTGGGCCTGTAGCGTGACCGCGCTGGAGAGGCTGATCGAGACCCTGGCCAAGATGCCGGGACTGGGCCGCAAGAGTGCCTCCCGCCTGGCCTATTACCTGTTAAAGACCGACGCCTCCTTCGTGCAGGGGCTGGCCCGGGACCTGGTCCAGCTCAAGGAGCGGGTAAAGAACTGCCCGGTCTGCGGGAACTACACCGAGGAGGTACCCTGCCGGATCTGCATCGACCGCGAGCGAGACCGTTCCATACTGTGCGTGGTGGAGGAGCCCAAGGATCTGCTGTCCATCGAGCTTACCCGCCAGTACCGAGGCCTGTACCATGTGCTGATGGGCGTAATCTCGCCCATCGACGGGGTTGGTCCTGCTAACCTGCGCATCGAGTCTCTGCTGGCCCGGGTAAGGGAGGGGGGAATTCGGGAGGTCATCGTGGCCACCAACCCCACGGTGGAAGGGGACACCACGGCGGTATACCTGTCTGGTCTGCTCAAGAGCCTTCCGGTCGTGGTGACCCGCCTGGCCCTGGGACTGCCCGTGGGCGGCGACTTAGAATACGCGGACCGCCTGACCTTGGCGCGCGCGCTGGAAGGCCGGCGCCGGCTGGAGCAGGACTGACCTGCCGCTGCTGCGGCCCCTCAGTACGGCTACTGCCGTCCTAGATCTTGTCGATGAGGATCGAGCACTTGCCCGAGGGGATGGGCAGGGTCTTTTTCTTAGCGTTCAGGATATTGATCGTCAGGTAGTACAGCTTCTCGGATTCCAGGCGGATCTCCCAGCCCCGCCCGCTTTTATTGCTCAGGATGGTGATCATGTTGCGCTTCAGGGCCAGGTCCTCAATGCCCATGATTTCCAGATTCGGGATGATCCAGTCCACGGTCTTGCGCGGCAGGCTGATGTACATGCCGATAACGTTCTCGATCATCAGGGCGATGGTGGACAGCCCCGCGTAGGGCAGGAACATGGAGCGCGGGAAATCCGGGTGCCCGCTCCAGGCCGCCGGGCTCTCCTGGGTGGGGGAATAGGCTTCCCATAGGCTGCCGGTGTAGCCCTTCTCGGTGTGCAGGTTCTCCAGCACGTAGTACAGGTGTTTGACCGCGCATTCGCGGGCCAGCTCGAATTTGCCGTATTTTTCCAGGCCCTTGATGACCATGTAGTTGAGGTGGGGGAACACGGAGCCGTGGTACCCGCCGCCGCGGGGATCGAACTCCTTCTCCGAAGCCGCCAAAGAGGGGAAGGGGTGGTCCAACCCGAAAGTGTGCGGGTCGCTCAGGTGCTGGATGAGCGCCTCGGCTTTTACCTCGTTGGGTATTTCGGCCAACAGGGGCCAGAAGGAGGCGAGGGTTTTCACCTTGACCTGGCCGCCTTTGCGGTCCAGGTCGTAGTACATCCGCTCTTTTTCGTTCCACATCTGGGAGTTGATGCGGGTTTTCAGACCGAAGTACGCCTTCTTGTAGCGGTAGGCGGTCTCCTTGTCGTTGAGGATGTCGGCCAGGGCGGACAGGTAGAGGGCATTGACCGCCATCTGGGTGTTGAAGTCCACCGCGTAAAAGGCCTCGCGGCGAGGGGCGTTGATCATGCCCGTGGCCTCCAGCGGCACCGCGAACAGGCCGTTGTCGCGCTTGAAGGTTTTCTCCAGCCAGGCGAAGTGCCGCGAAAGCGCCGGCATTACGTCCTTGACCCGCTTCTTCAGGCCGATCTTATGGTAGATGTTGTATTCCGCCCAGGCGAACAACGGCGGCTGGACACCTTCGGGGTTCGCCTTATGGTTGACCGGCTTGCCGGTTTTTTCGCTGTATTCGCCGCGGATGGCACCGTCCTGCTCCTGCTTGGCGTAGAAGTTGTCCAACAGCGCGTGGGCGGGAAAGGCGCGGTTACTGTAGACTAAAAAAAAAGTGGCTATGCAGGCTTCCAGTTGGTTGATCCGGTCGGAGGCGGGCTGGCTCAGGTACCGGCTCTCGAATCCGTTCTCCCCCGTCCCCTTCTTCCAGGCTTCCCGGAGGCGGTTGAACGTGAAATCGTACATATCGCAGAGGTCGTGGTCGTAATAATGTACTTTCGGGAACTCCTTCTTTGCCAACTTCGCGTCCTACCAGACCCCTCGGTAAATATATCAAGCCACAGGAATTACACGCAGTGAATCGCTTCGAGTCTGTTTGGAATTCCTTCGGCCGAGCGTCGACAGAGTTAAAGAGAAAGTACCATTACCGGTACCGAGGTGTCAAGTTTTTTTAATACCTGGTGTACCCGCAAAACGCGCCCGCCATCTGCTATCATGCGCCGATTGTTAACCTTCGCCGACATCTGCTCCTGTTTCCGGGCGTGCGGCCGGCCATTCGAGCAGGCCTGTTGGCTGCGCGGTTACTCGGCGTTTCTGACCGACCTGCATGTGGACCCGGCGTTCGCCGAGGCGCTGCTGGAGGGCATCACCGAACTGGACATCGGCATGTGGGACGCCTACCTGGGGGCCATCGGCGAGCACGTCCAGGTCGTGGCTCAGGGCGACGACCTGGGCATGCAGGACCGCGAGTACATCTTTCCGCGGCACAAGCGCCTGTATGACTTCATCCACTCCTGCGGCTGCATCCGCAAGCTGATCCCCTCCCTGATCGAGGCGGACGTGCGCCGCAACATGGAGATCCTCATGAAAGGCGGGGGCTTCGTGTTCTCGGCGACCCACAACATCCAGCACGAGCTCCCGCCGGAGACCACCTTGAAGGTGTACGATAAGGCGGTCGCCAACCGGCGCTACGGGTAGACCGGGCTGCGGCGGGAACCCGGTAGGCCGCCCGCCCCCCCTACCACTTGCCCTTGATTCCGGAGATGCCGAACGCCCTCAGGCTGAGTTTCTGGATGAAACGGAGGAAGTTGGCTCTCCCCTTCCTGATCCTCTGGAAGCCGATGCCGATCAGGCCCTGCTTTCGGAACACGACCTGCCCGCACACCTGAAACTCCTGGTTATCGAGGCGCAGGACGGCGTGGTCGACCACGTAGCCCGGCACGAGCTCGGGGGCAGCGGCGAGATCCCTCGTGCGAACGGCCGCCCCGATTTCAGACACGTTCACGAGCTCAAAGACGTGCAGCTCGCTGGCCGCTTCGCTGCGCACGATCAGGGACCCTTCGAAAACCGAGCCTGCGTAGAACCGGGGGTAGATGCGTTTCCCTTCGGCCCGCAGCTTCCGATGGATGATGTCGTAGACACGCTTCAAATGGAACTCGCGCAGAAAAGGCTTGATAATGACCCCGGAAACTCCAAGCAGCAGGGCTTCGTTCGCCTCTTCCAGGTTCATGGCGCTCGCAAGCAGGATGAGCGTGATTTTTTTCTGGGCGAAGCGCAGCCCCGCGGCGACGACTTTCCATTTCCGTGCCAGCTCATCGGTGTCCATGACGACGTGATCGGGTTCCAGGAGGTTCAGGTCCCTGATCACCTCGAAGACGTCTTCGGAAACGCTGACCTCGTAGCCTAGCAGGGAATAGCTCCCGCGGAAGCTCTCCCGGATTTCCGGTGACTTGGAAATGACAACCAGGTTCTGATCCACAATCTGCCTGCGCCTGCTCTAGGATTATCGACAAGTACCCCTGGCAGCCGTGAGCCGGTAATCTCAGCGAACGCCGGCTTCAGCTTCTAGCCCTACGCAGCATCATCCTCACGGCATTGAATACCAGGACGCAGCCCACGAACGCGTGGAGCAGGTTCCGCAAGACGGCCGGCAGGAAAACCAGGGTCGACAGCACGGCCCCCGCGGCGAACAGATACACGCCTGACGCTGAAAAATACCGCTGTCGAACCCAGCAGCCGTGAAGAAGTACACTCTCGAGGCGTTGAGAACGGCGGCCTGGCCTCTCTTGAGGGAGTTCCCTCATGACTGGTTGAGAGCCTGCCTGCCGCTCGCCCACCTGAGGCCGGGACGGCGGCGGGCGCTGGAGTTTCTTCTCGGCTGAGAACCTCTCTGCGATCCACGTCGACCTTGACACTCGGGAAGCCTTGCGTGTTTAATGGCCCACGACGCCATGGACAGGGAAGAGCTGTATGTTACCGCGCAGCTGGCGCGCCTGGAGATCTCCAGGGACGAGGCGGACCGCCTGGAAAAGGCGGTCTTCCAGATGCTGGAGTACTTCGCCAAGATGAAGGAGCTGGACGTGGCGGGGCTGGAGCCCACCACGCAGCTGGCCCAGGACAACCGCCTGCGCGAGGACACAGCCGCGGATACCAGGGACACCGAACCGCTCCTGACAAACGCCCCCGAGCTGGAGGACCGGCTCATCGTCATCCCCAACGTACTGTAGAAGACCCGCACCATGGAAAAATCCGATCGCTGGCGCGGCCTCTTTTCCCATCCCGACAGCCTGGAGCGCTGGCAGGCGTTTGCCCGTCGGACGGATCAGAAGGTCGGAGCGTTCCTGCAGTTCGATCCCACCGTGGCCCTGGCTGACTCGGATACGGCCGCTTCCGGTCCCCTGGCCGGGGTGCCGTTCGGGGTCAAGGACCTCATTGCCGTGAAGCCTTTCCGCTTGACCTGCGGCTCGCGCCTCTTGAAGGACTTCGTCACTCCTTACACCGCTACCGCGGTCCAGCGCCTGCAGGCCCAGGGCGCGGTGGCGGTGGGCAAGACCAACCTGGACGAGTTCGGCATGGGCTCCTCCACCGAGAACTCCGCGCTGGGCAGGACCTCCAACCCCTGGGACCTGGAGCGCGTGGCCGGCGGCTCCAGCGGTGGCTCGGCCGCGGCCGTGGCCGCGGGGATTCTGCCCTTCGCGCTGGGCTCGGACACCGGCGGCTCGGTGCGCCAGCCCGCCGCCTTCTGCGGCGTGTACGGCCTGAAGCCCACCTACGGGGCGGTGTCGCGCTACGGTCTGACTGCCTACGCTTCTTCGCTCGATGTGATCGGGGTGGCGGCCAAGACCGTGGCCTGGGCGCGGGAGGCCTTCACCGCCATGCGCGGCATCGACCCGCGCGACCACTCCTCGGCCGAGTACCTCCCGTTCCGCCGCTCCCTCTCCGGCCCGCTGCGCGTCGGGGTGCTCCCTTTAGGCAAAGAGGGAAGCGCGGTGCCCCTGGACCCCGCGGTGGAGCGCTGCTGGGCGCGGACGCTCAAGGACCTGCCCAAGCTGGGCTTCACGCTCAAGCCGGTGGAGATCCCCAGTCTAGAATTCGTGGTGTCGGCCTACTACGTGATCGCCTGCGCCGAGGCCAGCGCCAACCTGGCGCGCTTCGACGGCATCCGCTACGGGGCGCGCGCGCCAGAGGCGGAGAACCCGGAGGAGCTGGTGCGCCTGTCCCGCAGCCGCGGCCTGGGCGACGAGGTGAAGCTGCGCATCCTGCTGGGCACCTACGTGCTGCGCTCCGGCTTCCAGGACCAGTACTACCTGAGGGCCCAGCGCATCCGCACCCGCATCCGGCAAGATTTCGACCGGGCCTTTGCGGAGGTGGACCTGGTGCTGCTGCCCGTGTTCCCCTGCCCGGCCTTCCGCCGAGGGGACCAGGGCATGGACCCCTTCACCCAGAAGCTTTCCGATATTTTCACCTGCTCGGCCAACCTGGCGGGCCTGCCGGCCATGAGCTTCCCGGTCGGCGTGGAGGCCAACCTGCCGGTGGGGCTGCAGTTCATGGCCCCGGCTTTTGCGGAAGAGCTGCTGTTCGAGGCCTGCGGCACCTTCGAGAAGCACTTCCCCTCGCCGGACAGCCCGCTGTACGACCCGGAGTGGAAGGGGTAGGAGAGTGTACCAGTCGTTCATCGGCTTGGAGATCCACATCCAGCTCACCACCCGCTCCAAGGTGTTCTGCGGCTGCCGCGCCGAGTTCGGCGAGGAGCCCAACACCAACGTCTGCCCGGTGTGCCTGGGCTACCCCGGCGTCCTTCCCACGCTGAACCGCGAGGCGGTGCGCCAGGCCTACCTGGTGGCCCGCGCCCTGGACTGCCGCCCGAACCCCATGGGGGTTTTCGAGCGCAAGAACTACTTCTACCCGGACATGCCCAAGAACTACCAGATCTCCCAGTTCGCCTCCCCCTTCGCCGTGGAGGGCTTCCTGGAGCTGGAGCTGCGCAAGCGGCGCAAGCGCGTGCTCATCAAGGAGGTGCACCTGGAGGAGGACGCCGGGAAGATGATCCACGCCGGGGACCTCTCCCTGCTGGACTACAACCGCGCCGGCACGCCCTTGCTGGAGATCGTCACCCAGCCCGACCTGGAGGTGGGCGAGGAGGCGGAGCTGTTCCTGCAGCACTTCCGCCGCCTGGTGCGCTACCTGGGCGTCTGCGACGGGAACATGGAAGAGGGTTCCCTGCGCTGCGATGCCAACGTCTCGGTGAACCGCGAGGGGCAGGGCCTGGGGCGCAAGGTGGAGATCAAGAACCTCAACTCCTTCAAGTTCGTGCGCAAGGCCTTGAGCTACGAAATCGACCGCCAGACCGACATCCTCGAGAAGGGCGGTACCGTGACCCAGGAGACGCGCCTGTGGAACGAGAACCGCGACGTCACCGAGGGGATGCGCGCCAAGGAGAGCGCCTTCGACTACCGTTACTTCCCCGAGCCGGACCTGCCGCCCTTCCGCCCGGATGCGGATTTCCTGAAAGAGGTGGACGTGGGCCTGGTGGAGCTGCCCCAGGCGCGCCGCCGGCGCTTCCTGGAGCGGTACGGGGTGAGCGAGAGCCAGGCCGACTTCCTGATCGAGGAGAAGGCCACCGCCGACTATTTCGAGGCCGCGGTAGGCCTGGGCGCGGAGCCGCAGGCCGCCGTCCTGTGGCTGGCCTCGGACGTGCAGAAGATCCTCAACCGCGGCGGCCTTGACCTGTCCGCCTCGCCGCTCACGGCCGAGCGCTTCGCCGGACTCCTGCGCCTGATCGCCGAGCGGCGCATCCACGGCAAGATCGCTAAGCAGGTTCTGGAGGTGGTGTTCGCCGAGGACAAGGACCCGGAGGCGATCGTCCGGGAGCGCGGGTGGGAGCAGCTCACCGATCGCGGCGAGCTGGGCCAGGTGATCGACGCGGTGCTGGCCGGCCACCCCCAGGCTGTCGAACAGGTCCGCGCCGGTGACTCCAAGCCCATGGGCTTCCTGATGGGGGAGATCATGAAACGCACCTCGGGGCGTGCGGAGCCGGGGCTGCTCAAGGAGCTGCTGGCCGCCCGCTTCGAGCTGTCCTTCATCCAGGTGCTGTCCATGGGCGGGGCCATCGCGGGGCAGCGGACGGGGCAAGGGGAGATCGAGGCCGGCGACCTGTCGGCTGCCGCCGCGGAGCTCGCCCGCCAGGGCGGGCTGCCGCGCAACCTGCGCTTCGAGCCGGTGGCCGTCAGCCGCATCCTGAGCGAAGAGATCGCCCCCGAGGACTGGGCCGCGCTGCTCACGACCCTGGACGGTCACTTGCGCTCCGGCAGCGCCGGCGGAAGTGCGGCCGGGATCGTCATCGCCCACGGCACCGACACTCTGGCGTACACGGCCTCGCTCCTGTTCTGGCTGTTTCCCGAGCCGCCCGTGCCGGTGGTGCTGGCCGCCAGCCTGGATCCGCAAGACGCCACCGCGGCCCTGCGCCGTGCGGTCCTGGCCGCCTCCGGTTCCGCTCCTGGCTTCTACGTGTCCGTCGATCCCTCCGGTACGCTGCTCTCCCCGCTCAACGTCAAGTTTGAGCGAGTGGCCCCGGACGGCTTCCGCAACTGGAACCTTTCCAGGCCCGTATACCGGCGCGGCCCCGGCCGCGCGCTCCCGCTGCCCGGGCGCGCCGAGCTCACTGCGGCGCTGGAGCGGGCCATGAACCAGGCCTGCGTGCTGAAGATCTATCCCGGCATGAAGGGCGACTACCTGATCGCGCTTATGAACGCCGGAGTGCGCCACTTTGTGCTGGAGCTCTACGACACCGGCACGGCCAGCCTGCGGGAGTCGCCGTACTCCCTGCGCAAGGCTTTTGCGGCCGGCAAGGAGCGGGGAGTGCACTTCTACTGCACCTCGCAGCAGGAGGGGATCGTGGACTTCTCCGGCTACGTGACTTCGCACGAGCTGTGGCGCGAGGGGGCGGTGCCCATGGGCGCGCTGACCACCGAGAGCGCCTACACGCGCCTGCTGGCCGCCCTGGCGCTGCTGGAAGACCCGGAGGAGGTGCCGGCGTTCATGGAGGAAGCCAATGCGGACGTTGCTGGCTGAAGTCGCGAAGCACGCAGGTGAGGAAGTCGAGGTGCGCGGCTGGGTGCACCGCGTGCGGGAGCTGGGCAAGATCTCCTTCCTGCTGCTGCGCGACCGTTCGGGCACGGCCCAGTGTGTCCTGGACGGCAAGGCGGAGGTGACCCCGGAGTCGGTGGTCATTGTTCGGGGCAAGGTGGCCGCCAACGACAAGGCCCCGGGCGGCTATGAGGTGCAGGTGGCCGAGCTTCAGGTGGTGGCGCGCGCTGAAGCCGACCTGCCGGTGCCGGTGAACCAGGACCCGGACAAGCTCTCCCTGGAAGCGGTGCTGGACCACCGCATGATTTCTTTACGCAACCCCAAGATCCTCTCGATTTTCAAGGTTCAGGCCGTGATCCTCAAGCACTTTGCCGAGCACCTGCGCGGGGAGGGATTCACCGAGATCAAGACCTCCAAGCTGATCGGCACGGGCACCGAGGGAGGCACGGGGCTGTTCAGCGTGGACTACTTCGACACCAAGGTGTTCCTGGCGCAGTCACCGCAGTTCTACAAGCAGGCGATGGTCGCCTCGGGGTTGGAGCGGGTGTTTGAGGTGGGCTGCGCCTACAGGGCGGAGAAGCACGAGACGGTGCGGCACTTGAACGAGTACGTGTCGCTGGACGTGGAGATGGCCTGGATCGACAGCGAGCACGACTTAATGGACCTGGAAGTACGCATCCTCAAGACGATCTTCCGGGGTCTGGAGAGGGACTGCGCCGCGGAGCTTGCGTTGTGGAGCGCCACCGTGCCCACGGACGAGCAGGTCGAGCGCATTCCGCGGGTGTCGCACGACCAGGCGCGGGAGCTGATCGGCTCCATCGGTGGGCACAAGGTCTACGACGTGAACCCGGAGGGGGAGCGGATCCTGTGCGACTGGGCGGCCAAGGAGCACGGGGTGGACGCCATCTTCGTGCACGGCTTCCCGCGCAAGAAGCGCCCCTTCTACACCTACCCGGTGGACAGCCGCATCACCATGGGCTTCGACTGTCTGTTCCGGGGGCTGGAGATCACCACTGGCAGCCGGCGCATCAACGAGTACCAGATGCTGCTGGACAACGTGGAGATGTTCGGTCTGAAGCCGGAGGGCTTGAGCGACTACCTGTCGATCTTCAAGTATGGCTGCCCGCCGCACGGGGGCTTCGCGATTGGGCTGGAGAGGCTGACCCAGAAGGTGCTGGGACTGGCCAACGTCAAAGAGGCCTGCCTGTTTCCGCGGGACCGCCGCCGGGTGCGGCCGTAATTCATCCGCCCCGCAGGAAATCGTCGAGGCGGATGCCTTTGACGGATCGGGCTTCGTAGTTCGTGTCGCTTACTACGAGCAGTCGTGATCCGGGAACGACCCGTTCGAACCAGGAAAAGTCTATGGGACTCGTTGGCCCACGCTTGGTCTCCAGAAACGAGTTGGGGGCGGTAACGAAGTCGAGCTCGTGCTCTTTGCTTTGCCAGAACAGGAGCATCTCCGGTACCTCCTCACCAGCGATGCAGCGCCTGCGCCAGAGCTCCTGCGCAACGGTCCACTCCAGCCACTTGCCCTGAGCTTCAGGCGGCAGGCCGAGGAACTCCATGATCGTTCGCGGCCTCTGCGGGCTCCAGCAGGCGGCAACGAGCAGGTTCGTGAAGTGGTACTTGCAGGGTTTTCGGACCACCGGAATCTTGCGGGAAGAGTCCCAGGCATAGCATGGCGCCACGCACATCAGATCGGCGAGCAGCTCGATGTACCCTGCCGCTACGGTGTTGTTGGCCAGTCCGGCCTCTCGCGCGAGCTTGGCCTGGCCGATGGAAGTGCCGCCAAATCGATGGAGCACCTCCATCACCGCAAGCAGCGAGACGCGGGACCTCCCCGCTGCGGCGCACTCCCCGTAGATCCAGTCCCGCACTGTTTCGTGCACGAACTCAGGTATCGAGCCCTGGGATGCTATCTCGGCGCACGCGACCGGCGAGCCGCCGGACAGGATGTACGCCGGAAGCGTGGTCTCACCGAGCCGTTCTCCGCAGACCCGCTCGAATTCCTCGAATGAAATCGGGGTGAACCGGAAGCTCGTCCGCCCGATGCGGCCTTTTCGCCCTGGCAGGCGTTCCGCGCCCCTTCTCAGGTCCAGGGCCTTCGAGCCCGTCGTGACGACAAGCACCTCTCGCAGGGCTCCTTCGTCGGCCAGCCGCTTCACCGCACGCTGCCAATCAGGCACGGCGGTGATCTCATCAACGAAGAGCCTGCGAACCTTGCTTCTCGGATCGAACATGCCTATGAGCTCCCGGATTCCGACGATCAGAGCCTCGGCATCCGGCACCTCGTCTCCGTTTGCGTAGTAGGCAGTACCCGGACCGAACGAGCGAATCGTCTCGCGCACTTGAAGCTCGAGCCAGGTGCTCTTGCCGTACTGCCGCGGGCCACGCACAAGCAGGACGCCGGGTTCCAAAGGCAGCCCGGTGAGCCCGAACTGGAAGGAAAAGACAAAGGGGTGCCGTTCGAGCTGCTCCACGTGGGGCAGGACCCCCCGTTCAGCCACGGCCCCGCGGGAAAGAGCTCGGTTGATTTCTCTAACGTTCATGGCGTTAGGATATCAAACGGCAGCAACGTTAGCAAGTCCTTAGAGCTATTGAAGCGAAAACCCATCCTTCTACAGGCTCACCTTCACGAGCCCCCCGGAGTTCAAGGCGGAAGCCTACCTGGCCGAAGGCTCGAAAGGCACCGCCTTGTTCCGCAACCTGCGCGGATCCGTGGAGCAATGCGTCCTGCGGGGGCAGTTCCGGCCGACAGACGCCGACCTGGAAGCGCAGGTGCTTTGGACGATAAACCAGGGGGTCACCTCGCTGCTGATTATCAACCCCAACTTCCCCTGGGCGGACAGGGAAGCGTTGATCGATCGGGTAATCGATTGCGCGATTGACGGGCTGCGGGCCGGGCCAGGAGGGCTCTAAATGGAAGGTCTGCGGGCGAACAGGAATTTCCGGCGGTACTTCTCTGCGCGGGTTGTCTCGCAGCTTGGCGACCAGTTGTACGCCTTCGCCATCTGCTGGTTCGTTCTCGACATCACCAAATCCAGCTTCCACATGGCCGGCATCCTGGCGGTGAATTCTCTAGCAGCGATGGCGGTAGCCCCCTTCGGCGATCATGGCCCCCATCTCCAGCGTGTTGCCCAGGGAAGCATTGGCGGGCGCCGCCGCGGGCGCGTTCGCCGGCGATCCCCTCAGCAGGGTGAGGCCTGCCACGCCGGCGATGGTGAGGGTCAGCCCGGCCGCCCCGGCCGCGCTCATCCGCTCGCCCAGGAACAGCCAGGCACCCAGCGCCACCAGCAGAGGAGCGGCGGCGACTATCACCCCCGCCTGGGAGGAAGTGGTGAAGCGCAGGGCGTTGGACTCCAGCAGGAAGTAGAGGCACGGCTCGCAGATCGCGGGGCAGGCGAAGGGCGGCGAAGGGGACCAGGAGGGCCAAGCCCACCGCCATCCGGACCCATATCAACGACCAGGGATTGAGCACCCGAAGGGCCACCCGCATGGCGGCGAAGGACCCGCCCCACAGGAGCGCAGCGGCCAGCATGGCGAGGAGGGGCCACCCCGCCGGCGGCACGAACGGCGTTCGCCGCGGCGCATCGGGCGGGTTCGATCCGGGATTCGGGGTGGCCGCGCGGGCCGATTCCATGCGGAAAACCTCCGCGCGGAGTGTAGCACTCGGGGCGGGAGAGGGTCAGCCGCCGGGCGGCGGTGATCTTCCGTCCAGGGTTGGCCGGACTGAGAAGCGCACTTTCACAACCAGGTGTCTTTACCCGGGCGACAGGGCCGGCGGCGCAAGAAACGGATTGCCCGCCTCCTCCCACCAAGGGATCTTTCACCCGATAGGAGGAAGCCATGATGAACAACTGGCTGGAGCTGTACATGCTGGGTCAGGTAAGAACGTCCGAGGCTCGGCGCCGGACCGCCGCACCGCGCCTCCTGGACCGCGGCCCGCCGGAGCTTCGCGCCGGGGATTCCGCCGGGGCAGGCAGCCGGCGTTCGCGGCGGCCCGCGCTGCCCCTGAGCCCGCCTGGCCGCGGCCACGCCGCCACGCTTATTCTGGAGGAGGGAGAGGTGCTCTCCCTGCGCCTGTCGGGCCGCTCGTTTCGCGTCGCCTGCGTTGCCGGCCGCCTGTGGGCAACGGTGGACCGCTCTCCGACGGATCACGTGCTCGCCCCCGGGGCACTGTGGTGATTCAGGCACTCCGGACCGCCACCGCGCGCATCGAACTGCCGGGCGGTGAAAGGGCGGGACGGCCCCAGAAACGCACCGTTGTGGTGCAGGTATTGGGGGAATGAGACCGCGGCCGCCGCAGGAGGGCGGGTCTCAGCCCCAGCGCATCCGGGCTGCCAATGTCTTGGCCGCCCCTGCCGCGCTATCTTGAAAGAGTCCCAAGGCGGCAACCATGTCCCACCACGAGCTGATCCAGGCCCTGAAGCTCTACCCGGCCATCCTCAAGGATTTCGTGGCCGCCATCCCCCCGGAGAAGCTGCACCACCGGCCCGGGCCCGGGTTCTGGACCGTCTACGAGCACCACCGGGACGTATCGGTTAGCCCCGCCGCCTCCCAGCCCGCCAGCGCGGAGGATCTGGTGGCAGACTATGGGCGCTGGAGAGAACGCCAGCTGCAGGTGATCGAGAAGGCCTCTGATCAGCTGTGTCGCCGCAGCGCGCAGCACCCTGAATACGAGCGCTACGGCTTCGAGATCCTGGTCCGGCACGTCCTGCTGCATGACGGCTTCCATCTGAGCCGCATGGAAGATCTGGCCTTCATTAAGCAGGAGCTGCTGCAGCCTCTGTGATGGGCGCCGGAGTCTGCGCGCGCTTCGTCGGCTCGATTGTTATCCGCTGTTACGAATTTGATAAAATGCTAGCGTTCTGGCAGGAAGCTCTCCACTACATCCCCCGAGAGCCAGCAAAGAGCGGCTGGGTGGTTCTTCGTGATCCTGCGGGAAGAGGACCAAATATGTCTTTGGACCAAGCTCCGGAAAGGCGCACGGGAAAAAGGAGTAGAGGAGGAGGTGGAGCGGTTGGTCAAGATTGAGGCCGCTCGATATCCCTGGAGGTATGAACCGAACCATGACTATGTGGTGCTGGAAGATCCCGACGGCAACCTTTTCTGCGTGGTTCAGGTTTGAGGAGAAGCTTCATTCGACTTCTCCGGAGGGCGCAGGGGTCGGTCGGAAGTTGTCCTCTGAAAACTCCTCCTCGACATCATGCCCGCGAGACTCAGTGCAAACCCAAAAACAAGCGAAGCCCTTCTTCGATCATTCTCATTTCGTCCTGGTTGATCCGACCAAAGACCCGTGTGACACGCCTCTTGTTGACCGAACGCACCTGGTCGACCAGGGCGTACGATGGCACACGCAATCCACTTTGACCCGGACTAAGGGCCGGATACAGTGCCCCCTCGCCCTGAGTCCTGGTGATGGGAACAACGCACAACATCGGGAAGCGTTGGTCATGCAATACTTCGGGATCGGTGACCACCACGCACGGGCGAATCCCCTGCTGTTCGTGCCCGAACGTCGGATCGAGGGCCACCAGGACGACAGTACCGCGGGTAAGCTTCACTTACTCTTCTTCCCTCCAGCCCTGGCCAGCAACCCAGCGGATCCCCTCACCAGCACTGAGGTCAACGAGGTCGGCGTCTCCCTCTGGCAGACTGCCCATCCAGTCGCCAATCCCCGCCTGAGCCAGCTGTTCGCTCTCTGGGTGAGGCCCGCGCAAGGAGCGACGAAGCTCTTCCTTTCGGTACCGCTCGAGTTCATTCTGGACTGCGCGAAGAATGAACCTGCTTCTGTTGCGCTCCCTTCGGTCGATATCCCGAACGATCTCTTCCGGAATCGTGACCGTCACTCGTTCGTTCATTTTCATACCCTCGATATGATCATACTGTGGCGCATACTCTGTGTCAAGGGTAGTGGAAGAATAAGACAGCGTAGCCGAAATTCACCGTGATCGCGGATTCCGCGAAACAGGTTTGATGGGAATTGGGCAATGCGCGATTCGAACGCGCGGCCTTTGGCTCCGGAGGGCGCAGGAGGTGCATAATCCGATCCAAAAAAGCCACCGTTCCGTTTTAAAAAAGCCAGCGTTCCGAAAATAGAAAGCCACCGTTCCGATCGAAAAGAGCCACTTTTAGGGGCACGGTCGGAAACCTCACTTCTCT